>ERZ857840.1347-NODE-1347-length-28266-cov-23.445784_pt1 | contig 28266 bp, 19 predicted proteins | sample MGYA00519760_ERZ857840 | MGnify/ENA primary metagenome ERZ857840 (study PRJEB31778, sample SAMEA3449371) | human gut metagenome | biome: human gut; feature: human-associated habitat; material: faeces | place: United Kingdom | collected 2010/2012 ... | reverse complement strand
GGATATGGTGCTGGGCTCCTACTACCTGACCTTCGAGCGGTTTGAAAACGGCGTCAGCCAGATGGACAATGACGAATACTGGCCCCAGGGCGTGGATTTCTCCCTGGCCGGCAAGAGCTATGACGAGCTCACCGACCAGGAGCGGGCCAATGTCCACATGAACATCTATCGCGACGAGGACGAGGTGCTCATGGCCTATAACGAGCACATCATCGGCGTGCACCAGCCGGTGTGGATCCGGGTGACCCGTGAAGTGAACGGCGAAAAGCTGTCCCATGTGGTCCGGGCCACCGCAGGCCGCATCATCTTCAACCGCAACATCCCCCAGGACCTGGGCTTCGTGAAGCGGTATAACGACGACGGCACCCGTTCCGAGCACTTCTTCGACTATGAGATCACCGAGACCTGCGGCAAGAAGCTGTTGGGCAAGATCGTGGACCGCACCATCAAGCAGTACGGCTTCACCACCGCCGCCGAGGTGCTGGACAACATCAAGGCCACGGGCTATAAATACTCCACCCGGGGCTCCATCACCATCTCCATCGCGGACATGACCGTCCCCGAGAAGAAGTACGAGCTGATCCGGGAGACCGAACAGCGGGTGGTGGACATCGAGGACCAGTACAACATGGGCTTCATCACCGACGAGGAGCGCTACAAGCTGGTAGTCCGCGAGTGGGAAAAGACCACCGCCGACGTGACCGACGCCCTGACCGCCAACATGAACAAGTACAACCCCATCTTCATGATGGCGGACTCCGGTGCCCGTGGTTCCATGAAGCAGATCCGCCAGCTGACCGGTATGCGCGGCCTGATGGCCAACACCGCCGGTAAGACCATCGAGATCCCCATCAAGGCCAACTTCCGCGAGGGTATGTCCGTGCTGGACTACTTCACCTCCTCCCGAGGCGCCCGGAAGGGCTTGGCGGATACCGCTCTGCGTACCGCCGACTCCGGTTACCTGACCCGCCGCATGGTGGACGTGTGCCAGGATGTCATCATCCGGGAGGATGACTGCGGCGTGCAGAAGGGCATTCTGGTGTCCGAGATCAGCGAAAACGGCCAGGTCATCGAGAAGTTCTCCGAGCGCATCCGGGGCCGCTTCCCGGTGCACGACATCACCGACCCCAAGACCGGCGAGGTGCTGATCTCCAAGGATCACATGATGACCGAGAGCGACGCCGCCCTGCTGGAGAGCTTCGACATTCACTCCGCCGAGATCCGCACCGTGCTGACCTGCAAGGCCCACAGCGGCATCTGCGCCAAGTGCTACGGCATGAACCTGGCCACCTCCAAGCCCGTGGGCCCCGGCGAGGCTGTGGGCATCATCGCGGCGCAGTCCATCGGCGAGCCCGGTACCCAGCTGACCATGCGTACCTTCCATACCGGCGGCGTGGCCGGCGGCGACATCACCCAGGGTCTTCCCCGCGTGGAGGAGCTGTTCGAGGCCCGCAAGCCCAAGAAGATGGCCACTCTGGCCGAGATCGGCGGCAAGGTCCGCTTTGAGGAGGCCGCCAAGGGCAGTCTGCTGAACATCATCGTCACCGCCGACGACGGCGACACCCGCACCTATTCCGTGCCCCACACCGGCCTGCAGGTCCGTGACGGCGACGTCATCGAAAAGGGCAAACAGCTGCAGGACGGCGCCCTGAACCCCCACGACGTGCTGCGGATCCGCGGCGCCTCCGCCGTGCATAACTACCTGATCCAGGAGGTCCTGAAGGTGTACCGCCAGCAGGGCGTGGACATCAACGATAAGCACATCGAGGTCATCGTGCGCCAGATGATGCGCAAGGTCCGGGTGGAGGACGCCAACGACACCGGCCTGCTGTCCGGCGCCATGGCCGACGTCCTGGAGGTGGAGGACGAGAACGAGCGCGTCCGCCAGCGCATCGCCAACGGCGAGGTCCGGGAGGACGGCGAGCCTCTGCAGGAGGCCACCTATACCCAGCTTCTGATGGGCATCACCAAGGCCTCTCTGGCCACGGATTCCTTCCTGTCCGCCGCGTCCTTCCAGGAGACCACCAAGGTCCTCACCGAGGCCGCCATCAAGGGCAAGGTGGACCACCTGGTGGGCCTGAAGGAGAACGTCATCATCGGCAAGCTGATCCCCGCCGGCACCGGCCTGAGCGCCTATCGGCACTTCGCCGAGGAGCTGGTCCCCGTGACGGAGGAGGAGCTCCAGGAGGAGCAGTCCGAAGAGCAGGCCACCGGCGTGGAGGCCCTGCAGGAGGACGCCGCCCAGGTGCTGGAGGAGACCCCCGGCCAGGACGACCAGCCCCAGGACGAGCAGGAGTAACCATCCCCCGGCGCAGATCGGCGGAATAGCCGCAGATCGGCCGCAATAACCGCAATACCGGAAGCCCCGGGACGCGTCAGCGCCCCGGGGCTTCCTGCGTCCCCGGGGGGTGCCCGCCCATCACCAATCCATGTATTTGGTCACGCGGTCGGGATTGGTGACCTGGGTCTGGGCCGGGGGCCTGCTCCAGCGCTCCCAGGACTCGGCACTGCGGCAGGCGGCCTTCCAGTCCCGCATGGGGGCCTTCCCCACCATCCAGCCCCGGGCCTGGTAAAAGTCGATGAAGGCCTGGGGCTCCACCGGCGAGCGTCTCTGCAAAACATAAGCCCGCACTTCATCCAGGGTGGGTGGGACAAAGCGCCCTCCGGCGCTGGAACACTCACCTTCCGTGCTGTTCCGTTCCGTTATGTTTTGTTCCGTTCCGTCCTGTTCCGTTCCGTCCTGTTCCGTTCCGTCCTGTTCCGTTACGTTCCGTTCCGTTACGTTACGTTTAGTGGTTTCGATTTCCGAAACCGGGGTTTCGGTTTCGGAAACCGGGGTTTCGGCGGGGTTTTTCCGGGGACGCCCGCCCTTTTTCCCGACGGCGGCGTCGTTTTGGTTCCGGACGAACTGGGCGCGGAGCATCTGATAGACCACCCCGGCCCCGCCGGTGAGATCGGCCTCGGCGCCGCTCCGCATGAAGCGCATGGCGGCCAGCACCGCCTGGCCCACCTCCTGGTCCGTCAGCAGTTCCAGTATCTCCAGCTGGTCATCGAACAGGGGAATGTGTTTTCTCTTGGCCATCATGAACCACCTCCTGCATCCCCCCGGAAAACCGCCGTCCGTTGCCCGTTTGCAGGCAACGACCCATGAAAAAGCGCCGGTATCGTGCGATACCGGCGCTTTTGCCTGTCAGAAAAGCCTGGCTCTCCCCGGGAGAGCTGTCACCGAAGGTGACTGATACTGATTCCTGATTAAAAAATTTAATCAGGAATCAGTATTAATACTGGTTCATGTCCGCTGTTTTTCCCGCAGGGCCAGGGCGCGTTGGGCCACCACCGGGTCGGAGTCATAGTGGACGTATCCGCCCCGGACCCGCTGGATGGCGTCGTTGCCCTTCCCGGCCAGGACGATCACCGCCCCCTCCGGGGCCTCCAGAATGGCCTGCTCCACCGCCCGGGTGCGGTCTAACTGGATGGTGACCCGGGCGTCGCCGCCCTGGGCCGCCGCATGGGCCAGACGGCCCGCGATGTCGGCGGGATCGTCGAAATCCGGGTTGTCGGTGGTGAAGAAGATCCGGTCGGCGTATTTGCCGCACATCTCGCCCATGCCCTGGATCCGCTGGGGGGAGCGGCCTCCGGCGATGCCGGTGACCACGGTGATGGGCGCGCCGGGATAGTCCCGCTTCAGGTCCGTCAGCAGGGCCTGGGAGCTGGCCCGGTTGTGCATGCAGTCCACCAGCACGTGGACGCCGCCGCCCTCGTACCGGTTCATGCGGCCGGGGACCTCCAGAGCGTCCAGGGCCGCGGCCATCTGCTCATGTCCCGCTCCCAGCAGACGCCCCACGCCGATGGCGGCCAGGGCGTTTTCGATGTTGAAATCCCCGTCCATGGCCAGGTGATAGGGGTGCAGGACCTCACTGCCCCGCTCCTGAACGAAAAAGCGGAAGCCGTGGGTCAGCTTCTCCACCTGCCGGACGGTCAGATCGCAGTCGTCCCGGTCCATGCCCACCAGCATGACCGCCCGGCAGCACCGCCGGGCGGTGTCATATACCCGGTCAAACTGGGCCGTCTCCCGGCAGATCACGGCCCGGCCGCTGTTTTCCAGCAGTTGGAGCTTGCATTGCAGATACTCCTCCATGGAGGCGTGCTCCTTGGGGGAGATGTGGTCCTCGCTGAAGTTCAGGAACACCCCGATGTCGAAGTGCTCGCCATAGACCCGCTCCACCTGATACGCCTGGCTGGATACCTCGGCGGTCATATACGGCAGGCCGTGATCCCGGGCCTGGGCAAACAGCCACTGCAGGTCCAGGGACTCCGGCGTGGTCAGATGGGTGTCCACGTCCGGGCCGCCGCAGTAGCGTCCGGCGGAGGAGCTGAGGCCCATGGTCCGGCCCGCCAGGGAGTTGGTCACGGCCTGGATCATATAGGAGGTGGTGGTTTTCCCCTTGGTGCCGGTGACGCCGATAAGGGTCAGGCCGTCGGAGGGATTGTCGTAAAACCACCGGGCCGCCAGGCTCTGGGCCTTGCGGACGTCGGTGACCCGGATGCAGGGGATGTCCACCCCGGGAAAGTCCGCCTCCGCCAGGGCGCATACGGCCCCCCGGCTCCGGGCCATGGCCAGATACTCCGGCTTGAAGCCGTAGCCCTTGCAGATAAAGAGGTCGCCGTCCCGGGCCCGGCGGGAATCGTTGCAGATACCGGTGACGGCCGCGTCCCGGGCCGCCGGGGCCGCCAGCAGATCGTACTGCCGGAGCAGGTCCTCCAGATTGCGGGTTTGTTTCATAGGTGTTCCTTCTTTCGGGGGCTTATTTCATATTGAGCTTCCAATCGGAAATGCCGTAAAACGGGTTGGAGGCAGTGGGGGTGATGGGGGAGGACGCCGCACCGGCGGGCAGGAGCACGGAATAGCTCTTGAAGCACACCGGCACCATGGGGGCCTGGTCCAGGAGCTTTTCACACAGGGCCGTCATGGCGGCGGACCGCTCCCCGGCCTCGGCGGCGCACAGGGCCGCCAGCAGGGCGTCCGTCTCGGGGTCGGCAAAGCCGCCGTAGTTCATGGCGGCATAGCTTTGCAGCAGGGGACGCAGGTCCCAGTCGGCGGTGAGCTTCACCTGGCACAGGCACAGGTCGAAGTCCCCCTGCTCCAGGGCCTGGACATACTCGTCATAGGGCAGTGAGCGCACGGTGACCTGCAGATCGTACCGGGACAGCCCCGCCGCGATGGTCTGGGCGGTGGACACCCGGAAGCTGCTCTCCTGGTTCACCAGCAGGGTCAGGCTCCGGGTCTTGCCGGTGTTCAGGCCCGCCGCCTCCAGGGCGGAGGCATAGCCATCCTGGGAATAGGCGGTCTCCAGGTCCTTGGGATACAGGCCGCTGGCCGGGGACACCGGGAACTGGGCCGCCAGACCGTGGCCCAGCAGATAGGCGCTGACACAGCTGGCCCGGTCCACGCCCAAGGTCACGGCCCGGCGGACGGCGGGGTCGTCAAAGGGGGCCCGGCGGGTGTTCAGGCACAGATACTGCATAATGGTGGTGGCGGCGTCGGTATAGTCGCCGCTTCCGTATACGCTGGAGTCGTCCGCCCCGGTCAGGTCGCAGAACAGAAGCTGGACCTCCCGGGCATAGAAGGCGTAGGACACGGAGTCCGTATCCTTGCAGGCGGTCAGCTCGATGCGCTCCAGGGGCAGGGACTTCCCCTGCCACCAGGAGGCGTTTTTGGCCAGATGGGCGCCGCCCTCGCCGCTGTAGGCGTAGGGCCCGGTGCCGGTGGGGAAGGTGCTGCTCTCGGTGCCGGACTTCACAATGGGGATGTCCAGCCGGGAGACGAAGCTCCGGTTGTCACCGGTGAGGGTGATGCGCACCGCCCCGCCGCTGGCCCAGAGGTCCGACACCTCCGCCAGCCGCCCGCTGTAGCGGGCGGAGGACTGGGCCCGGCGCAGACTGTTCACCACGTCCCGGGCGGTAACGGCACTGCCGTCGCTGAAGGTGACGCCGCTTCGCAGGGTGATGGTGTAGGTATACCGGGCGGCGTCATAGGTGTAGGACTCCGCCAGGGCAGGCTGGGGGTCAAAGGACCCGTCCAGGGCGAACAGCCCCTCATACAGCAGGGCCCCCAGGGTCTGCATGGCCCCGTCGGAGCAGGTGATGGGGTCCGCCGTCTCCCCCTTGAGATAGGGCAGGGCGAAGGAGGTGAGCTTCACGTCCTGCTTCTTCTGCTCCACGTTGTAATAGTCCGTCAGGGTGCCGAAAATGTCTTCCGGGTCGGCCGTCGACCAGTCGCACCCGGTCAGCGCCGTCAGGCACAGGGCCAGAAGCGCCGCGAATATGCGCTTTTTCATGGGATACCTCGATTTCACAGGCAGATCATGGCGATCTGAGCGCCCCGGGCCTGGCCCATCCGCCGGTGGGACCAGTACAGCTCCGGATGGCAGGCGGTGCAGTCCGGGGACAAGTCAATTTGCCGCACCCCGGCCTTTTCCAGCCACCGGGCGTTGACGCCCTTCAGGTCCACGTGCCACTTGGGCCCCCGGCGGGTGATATACGGCTCCGCCTCCGCCCCCAGGGCGGCCTCCAGAGCCTGGGGCACGTCCGCGTCCGTTTCAAAACAGCAGGGGCCGATGGCCGCCCCGATGGCGGCCCGCAGGTCCCCGGGGTCCGTGCCGAACAGCTCCTGCATCCGGCGGACGGCTTTGTATACGATGCCGCCGGCGGCGCCCCGCCAGCCGGCATGGGCCGCGCCCACGGCCCCGTGCACCGGGTCGTGAAGCAGGATGATGCCGCAGTCGGCGGAGAACACCACCAGGGGGATATCCGGGGTGTCCGTGACCATGGCGTCCACGCTGGTATAGTCCCGGTCCCGGAACAGGCCCTTGCCGCAGTCCTCCGCCGTCACATGGCGGATGTTGTCCTCGTGGACCTGCTTGCTCAGCACCGCCCGGTGCTCATCCACCCCCAGGGCGGCACAGAACCGGCGGTAATTTTCCCGGACCCGGTCCATGTCGTCCCCCCGGCCCACGCCCAGGTTCAGGGAGTCCCAGGGGGCGGGGCTGACGCCGCCGATGCGGGTGGAGAACCCGTGGCGCACGCCGGAGCCGTCCAGCAAGGAGCTGGACATCCACAGCACGTTTTCGCTTGTATGGGTGAGAAAGGACATAGAATACTCCTTGTCATTCCGAATCCGTGATATTTGTCGGCGGTGGGCAAAGAATCGCCTGCCCCGCCTTACGCGTTCCTGCCGCAGCAGTTCTTATACTTCTTGCCGGAGCCGCAGGGGCAGGGCTCGTTGCGGCCGATCTTCTTGACCTTCCGGGGCTGTTTTTTCACGGTGCCGTCGCCGCCCACGCTTTCGGAGGTGGCGTTGGCCACCCGCTCCCGCTTGACCTCCTCGTTCTTCTTCAGCCGCACGGAATACAGCCGCCGGACCGTCTCGTCCTGGATGGCGGCGATCATCTCCTCGAACATCTCCAGGGATTCCTTCTTATAGGCGATGATGGGGTCGGTCTGGGCATAGGCCCGCAGGCGGATGCCCTGGCGCAGGTCGCTCATGGCGTCGATGTGCTCCATCCAGTATTCATCCACCACGCGAAGCAGGACCACGCGCTCCACCTCCCGCATCACCGGGGCGGTGAACTCGTCCTCCTTCTGCTGATAGTAGGCGGCGGCGGCCTGGGTAAAGGCATCAATGACGGCCTGGGCGTCCATGGCGTCCAGCTGCTCCTGGGAGAAGCGCACGGCGTACTTGGGGAAGTACAGGCCCTCCACCTGCCGCAGAAGCTCCTGGCAGGAGGTCATATCCAGGTGATGGATGCCTGAGAAGGCATTCTGCACCAGGTGGGTGATGGAGGTGTTCATCATGTTCATGATGACGTCCTTCACGTCCATGCCCTCCAGCACCTGGCGGCGCTGGCCATAGATGATCTCCCGCTGCTTGTTCATCACGTCGTCGTATTCCAGCACGGACTTTCGGGCCTGGAAGTTCCGGGACTCCACGGTGGTCTGGGCCTGCTGGATGGAGCGGGTGAGCATCTTGCTCTCGATGGGCATATCCTCGTCGATGTTCATGCGCTCCATGGCGGCCTGGACCCGCTCGCCGCCGAACAGGCGCATCAGGTCATCCTCCAGGGAGATGTAGAACCGGGTCTCGCCGGGGTCGCCCTGGCGGCCGGCACGGCCGCGCAGCTGGTTATCGATCCGGCGGGAGTCGTGGCGCTCGGTGCCGATGATGAACAGGCCGCCGGCCTGGCGCACCCGGTCCGCCTCGCCGGAAATTTCCGCCTTATGCTGGCGCAGTTTGTCGGCAAACAGCTGGCGGGCCTCCAGAATCTCGGGGTTGTCGGTCTCGGCATAGCCGGTGGCGTCGGCGATGACCTCGTCGGTGTAACCGGCCTTGCGCAGGTCGTTGGTGGCCATGTACTCGGCGTTGCCGCCCAGCATGATATCGGTACCACGGCCTGCCATGTTGGTGGCCACGGTGACGGCCCCGAACTGGCCCGCCTGGGCCACGATCTCGGCCTCCTTCTCGTGGTTCTTGGCGTTGAGGAGGTTGTGTTTGATGCCCTCCTTGGTGAGCATCCGGCTGAGAAGCTCGTTCTTCTCGATGGACACCGTGCCCACCAGCACCGGCTGGCCCTTTTCGTGGCACTCCTTCACCTGGCGGATCACCGCCCGGTACTTGCCCTGCTCGGTTTTGTACACGGCGTCCTCGTTGTCGATACGGACCACCGGGCGGTTGGTGGGAATTTCCACAATGTCCAGCTTGTAGATGGTGCCGAACTCCTCCTCCTCGGTCATGGCCGTACCGGTCATGCCGGAGAGCTTGCTGTACAGGCGGAAGTAATTCTGGAAGGTGATGGTGGCCAGGGTCTTGCTCTCCCGCTGGACGGAGACGTGCTCCTTGGCCTCGATGGCCTGGTGCAGGCCCTCGGAATACCGGCGGCCGAACATCAGGCGGCCGGTGAACTCATCCACAATGATGATCTCGCCGTCCTTCACCACATAGTCCACGTCCCGCTTCATGGTGCCGTGGGCCTTGATGGCCTGGTTGATGTGGTGGGCGATGGTGCTGTTCTCCGGGTCGGACAGGTTATCCAGGTGGAAGAACTCCTCAGCCTTGGCGATGCCCCGGGCCGTCAGGGTGGCGGTGCGGGCCTTTTCGTCCACGATGTAGTCCGCGTCCAGGGTTTCGTCCTCGGCCTCCTTGTCGTCGGTCTCCGTCACCACATATTTTTTCAGGCGGCAGGCAAAGGACTCGGCCATGTCATACAGCTGGGTGGATTTCTCTCCCATGCCGGAGATGATCAGGGGGGTCCGGGCCTCATCGATCAGGATGGAGTCCACCTCGTCCACGATGGCGAAGCTGTGGCCCCGCTGGACCTGCTCGTCCTTATAGATGGCCATGTTGTCCCGCAGGTAATCAAAGCCCATCTCGTTGTTGGTGCCGTAGGTAATGTCGGCGGCATAGGCGGCCTGGCGCTGCTCCTTGGTCAGGTCGTGGACGATCAGGCCCACGGTCAGGCCCATGAAGCGGTGGACCTTGCCCATCCACTCGCTGTCGCGCTTGGCCAGATAGTCGTTGACGGTGACGATATGGACGCCGTTGCCGGTCAGGGCGTTGAGATAGGCCGGCAGGGTGGCCACCAGGGTCTTGCCCTCACCGGTTTTCATCTCGGCGATGCGTCCCTGATGCAGGACGATGCCGCCGATGAGCTGCACCCGATAGGGGCGCAGGCCCAGCACCCGGTCCGCCGCTTCCCGCACGGCGGCAAAGGCCTCCGGCAGGATGTCGTCCAGGGTCTCGCCCTGCTGCAGGCGCTGCTTGAACTCCGGAGTCTTGGCCTGAAGCTGTTCGTCGGTGAGGGCGCGGTATTCCTCCTCCAGGGCCTCGATCTTGTCGGCGATGGGGTAGATGGATTTCAGCTCCCGCTCACTGTAGGTGCCGAAGATTTTCTGGATCAGTCCCATAGTTTTTGATTCCTTTCTGCTATACGAGGGTGCAGAGCACCAGAATATACAAATACCTATATAGTATACCACACCCGTCCCGGCTATGCAAATGAAAAACGTGTGAACAAACCCGGGACAGGCCCGGGACAAAAAAGGACGGACCCCGGGTCCGTCCTTTTGGGCGTTATCTGTCAGCCGAAGCTGCGGTTGGAGCGGAGGGTCACCTCCACGTCGAACTGCTGGCCGTCCCGGAGGATGGTCAGGGTCACGGTGTCGCCGATGATGTGGCTGCGCCGGACCGTCAGCAGGTCGGAGGTAACGGACACGGCCTGGCCGTCTGCCGCCAGGATCACGTCCCCGGCCTGGATGCCCGCGTCGGCCGCGCCGGAGCCGGTGCTGACCTCCATGACCTGGACCTGGGTGCCGCCGCCGTCCTTTTCCACGGTGGTGACGGTGATGCCCAGGGAGGGGGCACCCCGGTAGTGGCCGTTGGCGATGAGGTCGTTGACCACGAAGCTGACGGAGCTGATGGGCAGGGCGAAGCCCAGGCCCTCCACCGTGGCCTCGGTGCTGTCGGTGGTGCTCATTTTCAGGGTGTTGATGCCGATGACCTGGCCGTATTCGTTGATCAGGGGGCCGCCGGAGTTGCCGTTGTTCAGGGCGGCGCTGGTCTGCAGCAGGGTCATGGTCTTGCCGTCCACCTCCACGGCGCGGTTGACGGCGGAGATGATGCCGCTGGTCATGGTGCCCCGCAGCTCCACCCCCAGGGGGTTGCCGATGGCATAGGCGGTGTCGCCCACCTGCACCAGGTCGGAGTTGCCGAACTCGGCGGCGGGCAGGGGATTCTGGGGATCGGCCTTCAGCACGGCCAGGTCCTCCTCCTCGTCAAAGCCCACTAAGTTCACCTCATAGGTGACGCCGGTGTCCAGGGCCACCCAGCAGCTCTTGCCGCCGGAGATCACATGGGCGTTGGTGATGATATACCCGTCGGAGGTCATGATGACGCCGGTGCCGATGGAGGCCCCCTCCGACTGCTCGGACACCACGGTGACCACGGAGGGGTTCACCTTGGCATATACCTCCTGGGCCGTCAGGGGCTGGCTCTGGGGGTCCCGGCAGGCCAGGCGCACGCCCTTGTCCCCCTGGATGCGGGGGATGGTAGTGGCCTTGCTGCCGAAAATGTCCACAATGCTGCTGGGGTTGTCGCCGTCGCCGTCGGGCAGGGGCCGATGCTGACCGCTGCCGCTATTGCCGCCCAGTATGGCCGCCAGCACCACAGCCGCCACAGTCACCGCCAGCACGGCCAGGGAGATCCACAGCCACAGACGGCTGCGGCGCTTCTCCTTTTTGGCGGCCTGCTGCCAGACGTTCTGGGGCATGGGGTCCCGCTGGACATAGTAGCTGACCACCTCCCGGCCCTGGGGCTCCTTGGGAATGTACCAGGAGACCACCTCCTTCGGCTCCTCCGGGGCCGCTTCCGGGGTCTCCGGCAGGTCCGGATTTTCCGGAGTTTCCGGGCAGATATCCTTGTTTTCGTCTGTCATAGCAAAAGTTCCTCTCATGTATTGCGCATGGGGTGGGCCAGCTGCACGGTGAAGCTGAAGGAGGTAACGCCGTTTTCGCTGGTGACGGTGATCTTCTCCTTATGCTGGGACAGGATGGTTTTCACCACATACAGGCCCAGCCCGTAGCCGTCCTTGTCCTCGCTGCGGGATTTGTCGGATTTGTGGAAGCGCTCGAACAGCAGGGGAATCTCCTCCGCCGGAATAGTGTGGCCGGTGTTGCGCACGGTGACCACCGCCTTGTCGCCGCCGGTCTCCGTCAGCCCCAGGTACAGGGTGGACCCGGGGGCGGCGAACTTGGCGGCGTTTTCCAGCAGGTTATAGATCACCTGGGTGATCAGGTCGTTGACCCCCTGGACCATGACGGAATCCTCGGGGATGTCCGCCTCCACATCCAGGCCCCGGTCGGTGATCTTCTGCTCCATGGACAGCAGGGCCAGGCGCATACTCTCGCACAGGTCGAAGTCCTCCTTCTTCATGTCCTGCTGGGACTGAATCTGGGAGATATCCAGCATCCGGCGGACCAGGCGGCTGAGGCGGCGGCTTTCGTCGGAGATGATCTGGAGATATTTCCGTTCCTTCTCCGGGGGAATGGTGCCGTCCAGGATGCCGTCGGTATATCCGGCGATGGTGGTCATGGGGGTTTTCAGCTCGTGGGAGATGTTGGCGATGAACTCGCTTCGCTGGCGCTCGGTTTCCGCCAGGGAGTCGGCCATATTGTTGAAGGACGCCGCCAGCTCGCCGATCTCGTCGCTGCGGCCGGTGTCCTGCATGCGCACGTCGAAGTTTCCGGCGGCATAGGACCGGGTGGCCTGGACCATCTCCCGGATGGGCTGAATCTGGCGCATGGAGGTCAGGGAGCTGGCCACAAAGGAGATCAGCAGGATGATGGCCGAGGTCATGAAGAACAGGCCGATGAAGGAGCGCCACATGCTCATCAGGGACCGGGCGTCCATCACCGCCAGGACCATGCCCGCGGTGCCGCCGTCCTCCTGGGTGACGGGCACCGCCACCACGAACTGCCGGATGTCGTATGCGCCGCCGATGCTGCTGCGGCCCTGGTAAAAGCCCTTGTCCCCGAAAACGGCGTCCTGAATCTCCTGGGGGACGGACACCACCTGGCCTCCCAGCCGTTCATCAGAGGTCAGCAGGGCGTAGCCCTGGTCGTTGCACAGGAGAAAGTCCGCCTTGGTAAGCCCGGCGGCCAGGGCGATGAGATTCTGCAGGCTGGGGCTGGCGGTCTGCCCGTCGGAGGCCAGATAGTCCCCGGACATATTGGCAATGAGCTCCGCGTGCTGGCGCATTTCGCTGCGCCGCTCGGACACGGTGTCGTTATAGCTCAGGGCGTAAAACGACACGCCCAGCAGCAAAAGCGTCAGTAGCACCATGCCCGCCGTCAGCAGGAACTGCTGCCAATAGAGACTGTCGAACCGGCGGCGGAACCGGGTGATCTTTTCCTGGCTCATTTCACTTCAAACTTATAGCCCACGCCCCACACGGTTTTCAGCTCCCACTGGTCGGACACGCCCTCCACCTTTTCCCGCAGGCGCTTGATGTGCACGTCCACGGTGCGGGAGTCGCCGAAATAGTCGAAGCCCCACACCTCGTCCAGCAGCTGGTTGCGGGTATACACCCGGTTGGGGGTGGAGGCCAGGTGATACAGAAGCTCCAGCTCCTTGGGGGGCGTGTCGATCTTCTTACCGTCCACCAGCAGCTCATAGCTGTCCAGGTCGATGACCAGCTTGTCGAAGGTCAGGCGCTTTTTGGTGTCGTCGGGAATTTCGCTGCGGCGGAGCACCGCGTTGATGCGGGCCATCAGCTCCTTCATCTCGAAGGGCTTCACCAGATAGTCGTCGGCCCCCATTTCCAGGCCGGTGATCCGGTCGTTGACCTCGCTTTTGGCGGTGAGCATGATGATGGGGGTCTTGGCCTTTTCCCGGATGTGGGCGCACACGGCCCAGCCGTCCATCACCGGCAGCATGATGTCCAGCAGCACCATGTCCGGGGCCTCCCGGTCAAATTCCTCCACGGCCTTGCCGCCGTCGTAGGCGATGCGGACGTCGAACCCCTCTTTTTCCAGGTACATGCGGATCAGGTCGGAGATATTGCGGTCGTCCTCGACCACCAGAATGTTGCGTGCCATGCGCTTTGCCTCCCACTTGTGAGTATCGTTGGTGTTTTTCTTTATTATACCGCCCCGGCCGGGGCTTTCCTGAACTTTCTGTAAATTCAGGGATACCGGATAGAACAGTATACCACAAAAATCCGGGTTTGTATAGACTTTTTGCCGGGGTCACAGCCACACGGTCCGGCGGCACAGGGCATCCAGGGCCTCCAGGGCCCGGTCCACCTGGCCGGGGGTGTTGTAAGGCCCGAAGGAGAAGCGGATGGCCCCGGTGGGGAAGGTGCCCAGGGTCCTGTGGGCGTTGGGGGCGCAGTGCAGCCCCACCCGCACCTGGATGCCGAACTCCCGGCCCAGGGCGTCGGCCACAAAGGCCGGGTCCGTGTTCTCCGGCACCACCGGCACCACGGCGGCCCGGTTTTCCGCCCCGGCCAGGCCCACCAGCCGCAGGTTGGGGATGGACGCCGCCCCCCGGAGGAACCGGTCCGTCAGGGCCTGCTCATGGGCCCGGATGGCGTCGATGCCGGTTTCCTCCAGCCAGGTCAGGGCCGCGTGAAGGCCCATGATTCCCGGCAGGTTCAGGGTCCCGGCCTCGAACCGGTCCGGCAGGAAGGACGGCACCTCCTCGGAGTGGCTGGCACTGCCGGTGCCGCCGGACAGCAGCGGCTCCAGCTGCGCGGCCAGCTCCGGCCGCAGCAGGAAGCCCCCGGTGCCCTGGGGACCCATCAGCCCCTTGTGGCCGGTGAAGGCCAGGGCGTCCGCCCCCATGGCCTCCATGTCGATGGGGAAGGCCCCGGCGGTCTGGGCGGTGTCCAGCAGGAACAGCAGGCCGTTTTCCCGGCAGAAGGCCCCCACCTCCGCCGCCGGAAGCAGGGTGCCGCAGACGTTGCTGGCGTGGAGCATCACCACCGCCCGGGTGTTCTCCCGCAGCAGGCCGGGAAGGCGCTCCGTCATCAGCGTGCCGTCCGGGCGGCAGGGGATCCGGTCGAAGGTGACGCCCCGGCGGGTCAATTGGGTCAGGGGACGCATGACGGCGTTGTGCTCCATGGCGGACACCAGCACATGGTCCCCGGGCCGCAGCAGGCCCTTCAGCAGGACGTTCAGGCTTTCGGTGATGTTCTTGGTGAACGCCACGCACCGGCTGTCCGGCCCGTGGAACAGGCGGCACAGCTGCTGGCGGGTGCGCAGCACCGTCTCCTCCGCCTGATACGCCCCCTCATAGCCGCCCCGGCCGATGTTGCAGCCGCAGCCGGTGACATAGTCGAACATGGCCTGGGCCACCTGGGGCGGCTTGGGGAAGCTGGTGCTGGCGTTGTCCAGATAAATCGGCTCCATATGGGTTCCTCCCGAAACAATACGTTGTATTTTCAAAAAAATAATGGTAGACATAACCTACCATTATATGGTACAATATTCCCCGGAATTTTTCAAGAGAGAGAGGTATTTTTCCAAATGAACATCAAACGTGAGCGCCTGCATATCGTCATTGCGGGCCTGATCATCGGCGTCATTGCGTCGCTGCTGGTCTTTTTCGGCAACCCTGCCAACATGGGCTTCTGCATCGCCTGCTTCCTGCGGGATACCGCAGGCGGTCTGGGCCTGCACCGGGCCGCCGCCGTGCAGTATATCCGGCCGGAGATCATCGGCCTGGTGCTGGGCAGCTTCGGCATCGCCCTGTTCAAGGGTGAGTTCTCCGCCAAGGGCGGCAGCGCGCCCCTGACCCGCTTCGTGCTGGGCTTTTTCGTGATGATCGGCTGCCTGATGTTCCTGGGCTGCCCCTTCCGCATGATCCTGCGCCTGGCCGGCGGCGACCTGAACGCTCTGCTGGGCGGGCTTGGCTTTGTGCTGGGCATTCTGGCGGGCGTGTTCTTCCTGAAGAAGGGCTATTCCCTGAAGCGCTCCTATTCCATGGCCAGGCTGGAGGGCTTCCTGTTCCCGGCCATCCAGGTGGTGGTGTTTATCCTGCTGGTGGCGGCTCCCGCCTTCATCTACTTCACCGAGGCCGGCGGCGGCCCCGGCGCCAAGCACGCTGCCGTGCTCATCAGCCTGGCGGCGGGCCTGATCGTGGGCGCTCTGGCCCAGCGGACCCGCCTGTGCATGGTGGGCGGCATCCGCGACGTGGTGCTGTTCCGGGAGCCCAAGCTGCTGATGGGCTTCGGCGCCATCCTGATCAGCGCCCTGGTGTGCAACCTGATCCTCACCGGCGCCACCGACGGCGCCTATTTCCACCTGGCCTTTGAGGGCCAGCCCATCGCCCATACCGACGGTCTGTGGAACTGCCTGGGCATGGTGCTGGTGGGCTTTGGCTGCGTGCTGCTGGGCGGCTGCCCCCTGCGCCAGCTGGTGCTCTCCGGCGAGGGCAGCTCCGACAGCGCCGTGACGGTGCTGGGCCTGATCGTGGGCGCTGCCTTTGCCCATAACTTCGGCCTGGCCTCCAGCGCGGAGGGCCCCACCGCCAACGGCAAGATCGCCGTGGTCATCGGTCTGGCCGTGGTGGCCGCCATCGGCTGCCTGAACACCTTCCGGAAGAAAGCATAAGGAGGAGACAACATGAAAGTCATCGACGCACGGGGGCTGTCCTGCCCCGAGCCCGTGGTGCTGCTGCGGGCGGCTATGCAGAGCGGCGAGGCCGCCTATCAGATCCTGGTGGACAACCACGCCTCCCGGGAGAACACCACCCGCTATGCCCAGCACCAGGGCTATCAGGTCCAGGTGCAGGAAAACGGCGGCGAATGGACGCTGACCTTTACCAAATGACCTATTTCGCAACGTTTTTTTCTCACTTCGGCGCCATGCGGTATCAGCAGCTGTGCCGGGAGCAGGGGATCGAGTGCCGGGTGATGCCGGTGCCCCGGAATCTCAGCAGCAGCTGCGGCACCTGCGTGCGGTGTGAGGGACGGTGGCTGGAGCCGCAGGGCGAGGCCGCCGGAGACGTGGAGCGCATTGCCGCCTGGGACGGGCGGAGCTATACGCCGGTTTATCAACGGACGGAGGAATGACCATGGAAACGGAAGTGAAGCTGACCAAGCTGGCCTCCTGCGCCGGATGCGGGGCCAAGGTGGGGGCCGGGACCCTGGTGAAGCTGCTGGACGGGTTCCGGACCCATTCGGACCCCCGGCTGCTGGTGGGGTACGACAAATCCGACGACGCCAGCGTGTATCTGCTGGACGAGAACACGGCCCTGGTGCAGACCACGGACTTTTTCCCCCCCATTGTGGACGACCCCTTCCTGTATGGGCAGATCGCCGCGGCCAACGCCATCAGCGACGTGTATGCCATGGGCGGGGAGCCGAAGCTGGCCCTGAACATCCTGTGCCTGCCGGAGTCCATGCCCCGGGAGATGGTCCAGGAGCTGCTGCGGGGCGGATATGACAAGGCCTATGAGGCCGGGGCCATCATCACCGGGGGACACACCATCCACGGCGCGGAGCCGATTTACGGCCTGGCCGTGTCGGGGTTCGTGCACCCCAGGCGGGTGCTGACCAACAGCGGCGCAAAGCCCGGGGACGTCCTGCTGCTGACCAAGCCCTTGGGCGTGGGCGTGCTGACCACCGCCGCCAAGGCGGGGCTGGCGGAGCCTGCGGTGATGGACCGGATCTATCGCCAGATGGCTGCCCTGAACCGGACCGCCCGGGATATCATGGTGAAATACCGGGTCCACAGCTGCACCGACGTGACGGGCTTTGCCCTGCTGGGCCACGGCTTCGAGATGGCCCAGGGTAGCGGCTGCACCGTGCACATCCAGAGCGGCAACGTGCCCTTCCACCCGGAGGCCTGGGACCTGGCCGCCATGGGCCTGATCCCCGCCGGGGCCTACCGCAACCGGGATTACGCCGAAAAGGGCGTCACCGTCCGGGGGAACGTCAGCCGCACCATGCAGGACCTGCTGTATGATCCCCAGACCAGCGGCGGCCTGCTGATGGCGGTGGACCCCGCCGACGCGGAGGCCTGCCTGCGGGAGCTGCGGGATGCCATTCCCGCCGCCAGCCAGGTGGGCTACGTCACGGAGCGGCAGGACAACTGGCTGATCCTGGAATAAGCCGGGGCAGAAGTAAGTAAGACACCCTCGCGGAATGGCTTGCCATTCCGCGAGGGTGTCTGTTTTTTTTACTGCATCATCTCTTTCGCAAAGGCGGCGGCGGTGTTCCGGATGCCGGGCAGGTGGATCAGACTGCCCCGCTCGTTGGCGGTTTCCAGCAGGCAGAAGTGGGGCGGCAGGAAAAAGGACTTGTTCATATTCAGCGCCGAGATCAGCTGACGGGCCAGCAGGTCCCCGCCGGAATAGCCGGACACCACCAGGCCGAACAGGCGCTTGTCGTAAAACCGGGTCTGGCGGAACAGGGCCGTCAGCCGGTTGACGCAGGCGGTGAGATTGGCGGACAGGGCGTCGTTATAGTTGGCGCACAGCATCACCAGGGCGTCGCACCGGCGGACGGCGGGGTACACCTCCTCCACCATGGGGCCGCCGTAAAAACAGCTGCCCTGCTCGCCGAAGTGCAGACAGGCGGTATAGCTGCACCCGTTGCAGTCGGGGACGGCGCCGTTGCGCAGGCCCACCTCCTCCACGGCTATCTCCGGCGGCAGGGCCGCCTTCACCAGCTCCCACAGGGCCAGGGTGTTGGAGGCGCTGCGCTGGGAGGCGTGAAGGGCCAGCACCCGCCGCACCGGCGGCAGAGGCCGCCAGGCGGTCAGCCGGTCCACCAGCTCCTCCACCGCCAGGCGGAAGGCGGTTTTCTCGTCCACGCCGCCGATCTGGGCCTGGGTGCGGAAATTCCGCAGGGAGCCGGTGGCCTCCACCAGGGGCCGGCCCAGAAAGGCGCAGCCCGCCTGGTTGGCGGCAAACACCATGTCCCGGGCCACGTCCTTGGTATAAAACTCCCCCACGCCGGTGACGATGACCCCGGCCACGCTGCCCCGCAGCAGGGTATCGCAGCCCCGCAGGGCCTGGAGCATCCCGTAATAGGCCAGGTTGCAGCCGCTGGGGTCCAGGGCCACGGCGAAAAGCAGGCGGCGGTTTTCCAGGTTTTCCATGCCGTCCTCCGGGCGGCGGATGACGCTGCCCTCCGGCAGCATAGGCTCCAGCAGGGCCCGCAGCGGGGCGCTGTATAGGTTCTCCGGCAACAGTACCGTGATGGACATGGGCGCCGCCCCCTCAGTCAATGGCCCGCAGGCGGTCCATAGTGGTTTGCAGGCGGTCTTGCAGGGCCTGGGGCAGGGGCAGACGCTCCAGCTCCGTGCCGGTGGGGAGCACCCGGTTCCGGGCTCCCATGAACACCCCGTCCAGATAGGTGGAGGAGCAGTGCCACCGGCCCCGCAGGCACAGCAGCAGGCTCAGGGCTCCGGAGGACAGGGCCGGGGCTATATAGGGCTTGAAGCCCAGCTCCCGCATCCGGAGATTGGCGCGGACCGCCTGCTCCGTCAGCCGGCGGGACAGGGCGTCGTCATAGTGCCGGATGGAGTTGGCGATCACCAGGTCCTCCCCGTGGGGGCCGAAGCTGCGGCCCTCGGTCAGGAAGGAGGCAAAGCGGGGGTCCTTCCGGGCATAGTACGCCGCCCGGGCGTTCATGACCCCCAGGCCGAAGCCCCGGACCTGGTGGGAAAACAGGCCCTGATAGTCCATTTCCCCCGACGGGGCGCGGTTGCTCTCCGTCAGCACCGCCCGGCACAGGGGGTCCACCGGGTCGCTGACCACGCAGAACAGCCCCCGGTAACGGGCCTGACGGGCCTTCTGGGCGTACAGCGCCGCCAGCTCCCGGTTCAGCCGGTACTGGGCCATGCGCACGTCGCCGGTTTTCACCGCCGTGTCCGGCACGAACCGGGAGGCGCAGAACAGGAACACGTCCCCGTCAAATAGCTGCTCCGGTGACACGATCTCCACCGGCGGCAGGGCGTCGTAAGGCCCCGGCAGCTGGATCTGGTTCAGCTCGAACTCCCAGCGCTGGGCCACCCCCTCCCGCAGGTCGCAGATGCCGATGGAGGAGATCACGTCCCCGCCCATCAGCCGCAGGCCCATCAGCAGGGTGCTGCCCACGTCCCCCAGGGCCAGCAGGTTCACCCGGACCTTTTCGGGCCGGGGCAGGGGAGCCGTCAGCTCCTCAAAACGGGGGTGGGCCAGGTTCACCGCCCGGACCCGGCCCGCCCGGATGGCATTTGTCAGTTCCCGGGGCAGGCCCTCCGGGCCGGGGGCGGCGCACAGGGAGGCCACCCCCTCCCGCTCCGTCAGCTGGGCCGGGTCCGTCACCGGGAAGGTGTCCCGCCCGGAAAGGGGCGGCCGATGAAACACCCAAAGCACCTCTCCCGTCTCCGGCAGGGCAGATATCTCCGGGTACGGCAGCGGGACGGGACTGCACAGGGTGCGGCCGTCATAGGTATAGTAGTGATACATAGGGACGCCTCCTTATCTCATGCGCCGCAGCTGTTCGATGTCTCCGTCCAGATAGGTGGAGGCGGCGCGGGTCAGGTCATAGGTCATGCACGGCCCCTTGTCCGGGCACAGCGGCAGGATCACCGCCTCGCCCAGCCGGGCCAGGGTCAGGTTCCGGGCGTACAGGCTGCGGTACTCCGCCTCCAGGGCCAGCAGGATGTCCCGGGCGTTTTCCAGGCAGCACAGGCTCAGCTGCCACACGGCCCGGCTGTCCACGTCCGGCAGCTCCGGGGAGGCATAGGGCAGGATGCGGTTCACCGAGGGTTGCAGGCCCCCGGGGAGCAGTCCGGTGCGGCGCACGGTGTCGCCGCCGATGAAGGGGTACAGGGTGGACTCCACGAACCACCGCCGCAGATTGGGCAGATAGTAGATGCTGTCCACGGGATAGCCCAGCTGGTCCATCAGGTCCCGGCCCATGCCGGTGAGATAGCCCACCAGCACCTGGTCCACCCGGGTGTGGGTCTGCTCCAGCAGGGGGGCCAGGCGGCGGATGCGCTTGCCGTCGTGGAGCATATCGTCCACCAGGATCACCGGCCGGTCAAAGGCCCGGATGGTGCGCACCTGGTCGGGCAGGGGAGAATAGCCGGGGTAGGCCTCGATGGAATAGGCGGACAGGTCCGGCTCATACACCTTGTCGGTGCGCAGGGTCTTGGTGACGGTGTTGGGCACCGTCACGCCCCGGAGGATCTTGCCATAGGGCACGCAGATGTCCGGCCCCAGCTGCCGGGGAACCAGCGGCTCCGCCGGAACGCCGTTGCGGGCGGTGATGCGCTGCAGGAGCCGGTGATAGATGACCCCGGCGCTGAGGCTCAGCACCAGATTGCCGGGATACAGCCCCGTCAGGGCCTCCTGCAGCCGGATGCGGGCGGCGGATACCGCCGCCGCCACGGCGGGCCGGGAGGCCAGGGGCTGCTTGATGGCGGTGTCCACGTTGCGGTTGAGCACCAGGGGCCGCCGCATATCCGCGGCCAGGGCGTCCTTTTCCCCGGCCACCGCCACGAAGCCCTGGCGCAGGATCAGCTGCCGGGCAAAGGCCGAGGCCGCCCCCTCCAGGGGGCAGTACAGGCCATAGGCATATTCCCGGCTCAGGGCCAGGGTCAGCACCTCCGTCAGCAGAAGCTGGCCGAACTCCTCCTGCTGCTCCCCCCGGGGCACCAGCACCCCGGAGATCAGCAGGGCCCGGCCGCCGGTGCTCTGGCGCACCAGGCCCGTCAGCTGGGGGCTTTTCAGCCGGGCATAGAGCATCTGGGAGTCCAGGCACCGGAAGGTCACGGCTCCCAGCGGCTCGTCCGATCCGCTGCGGTGCAGCAGCACCGCCTGGTCCCCGGAGTCCGCTATGGCCCGGGCCAGGCCCTCCGGCGGCGGGGTCAGCTGGTCCAGCAGGGGCGCAAGCTCCCGCGCCTCCCGGCACAGGGAGAACTCCAGGTCCTCCGTGCGCAGCATGGGCTTGTCCTGGGGCTCCCGCAGATACAGGCCCCGGCGATAGATGAAGTCCTGCACCGCCGGGTCCACCAGCCGTGAGATATCCCGGTTGGCGTCCACCGCCTCCCGGATGCGGGTGGAGCTGATCTCCTCCAGCTGGGGCGGCAGGGTCAGCTCCACCACCCGGCCCCGGATGCAGCCGTAATCCACCGGCCCGGCCGCCTCCTCCCGGCGGAAGATCACATGGTCGAAGCTGTGGATGGAGTCCGGCTCCGGGGGCTTGCGATAGGACGAGGCGTGGGCCACCACGTCGCTGCCCACCACGATGGACACCGGCCGCCCGGGAAAGGCCTCCCGCAGGCGGCGGAGGTTCTCGGGATTGGCGATGTTCACCGGGAAGTCCTCGGGAAAGATGTGGACATGGAACTCATCGGCCACGGACATGGCCGCGATGCGGCGGCGGATGCGGTAGGGCTGGGTCCGCTTGGACCAGGAAAATTCGTCGATGGCCAGCAGCACCTCGAACCCCCGGTCCCGGATGGCCCGGACGATGCCCTTGTGGGACAGGGTGAAGGGGTCGAAGGTGCCGGGGAAGAAGGCGATGGGCCGCGGCTCCTCCAGGGGGAAGCCCCCGTGGAACAGGCGCTGCTCCGTCATGAAGCGGTATACCCGGCCCAGCATGGCGGCCCGGTAATAGAAGGTCAGGGGGTCCTCGGCCTCCTCATAGCAGGTTTCCAGGAGCTTGCGCCCGGTCAGCAGGAAGGCCCGGCGCTTTTCGTGCTCACCCAGGCTGCCGGAGCCGAACACCCGGCGGCCCAGCACGAACATGGCCTCCTGCCGGGTGCCGCCGTCGCCGCCGGCCAGGCGCTTCATCAGCATGCCCAGCAGACGCTCCCGGCGGCTGCGGTAGGCCTCCGGCTCCTCCGGGAACCGGGTGCGGTAGGTGTCGTACTCCTCATAGATCACGCCCACGGTGTCCAGGGCGGAGGCCGCCATCCGGCCCGAGGCGGCGTTGAGGGTCTGGCTCAGGTCCGCCAGCAGCTCCTCCAGCTGTTCCGGCGGCAGCCACAGGGCGAACCGGCCCAGATAATCGGGGATATACTTGGCAAACTCCTGCTGGCCCAGCTCCAGGCCCCGGGACAGCTCCACCGACACCTCGTTGCGCTGGTCCACCGTCAGCCGGGGGGCCAGGGCCAGCAGGGCGTTTCCGGCGCTGTGGCGCACCGTCACCCGGTCGCTGACCTTCACCAGGTTGGACAGATGGGTGGCGATGTGCAGCACCGGGCCGTCCTCCCGGGCGGCGTAGTCCTCCAGCAGGCGGATGTTCACCTGCTTCAGGATCCAGGGGGTGCCGGTTTTCAGGTTGTCCAGGAAAATGTCGGAGATCACCTGCTCCGGCAGGGGGCCGGGGGCGCCGCCCTTGATGATCCGGCGGCGCAGCAGGTCCAGGGACGCGGCGTCCCGGCAGTCGATTTTCTGCAGAATCCGCAGGGGACGGCGGCTGCGGCTGTCCAGCCGGTGCAGCCGGTCCACCAGCAGCACCGCCGCCGCCCGGACGGTGACGTCCTCCCGGTCGCACACCCCCTCGGCAAACCGCAGCAGAAGCTCCTGCCGGGGCCGGGTGAGGGCCGCCGGAGGCAGGGCCGCCGCCGTATCCAGCAGCTGGAAGGCCACCTCATCCTCCAGCTGCTGGGGATGGCGGTAATAGGCGAAGAAGGGGGCCAGAAACCGCTCCTCCCGGCCCGGGCACCGCTGCAGCAGGGAGTCCACGGCGAATTTCAGGGTATAGCGGATCCAGCGCTGGTGCTGGGGCATCAGCTTGTGGTCGGGATAGATGATCCTTTGCAGGTACAGCTTCCACTGGTCCAGGTCCGTGGGCACACCTGCGTCCGGGCGGCTGTCCGCCGGGCGCTCCTTGGCATAGCCCGCGTGGAACCCGGCGATGATCTCCCCCAGCAGGGCCGCCGCCTGGCGGCGGATGTCCCCCTCCCGGTGCATCAGCAGCTCATACAGAAAGGCCAGGGTCTGGACCTTCTGGGGAATGTGCAGATACAGGGAGTAGGACTCGAACACCCCCAGATAGGCCCGCAGACGCCGCCAGTTGGTTTCGCCCCGGGCCTGCTCCAGCAGGGAGGCAAAGCTCCGCTGGCCCGTCAGCCGGTGCATCAGGCCGATGTTGTGGCCCACGCACTGCATGGTCAGGGCGTCCAGGGCCTCCTGGTCCGTCATCAGGGCGGTGTGCTTCTCCGGCCGGGGCGGGGTGTCCCTGCCTCCCAGGGTCACATCCACCCCCCGGGACACCATGAACTGCTCGAAATCGTACAGCCGGGCGTACACCAGCTCATACCGCCGCCGCTTGGCCTGGTCCACGGCGTCCAGCTTGGAGAGGATCACGTCGAAGGCCTCCGCCAGGGAGAAGATCTTCGTCACCTCCCGGCCCTGATCGTCCCGGGTCTGCTTCACCCGGAAATCGGCGTAGATCAGCAGCAGGGACTCCACCGACAGATAGTCCAGCTCCAAGTCCCACACGGAGTGGTTGGCGGCCACATGGCCGATGTCCGTCAGCTTCCGGCGGCGGAACCACTGGTCGGTGTAGTAATAGTGCAGATACGGCACCCGCTCCCCGGGGCGGCAGCCGAACTTGCCGATGTCGTGGCCGATGGCGCTACCGGAGACCAGGGCCAGGTCCAGCTCCACGCCCCCCCGGCGCAGAGCCCGCCCGGCGGTGACGGCCACATGGTGGACCCCCACAATGTGCTCCAGGGTCCGGTAGGGCGTCACCTCCAGGCCCAGGCGCATCATCTCGTATACGAACTCCCGCCGCCACAGGCGCATCATCTGGCCGAACTGGGGGGCGGCGGGGCAGTCCTCCAGCTCCTCCGGCCCGGGGGGCACAAAGTCCCAGACGGGGTCATAGTCCAGAAGCTCCCGCTCCGCATCCAGCAGCACCTGCAGCACCGACAGGAAGAACACCGCTCCGGCCCCGTGGGCGGGGCGGGCGTCCTTCTCCGGAAACAGCAGCCGCCGGGCGAAGTCATAGCAGTACGGAAGCCAGCCCTCCTCCGGTTCCGGCCCGTCCAGCCGCTCCAGGTCCTCCCGGCACAGGTCCAGCACCCGGGCGCAGCACAGCCGCCGGTCCATCAGCGGCGCAAAGCGCTGGAAATATCCCTCGCCCACCAGCTGCGCCGCCGTCTCCTCCCGTCCGGCCAGGTATTCCGCCGCCGGGCGGAGGGACAGCCGCCGCAGAAGCGCGGCGTTCATCTGGCGGATGCGTTTTTTCGTCATAGCAAGGCCCCCTTTGCGGGAATAATTGGATTTGTTCCTATTATGCCACGCGGCGGCCCCTATCGCAAGAATAAATCCCGCAAAAATGCGGGATAATATACCTGTCAAAAAAGGGCTTTGCCCTTTTGGAATAAAAGGCTTGCAGGCCCTCTCATACCAAAACCTGTTAAAAAGCTTGAAAAGCTTTTTATAGCACCGAAGGTGCGTCAGGTTTTGTATGAGACGTCACAGCGTGTTTTCACACGCTGTGCGTGCGCCCGGCGCACGGGATTCTTGATTAAATTTTTTAATCAAGAATCAGTATCAGCCGGCTGCGCCGACAGCTCTCCCAAAGGGAGAGCCAAGGCCTTTTGGCAAGCCATTTTTCCGTATTCTGGGGGTGCAGCAGGTGAAGATCGTGCAGGATGCGTTCCTCCGCCGGGCGGAGGAGCTGGACCGGCGGCTGGGGGTGGGCCGGAGCTTTGACATGGTGGGCCGGAGCCTGACCATCGGGGGCCGCCGGGCCCGGCTGTGGGTGGTGAACGGCTATGCCGACGACGCGGTGCTGGAGCGGGCCGTGGCCGGGTGGCTGGCCATCCGGGACCTGGCCGGGGTGAACACGGCGGAGGCCTTCGCGGCCCGGTATGTCACCGTGTCGGACGCGGCGGCGGAGCAGGATATGGCCAAGGCCGTCACGGCGGTGCTGGCGGGAAAGACCCTGCTGGTCATCGACGGCCTGTCCGGCGGCGTGCTGATGGACGCCAAGCAGTTCCCCCTGCGGGGCATCGAGGAGCCGGACACCAGCAAGGTCCTGCGGGGCAGTCACGACGGCTTCGTGGAGAGCATCATGAAAAACGCCGCCCTGCTGCGCCGCCGCATCCGGGACCCCCGGCTGACCTTAGAGGGGCTGGAGGTGGGGGGCCGGTCCCACGCCAACGTGGCCCTGTGCTATCTGGAGGACAAGGCCGACCCGGAGCTCCTGCGGCAATTGCGGGAGAAGCTCCTGCGTATGCAGATCAGCTCCATCTCCATGAGCCAGGAGAGCATCGCCGAGGCCATCGCCCCGTCCCAGTGGTGGAATCCCTTCCCCAAGACCCGGTTTACCGAGCGCCCCGACGTGGCCACGGCCTCGGTGATGGAGGGGGACGTGGTGCTGATGATCGACAACACCCCGTCGGTGATGCTGTTTCCCTGCACCATTTTCCGGTTTGCCGAGGAGATCAACGACTATTACTTTCCCCCGCTGGTGGGGTCGTATTTGCAGATTGTGCGGATGATCGTCCTGCTTCTGACGCTGTTTGTGACGCCCCTGTGGTTCCTGCTGGTAAAGGACCCGGCGGGGCTTCATGAGAGCCTGCGCTTTCTGCTGATTGAGGATGAATACTATGTGCCGCTGATTCTGCAGCTTCTGCTGGTGGAGCTGATCATCGACGTGCTGAAGCTGGCGTCGCTGAACACGCCGGATGTGCTCAGCAACTCCTTCAGCATGCTGGGGGCGCTGATATTGGGGGATTTCGCGGTGCAGGCCCGGTGGCTGGTGCCGGAGGTGCTGGTGTATATGGCGTTTGTTGCCATCGCCAACTATGCCCAGCACAGCTATGAAATGGGCTACGCCGTGAAGCTGTGCCGCATGGCCCTGCTGATCCTGATTTACTTTTTCGACTGGTGGGGCTTCATCGGCGGCATCGTGGGGGTGGTGGCCCTGATCGCCTCCACCCGCCCGCTGGTGGGGAAGGGGTATCTCTATCCCCTGATCCCCTTCAACGGCCGGGACCTGCGCTCCCTGCTGCACCGCCGCCCCATCAGCCGGGACAACACATAAGTGTAGTGTTCCAAAAGGGCAAAGCCCTTTTGGAACAAAAGGCTTGCAGTCTGCCGCGCGCATAATTTGTTCGCTGAAAGCGAACAAATTCCACACTTGCAGACTGATAAGAATTTTTGTCCAGGTACACGCCCCGGACAAAAATGATTGCATTTGATTTGCCGCCTGCGGGCGGCAAACTCTGCGAGGCTTCTTGAACAGGCTTGGCTCTCCCTCTGGGAGAGCTGTCACCGAAGGTGACTGAGAGGGCCTGCAAAGCCCTTTTTGAACAAAAGGCCCCGGGTTTCCCCCGGGGCCCTGCCTCAGCTCATTTTCTGGATGTCCCGCCGCAGGCGGGAGATGATGCGCTTTTCCAGCCGGGAGATATATGACTGGGAGATGCCCATGCGGTCAGCCACCTCCTTCTGGGTCAGCTCCTTCCGTCCCCCCAGGCCGAAGCGCAGGGAGATGATGTCCTTTTCCCGGGGAGACAGCCGGGCCACCGCGTCCGACAGCAGCTTCCGGTCCACATCGGCCTCGATGGGCCGCATGACCACGTCCCCCTCGGTGCCCAGCACGTCGGACAGCAGAAGCTCCTTGCCGTCCCAGTCGGTGTTCAGCGGCTCGTCGAAGCTCACCTCCGTCCGCTGGCCGGCGTTTTTCCGCAGATACATGAGGATCTCGTTTTCGATGCACCGGGAGGCGTAGGTGGCCAGCTTGATGTTCTTGTCCGCCCGGAAGGTGTTGATGGCCTTTATGAGGCCGATGGTGCCGATGGAGATCAGGTCCTCGATGTTGATGCCGGTGTTTTCAAACCGCCGGGCAATATACACCACCAGCCGCAGGTTCCGCTCGATCAGCGTCTGCCGGGCCAGCAGCTCCCCCTGCTCCAGCCGGCTGATCCACTCCGCCTCCTCCTGCCGGGGCAGCGGCGGCGGCAGCGTGTCGCTGCCGCCGATGTACATGACCTTATCCGGTCGGCCGCTGAGCCACCGCAGAAGCCGCCGCAGCAGATTCCCCATGTCGCCGCTCCTTTCTTCCGCCCCACAGGGCCTGATACCCTCCGCCGTCGCTGACGGCCCCCGGCGTCAGGGCCAGCAGGATCCGGGGATATGTAATGCTCCCCACCTTCACATAGTCGCTGCGGACGGCCAGCAGCAGTCCCGCCTCCGTGCCCACGGCGCAGAAGGGTAGCAGGCTCCACCGGCAAGTGCCGTCCAGCCGGTGGAGCCGGGCCATCTTCTCCTCCGGCGGCAGGCGCATTTCCACGATCCGCGCCGCCTCCGGCGGCCACAGCTCCCGGAGGGCGTCCTGCTCCAGCACCAGCACCGGCTGGCCGCTGACAGGGTCCCGCAGGGTATTCCCGGTGTCGTGCAGGGCCCGCAGCCGCTGCCGCCGGCCCTGTAAGGAAACGGTCACATCCATCAATTCTCCTCCTTCATGCCGCGCCCCCTGGCGGAACACCAGGTGCAGCAGCAGACCAAAGCCTATGGCGGAGCCCAGCAGCACCGGCCAGCTGACGTCGGCGTGGTATACCCGGCTGAGCAGGGCCTCCGGCGATCCCGCCGCCAGGCCCACGGCCAGAAGCAGTCCCGCCAGAGCGCCGGACAGCAGGAAAAACAGCGCCGTCAGCCGCCAGGGACGTCTTTCCCGCCGCCAGGCCAGGCGGCACATGGCCCCTCCCGCCGCCAGACGGCACAGGGGATGCGCCAGCCCCCGGCACCCGGGC
>ERZ857840.1345-NODE-1345-length-28325-cov-5.408207_pt1 | contig 28325 bp, 29 predicted proteins | sample MGYA00519760_ERZ857840 | MGnify/ENA primary metagenome ERZ857840 (study PRJEB31778, sample SAMEA3449371) | human gut metagenome | biome: human gut; feature: human-associated habitat; material: faeces | place: United Kingdom | collected 2010/2012 ... | reverse complement strand
AACGGCACAGCTGGGTAGCTACGTCTGGACGAGATAAACGCTGAAAGCATCTAAGCGTGAAACTCCCCCAAAGATAAGATCTCCCCCCTTTATGGGGTAAGGGTCGATGTAGACTACATCGTTGATAGGCCGAAGGTGTAAGCACGGTAACGTGTTCAGCTGATCGGTACTAATCACCCGAGGGCTTGACTTAATTTATGCAGGGCGGCCTTGCCTCTCATCTCCCCATTGTTCAGTTTTCAGGGTGCAGACAAATTTCCCCTTGACAACAGGGGTTCAATATTGTAGTATTTGGCAGTAGCCATTTACAGTTGGTGTTTTTAGCGGTGAGGGTCCACCCGTTCCCATTCCGAACACGGAAGTTAAGCTCACCTGTGCCGACGATACTTGGTTGGAGACGACCCGGTAAAATAGGTCGATGCTGACACAAAACAGCCGTTCTTATGACGGCTTTTTTGCTATATTATCGGAGGTTGATATGGAAAACACTATGGCACGCAGGCGTTATTCGGAAGAAAAACGCAGTTTCTTTAATCTTGGGCTTCGCTACGAGTCGCCGGCTAAAGCGGTGCGATATTTCTGTACGCCGAAAAAAGCCGAGATTTTTGCGTCTCTCGGCGTCGGCGGCATACATTTCTGCACCATACCCTCATTCGGGGAGCTTGTTTTTGCCGTGGTTCCCGAAGCGGCAGACGGACGGTATGTTTTTCCGGTTGCCAACGATATGGCGGAATTCTTCAGCCTTGTTGCCTCTCTTTCCGGCGCGGGATTGATCGATCAGATTCCTTCGATGACAAAGGAGACGTTTGAAAGGCAGCTCAGTGCGGAGAATGCACACCTGCCGCCTTCGGTTACGGCGGAGCTTGAGGAGCTTGTGAAGCTGTTTGACGTTAAGCCGCTTGAAGGCTCGCCGTATGACAGCGTTATGGCTCTTTATAATAACTTTGATTATTCGAAAATTCCTTTTACCGATGAGTATTACGAAACGCTCGGAATCAAGCCGAAAAAGCGTTCGGGCAGCGATTTTTGCAGTGTCTGTGTCGTAAACATCCCGAAAAAATGAGGTGTCTGATGAAAAAGCTGGCGGAAAAGCTGAAGGACGATTACGATAAGGCGACGGCATCGCAAGAGGTCAAGGAGCTGAAGAGCGCGACAAAGCTTTATGAAGAGCTTTACAGAAAGCGCTATGAAAAAGCGACGATTCTCATAAATCAGAAAAACGTCGACGGATATATCGAAACGTATCATATCAAAAAGTCCGTTACATAAAAACAAACGCGTTACACCTTTCGCGGTGTAACGCGTTTTTTATCGGAAGGTGAGCTTTCGCCCGGTGAAAGCTCACCTCAGTCGAGCTCCTTCACTCCCGTATACAGTTCATAGTAGCGGCCCTTTTGCGCGAGCAGCTGTTCATGGTCGCCGCGCTCGATTATCACGCCGTTTTCAAGCACCATGATTGCGTTCGCGTTGCGGACGGTGGAAAGACGGTGCGCGATGACGAACGTCGTTCTGTTCTTGATGATCGCGTCCATGCCCTTTTCGATGTGCCGCTCGGTGCGGGTGTCAACGCTGCTGGTCGCTTCGTCAAGTACGAGGATCGGCGCTTTGGAAATCGCGGCGCGGGCAATGTTGAGAAGCTGACGCTGTCCCTGTGAAAGGTTTGCACCGTCGCCTTCGATGACCGTATCGTAGCCCTCGGCGAGCTTCATGATGAACGAGTGCGCGGAAGCTGTCTTTGCAGCCTGAACGACTTCGTCGTCGGTCGCGTCGGGTCTGCCGTAACGGATGTTTTCACGTACCGTACCGGTGAAGAGGTGCGTGTCCTGAAGCACCATTGCGACATTTTTTCTCAGCACGTCGCGTTTGATTTTTCTGACATCGACTCCGTCGATGGTGATGGAGCCTTCGTTTATGTCGTAAAAACGGTTTATCAGGTTTGTGATCGTCGTTTTGCCTGCGCCGGTGGAGCCGACAAACGCAATCTTCTGACCCGGCTTTGCGTAAAGCGAGATGTGCTTGAGAATGATCTTGTCGGGAACGTAGCCGAAGGTCACATCCTTGAATTCGACATGACCGGACATATGAGGCATATCAACTGCGTCGGTGTCGTCGGGAGTCTCGGGCTGCGCGTCCATGACCGCGAATACTCTTTCGGCACCGGCAAGTGCGGAGAATATCGCCGTGACCTGCTGGGACAGCTCGTTTATCGGCATACTGAAGCGCGCGGAATAGTCCACGAATATCGTCAGACCGCCGATGTCAAATTTGCCGAGAGCGCACAGCACGCCGCCGATACCCGCCGTGAAGGCGTAGCATATCTTGCTCACGTTGCCCATTACGGGTCCCATGATACCGCCGAAAAACTGTGCGTTCATCTGCTTGGTGCGCAGGTCCTGATTAAGCTCTTCGAATTCCTCTTCGCAGGTCTGCTCATGGTTGAACACCTTGATTACCTTCTGACCCGCGACGGTCTCTTCGATATATCCGTTGACGGCGCCGAGCGCCGCCTGCTGTGCTGAGTAGTATCTGCGGCTCTTGCCGGCAATGAATTTGCCGCCCAACAGGAACAGCGGGGTGAACGCGACGGTGATGAGCGTCAGCCATATGTTGGTATATACCATCATGACGACGGTACCGACAAGCTGGATCACGCCCGAAATGGTGCTTACGACCGAGTTGTCGAGCATTGTCGAGATGTTGTCGACGTCGTTTGTGAAGCGGCTCATGATGTCGCCGGTGGTGTTGCTGTCAAAATATCTGACCGGCAGCCCTTCCAACTTGAAAAACAGGTCGTTTCTCAGCTTTTCGATGGCGTTCTGCGTGACGTGGAGCATGATCTTGTTCTGCGCGTATGTCGCAAGACAGCCGCAGACATAGACAAGCCCGAGGACGAGCAGGGCATAGAAGAAGCCTTCGTATTTGCCGACTGCGATGTAATTGTTGATGATGGGGCGGAGCATATAGCTGCCCGCAAGAGATGTGCCGGTTCTGATAAGCATGAACAGCAGCACGAAAACGAGATTGATTTTGTACGGCGAGAGATATCCGAGCAGTCGGGCGACTGTTTTGCCGGTGTCTTTGGGCTTGCCGCCCATGCCTCTGCCGCCTCTCGGACCGGGACCGCCCGGACCTCTGCCGTGTCCTCCGGGACCGCCCGCGCTTTTTGATGAAGTGTATCTTGCCTGAAGGTCTTCAAGTGTACGCTTTGCCATTACGCATCGACCTCCTTACCTGTCTGTGAAATATAGATTTCGCGGTATTCCTCGTTGGAGCGGATAAGCTCGTCGTGCTTGCCGATACCTGTAATCCTGCCGTCGCTCATGACGATGATTTCATCGGCATCCATGACCGAGCTGATACGCTGTGCAATGATTATCTTTGTTGTGCCCGCAAGGTCGGTCTTCAGCGCGGTGCGTATGCGGCTTTCCGTCGCGGTGTCAACCGCACTTGTCGAGTCGTCGAGAATGAGGATCTTCGGTTTTTTGAGCAGTGCGCGTGCAATGCAAAGGCGCTGCTTCTGACCGCCGGAAACGTTTGTGCCGCCCTGGTCGAGCACAGTGTCATAGCCGTCCTTCATCGCCGAAACAAAGCCGTTCGCCTGCGCTTTTTCGGCTGCTGACACGATTTCGTCGTGTGTCGCGTTTTCATCGCCCCATTCAAGGTTCTGAGCTATGGTACCTGAGAAAAGAACATTTTTCTGCAACACCATGCCGACGCCGTCGCGGAGATTTTTGAGCGAATAGTCTCTGACATTCACACCGTCGACGATGATCTCGCCTTCATCGGCATCGTAAAGGCGGGGAATCATGGAAACGAGCGTTGTTTTGCCGCAACCGGTCGAACCGATGATACCGACCGTCTGACCGCCCCTGACTTTGAAGTTGATGTGGTCGAGAACGGGGTCTTCGCTTGTTTTGTAGTAGCGGAATACGACATTCCTGAATTCGATGTCGCCGTTTGTGACCTTTCTGTCGGCATCGGCGGCGTTGGCGTCGTCGATATCCGGCACTTCATCAAGCACTTCACGCACACGCTTTGACGATGCGAGCGCACGGGACGAGAACACGAACAGCATTGACAGCATCATAAGGCTGGAAAGAATCTGTGTTATGTAAGTAAGGAACGCCGAAAGGTCGCCGACATCCATACCGCCGGTCGCATTGATCACGGTGTCCATGACCTCCTGACCGCCGAACCAGACGACTGCAAGAGAAGCAAGGTTCATGAACAGCATCATGAGCGGCATCATTATTATCATGACGTTCATCGCAGAGATTCCGGTGTCTTTGAGGTCCTTGTTTGCTTTTGCGAAGGTCTTGCGCTGATGGTCCTCGCGTACAAACGATTTTACCACGCGTATGTTTGTGATGGATTCCTGAACATTGGTGTTGAGCGCGTCAAGCTTTGTCTGCATTATGCCGAACTTGGGGAACGCATATTTGATCAGGAAAAAAAGCACGATTATCATGAACGGCATTATTACCGCAAGAATCAGTGCGAGCCGCGCGTTCATGATAACCGCCATGATTATTGCACCTATCATCATGCCGGGCGCACGCAGGCACATACGCAGCAACATATTGACCATGTTCTGCATCTGCGTAACGTCGTTTGTGAGACGCGTGACGAGCGAGCCGGTCTGAAATTTATCGATATTTGCGAATGAATATTTCTGCACCTTGTTATAAAGGTCCTGACGCAGATCCGCACCGAAGTTGACCGACGCCTTTGCGCCGAAGTATGCGCCGCCCACGCCGCCGAGAAGCATGAGTACCGAAACGCCCACCATGAGCGCCGCCATACCGACAATGTAGCCGACATTCTGATTGTTCACACCGTTATTGATGATCTGAGAGTACAGCTTGGGTATGAATACCTCGCCGATGACCTCAACGATCATGCACAGCGGACCGAGTACGAAATATACCCAGTATGGCTTGATGTATTTGAACCATCGTTTCACGTTGTTTTGTCTCCTTTAAGTTGAGAATAGATTTGTCTGAGGTTGTCCTGCATGACCTGAAGCGCTTCCACAAAGGTCGAAAGCATCTCGTCACTCATGCCGTCGAACATACCGAGGTCGATTGCCGTGAATATCTCATGCGTTGTTGTCACGGCTGTTTTGCCTTTGTCGGTAATGCTGATTACCGTGTTACGCCTGTCGGCAGGGTCGGGCGCACGTGTGATATACCCCGATTCCTCCAGCCGCTTCAATGCCATTGCGACTGCCGGCGGAGATATGTTCAGCTCCTTTGCCAGAGCCGCCTGGTTGGGATTCCCCTCCATATGCGACAGACAGGCAAGCACGAAATGCTGACCGCGGTGCATATCCTGACCCGACGCGGTGTCAAACACCGTTCTGTGCAGTCGGTCGAGGTTGATGAAACTCTGTACCGCCTGCTCACGTTTGGTCTTCAAAAAAAACACCTCCCGAAAACAATTAACACGTTAAATATTAACGTGTTAATTATATTGACGCCGACCTCCGATATCTACGCAAACTCTTAAATAAATTGTGAATTTTTATGCTGTGAGAAACGGTATATGCCGGGAGAAGCTTTTTGTGCAAAGCATCGTATATTGAGCCCGTTTTACGCATATCACCGAACTCCGTTGAAAAACTTCGCAAATCCGAAAAATCGTTTGAAAAATTGCGGTTTTTCCGAAAACTCCCTTGAAAAAGTTTTACCATGTGTTATAATAAGTGTTGGCGGCAAAGCCGACGCAATCAATATGATATGGAGAATAATATTATGAATACCAGAAAAGTAAATGCAAAACAGTGTAAAATGGTCGCGCATCGCGGATGCAGCGGTCTTGAAAAGGAAAACACCCTTGCGGCATTCATCGCAGCAGGCAACAGAAGCTATTGGGGCGTTGAAACCGACGTTCACCGCACCGCAGACGGCGAATATGTCGTGATTCACGACAGCGAGACCGGCAGAGTAGCCGGCGACAATATCGTGATCGAAAACACCTCATTTGAATATATCCGCAGTCTCCGCCTCAAGGATATCGACGGAACGCGCACACGCGCCGATCTCCGCATCCCCACACTGCGTGAGTACATCGCAATCTGCAAGAAATACGAGAAAAACTGCGTTCTTGAATTCAAGACAGTCTATACTCTTGAACAGGTCGCCGAAATGGTCGAAATCATCAAAGAAGAGGGCTGGCTTGAGCATGTCGTTTTCATCAGCTTTGCTTATGACAATCTGCTGAATCTCAGAAAAATCCTTCCCGGTCATCCCGCGCAGTTCCTCACCGGTGAATATACCGACGCGATGGTCGAAATGATTCACAAGGACAAGATCGATCTTGATATCTATTTCTCCGCGCTTGACGAAGAGAAGATCAAACACCTCCATGACCTCGGAATCATCGTCAATGCATGGACGGTCGACGACCCCGAAAAGGCACAGCAGCTTATTGACTGGGGTATTGACTACATCACCTCAAACATCTGCGAATAATGATACTTTATATAATCCGTCACGCCGACCCCGATTACGCACACAACACAATAACGCCTCTCGGCAAGGAAGAGGCTCTCGCACTCGGACAGCGCATGAGCCGTGTAAAGCTCGACAGGATCTACACATCTCCGCTCGGCAGGGCGATCGATACCGCGCGTCCCACGATGCTGGCACTCGGCATGGAGAATACGGTGCTTGACTGGACTGCCGAAAGCATGGACTATATGCAGCCGCGCGTTGCCGGAAAGGGCGGATATACTTTCGCCTTCAGAAACGGTGTTACCGATGTCGAGGACTGCGCCGAGCTTGAGCGCGATGAGACGATGGCATCGCTTGTGAAAAATTCCGATGAATTTCTTGCATCACTCGGCTATGAGAGAGACGGCGGCGTTTACAGGATAACGCGCCCGAACGATGAGCGTGTTGCGGTATTCTGTCACGGCGGTTTCGGCTGCAGCTGGATCGCATGGCTGCTCGGAATGCCTCCTTTTATGGGCTGGGAACGCATAAAGCTGCGTACCAGCGCGGTCACCCGCTTCAATTTCAGAAACAACGATACGGGATATACCGTTCCCGAATGTGACTATCTGAACGATACGTCTCATTTGCCGCCCTGCGGAGTTCCGAACAGCGGAAGATAACAAAACAACAAAATTACGGTGGTTTCACAGGCTTTTCCTGCGGAAATCACCGTAATGTTTTTTGCATGGCTCACTTACGCCGCGTTTTTCGCTTCCTCCAGCATGTTTTCGATAAATATGCCGTAGCCGCGGGTCGGGTCGTTTATCATGACGTGAGTGACTGCGCCGATAAGCCGCCCGTTCTGCACAACGGGACTGCCGGACATGCCCTGAACGATGCCGCCGGTCAGGTCAAGAAGCGTGCCGTCGGTTATGCGGATGACAAAGTTTTTCGTCATACCGTCGGGGTCGGAAATGCGTTCGATTTCAATTTCGTAGCACTGCGGTTTGCCGCCTGCGCATGAAATCACGCACGCTTTTCCGCTCCTGACCTCGCTTCTGTATCCGATCTCGATCGGAGAGGGAAGCTCCATTCCCGACGTGTTTATCGTGCCGAAAACGCCGCATTCCGTATTTGATGAGAGCGAACCGCGCCGTACCGACGAGAATATACCCTTCAACTCTCCCGGTTCATTGACTCTGCCCTTTACGATACCCGTAAGGTTCACGTCAACGACAACACCGCGCTTCAACGGCAGAAGCTCTCCGGTGTCCCCGTCACATATACCGTGTCCCAGACCGCCGAAGCTGTCGTTTGCCGGATCGATATAAGTCAGTGTGCCGATGCCCGCCGTGGAATCCTTTATCCAGAGACCTGCACGGTATTCGCCGTCTGCGGACTTTGCCGGAGTGATCACCGAAGAGGTTTCGACATCGCCCCGCCTGAGCGAAAGCGTGACAGACTTTCCGCCGCTGTCGCGTATCAGCGCGCCGAATTCCTCAACGCTGCCGGCGTCCTTTCCGTCAACGCGGAGTATGACGTCTCCGACGGCGATACCCGCATCCCGTGCGGGTGACACAAGACCCGTCGGCGTGTCAACGTCCGTGATTCCGACCACGACAACGCCTTCCGTGAAGAACTTCACGCCGAACGGGATACCGCCCGGTATCAGCGTCGGACGCGTGCCGGCTGCTGCCGCCGGTGTGCCGAGTACGCCGTACGGCAGAACCGTACACATACACACAAGCAGGGCGAGCATCACCGCAAACGCCTTGATTTTTTTATTTACGTTCATAGAATACCTACCTTTTTTGTCGTGCGACACTTATAATTTGCACCGAAAGCGCAGAAAATATGTAACGTGCGGCATAGCAAATAAAAACAAAAAACAAGCGGCAGAAGCGATGCTTTGAAGCATTGCTTTGCCGTTTGCATTTGATAAATATGTTACTGTTCGGTGTATTTTGCGGCTGCGTCCCAATCGACAAACAGCGTGCCTTCCTTTTTGTCGCTGACCTTGCGGACGGTTATGACCTTTTCTGCGATCAGCTTATCCAGAGCGCGTTTCAGATTTTCTTTTTTTGCATTCCTGTGCGCGTTGCATACGCTTGCAAGCAGCTTGCTTTCGGCGTACATTACCTTGTTTTGCTTCAGCTCGTCGAGTAAAAGACGGTAATCGTTGCCCAGAACGCTTTCTTCCGTGGGCAGAATGACGCTCCAGCTTGAGGTTTCACGAAGCTGGTGCGAGAACGAGCCGTTTATTGCATAAACGCCGACCTGCTTGCCATAGATATTTTTCAAAAACGATGTGACGGAGCTGAAATGTCCGTCGCCAGAGAACAGAACAAAACAGTCAACGTCGTCGCTCAGCAGAGCCTTTTGATAGATGTTGTCAAGAATAATAAAATCGGTGAAATCTTTCTGAACGCCGAGCGGGTTGCGGGTATCGATGATCTTGTTTGAATACGGTCTGATGCGCTTTATTTCGTCGGCGAGCGACTTATGCGAAAAATCCGCAAAAAATATCGCTTCCGTGATATTTACACGTTTTGCAAGATCCTCAAACCAGCCTTTTATGTCGGGCTTGATGCCGTAATTCTTTATGAGCGACACATACCAGCTTTCGTAATCGACAAAAGCGACGGCTGTGGGCAGACCGTTTTCAAACCGGCTGAGCTGCGGACGTGCCGACTGTTTCTTTTTTCCGAATAAAATAGCTTTTCCTCCTTTCCGCGCGGGAACCCCGCGACATTTTTCAATGCTTCTTTGATCCGTTTGTTTTCCGTTTCAATTATACTCCCGGAAGCTTCATTTGTCAATACGAAAGCTTTTTCAATTCGTCCTTGAGCCTGTCGATTATGCGTTTTTCAAGCCGCGATATGTATGACTGTGAAATGCCGAGCATATCCGCGACCTCTTTCTGAGTTTTTTCCCGTCTGCCGCCGAAACCGAACCTCAGTTCAACGATAAGTTTTTCACGTTCGGGGAGAGAATCGACGGCACGCAGCAGAATACGGCGTTCCTCGTTTTTTTCGATGTCGCGGTAAACGTCGTCTCCGTCGGTGCCGAGCAGGTCGGAAAGCATCAGCTCATTTCCGTCCCAGTCACTCCCCAGGGGCTCGTCGAGCGACATTTCCGATTTCAGATGTCCCGAACGCCTTATATGCATGAGTATTTCATTTTCTATGCATCGTGACGCATATGTGGCAAGCTTTATCTGTTTATCCGAGCGGAAAGTATTGACCGCCTTGATAAGTCCGATCGTACCCACGGAAATCAGGTCCTCCAGACCGATGTTCGTGCTCTCAAAACGTTTCGCTATGTATACGACAAGGCGAAGATTGTGTTCGATCAGCGTCTTTTTCGCGTCCTCGTCGTCCGGCAGGCGGCTTATCATGTCGCGTTCCTTTTCGGCGGCAAGCGGAGCCGGCAGTGAAGACGGACCGTTTATATAGTGGGTGAAATCCGATTTTGAAAACAGCTTGAGTATGAAACGGTAAATGATATTCATAAAAAGCACACTCCTCATAAAAGCTCTGCGGGGAAGATACCGTCCAGTCCGCCGTATGACGTGCCGCCGCAATCAAGCGCGATGATCGCCGGAATGCGCCGCCGCCTGCCGCCCGACATGACGGTGACGCTGTCGGGGCGGAATGCCGCCAGCATATTGCAGCCCGAAACCGTGCGAACCGGTACGAGCCGCGCGGTTTTTCCCAGCGCCGCAAGTGTTTTTTCATCCGCGCCACTGACAGACGGCTGACCGTGAAGGACGTCTTTTGCCACGATGACGACAGGGTCGCCGGACATGCCGTCACGCAGGAAACAGCCGCTGTCACACAGCAGCTCGGCTTTATAGCTCCTGCCGTCGAATACAAACGACAGTGAAACGGTGCCCGAAAAACGTCTGCGTCTGCAAAGCAGAAGATACAGAAGCGAAGCGCCCGACGCAACGGCAGCGAAAATGAGCACAAAGAGCGGGTCCGCATCGACGTAAAAGCCGCCTCCCGCATAAAAACTCTTTCCCATGAGCGCGTACGCACCGCACATGAGTCCGCCGGAAAGTCCGCATGACAGTGCGAAAACGCCGGTATTCACCGCCGCTTTGCGGAAACCGAACGCGGCTATGCAGACGAGAAATGCCGCCGCCGCATGTGAGGGGATACATATGTATGCGGGAGCGCCGTCAAGGAACAGAGAAACGCAGGCGTATCCGCCGCCGAGAGCCGCCGCAAGCGTCACCCGCAGTGTTTTCATGGGCAGGCAAAGCAGCTTTCCCGTGATGTAAAGGCAGAGAAAATCCAGAAAAAAGTTTATAAAAAACAAAACGTCAGCATAAATTGTGATGTCACCGTCCAAGAGCGTATCGCCTCCCACGCGTATGATTATATCACATACATACGCAAAAAGTTGTCGAAGCAGACGGCGGCAAAATGATTTTCGGTGGTGTTTTTATGAAAGCCCTGTCATGCGCTCTTTCGGCAATTTTTGCGCTTGCCGCGTTGATTATCGCCATAACGTCCTACGGGGGTGATACTCCCGTCTTCGGCGACGGCTCCCGTCGCCCGCAGACGATAACCGGATTGCTGGGTGAACTTATTGATGAATGACTGCCCGGTCCGTTCGTGCGGAACGTTACTGACTTTTTTTGAAGGCAGACTGCGTGTCAGTCCGTTTTTTCCTCTGTCGCTTGCACTTATGTATTATATTGAAGGCGGTACGTCGTTTATTACGGTTCTTTTTGCCGCTTTGCTCCACGAATCGGGGCATATCGCCGCGATATATGCGGTCGGGAGCCGTGTCACTTCGGCGGCGCTTTATCCGGTCGGTGCCGTGATATATTATGCCGAAAGCCGCGTTTCCTGCAAAGACGCGATTTTTGTTTCGCTTTCGGGCATAATTGCGAATATGGCTTTTGCCGCAGTCGGTACGGTTGTGTTTTGCATATATCCGACAGTTACACATCTGCTGTTTATCGCGGCAAATCTGTTTTTTGCGCTGTTCAATCTCCTGCCGCTCAGAAGCAACGACGGCAGTAACGCCCTGCATCATCTGCTTGAAATGCTCCTGCCGCCGTCAGACGCCCCGAAAACAGAAAAAATCCTGCACATGGCAGGATTGATTTCATCGTTATTGGTTTTTGCCGCCGCAGCGATGCTGTATGCTCTTTCCGGCGCGTCGCCGGCAGTGGCGGTGCTGGGGATAATGGCAGTAAGCACGATTGCTTGGGGGCGTTGAAAAAGCGCCGACCGGAACGGAAAACGCCATGAACAGTAGCTGTTTATGTGCTGTGAAACAATCGCTCCCGAGGTAATCCGAAGAATCCCCTCAGGAGCGATTATAGTTCCGGTTATTTTGTTATTAACTTATCTCCACTCGGTAAGCAGGGAAGCGGCATCCTCATCAACAACAACATAGACCTTGTTGTGGAGCTTGAGGATGGAAGCGGGGCAGGACGGGTCGACGTCGCCTTCAAGCATTGCCTTGATTGCGTTTGCCTTTGCCTTGCCGTTTGCAACCAGCAATACGCTTCTTGCATTGAAGATGGTGCCGATACCCATGGTCACTGCCTGGGTGGGAACGTCCTCAATCTTTGCGAAGAAACGGGAGTTTGCTTCGATGGTTTCGCGTGTAAGGTCGACCTTATGTGTACCCATGATGAAGCGGTTGGTCGGCTCATTGAAACCGATGTGACCGTTTCCGCCGATGCCGAGAAGCTGGAGATCGACTCCGCCGGCAGCTGCGATAGCCGCATCGTATTCCTTACCTTCAATCTCAACGTCCTTTGCGAGGCCGTTCGGGACATGGGTGTTTTCCTTTTTGATGTTGATGCCGTAGAAGAGATTGTGCTCCATGAAATAACGGTAGCTCTGGTCGTTTTCGGGAGAGAGCGGATAGTATTCGTCAAGGTTGTAGCTCTTTACATCCTTGAAATCGATTTCGCCGTTTTCATACATTTCGATGAGCTTTTTATAAAGACCGACGGGAGAAGAGCCGGTTGCAAGACCGAGGATGCAGTCGGGCTTCTGGTTGACCTGAGCGGCGATGATCTGAGCCGCCTTCATGCTGAGGGTATCGTAATCCTTGCAGACAACAAGAACGATATTATTGTTTTTGCCGTTTGTGAGATATCTGAAATTGGACATTTTCAAATTTCCTCTTTTCTTTATGATACATATATAATAGCACGTCAAAGTCCGTTTTTCAAGACTTTTCGTTAAATTCTTCCTCGTGCTCTGCGAAAAAATCGCGCAGCACCCTCACATTTTCAAGATCCGTCCATTTTCTGACTCTTGCAGGCGCACCATCGAGGTCATATATCTTCGCGCCTTTCATCGCCAGCAGGAGGGGCGAATGGGTCGCAATGATGAACTGACAGCGGTAAAACCGTGCGCTGTCGGCAATAAAGCGCGCAAGCTCGGCGCAAAGCGAGGGTGAAAGGCTGTTTTCGGGTTCGTCCAGCAGATAGAGCGCGTCTTCCCGAACGGTGTGTGTAAAATATCCGAAAGCGTTTTCGCCGTTGGAGCCGGACGCGATGTTTTTGTCGAGACTGCGGTTTATGTATGCCGAGGAGGTACAGCCTTTTCGCTTTGCGTCGTTTCTCACTCTGAGAGCGTCGAGGTCGGCAAGCGAATCGAAGTGTATGCCTTTTTCGTCGTCAACGCGGGACGATTTCAGCTCCAGCCATTTGTCATACAGCTCAAAGCGCCGTCTGTCAATATCGCGGTTGAGACCGCGCAGGTCGAGCATACGGTCAAACACATCGTCGCTCGTGATGATGCGGCTGTCGGACGGTATGCGTGTGCCTTCGGGAAAGGCGCAGAGCGACACATAATCCGCGGTATACGGAGTTTCGTTGAACGGTGACAGGCGCGAAAGCCCCAGCTTTTCGGCGATGATGTTCAGCGCGGTGGATTTTCCGGAGCCGTTGCCGCCGTAAAGTATCGTGATATCGTCGAAATCAAGGCGGAACAGCCCGCGCCCCGACAGTATTTTGAAAGGATATGCGTCGGTTGAATAGCAGGTCAGATTTGTTTTCTTGCCGCGCCAGGTGTAGTTGATTTCTTGCTGTACGCTCGGAAAGTCAAAGCTTTTCAGATATATCATATCACCATACCTCCGCCGCGGCACGCAGTCTGCCCTTGCCCGTTTCACGCACCACTCCGAGATAGCGCAGCCTGCCCTTGCCGCGTACCGAAACGATGTCGCCCTCTCCGACCTCACGGTCGGCGCGTGTTTCGGTGCGGGAATTTATGAATACGCGCTCCGATTCTATGAGCCGCTGCGCCTCCGACCGCGAAAGCTGCCATATCGCCGCGATTATTGCGTCGATCCTGTTCGAAGTGATGACGAATTCTTTCTTTTCGGGTACGGGTATCGCAACGTCGGGCAGCCCTTCGAGGCGGGTACAGCATACCGCCGTACGCTTCACCTCACGAAGCTCGCCTGCAATAAAATCGGCGGCGGAGGCAAGACAGAGAATATAGCCCGTTTTGCCCGACACGATAATATCGCCGACAAGCTCCCGTGTTATACCCAGACCCATCAGCGCGCCGAGAAAATCGCGGTGAGTGAGGTCGTCAGCCCACTTTTCGCCCTTCGGCTCGGCTTTCACGCATACGACCGGAAAAGCGGCGGTGTTTTCCGCGTCCTCTCCGAATGCGGCAACGACTCTTTCGGCGCCGTCGTAGCCGCCGTAGCATACGCAGGGCAGATACGCTTCGCCGAGAACCCGCTGAGCCTCAAGGTCGAGAAATCTGGTATATTCTGTTGTATGCCGTGTGCAGGCACGGTCAAAAAGCTCGCAGAAGCGGTCGTACAGCGGATTTTTCATAATCAGAGCACCAAGGTCAGCAGCGGGATTGTGATAAAGCAGAGCAGCGTGCTGATAAGCACGCAGTTTGCGGCAAGCTCGGTTTCGGCGTGATGTATTTCAGCCATGTTGAGAATGACCGACGCGCAAGGTACTGCCGAAAGGATGAGTACCGATGCTTTGAACGAGAAGGGAAGCGGCAGGAATGCCACCGTAAGATAGCAGAACAGCGGGAAAACGACCAGCTTTCCGAGACAGATGATATAAACAAACGGCTTTGAAAACAACGACAGAAATCTGACCGTTGAAAGGCGCACGCCGAGTATTATCATGCAAAGCGGCGTTGTCATGCTGCTGAGCAGGTTTACTGCGTTCATGAGCACGTCGGGGACATATTGCCCCACCGAAAAGAAATGGAGCGGCAGTGCGACGAGCAGTGCTATTACCGACGGGTTGAGAACCGCCGCGCGGAGCGACATGTATTTCTTTTCGCGCGTCAGGCAGTAAACACCGACGGTGAACACAAGTATATTCATCGAAATGATATACACCGACGAGTAGCAGGAGACCTCGGGGTTGTCCGGCATGAGCGCGCGTATGATCGGAAGCCCGAAGAAGCCGACATTTCCCATGACGGAGGCGATGGTCAGAATACGGTATTTTGCGTCGTCATATTTCTTTTTGAAAAGCGCATAAATCACCAGCATGAAAAGCACCTGAAGCGCAAAGGTTATGACAAAGAACAGACCCATGTTTCCGATGTTTTCGCCGCTGAAATCGGTGTTCAGGAATGCGTGTACAATCATGCAGGGCGCACATACATAGACAAGCACCGACGACATCGATGAGAGGTGCTCGGGCTTTACGATGCGGCATTTTGCCGAGATATATCCCGGAAGGATGTAAAGCAGAGTAATTATTACGTTTGTGAGAGCTGTCTGAAATTCCATTAATGATTGACTTTTCCTTCCGAGATCATTCTGTCAAGTATTCCGGCGGCGGTGATTACGAATTTCACACAGGGTCGGGCTTGGTAGTATTTGCTGTCGCGCGGCGTGGCGTTCGGCGAACGGTCAGCCGCCATGCCGCCGAGAAGCTCGCGGCATATAATTGTTTTGTGTTCTTTTCTGAATTCGTCGGCAAGGCGCTGTATGAGCGCATAATGTGCCGATTTCGCTTTTACGTCCGTCGGGTCGTAGTCGCCGTAAAGCAGTCCCGCGACCATGAACATTGCCGAGCAGGCACCGCATACCTCCCGCATACGCCCCATACCGCCTCCGAAGGACGACGCAAGGCGCAGAGCCGTGCTTTCGTCAAGCCCCGTGACATCGGTAAATGCCGCAAGCACCGCCTGGGCGCAGCCGCAGCCCGAAAGAAAGAACTCTGCGGCTTTTTCTGTGTGTGTATTCATTCAAAAACTCCGTATTTTATTTTTATGCGCTCCAGCTTACGCAAAAGCGGCTTTGAAAGTATTGCAAGGAAAACGACGTTGGAAACGGCATAAACCGCCGTGACGGGCAGCGCCGTGCCGACGTAGAACAGATATCGCGCAGACGAAAATCCGCCCTCTGCCGAAAATGTCGTCCAGATATCCATAATCAGCGAAAACGCAACGCCCGCAAACGCGCCGTAAATGAGCAGAAGCATCATCGGCGGGTTCCTCCTGCGTGAAAAAAGCAGTCCCGCGAGCAGCCCGATAAAGCCCCACGCCGCCATCTGGAACGGCGTCCAGGGACCCTGCCCGAAATATATGTTTGAAATGAGAGCCGACATACTGCCCGTCATGAAGCCTGCCTCAGCGCCGAAAGCGACTCCCGCGATCACCGTCATCGCCGTGACGGGTTTGAAGCCGGGTACAGGCGCGAATATGACACGCCCGACGACCGTAAGCGCGGTCAGAACGGCAAGCACCGCAAGCTCTCTGCCGCTTTTTTTGCCCTTTTCGAACGTTACGGCGACGGGAACGCAGGAAAGCAGAGCCACTCCCGCCGAAACGGCAGCGTACCTTTCCGTGCCGATGAGCCATACGCCAAGCGCAAGCAAGAGCGGCACGCCGCAGATCAGGCAGGCAACAGAGACAACGCGTTTTTTATTCATGGCGGAACCCGCTTTCGGCGCACAGCTCTGCCGCGCGGTTTGCGGTCACGGCGGTTTTGAAAAACGGACGCGTCATGCGTGCGGCGGCGGTTGTGTAGTAATCGTTGGCGGCGAAAAAACGGGTGCTTTCTCCGATCGACACAATTCGTCCGCCGAAGATAAGCGCTGTTCTGTCGCCGTTCTCGGCGGCAAAATCGAGGTCGTGAGTCGTGATGACGACTGTTTTTCCCGATTCCGTGAGACGGTGCAGTATGGCTGCCAGCGCTTCCCTGCACAGTGCGTCCTGTCCTTTGGTCGGCTCGTCGAGCAGAAGAACAGCAGGGTCAGAAAGCAGTGACAGAGCAATGGCTGCACGCTGCTGCTCTCCGCCGGAAAGGTCATAAGGATGCCTGTCTGCAAGCGATGCAAGACCGAACGCCTTCAGAAGCATGCCTTTGCGCTCACTCAGTGTGCTTTTCGGCATATCCGTCGCGGAGGCGAGGTCTGCGAAGCATTCGTCAACGCTTTCCCCCGTGAACACCGCAAGCGGATTCTGCGGCAGATATACGACGCCTTTTTGTCTGCCGCCTCTGACGCGTCTTCCGTCGATATACATTTCGCCGTGCGTCGGCTTGATAAGCCCGCATATGAGTTTCTGCAGCGTTGTTTTTCCGCAGGCGTTGCCGCCGAGGATGCACAGCAGCTCGCCCTTTTTTATGTCAAGACAAAGCCCGTCGAGTATCGGCTTGTCTTTTTCGTATGAAAAATATATGTCCCGGAGCGAAACCGCGGCGGTACGTTCCGGAGATTCGGGAAATGCTTCGTTTGCGGGCGTTTTGCCTTTCATCCCTTCGGCAATATATGCTCTGCCGTCTTTGACGGTCAGGGGAGCATCACAGCTTCCGCCGAGCGCACGGTATATGCGTAGCGGTGTCGGAAGTTCGATGTGTTTTGAACCTCCGTTCGGCAGTGACCGGAGACGTCTGCCCATGTTTTCCGGTGTATCGTCAAGCAAAACGCTGCCGTTTTCAAGCATGACGACGCGGTTTGCAAGCGGAAACGCCTCGTCAAGGCGATGTTCGCTCATAATCACGGTGACGCCGAGCTCATCGTTCAGCTTTTTCAGACAGCCGAGAAATTCACGCGCCGCCACGGGGTCAAGCTGTGAGGTAGGCTCGTCGAGTAATAACAGCGACGGCTTCATTGCCATGACGGACGCAAGCGAAAGCAGCTGCTTCTGCCCGCCGGAGAGGGTATGAGTCTTTTCGCCGTATCTGTCTCCGATCCCGAAAAAGCCTGCGACTTCGCCGATTTTCGCGCTTATCGCGGCGGAATCCATGCCGAGGCTCTGAAGCCCGAAGGCAAGTTCGGAAATAGAGGTATCGGTGACGATCTGCGTTTCGGGATTCTGCATGACATAGCCGATGCCGCAGGCGGCTTCACGGTCGGTGAGCGAGGAAAGCGGTCTGCCGTCAAACAGAATTTCGCCGTCAAGTTTACCGTTCGGCGCGAGCTGAGGCTTGATGAGCCGCATGAGCGTGGTTTTGCCGCATCCGCTGTTGCCGCAGAGAAGTATGAAGTCGCCCTCGTTTACGGTGAGGGAGACGTTTTTGAGCGCCGGAGAGGTACTGCCGGCATATGTGAAATTCAGCGAGGATAAAGTAAGCAAAGCCATTTCCGTCAACCTGTCACCGCAAAGGGAATTGATAGAACAAATGTAAAAGCAAAAAGCAGTATGCTTTTCGTATCGAATGCGAGGTGTGTTATTTCGGGGTAAAAGCCGAAATCGCCTGCGCCGCAGACGCGAAGCAGTATAATTGCCGTTGTTGCGCAGACCGTCAGCGCACATATAACGCCGTCAGTTACGGTGAAGCGATAGCGCGAATAGGGACTTCTGCCCGGCAGACCGTATCCGCGAGCAAGCATTGAATCCGCGGTTTCGATGCTGCCTTCAAGGCTTTGCGACACCAGCACCGAAAAAACGCTCATTTTTGCTCTCGCACGCCGTATGATGCCGTCGCCGTCATAAACGCCGAGCGCGGTGAGCGCGTCTTCGGTTTCGGCGGCGCAGCGCTTCAGTCGGGGTACAAACGCAAGCGTCATTGACAGCAGCAGTGCAATACGGGGACAGCGTCTGCCCAGCAAGCAGACGATTTTGTCGTCGGTCATGACGTCGCTTAGGCAGGCGAACCAGAAGAACGCGCCGCCGAGCATGAACGAGGAAACGGCGCCGTAGACAAGCGCCTCCAGCGTGAACGGGCTGTCGTTGATGAAAAACAGCACCGTTGCGCCGCGATGCACGAAAAGCGGATTGATCGCCGTTATACAGAGCATGAGCGCTAAAACCCAGCCGAATGAGCGCAAAAAAGCCCGCCTGCCCTTCAGACGCGCATAAAGAAGAGCCCCTGCCGCAAAAAGAATGCCGCCGGTCACAGGGTGCAGTGTCGCCATGGTAAGCGCGATCAGGGAGATGAAATACAGAAATGCGGCTGACGGATGAAGCATACGTATGCTCTTCACGACCGCTCGCCGCGCCGCACTGTGATATTGCCGCTCATGGCTTTCACCCCGATTCATTTATTGATGAGCATATTGTATCACAAATATGACCCCATTTCAAGTGAGAACGCCGCGGACGGGAACGAAAAAACGCCAAATTTCTCTTGACAATCCGACGCTGCGGTGGTAAAATACAAACAATCGGGGACAAAAGCGGCATACAATCAGTTTTTGTGTGCCGGAGTGACTCCGTCCAACCGAATATGCAGGCGTAGTTTAGTGGCAGAACTTCAGCTTCCCAAGCTGACCGTGCGGGTCCGATTCCCGTCGCCTGCTCCAAAAAATCCGAGCCGTCCGGCTCGGATTTTTCGTTTATGGTTTTCTATTCCGTTCTCAGCGCCACCACAGGGTCCTTTTTCGCTGCGATTCTTGACGGAATAAGTCCTGCTATGAACGTGAGGAACACGCTGATTGCGACAAGTATCGCCGCTCCGCTCACAGGCAGTGCGCAGAGTCCGCCGATCGAGGTCAGCGATTTGATGATAATGTTTATCGGTATCGTCAGCAGCAGAGTCACGCCGATGCCGAGAGCACCCGCGACAAAGCCGATCGTGATCGTCTCGGCATTGAATACGCGTGAAATATCGTGCTTGGATGCGCCGATCGCTCTGAGTACACCGATTTCCTTGGTGCGTTCCAGAACGGAAATATACGTAATGATGCCAATCATGATTGACGAAACGACAAGCGATATCGAAACGAATGCGATGAGAACGTAGCTTATTGCGTTGATTATCGTCGTGACGGACGACATCAGCATTCCGACGTAGTCGGTATAGTGGATCTCATGCTCCTTGCCGACCTTTGCGTTGTATTCGTCGATGAGTGCGGTGATCTTTTCCTTTGCTTCAAAATCCTTCGGATATATGCTGATGAGCGACGGTTCGGCGAGATCGGACACGCCGAGAAGCGTGAGGTTGCCCTCGTACGTCGCGTCGGTCGTCGGCTTCGTCAGACTCTTTGAAAGCGTTTTTGCAATTTCGTCGTCACTCATGCCGGAACCGCGCATCGTTTCGATGAATCTGCGCATTGTTGCCGCCTGTTCCTCGGGCATTGCGGTGATCATCTGCTCAATCGCTTCCATGGTGAGCACGGTATCGTCGCCGTTTGCGTCAAAAGCAATGCCGGTGAAGATATCGGTGTCGGGTTCAGCCTTCTGCGCTCTGACGACTTCGGAATCGTTGACGGTGTTTATGAGATGCTCTGTGAGCGAATGCAGATATCCGACATATCCCGTGCCGACGTTTACGGTGGAGCCGTCGGCAGGACGCACAATACCCACCACCTTAAGCGTGACGCCGCCGGTTTCAAGGGCGTTTCTGACAAAATCGTCGTCAGATGAACGGTCGACCCAGACGTCGCCGTTCTTTTCGAAATACGCGCTGTTCGGAAGCATCGAAAATTCCAGCTTCAGCAGTTCGTCATAGGTGTATGAGACCGTTTCGCTGTTGAACTCCCCGCCCTTCATCTTGTCCGAGACCATCTGTTTCAGCTCGTTTATGTCGAGCAGACCGAGTGAATACAGGGTATAGTCGCTGATCTCGTTGTTCTCGCTGACGGCGATCACCACCTCGTTGTATGCAGTCGGTTTTCTGCCCGCGATAACATCAAACTGACTGTCAAAAAGGGAATCGTTGTCGATAATCTCTTTCCAGACGTTTGTACCGCCGCCGAGCGCCGACGCACGGTTGTTCATGTCGGCTTCCGTGCCCGCATCCGCTGATGACTGATTGCCGCCGAAGCCTATCGCCTTCATGACATCGCTGGGGTTCACCCTGTAAACACCGTCCGATGTGTCTGCTTTATAGATGTTCATGACGGTGGAATAGCTGTATTTTATGTCGGTAGAAAGGTCGCGTATCTCGCTGCCGTCAGTTTCGAGGAACTTCACAAAAGCCGCGAGGTCATTTTCGATAACGCTGCTCAACGTCATGTCAAGCATTTTCAGCATGACGTTGGTCGAATAGATTTTCGTGAGGTCGGTGTTTGTCTGCACGTCGCCGCCGCCCATAAAGGAGCTCATCATGTCGGTCATGTCCATCGTCGTTTTTTCGATAGTGACGGGATAGCTTGACAGCGTGTCTTCCTCAACGCCCGAAATATACGCCGAAACTCCCGACGACAGCGCGAGAATCAACGCAATGCCGATGATGCCGATCGAACCGGCAAACGAGGTCAGGAATGTACGCGCTTTCTTTGTCATAAGATTGTTGAAGCTGAGCGAAAGCGCGGTGAAAAAGCTCATCGACGGTTTTTTTGTCTTTTTCTTTGTCGGCTTCGGAGGCTCCTCTTCGACGGTGTAAGGCGACGTGTCGCTCACGATCTTTCCGTCAAGGAGTCTGACGATGCGTGTCGAATATCGCTCCGCAAGCTCGGGGTTGTGCGTGACCATTATGACAAGGCGGTCGCGCGCCACCTCGCGGAGTATGTCCATGATCTGAACGCTTGTTGCGGAGTCGAGCGCGCCCGTAGGCTCGTCGGCAAGCAATATGTCGGGGTTGTTGACGAGAGCGCGCGCTATTGCTACGCGCTGCATCTGACCGCCCGACATCTGATTGGGCTTCTTGCGGAGCTGATCGCCCAGACCCACTTTGTTCAGCGCTTCCTTTGCACGAGCCCGGCGCTCCGAGCGTGAAACGCCCGAAAGAGTCAGCGCAAGCTCAACATTTGCAAGCACCGTCTGGTGAGGGATGAGATTGTAGCTCTGGAACACAAAGCCGATCGAACGGTTGCGGTACGCATCCCAGTCGCCGTCGGTGAAATCTTTTGTCGATCTCCCGTTTATGACAAGGTCGCCGGAGGTGTACTGGTCAAGACCTCCGATTATATTGAGCAGTGTGGTTTTTCCGCAGCCCGACGGACCGAGTATCGACACGAATTCGCTTTTGCGGAAGCCGATATCAACGCCGCGCAGTGCGGGGACCTCGCTGCCTGCAGTTATATAGTTTTTGGTGATGTTGCAGAGCCTGAGCATTTTGTGTTCCTTCCGGCAGAATAATAATGTATGACACTAATTATACTCCCGTTTGTGAACGCTGTTTTACGTGCGCTGAAATTTTTATCGTGTTTTGCGCCGTTCTTGACAGCGGGAAACGTTTGGTGTATAATTGATCTGATGAGGTGATGTCATGCCCAGATCGAGCAATCAGAAGCTGAAGCTGCTTCGCATATATAATTATCTGCTTGAATATACCGACGGTGAGCATACCGTCACAGCCGCCGACATCATAAAGGAACTTGAGCGCTACGGGATCCCTGCGGAACGCAAGAGCATTTACAGCGATCTTGAAGCTCTTGCCGATATGGGTGTCGACGTGCAGAAATCAGCCGACGGTTGGTTTATCGGCGAGCGCGAATTTGACCTGCCGGAGCTGAAGCTTCTGGTGGACGCGGTGCAGTCGTCGAAATTCATCACCCGAAAAAAGAGCGGTGAACTTATCAAAAAACTGGAAAAGCTCACGAGCCGCCATCAGGCGGTGGAACTGCAGCGGCAGGTGTTCGTCGCGAACCGCGTCAAAAGCATGAACGAAAGTATTTACTACACCGTCGATGCCATAAACAACGCCATAAACGCCGACCGACAGCTTTCCTTCCGCTATTTTGACCGCGACGCACAGAAAAACAAGGTGTACCGTCACGGCGGCGGGATCATCACCGTAAGCCCGTGGGCGTTCGTGCTGGACGGAGAAAATTATTATATGGTAGCGTATGACTCCGCCGCAGACACCGTAAAGCATTACCGCATTGATAAGATGGACAGCGCCTCTACCTCTGGAAAAAGCCGTATGGGCGGTCAGCTTTTCGAGGATTTTGATGCCGCGCTTTATGCCCGTCGTATGTTCGGAATGTATGCGGGCAATGAATATATGGTGACACTTGCCTGCAAAAACAGACTTGCCGGCGTCATGCTTGATCGGTTCGGAGAGGGTACGATATTTGTAAAAACATCGCCCGAATGGCTTGAATTCAATGTCAGGGTCGCCGTCAGCCCGAATTTTTACGGCTGGCTTGCCTGCTTCGGCGGCGACTGTATGATAAAATCGCCGTCCTCTGTCGTGGACGGCTTCAGAAAGTACATCGGCGGAATTGCCGCCGCGTATGAGGTTTCGGACAAATGAAAAAAATTGCATTGTTTCTCGTCCTTTCGATGCTGCTGCCGCTTTGCGGCTGCGGGTCGGCGGAAAAGAGCGGGATTGCGTTCATCTGCTCCCCGGCGGGAGTCGAGGACCGATATGAAGGACAGGCACTGAAAACGGCGATTTTCGCATACTGCACCGAAAAAGGACTGCCGTACCGCGAATATATTTCGGATGACAGCGCCGATTATTTCAAAAACGCCGCATTGTCGGCGGCGCAGACGTGTGACATCGTCATATGCGATTCAAAGGCATCGGCTGAACTGGCGCAAACTGGCACGGCATATCAGACCTCTTTCCTGTTTGTGAATTACACCGGAAGCGTCGGAGCAAACGGCAGAGCGGTCGCGTTTTCCGAGGAGGACGCGGCGTTTCTTGCAGGCTATGCCGCCGTATGCGACGGTAAGAGGCATTTCGCCTTCTTTGCAGGGGAAAGAAATGATATGAGCTGCCGCTACCTGAACGGCTTTGTTCAGGGTATAGACGCTGCTTCATCTGAAAGCGCAGCCTGCACGGTGACTTATTATTTCACGGGCAGCGACGAAGCGGGCGACGAAGCCAAAGCGATCGCACAGAGCATGTTCATGGACGGCAGCGAGATAATGATGGTCGCGGGCGGAGAAATATACAAATCGGCAGTACAGGCGGCAAATGTGACGAAAAAATTCCTCATCGGCTGTGAAATGGATCAGGCGGGCGAATCCGAGCGGTTCGTCACGACTGCAATGAAGGAGTATTCCACCGTGCTTGCCGGCGAGCTTGATGCATTTTACGACTCAAAGGCGTGGAGCGCCGGTTTCGCGGGGAAATCGGTCGTTTATCGTTACAGCCACGGCGCGGTCGGCATACCGACATATACGGGCGCATACCGTTTTGCGAGCTTCCCCGCGGATATGTTTGCAAACGTCGGAGAAATGCTGAAAGCGGGCAGTCTCACTGTAAGCCGCGGCACATCACTTCCTGCGGCGCTGCAGCATACGACCGTCACCGAGCGGGCTCGGGATAATTGACCGGACGGTCTTGATTTCTTAATAATTTTGGGATATAATCATATTATAATAAGTAAATTCTGAAAGGAGAAATTTCCATGATCACAAAGGATTCACTCATCGGCGACGTTCTGGATGCAAATCCCGACCTTGCCGAATATTTCTTCGAAATCGGCATGCATTGCCTCGGCTGCCCCGCTTCCCGCGGTGAAAGCATCGAGCAGGCTTGCCGGGTTCACGGCGTTGACTGCGACGCGCTTCTCAAAAAGCTGAACGACGCTTCCAAAAAATAGGAAACGGTTCACTCGGATCCGGGTTGACGCAAAAAAGACGCGTGGGCGACCATGCGTCTTTTTTTGTTTTGCGGTGTCGCTGTGCCGTCTGGCTGCATATACTGTATCGGTGATGAAAATGCTTATACATATTGTCAAAGAAGGCGAAACGGTTTCGGCAGTGGCTGCGCGGTACGGAATAAGCCGCGAATGGCTGACCGAAACAAACGGACTTGTCGGCGGCGGATGCCTGTCGACGGGGCAGGCGCTGGCGATCGTGTTTCCGCTTGTGACGCACACGGTTGAAGCCGGCGAAACGTTGTATTCCATCGCGTCGCGATACGGAACTTCACTGAACACGCTTTATAAAAATAATCTGCACCTTCGCGGAATGCCGGAGGTATACGCCGGAGAAACGCTTGCCATACAGATAGAGCGCACGCCGTTCGGCAGCAGGGATATAGGCGGCTATGCATACCCGTTCATAAACAAACGCATCCTCAACACGGCATTGCCGCTGATGAACGCGCTTATACCGTTCACATACGGCTTCACGACCGAGGGCGCACTTGTCGCTCCCGACGACGAGCCGCTTCTTGCGCGCGCGGCGGTTTACGGCACGCGACCCGTCATGCACCTTTCGACGCTGACCGAAGACGGAGTGTTTTCAACCGAAAACGGTACACGGCTGCTAAGCGACCGCTCGCTGTGGTATGTGCTGTGCGACAACATCATCGAAAATATGAACGCAAAGGGCTATGTCGGGCTTGATGTCGATTTCGAATATCTCGTAAAGGAGAACGCATCGCTTTACGCCGGATTCATTGCGTATCTCCGCGAACGTCTGAACGCCGTCGGCTACACCGTGACCGTCGCGCTCGCGCCCAAGGTACGTGACGACCAGCCGGGAATACTTTACGAAGGACATGATTACAGGGCGCTCGGCGAGGCTGCGGACAGCGTTCTGCTCATGACCTACGAATGGGGCTATACATACGGTCCGGCGCAGGCGGTTGCGCCGCTTCCCAATGTCCGCCGCGTCATCGAATATGCGCTGACGGTCATTCCGGCGGAAAAGATATATCAGGGCATTCCGAATTACGGCTACGATTTCACCCTGCCGTATGTTGCGGGCGAATCGAAAGCGACCTCGCTTTCGACGCGTGAGGCGTATGCCCTTGCCTGCCGTACCGGAAGCGTCATACAATATGACCCCGACGCGCTTTCGCCGTATTTTTATTATACGGCGGATAACAAGACCCACGTCGTGTGGTTCGAAGACGCGCGCAGTATGCGCGCAAAGCTGTATCTGCCGTTTGAATACGGGCTGAAGGGCGCGCTTTACTGGAATCTTGACAGAGAAAATGCGCAGAATCTGACGGTATTGAATTGCTATCTTAATTAAAGCCGCGGAAAATCGGCTTTGTGACAGAAAAACGACTAAAATGTGTTGACAATCGGGAAAATATATGATATAATATATACAAACACCGACGGATATATACAAACACTGACGGAAGGGAAGACAGACTACATACCGCAAGAGAACACGGAACGTGTTGCGTTTGCCGCGCTGACGGAGGAATTGACTATGAAATCAACTAAATTACTGCTTTCGGCAATTTTTTTGGCTGTATGGGGTAGCGCCTTTTTGTTGGCGGCCTCTCGCGGCGGAAACCTGTACACCATATCCGGCATAGGAGCTGCTTTGTCTCTCACGTCAATTGTGCTGTTCATAAAGGGTCTGTGCACCAGAGGCGCAAAATCGGATACGGAATCGCAGAAATAAAAACAACGGGGCTCATGCGGAAAAACCGCGTGAGTCCCTTTTATTTTACAGTTTGTCTATTGACTTTCGGCTGTCGGCGTGGTATCATGCAGGTGAATTGGAGGAATTATCATGATACGTATCGGAACAGTCAATATTGATACCTCGCACGCTCCCTCTTTTGCGGAAATTCTGCTGAAAGGCGATCGCGCAAGATACACCGCTATCTATAACGACGGCTTCAGAACCGAAGAAGAGGTCGCCGATTTCATCACAAAATACGGTCTTGAAAAACGTTATACCTCGCTTGAGGAAATGGCAAAAAACATTGACGTCGCATTCATTCAGTCCTGCGACTGGGACCGCCACATAGAGCTTTCAAAGCCTTTCATCGACGCCGGAATACCCGTGTTCATCGATAAGCCCATCGTCGGCAATATGCACGACGTGAAAATCATCGAGGACTGGGCAAAGCAGGGCAAGGTCATCCTCGGCACCAGTGCGATGAGATATACCTATGAACACGACAACTTCTTTGAGAACGCCTGCACCGATGATATAATCAACATCACCGCAACCGTTGGCGTTGACGAATTCAACTATGCGATCCATGCGGTCGAGGAGATCATGGGCTTCATGAGAGGTCATCGCCCCGTTTCCACCCGCTTCATCGGCAGCAATACCGTCGGCGATGTCGATACGGACAGCTACCGTGTGATGTTCGATAACGGCGTTGCCGCGTATTATCACATCTGCAAAAAGGGCTGGCAGCCCTCCACAGCCATCGTCATGACCAAGAAGACCACATTTGTCTATAAAATAGATTCGAACAAGGTCTATGAAGCAATGCTCAAACAGGTCTGCAATTATTTCGAGGGCAAGGAAAACAACCTCGCAACCGTCGAAGAAATGCTTGACTCCGTGAAGATAATGCTCGCGGGCAGAAAGAGCTACCGCACCGGCGGCGGAGAAATTCCCGTCGCGTCCCTCAACTATGATGAAAAGACCGCCTTTGACGGCAGGGAGTTCTATGACTTCTATGCCGAAGCGAACAAAAAGAAATAGTTCTTCAAAAACTGCGTCGTCCTTGCCGGACGGCGCTTTTTTACCGGTTTTGCGGCTTGTTTTTGGAGCGCATATAACAAGAGCTGGCGCATGGAAGCTTTGTCCCGTCGTGCGGCAGACTCTTATTGAATTGCCGTTATCAATATGACACGACGGTCTGCATCCTGAATTTTTCCTCGCCTCAGCAAAGGTATGACAGCACGCCGGCGATCTGAAATCTATCCGCGGGCAGGTGGAGAGAAGCGGTCTTCACTCCTCTTGTCAGATTTGCAATCATAGCGTTCATCCTTCCTTTCCATAAAAATAAGCCAAACGCTCGGCTGAGCAGCGTTTGGCTATGTATTGAAAAACCGCACTCGATTGGAGTACGGTCTTGATTTATCGCTTTTTACTCTTTGAAATAGCCCTGCTTTTGGCACATTTCGGTTATCGCTTCGGCATATATCGACCGAGAGTGCTTTTGCGGGTTGCTATTGGTGTTTTTCTTTTCTATGTAATAGTCCCGTAGCTCTCCCCAGTATCCGTTTTCATTCAACCAATCTATCTTGTCTGGCAACGTTTCAAAGCCGCCGCCTTGATATTCCCAAGTATAAGTTTGATGGTCCTTGTTGTATCGGATATACTGCTGTCTTCCACCACCGCAATTATTGACGATTGCGAAATCGCAACTGTGAATGATCCTTGAGTTCGGCCTATCTTTCTTTTTTATCGTGAGTACTCGAGTGGAGTCTTCACAATAATCATAGCCATACTGCCTTGCTACCTTATCCAATGCCTTTCGGATAATTGTTCGGATTTCCTTTGGTTCGTAGTTTTCGTCATCGTCATTAACTTCAATGTTGATATCGAAATCAAATCCGATGTTCGACTTCCTATCATAGGTAATCATATTCCTACTTGAACTACCTATAAATGTAAATTGAAAAGTGAAATCGTCTCTTACAATATCCTGTACTTCGTGGATAATGTCTAACAACTCCGCTTTTACTGGGGCCGCTTCTTTTTTAGATACATAGCAAAAATCGTGCATACTATCTACCTCCCAATTTTATTATCCCAAGCCGCCCATTCGGTTTCTTTCGCACCAAATCGGATTATTATACCCTATCAAGCCTCGATTGTCAATGCTTTATACATTATTTTAGTAATAATTTTCTTTCTCTAAATTGCAATATCAAATAGGACATTTTTGAAAATAAAATCAGAGCAGTGG
>ERZ857840.1329-NODE-1329-length-28465-cov-4.754523_pt1 | contig 28465 bp, 24 predicted proteins | sample MGYA00519760_ERZ857840 | MGnify/ENA primary metagenome ERZ857840 (study PRJEB31778, sample SAMEA3449371) | human gut metagenome | biome: human gut; feature: human-associated habitat; material: faeces | place: United Kingdom | collected 2010/2012 ... | reverse complement strand
GTATAAACATAAAACATCCAGATAAAGAAGGTACCTCCATCTCCTGATTATAATCGGTAAAACGAAGCTCATAGTTCCTGTTTTTCTTTTCCACATATTTTTTCCAAGGAAGAAAACGGCGGAACAATAAATCGGAAGGTGAAGGTAAAAGCTTACATAAATACTGCAACTCCCCATCAGGATAAAGAATTCGTGGCATCACCAATCCTACAGAAGAGGAAGCATCCATATATGTTTCCAGCTTCTTCAACACGCCTTTTTCAAAGTATATATCAGGATTCACCACCACATGGTAAGTGGAACCAAGCTCTATTGCTTCCTGAATGGCAATATTATGACCGGCACCATAACCGCGATTGATGCTATGAATGTAACGGATACGATCTGACGTACCTTCCAGTTCGCGTAAACGGTCGTCAGAAGAATTGTCGACTATATATAACTTATCTACCTGTTCTGCCAAAACGCAATCTATCACCTTTTTCAGTTCATTCAAACGGTGATGGTAAGAAACGATTGAAGCGGTAATCATTTTTCTTATTTATGATTTTTGCTGCGGTATCGACCGTAATCGCCGTTTTTGAGAACATTTTATCCTTTGCCATTGATTTGACCGGATGCAGCCGGAAAAAGGCTGTAATCGTCAATATCGTGGTTGTGGCGGTACTTTCCATGCCTTGTGTTCTCGGATTTAATGTATGGAGTGGATTTATGCCGTTCGGAAAAGGTTCCGGAGTACTGGATCTGGAGGATTTCCTGGTAAGTAATAACCTGCTTCCACTTGGAAGTCTGATCTATCTTCTGTTCTGTACAAGCCGTTATGGATGGGGATGGAAGAACTTCCTGAAAGAAGCGGATACCGGAGAAGGATTGAAATTCCCGAAATGGGCGAAATTTTATGTAAGCTATATCCTGCCGCTGATTGTATTATTTATCTTTGTACAGGGATATATCAGTAAATTTATGTAGGATAAGAAAAAAACCACCCTAAAAGGTACACAAAAAAAGATCATGTGTTCGAATTTCGGACGGTACACATGATCTTTTTTATATGTGCCTTGGCACATTCTTTTTCAGAAAAAAAATCTATTAAAAAAAATTTTAAAATTTATGAAAAAAAAGCTTGCATTTTTTATAGCTGTCTTATATAATAAATCTTGCGTTACGGAAAACCGAATAATGTATGCGCTTTTAGCTCAGTTGGTAGAGCAGTAGACTCTTAATCTATTTGTCCAGGGTTCGAATCCCTGAAGGCGCAGTATCAGCACTGTTTTTGATGAATTAGCATCGGGGACGGTGCTCTTTTTTTCACGATCTGTTTCTACAGATGGAGACATATGTAAAAGTAATCGTTTATTTCATTTGCGGAAAGTTACAGGATCTGTGGAAAAATAAAGGAAAATCTATTTCGTGTACTAAAAAGGGGACTATTTTAGTCCCCTTCTACTACATCTTGCATAAAATATTGATTGCATCCTTGTTCAGGAGGCATTTTTCATGTTCATTCAGATAAGCTTCAGAAATTGCATCTTTTTCGACCATGCCACCGAATTCACCGGCGGATACGATGCGCTGAGCCTTTTTATTGCCGTCTTCTGTATTCGGGAAGTCTACCATCAGGTAGTAGACACCGTCATCTTTATACAGACGGCTTTCTGATGCCTGGCCGTATCCAAGGATCTTGCAGAAGTCGATTGCATTATCCAGACTTGGAAAGAGAATCTGCCAGCGAACGGTCTCTTTCTCACTGCTGTCAGGCTCGATCAGCATACCGGAAGCTTCAGAACCATCTTTTTGGATGGATTCCAGAGAATTCTCAGCCTGGCAGGAGATCGACAGCATCAGGCTCCGGTCAGGAAGAAATGCACCGTAAAATCCCTGGATTCCATTGTCTGTGTTAAGCCCAAGAACTTCTTTCCCTTTCTTGAGAAGAAGATTCAAAAATTCTTCGGTACGCTCCCTGTCCTGTGTCAGATCTTCCAGTGAGTAGCCAAGTGCGGCAATCTCTGCTTCTGTGATAAGGCAGTTCATTCTGGTGTCGGATACTTTCCAAAAAGTCATATGCTCACCCCCTGATTTGTAAAATCTATTGCTTTTGTAATCTTATTTGTTCTATAAGTTATATAACAAAACGGGTGTATTGTCAATATATTTTCTATATTTTATGATTTTTTCAGAAATATTATTTGTTTTTCATTCGTTTGATCACTTTCAGTCGGGTAAATTCTTCCCGTTCCTTCTCTTCCAGTGCATTTGTAATCGTATATACGAGATTGTCATACATCGGAATCGTAATATTTTTCAGGGCATTTGCCCTTTTCTGTGTCTTTTTGATACTTGAAGCCAGCCGGTACGCTGCATTTTCTACCTCAGAAAGCTTGAGTGTCAGCTCCTTTACACGGCAGAATGCATCACGGGCGATATCGATGGATTCTCTGGAAGTACTGAATGCATAGGTTGGTCTGGTATTTTCTTTTTCGTACTTCACTTTCGGGATTTCTGTTCCCATAATGCTTCGCGTCTGGATGCGGATAGAATCCTCGATCGGAACTGTATAGGCAAGTTCTTCTACTGTACTGATCCCGTGCTCGATATTCGCCCTCTGAAGGCACTGATAGGCATAGGTGAAGGTTTTATCGATTTCTTCCTGAATATCCTTTGCTTCGTCGATTAAGCCCATCAGCTCGCGGATCAGAATGTTCCGCTTCTTGTCCATCAGCTCATATCCCTGTCTGGCAAGTGTCAGTGAATTTTTCGCAAGTATCAGATTTCCCTTGGTGGGAAATGAACGTGGATCCATAGACTTCCCTCCTTAGCCTTTGTAGTATACGTCAAGAATCTTGGTATCGACACGGTCAAGTTCTTCTTTTGGAAGGATTCTAAGCAGTTCCCAGCCAAGATCCAGGGTTTCCTCGATGGTACGGTTTTCATTCGGTCCCTGGCCGATATAACGCTCCTCGAATGCCTTTCCGAATTCCAGGTATTTCTTGTCAATCGGAGAAAGCTCGTCTTCTCCGATAACGGAAGCAAGATTCCGAGCCTCTCCTACTTTAGCATATGCAGAGAAAAGCTGGTTTGCCAGGTCCTGGTGGTCTTCACGGGTATATCCTTTTCCGATACCGTCTTTCATCAGACGGGACAGGGACGGAAGAACGCTGATCGGCGGGTAGATTGCCTGTCCGTGAAGATTCCGGTCAAGTACGATCTGTCCTTCGGTGATATAACCGGTCAGGTCAGGGATCGGGTGGGTAATGTCATCATTTGGCATGGTCAGGATCGGGAGCTGTGTGACAGAACCATTTACTCCTTCTACGATTCCTGCACGTTCATATAAGGTGGCAAGTTCACTGTACAGATATCCCGGATATCCTTTACGGCTTGGGATTTCTCCTTTGGAAGAAGAAACCTCACGCATGGCTTCGGCAAAGGAAGTCATATCGGTAAGAATGACCAGAATGTGCATATTTTTTTCAAATGCAAGGTATTCAGCGGCGGTCAGCGCAACCTTCGGAGTGATCAGACGCTCGACGACAGGATCGTTGGCAAGGTTCAGGAACATTGCCACATGGTTTGCAACACCGCTCTCCTCAAAGGTTCTGCGGAAGAAATCAGCTACGTCATGCTTGACACCCATTGCGGCGAATACGATGGCGAAATCCTCATTCGTGCTGCCACCCAGAGAAGCCTGCTTTACGATCTGTGCGGCAAGCTGGTCGTGCGGAAGACCGTTGCCGGAAAAGATCGGCAGCTTTTGTCCACGGATCAGTGTGGTCAGTCCGTCAATCGCAGAAATTCCGGTGCGGATATAGTTACGAGGGTATTCACGTCTGACCGGATTTAACGGAAGTCCGTTGACATCGCGCACCTCTTCAACCGTGATCGGTCCAAGGTCGTCGATCGGTTCGCCGATTCCGTTAAAGGTTCTTCCAAGCATTTCTTCGGACAGACCGATTTCCATCGGATGTCCGGTAAGTCTGGTGTGGGTATTGTTAAGAGACATATTTTCCGTGCCTTCAAATACCTGGATGATTGCTTTGTCCTTGTAGACCTCCACAATACGTCCCATTTTGTGTTCTTTGCCGTTTACGACAAAATCTACGATTTCATCATAAAAAGCATCCTGAACGCCTTCCAGCGCGATCAGAGGGCCGTTAATGCTGCTGAGGCCTAAATATTCAATTGCCATTTTATTTTCCCTCCTTACGCGTTCTTTTCCATGATGCGGTCATGGAAAGCATCAATGTCTGCCAGATACTGGTCAAGAAGCTGAAGATTGTCATTTGGAACATCGTATTTGATCGCAATGACACGTTCAAAAATATTTTCCTCCTTGAGGACAGACATTGGCATATTCATGGCTACCAGTTCGCGGCAGCGTTTGTATAAATATAAAATGATTTCCATCATTTTGTACTGCTTCTGCAGAGAGACACAGGTATCATCCTTGTGGAATGCATTCTGTTGCAAAAATCCGAGACGGATGACTTTTGCAATTTCCAGAACCAGTTTCTGATCGTCCGGAAGTACATCACTTCCGATCAGCTTTACGATTTCCATCAGGCTGCTCTCCTGGTTCAGAAGTGCCATGATGCGGTTGCGGTAGTCAACGAATTTGGGTGATACATTGTCGTGGTACCAGGCGGCGAGATCGGTCAGATACTCGCTGTAGCTGGTCAGCCAGTGGATCGCCGGAAAATGTCTTGCGTAGGCAAGGCTCTTGTCCAGGCCCCAGAAGCAGCGGACGAAACGTTTGGTGTTCTGTGTGACCGGCTCGGAGAAATCGCCTCCCTGAGGCGATACGGCGCCGATAATGGTCACGGATCCGTCACTGCCATTTAAGTTATGCATCATGCCTGCGCGCTCGTAGAAAGCAGACAGACGGCTGGCAAGGTAAGCCGGGAAACCTTCTTCTGCCGGCATCTCTTCCAGACGGCCGGAAAGCTCACGTAAGGCTTCCGCCCAGCGGGAAGTAGAGTCTGCCATGATCGCTACGTCATAGCCCATGTCACGGTAATATTCAGCCAGGGTAAGTCCGGTATAAATACTTGCTTCACGGGCAGCTACCGGCATGTTGGAGGTATTGGCGATCAGAGTGGTTCGGTCCATCAGCGGATTGCCGCTCTTTGGGTCCACAAGCTCTGAAAACTCTTCCAGCACCTGTGTCATTTCATTTCCACGCTCGCCGCAGCCGATGTAGATGATAATATCGGCATCAGACCATTTGGCGATCTGGTGCTGGGTCATGGTTTTTCCGGTACCGAATCCGCCTGGGATTGCGGCAGTTCCACCCTTTGCAATCGGGAACATGGTATCCAGGATCCGCTGTCCGGTGATCAGAGGGACACTTGCCGGGAAACGGTAGCTTGTCGGGCGCGCCTTACGGATCGGCCAGTGCTGTATCATGTTGAGCTGTTTTTCTGTTCCGTCGGAAAGCCGCAGAGTGACAAGTGTATCTTCAATCCGGTAATCTCCGTCCGACGCGCAGCAGATTACTTCACCTTCCACATCCGGCGGAACCATACATTTGTGTACGATCGCACTGGTCTCCGGAACCTCCGCTATAATATCTCCGCCATGAAGGTAATCTCCTTTGGCCACGGTGATGTGGGTATCCCATAATTTGTCGCGGTCAAGCGAATCAACGCTGACGCCGCGGGTGATAAATGCACCGCCGCCCACATTTGCGATCTGCTCAAGCGGGCGTTCGATTCCGTCAAAAATATTGTTCAGGATTCCAGGTGCCAGAGTTACAGATACCGGACTTCCGGAAGCCTCTACGATTTCTCCCGGTTTCAGCCCGGAAGTCTCTTCATAGACCTGAACAGTCGTGATGTCTTTGTCCAGGGAAATGACTTCGCCAACCAGCTTTTCCTTTCCCACATAGACCATTTCCGACATCATGAATCCGGTGTCACCCTTCAGATAGATGACCGGACCGTTTATTCCATAAATAGTTGCTGTCTTATTCAATTCCTGCACCTCCTGCTGCAAAACTGAACTGATGATATTCGTAATCGACTGCAGCCTGGAAGCTGTGATCGATCAGAATATTACGGCCTCGGATTACAGCACGCATACCGCCCATAAAATCATATTCACTGATGGTGATCGTCATGCCGGTACGTTTTTCCAGTTCTGTCTGTTTCTCCTTATCAGAAGGAGAAATATAAATGGTCATCTCCTCGCCATCTGCAAAGCGTGCGGCTTCGCGGATTTTGCTGCAGAGATAGTCCAGATATTCGTCTGTTTTTGTAAAGTCAGAAAGAAGCTCCTTTACTTCATCAAACAGCCTGACTTTTAATTCATTCTGTGTTTGGCCAAGAGCACGTTTCAGTTCGGTTTCGGCTTTTGCCGCAGCTTGATTTACCTGCCTTCTGGCTCTTAAGGTCTCGGATTTGATACGGACCTCAGACTGTGCGGTCGCTTCTTTTTTATGCTTTTCAAATAAAGATTCAAGCGCTTTTTTGTGATTGTCAATGATCGCATTTCCTTCAGAACGGGCTTCAGTCATGACCGTTTCCTGTAAATGCGCTATTTTCTCTTCAAGCGTCATTGTCTCACCTTCTATGCCTTTCTAGTTAAAGTTTCAGTCCAATCGCTTCATTGACGTATGAGGTAATGAAATCCTTTTTACGTCCTGTTCCGTGTCTGTCCGGAATTTCGATCAGAAGAGGCATCTTTCTTTTTAACTTGATCTCATCGATGAGATCCGGAAATTCTCTTCCAAAGCGTTCCGTCAGAAGAATGATACCGATTGACTTGTCGTTCATGGCAGTTTCCAGCGCATCACGCAGCTCCTGCTTTTCATGAACTACGACACCGTCCACGCCGGCAAGCCGCATTCCGGTATAAGTATCCACGTTGTCACTGATCAGATACATTTTCATGATTACAGTCTGCTGATGATCATGAAGGAGATGATAAGACCGTACAGGCATACACCTTCTGCAAGACCTACGAAGATAAGGGATTTACCAAGGACGCTGGAATCCTCGCTGATAGCTCCAAGAGCTGCGCTTGCTGCACTTGCTACGGCAATACCGCCACCGATGCAGGAAAGACCGGTAACAAGAGCTGCTGCAATGTAACCAAGACCGGTTGCAAGGCCTGCGCCTGAGGCAGCGGCGTCTGCAGCATGTACCGGTACACTTCCAAAGAGCATGATCCCTGCTACAAGGAAGGTTCCAAAGTAAGAAAGAACATTGAAGGCAAGTGCACATTTATAACGTCCTTTATTTTTTTCTCCGAGCAGGTAATATCCGAATGGAATGAAAATGCTTAAAACCAGTGCGGCAATGAGAATAAGTTTAGTTGCTAAAGTCATGATAATTTCCTCCTAAAATGAAAAACTAATTTTTTGCAGTACCTGTATAAGGTTTAAATTCGCGGCCGCTGCCTTTGTAGAAACGGCTGAACATCTCGTAATAGACAAGTCTCAGGACCTGGATTCCAACGATCAGTCCTTCGAATCCACATACAAACAGGTTGCCGAGTACGATCACTACCCAGTTAATATGCCCGCTTTCGGCACCGGCAAGCATCAGTACAACCTCCATGATGGAAGCGTGGCTGACTGCGAATGCACCGATACGGATAAAGGAAAGCGTATTTGAAAAATAGCTGAGCAGGGTTTCAAATAATTCAAAGAATGCCTGGGTGACAAACATTGCTTTGCTTTGTTCCATTTTTTCGGTTTTCTTTTTGATCTTGTTCGTCAGCGGCTCTTTCAGTGCGATCAGAAGAAGCGGTACTCCGAACATCACTGCAAGAACGATTCCACCCGGCAGAGAGTGACCTGTCATGAAAAGAACGATGCAGGTAACTGCTGCCCCGTAGAATATCAGCCCTGCCACGCCGTTTGCATCAAACCAGGTTGCTTCGGTATCTTTGGCACGGATGCCGTTTATAATATGGAAGATCATAGAAATCAGGATGATTCCCATACCAAAAGCAATCGATACGATAAATACGGTATTCAGTTTTCCGATAAACGGTAAGGTGGTCATATGATTGATCGGTCGGATCCATTTGGCTTCTATAATGTCTTCAAATCCAAACACACTTCCAAACATAAATCCAAAGAAGGTGGAGAAGATTCCGGCAAGTGATACGATTCCGGCAAGGTTCATTTTCTTTGTGAAATACAGGATCGCACCACCGATAAAGAGCAGCAGCCCCTGACCGACATCCCCGAACATGGCACCGAAGATAAAGCTGTACATGATACCTACAAAAATGGTCGGATCCATCTCACCGCTCTTGGGAAGTCCGTACATCTTGATGAACATTTCAAATGGTTTGAAAAGCTTTGGATTCTCAAGCTTGGTAGGAGGTTCTCCAAAATACTGTTCCCGGTCCTCTTCTACTACGATATAAACCTTGTCATCTCCCTGTGCCTCTTTGATAAATGCATTTGCATCTTCTTCGGACATCCAGCCGCAGAGGATGTAGTATTCTTCCTGCTCGTCTGTCTCGGTTCGTGCCGCAAATTTCCGGATATCAAAGTTATCGGAAAAACGTTCCAGCTGAATTCTTGCACCGAGTAGTCTGGAAGCGTTCTTGCGGAACATCTCCTGACGTTTATCCTTCACTGCCTGGATTTCATCGGTCAGATTCTGGACTTCTTTATCCAGGCTCCGGTAAGCTTCCAGCGGAGTTCCGCCAAAGTCTTCCAGCAGATCGATTTTTTCAAAGTGGAGAGACCGCATGATCGAATCGACCTTTCCTGCATCAGCATCCGATACAAAATAAACGCCATAGACATAAGAGGCATCTCTGGAGCCTTCCAGAAATAATGCATCAATGTCTTCAAGAAGCGCTTTTTCCAGCCGGTGATAATAATCCACATTGATTTTTCCAAATTTTGTGCGGATGTATTTGTACTGCATGATCTCATGCAGGTCAAAATCCAGAGAAGTAAAAGGTTCCAGGACTTTCATACGTGCCTGGATATGCTCTCTCTTTTTTTTCAGTTCTTCTTTTTGCTGCTGCAGATCCATGTAGTCATGATTGATAGAACGAATCATCTCAAGGATCTCGTCTTCGCTCTGATCAAAGGATGGCTCTGCTGGCATGTCTTTCATATATCCCAGAAACTGTGTCACTTTTGCGAGTGGATCACGGTAAGGGTTCATTTCCAGAAATGGCATCAGATTATCTACTGTCTTGAGCTCCGTGAGTGCATTTTCAAGCTGCATCTCATATTTGGAAAGATACCGGTTTGTCATGCGGTCGATGTCGGCGCGTGGTCCGGTAATGCTCAGGAACTTCATCTTAACAATCATTTCGCTGTTCCTCCTATATAAGTTAATGTCTCACGTGCAGGAAGTCCGTAGCGAACACATTCGAGCACAGTTGTAAGCTTATCAAGCTCCTCCTCTTTCAGAAAAAGATAGGTATTCACGGTTGCGATGGAATAAGGGTTACTTCTTCTGTCTGCCAGGTAGAGACGGTACAGGCAGTCTTTGTAAATCGTCTCGATGGACGCTGGTGTCTGAGTATCGGTGTGACGCAGATAAGGCGTTCTGGTAACCAGCTTTAAAAATTCATCGACAGACGGTGCTTCTACAAGATCCTTCAGCTGATCTACATGAATCCGGTAGTGTATCGGGATCAGCAGTGTGGAAATATCCGGCGGAAGCATGTTGTAATATTTTTTTGCACGGTAGATCCACTGCAGGTTCAGCAGGTCGATCTTTGCTCCGGCATCTCTGGTGAAAATTTCCAGTTCCTTATGCTTCAGAATCTTTTTGCGTTTCTTCCACATGGTTGTAAAATAGTACAGATTCAGTGCCAGATCGTAATCAAAAAGGGTAGGGTTCTCCGCATTTTCCAGACGTTTTAACGGCGCATAGTATTCTGTGCCCTTTAAATTTTCCACCAGCTCACCGATATTCCCCGAAGTGATCAGTTTATCGATGGAGAGATCCGAATATTTGTCGAAGAATATTTTCTTATGATCCAGATCAAAAGGCTTCTGATAGTGGTTGAATACAATACGCAGACAATAGTTGATCAGATTCATCTCGTAGCGCTTCAGATAAAGCTCCAGGAATTTTTTCTGATCCATTCCGGAAAAACGGTACAGGCGTGTATAATCACTGTAAAGTGACTGCACAAGAAGCTTCTCAATCTCACCGCGGTGAAGACGGTTTTCGTCCATATCTGCAAGGACATTCCGATATCCGGGATGTTCTTTGAGATAAGCAGCAACTTCGGTTACTGTATGAAATGCGGCGATGTTCTGGAAATCTTCATCAGTGAGCAGTTTCGCCTGCATGGCGCGTACTTTTGTTACGATGCCACTGTATGCAAGTAAATTTCCCATATGCTATCCCTCTATGATACGTCTGACAATTTTCTCGGCATATGCCGTATGCTTCTCTTCAAAATCTTTTTTAAGTTCTTCGATCGCTGTCTGGTTCTTACGGTTCTGCCTTGCAAGAATCTCATCCATCTGACGGTTTAATCCTTTGTGGATATCGTTCAGCTCCTTTTGGGTGTGATCTTCAAGTTGTTTGTCGAACTGATTGCGTTCATTTTGAATGCGTTCTTCCAGTTCTGATTTTTCCAGTTCCGCGTGTTCCACAACAGCTTCGGCTGCGTGTTCGATTTCGGAGAGCTTTTTAACAATATGATCCATTGTCCGACTCCTTTCTTAGAAATTATTTATACATTTTTAATAATGCATACATATTCTACTACTTTAAATTAGAAAAATCTACTAAATAATAAGAGAATATCATAAGAATATTTTATACAAAACTTATAAAATATATTTTTGGGTTTTCAAATATTTCAGAATAGTATAAAATAAATAAGGTTATACATATTTTCACTAAAGGAAGAGAAAGATATATGAGGTTAAGAAATGTACCGGGAGCAGATGCTTATCTGACAGCTCATCCCCTTGTAATTAAAAATGAGACCAGATATCGCGGCACCTGGAAAGAGACTTTTCAGAATCCGGAGAATCCGATCCATATTGAGATCGGGATGGGAAAAGGACAGTTTCTTCTGACACTTGCAAAGGAGAATCCATCCATCAACTATATCGGTATCGAACGTTATTCAAGCGTACTGCTTCGGGCGCTGGAACGCTTTGACAATGACGAGGAATACAAGGATGTCAACAATATTCGTTTTATCTGTATGGATGCGACAAATCTGTCGGAGGTTTTTGCTGTCGGAGAGATTGACAAGATTTATCTGAATTTTTCAGATCCGTGGCCGAAAGCACGTCATGCAAAGCGCAGACTTACTTCCAAGCAGTTTTTTGAGCGGTATGACAAGATCCTTGCCTTTGACGGAGTCGTTGAATTTAAGACAGACAACAGAGAGCTGTTTGACTTTTCACTGGAGCAGGTGGAGCTGGCAGGCTGGGTACTTCTGGCGAAGACCTATGATCTTCACAATGATCCGACACTCAGCAGAGGGAATGTTATGACTGAGTACGAGGAGAAATTTTCCGGGCAGGGACATCCGATCCATAAACTGATCGCAATGCGCCAGTAAGACAATTGAATAAAATGCAACAGGCAGATCATAAAGGCGCTGAGTGCGTAAGATGATTCCTGGCAATATAAGAGACAGCAGATACGGAGCAATCCGCACATCGGCTGTCTTTTTGCATATATTGTAGAAAGAGGAAGTCAGGAAGGAACAGATATGCGGAAAAAGCATCATTTTCAGAATTGTATGCGGGGGTTTTGCTATAAGAATCCAAGATTTAATAAAAAGCTGATCTGTTTCAGAAATTCTTTTCAGGAAGTCTATAAAATCTTAAACCCGAAATGTGGATGCCACTAATCCAGTCCTTTTTACATAGCCTGAGATGGCAGAAATGAGGAAAGTGTATGGGTATCGCATTGATCACGAAGGATTATGAAAATACAGTCGGAAAGCAGAGGATGCCGGTAATTGTGGAGTTTTACGCATCATGGTGTCCAAAGTGCGGAATGATGTATCCTGTTGTGGAAAGGATTGCCAGCCGGTATCAGGGAAAATGGATTTTTTATAAGATTGATATTGATATATCGAAAGAGATTGCAGAGTATATAGGCATTGAGATCGTACCGACGTTTGTGGTGTACAGAGATGGAAAAATCTGTGGATATACAACCGGAGTTCTTCCAGAAGAAACTCTGGAAGAACGAATCCGGGAAATGTTAAGAAAATAATTGGTGGAATCAATTATTCGTATGATGAATATTTTGCGCAGATTGCATTGACTTGCTATGTTAAAATTCGAATACAGCAACACCGTATGGCGGAAGATCGTAACCAAATGAATATGGTCTTCCATCACATTCCTGTTTCTTTGCTTTATATACTGCCGGGCGGGCTTTTCCGCTTCCGCCATACTGCAATTCATCACTGTTCAGTACCAGGCGGTACTGTTTGCCGCGTGGTACGCCGACACGGTACTCCGGTCGTTCGATCGGTGTGAAGTTACATACGAATAAAAGGTTCTTTTTTGCGCCCTTTGAATGACGTATGAAGCTGTAAATACTTCGTGAGCTGTCATCTGCATTGACCCACTCAAAGCCTTCCATGCAGGTATCCTGTTCATACATGGCTTTGTTGTGTGTGTAAAGATGCAGCAGGTCACGGTAGAAATTCTGGAGTGCCTGATGCTCCGGCTCTGCAAGGAGATACCAGTCAAGCTCACGCGCCTCGCTCCACTCGCGGAGCTGTCCGAAATCCTGTCCCATGAAGAGAAGTTTCTTTCCAGGATGTCCCATCATGAAAGCATAACCGACCTTCAGGTTGGCGAATTTCTCAAATCCAAGACCAGGCATCTTATTGAGCATAGAGCATTTTAGATGTACCACTTCATCATGTGATAATACAAGAATATAATTCTCGCTGTATGCATAGGTTAAGGCAAATGTCATACCGTAGTGGTCGCCTTTGCGGAAATATGGATCCAGCTTCATGTATTCGGTAAAGTCATGCATCCATCCCATGTTCCACTTCAGGCTGAATCCAAGACCATCATCTTCCGGTTTTCCTGTTACTTTTGGCCATGCAGTGGATTCTTCTGCGATCATCAGTGCGCCAGGGTTACGTCCGGTAGTAACGGAATTCAGATGCTTGAAAAATTCGATTGCTTCCAGATTCTCATTGCTGCCGTATTTGTTGGCGATCCACTGACCATCTTCTTTACCGTAATCAAGATACAGCATGGAAGCAACAGCATCTACGCGGAGACCATCGATGTGATAATGTTCGATCCAGAACAGTGCGTTGGCGATCAGGAAGTTCTTAACTTCTGCTTTACCATAATCGAAGATCTTGGTTCCCCAGTCCGGATGTTCCCCTTTCTTAGGATCTGCATATTCAAAGGTAGCTGTGCCGTCAAAATCAGCGAGTCCGTGTGCATCGCGTGGAAAATGTGCCGGTACCCAGTCAAGGATTACGCCAATCTTATTCTTATGGAAGTAATTGATCATATATGCGAAATCTTCCGGCGTACCATAACGGGAGGTCGGAGCATAATATCCGGTCACCTGATATCCCCAGGAGCCGTCAAATGGGTATTCTGAAATTCCCATCAGTTCGATATGAGTATACCCCATCTTTTTTATGTAGTCTGTAGCTGCATGCGCAAATTCACGGTAGCTGTAGAACCCCTCATCTTCACGTCCCGGATGACGCATCCAGGAACCGATATGTGCTTCATAAATGGAAATCGGTGAGGAATGGAAATCCCATTCTGCCCGGTGCTTCATCCAGACACTGTCACTCCATTTTAAATGGGAGATATCAGCAATCCTTGAGGCAGTTCCCGGTCTCAACTCTGCACTGTTCGCAAATGGATCAGCTTTGTAAAGCTTATCTCCGGTCTGTGTCTCGATACAGTACTTGTAAAGCTGTCCGAGCTGTGCTTCCGGAACAAATGCGGTATAGATTCCAAGTGGTTCCTGACGCTTCATAACGTTTGCATCTTCACTCCAGCCGTTGAATTCACCGACTACGGCAACTGATCTGGCGTGTGGAGCCCATACTGCGAAATATACGCCGGTTTTTTTCCCATCTTTTACAAAATGTGCACCCATTTTTTTATAGATTTCATAATGGGTTCCCTGTCCGAATAAATATTGATCTAATTCGCCGATTCTATAATCAGCGGGTTTATCTGTTGTTACAGTTTTTACAGACTTTTTAGCTGTAGATTTTTTAGCAGCAGTTTTAGCAGCTGCCGGTTTTTTTACAGCAGATTTTTTTACGGCCGTCTTGCGGGTCGTGTTGGTCTGTTGTGCTGTTGTTTTTTTTACTGCCATCCCATTCACCTTCTATCAAAGATATTTAGGAATATTATACTAGAAATAGCGATAAAAAGAAAGAGTTTTGGACAACTTATACACTTCTTATGTAAGATGTCTAAAACTCTTTCTTTATAGTTATCGGTTTTGTCTGCATATATAAAAGAACGCGCCGGAAGCGCGTTCTTTGTAGAAATCTTATGCTTTAAAATCTTCTTCTTTCAGGATGATGTGGTCTGAATTATCAGTGCTTCTTCCAAATACCCGTTTCACAAGATGTTTTACATTTGCTTTCTGGGAATGTGAAATTGCTTCATCCATGATCTCTTTTACTTCTGCAACAGTAACCGCATGATCTTCTCTCTGCATCATATCAATCCGGCTGTATAATGCAAGGATTCCCATTTCATCGATACGGTATCCGTTTTCCTTAGCATAGGTCTGACCGAATGTAACCAGTTCATCATTGATGAATACCGGAAGCTCCAGTCTGGAAGTAAATTTACGTTTGAATTCGCGATGGGATGCAAACATTCTTTCCAGCGGTTTCTTCTGGTCTTCCAGAAGGAAGAGAAGTTCGCCGGTCTGTTCATCCATCATGTCATTCAGTTCACGGATGGTTCTGTCATTCATCTTGGAAGCTTTTTCGATGATCAGTGCGCCACCGTTCAGCTTATCGATGATACTTCCGATGTCCTTTTTGTTCAGAGAATCACCGGTTACGATTGCAACTTTACCCTGTTTGAGTCTGCGCTGTTTCTGGATTGCTTTTACAATATCAACTGCGAGGACTGTTTTTCCGCTTCCCTTGCGGCCAAGGATCAGGATGTTGCCTGTGCGGGAAGTTCCATAACGGTTACGGCAACGTTTGTCGTTATCAAGGATTTCAACAAGCTGTTCACTGACACCACGGATCGGTACAAAGTAAGAGAACAGCTGCTTCTGCTCTTCAGTAAGTCCAAGCTTCAGTCCGATCTCACTTGTTGCACTCAGATCGTAACGACCCTGTACAACGAATCCGGTATCGAATTTACCCATGCGTTCGGTGATTTCATCTTCTGACGGTTCTTCGATTTCAAGAACTTCGTCAATATCAGGAGTTGGCGCTGATTTTGAAGTTTCTTTCTCTGGCTCAGGAGCCGGTTTCTCGTCAAATTCAAGATCAAGATAATCATCACTGCTATCTAATTCTTCTTCATCTTCAAAGGAATCAAGGTCTGCAAAATCACCATCATCTTCGTCAGAATCATGATCATCGATATCGAGAGCAGATTCTTTTTCAAAATCAAAGTCCTCTTTATGATCTTCATCTAATTCATCATCGATCTGGTAGTCATCTTCGTCTTCATCCTCGTATTCTTCCTCATCGTCATACTCGGAATCATCTTCATCTTCGTATTCCTCGTCATCGTCATACTCGGAATCATCTTCATCTTCGTATTCCTCGTCGTCGTCATACTCGGAATCATCTTCATCTTCGTATTCGTCGTCGTCATACTCGGAATCATCTTCATCCTCGTATTCCTCGTCGTCGTCATACTCGGAATCGTCTTCATCCTCGTATTCAGCTTCTTCATCGTAAACCGCATCCGATTCATCATCTTCTTCGGAGTCAACGATTTCTTCAAAATCATTTTCTTCCGGATCTTCCTCGTCAGTGTCTGAAGCTTCTTTGGATGAATCTTCCGGGCTTTCAGTCGCTTCATCCTCTTCATCATCAACGAAATCTTCAGCATCTTCATCGGTGATTTCAGGCTCTTCACCATTTTCAAGCTGTTCCATTAGTTTGCGGATATCATCAGAAAGGATTGGTTTTGTAGCTCCAAGAACTTCCTCTTCTTCTTCTTTCTTCTTCTCGCGCAGGGCTTTTTCTTTCTCAGCTTCCTCCTGGCTCTTTTCAAGAATCTTTGCATTTTCACGCTGAGTTGCTTCCCAGTTGGCAAGAATTTCTTCAATCTTCATCTTACCGGTCATCTGTGAATCGTCTGAAGCAGATTCAGGAGCAACTGCACCACTTGCAACGGCAACACCGGCTTTCAGGGCATCTGAAAGGGAAGCACCGGAAATGGTTGTGGAAATATCGGAAGTGCTTCGAATCCGGGTTTTTGGCTGTGACTCAGCTTCTGGTTCGGAAGCATGTGTCCGGGCCATTGGCTCTGGAAGATCCGGAAGATCAATACTGTCTGTGACATGTACATCTTTGCGGACCTTGTCTGCAATTCGTGGATTCGGTGCCGGACGTTCTTTGGATTTTCGGAAGGAAGGTTTTCTCTTGGAAGAATCCTTACGGCCGATACCATCATTTCGATGATCGTATTTTTCCTGCTGAAGTGGAGTCAGCGGTTTGTATTTCATTTTAAGTTCCATTGCCTGGTATACATAAGTACCTTCGCTGAACCAGAGAATCAGATCATCACATTCATCAAGACATTCGGAAGTCATACCAGCTTCAGCGTATAATCTGGCAAGTTCATATGCCCATTTTTCAACGTATTCAGAATGCTTGAAATCTTCAAGAGCTTCAATCTGTTCTTTGACTGGCGCTTTCTGTGCTTTTAAGATCTTATACCGGAGAATGTACTGGTTTGGATCTTTCGGAGCAAGCTTGACAAATTCTTCGTAGCAATCAGCTGCTTCATCGAAATGTCCCAGCTTCAGAGAAATAATTCCCAGGCGGTATACAACCTTTCTGCTGGAAGGTGCTTTATCATACGCAATAAATAAGGTATCACGTGCTTTACCAAGTTCCCCCGCATTTTCATAGATTTCGCTTACGGTAGAGAGCATGGCGGTATTGTTTACTTTACGCCAGTCGATCGTATCTGCAATCGACATCGCTTTCTGGTAAGACTTCTGTTCGGCATACGCAAGCATCTGCTCTGTCTTTGCGCGATATTCATATTTATCCAACGTTTCTCACCTCATATGATTATTATTAATTATTTTACTTTTCCTCAGTAAGTCTGACTTTTGTACCAGAAACGGAAAACAAAAGTCTTATAATTTTACTTACTAAGTGTATCATAGAGCGTTGTCAATGTCAAAAATTACGGCTGATATTTTTCAGAAATGTTAAAAAAATATTACAAAAAATTCACAAATTGGGAGCTGGTAACAGAAAAAAAGGAGACAGCCATCTTTTGAATGGCTGTCTCAGAATATTCAATTGTAATTTTTATTTTTATATCGGAGGAATTAAGTAATTCTTATTCCTGTAAGTTCTTTGAGCATTTCATATGATATTCAGATTTTATAAAATTTATAAAAATGAAATCATATGAATCGATTTTGATCAATTCTGATCGTTCGTTATTTTATATAATCAGGTAATCCAATTTTGGTATTTATCAGCTTTCTCGTCACTGTTAAATTTACTTATCAATGAATGTTTCTTTACACATTTTCTGATCTTGAATTACTGTGGTATTTACTTCAATATGTCAACAAATGCTGAATCTTTTTATATCTTATAATCGCTTCCGGTTTATCTACTACTCCGACCTTTTTTATCATTAACTTTTCTCTTACCGGATTATAATCTATGGTTAAGGCTCATCTCACAGGAATTTACATTTGCCATACCATTAACATATTGAGTTTTAGATGATGAAATATCCAACGGTCAAAGCCTCCTTCCTTTCGTTCTCGTTCCAAAATTTTATCCGGATATTCTTTTCCTCTTATACTTTTTTCTGTTCAGAAGTCAGATATCAATTTTCTCTTATTATTATAAATTATCAATTTTAAAAATTGTTCTCTACACACTCCGCTTACAAAACGCTCATAACCAAAATGTATAGTTGCTTTTTTAAAACTTTCTAACCTTCAAATAACAATTATTCTTGTTACCCTTTTCTGATCTGGTTCTTCATCTTATACTCTTGGCGAGTATATATGAAACTATGTAACAGATTAAAAAAATATCTTTTTGAAATTCCCTTTCTCGTCAGGAACTTCTTTTCTTTTGGATTGACTTAATAATAACACCCAAATACTTATTTGTCAATATAATTTTAAAATAATTTTGTTAAAATTAGAAAGAATTGAAATTGTAACATATATATCAGAAAATTCAAACAATTATAAATACGATTAGAAATAGTTATAGCTATTTGCAATATATTCGGGGTTTTGCTATTGTTTCCGTCCATAAATGCATGATACACTAAAAAATAGATGAAAAATACAGGCTATGGCATTGGGATAAAGAAAGGAGACCTACAGATATGGGAGGATTTTTTGGCGTTGCATCAAAAGAAGCATGTAATCTGGATCTTTTTTATGGAACAGATTATCATTCGCATCTTGGAACCCGCCGCGGAGGTATGGCTACTTACGGAAGTGATGGCTGGAAGAGAGCAATTCATAATATTGAAAATTCGCCGTTCCGTACAAAATTTGAAAAAGATGTTGATACAATGAAGGGAAATATTGGAATTGGATGTATTTCAGATTATGATCCACAGCCAATTCTGATCCAGTCGCATCTGGGGTGCTTTGGAATTACGACAGTAGGTAAGATCAATAATGCGGATCAGCTGATTCGGAATCTTTATGAAAATGGACATACACATTTTCAGTCTATGACCAATGGACAGATCAATTCTACAGAGCTGGTTGCGGCATTGATCTGTAAAAAGGATTCGTTTGTTGAGGGAATCCGTTATGTGCAGTCAGTAGTTGAAGGCTCGATGACGCTTCTGCTTCTGACAGAGAATGGAATTTATGCAGCCAGAGACCTTCTCGGACGTACACCGGTTGTGATCGGAAAGAAAGAGAATGCATACTGCGTTTCCTTTGAAAGCTTTGCATATATCAACCTTGGATACACAGATTACAAAGAGCTGGGACCTGGGGAAATCGTCTACGTGACACCGGAATCTGTGGAGACTGTAAGTCCTGCATGTGAAAAGATGAGAATCTGTTCGTTCCTGTGGGTATACTATGGATATCCTACTTCTTCTTATGAAGGGGTTGGTGTAGAAGAAATGCGTTACAACTGTGGAAAGCTTTTAGCACAGAGAGATGACCATTCGATCGACGTGGATATTGTTGCAGGAGTTCCGGATTCGGGTATTGCTCATGCGATAGGTTATGCAAATGAATCAGGTATTCCGTATGCAAGACCATTTATCAAATATACTCCGACCTGGCCAAGATCCTTCATGCCGACAACACAGAGTCAGCGTAATCTGATCGCCAGAATGAAACTGATCCCGGTACATAGTCTGATCGAAGACAGGAGCCTGCTGCTGATCGATGATTCTATCGTGCGTGGCACACAGCTCCGTGAGACGACAGAGTTCCTGTATCAGAGTGGCGCAAAAGAAGTGCATGTCCGCCCGGCATGTCCACCGCTTTTGTACGGATGCAAATATTTGAACTTCTCCCGTTCCAAATCAGACCTGGATCTGATCACAAGAAGGATCATCCGTGAGTGGGAAGGCGACAATGATGTCAATGTACTGAGTGAATATGCGGATCCGAACAGTGACCGGTATGCAGCAATGCTGGAGGAAATCCGCAAGAGACAGAATTTCACTTCACTTCGTTATCACAGACTGGATGATCTGATCAAATCAATCGGGATTGATGCATGCCAGGTATGTACCTACTGCTTTAACGGTGTGGAATAACAGGTAAATGAAAATATAAAACAGGTGTCCACGTAAGTATATCTTAGTGATATATCCCCGTGGGCACCTGTTTTTGTATATACGATTTTGGTGTATAAGGTGATGTGGAATGGTGTACAAAGTATGAGGAGCGGCAGCTCCTTCTGCAAAGCTGCACTATAGCAGCAGATCATCTATCTTCACATAGTCTCCCATCCGGTATGCTTCAATTGCATTTCCATTGATCACATAGAACTTTTCGTTTGCATACACACCGCGGGTTCCAAGATAAGAATTACCGTTGACTTCCTCCTGCATCTGTACCTGGAAGCCCTGATCTTTATCGTAAGAAAGGATCACATACTGGTTGGCAGATCCGGAAAGCGGAAAGCCGATCAGATTCTTTTCCGGATCAACCAGTGCTGCACGGTAGTCAGAAAAAACATCCGAGTAATAGTACTGATCCAGTGTGTACTTGCTGACTTCCTTCACATCCGAAGGATCACTGATATCAAACATGGAGATCTTTACCCCGTTTGTAATGCCATTTTCATCGGTATCCATACCGATGCCAAGAAGCAGGTTATCACTGTAAAAATGCAGGTATTCCGAAAAGCCGGGAATTTTCAGCTTGCCAAGGATCTTCGGATTCTCCGGATCGGAAAAGTCTACGGAGAATAAAGGATCTGTCTGTTCATAAGTTACAAAGTAACCGGTATCGCCCAAAAATCTTGCGGAATAGACCTGTTCATTTTTGGCAAGATCCTCGATCTTACCGATTGTTTTCAAATCTGCATCCAGCACATAGACTGAATTGGACTGTGAAGAGCTTCCGACATTATGCGTAACCGTTGTCACCAGCCGCAACGTATTGTCATACTCATCAATGCTGAAGGAATCGTTCAGATATCCTTTTACTTTGCCCTGGGCAGAGCCGGAAAGTTTTCCTTTATTGTAAGACAGCTTGCGGAGGATCGTCTGATTCTTTGCCGCAAGATTATCTGCGAGGATACTGCTGTTCGCATACTCGTAAATATAAATGTTGTTCTCACTCACATAGACTTCGCCATTCTCAGACATGACTGCTTTCTGGTCTGCTGCCTTATCCGGACTGGAAGCGGAAACGGAGCTGACAACAAGGTACTGGTCTGCTGCATGGTTCGTCGGGAGATAGATATCCGACTGCTTCAGAAGATTGTCACCAACAAGCGGAACATAGGAAGGATAATCTTTTTTGGTGATCGTATCGTAAATATAATAGTCGCTGAATACATACAGATATCCGTCTTTAAAACGTGAAGTGCGGTAGTAACCACTCTGATCCACGGTTCCGATGGATTTCGGATTGTTGATATCTGCCAGATCATAAGTCTGGATACGGGTACAGCTGCCGCGGTACAAGGTTTTACTGTCAGAATCAACCTGCGTGTTCTGCATGTTGCCAAGGACAAAAAGCTTCTGGTCACTCAGGTAAAATTCGGATGCCTGAAAATTCTCATTCAGCGAAATACCGGAAACAACCTTCATCTGATCAGACCGGATATCTACAATGGAAATTTCCTGTGAGTTTGCTTTCAGTGTATAAAGATAACTTCCATCCGTTTTTACAATGTCTGCTTCACCGACGCCCTCTGTGCGGACGTTGGTATCGGAAAATGAAGTATCCACAGCACGTGCAGAGGCTGTTGAAGAATCCGAAGAGGAGCTGGAACTATCGGTACGTGCACCACTGTCGGCTGTTTCAGTTGAATACATGACAATTCCGCTGTCGGTTGAACCGGTAACAGATGAAGAATCCAACTCATCCTGATAAGATTGCAGGTATGTGTAGACTTCATCATAATCGGTTGCCGTTTCTAAAGTATCGGAAGAGGCAAGCTTACCGGAGGATGTATCGATTGAAGAACTGCCTTTTGTGGAAGAAGTGGCTGAGTCTGAAGAAAGATTCTGCTGGCGGATGTGGGCGCCAATGCCGACAACCAGTACCAGTGCGGCAGCGATAAGTCCTCCGCGCATCCGGTAGCCGCGGGAAAATCCATGCTTTTTCGGGATATGTCCGGAAGCCTGAGTGCTGTTATGCTCTTCCAGCATTTTCATAATCTGATCCGGTGCAAGGCTTTCCGGAACAGGAGTTTTTTCCGTAGATTGTTTTATTTTATCCAGTATTTCTTTTTCGTGATCTGTCATATGAAACACCTCCTATTACTCTTTTATCCTACTCTTTCAGAAGCCAGCTCATCTTTTCGAGGGCACGCTTTCTGCGGGAGCGGACTGTATTCGGGTTCATCCTTAGCATTTTTCCGATCTCTTTACTGTTGTAACCGCCATAGACGGATAAGCCGATGATCAGCTGATCGTCTTCATCGAGAATAAGAAAAGCACGCTCGACATCTGTGCGGAGTCCGTCACAGTATGTGGCAGAAGCATGATCTTCTTTCAGCTCGGTCTCGGTCCGTTCACGGCTCTTTAACTTCCGGCGGCACACATTTGCCAGAATCTGAAAGATCCAGGAACGGAATGCTTCTTCTTTGCGTAATTTATGTATGTTCTCATAGGCGGAAAGAACGGCTTCACTGACGGCGTCTTCTGCATCCTGCGGATGATGCATCATGCAGAGCGCAAAACGATATAGATCCTGATAAACCGTCTTATATAATTCTTTAAATGCAATTGCATCGATCATAAAGTCCCTCCTCTCATAACAGGTTCTTTGTATATAAGAGTATAAAAAAGTCGGAAGTGTTGCAAAAAGGGACAGAAAAATTTCCGTCCCTTTTAAATCATATCATTGTCTGAGAAAAATTAACCTCTGTAATAATTGATCAGACATCCTTTGAGGATGATCTCACGTTCTGCATCCGTCAGATCACCGAGCTTCAGATCGATCTCCTTCAGATCATCGCCTACGACATAAGCCTTGATCGTGGAAGCTTTATCTTCTACTGCTTTGCGGATATCCGGCACGAAGAGATAGTCACCGTTTCTGAAAGAAAGCTTTGTGTGTTCCTCTTCGGTAATAAACGGAAGCATGCCCCAGTTGATCAGGTTCGAGCGGTAACGTTTGGTTGCGTACTCATTCGCGATATTCGCCCAGCCGCCGAGAACCTTCTGGCAGGAAGCAGCCTGCTCACGGGCAGAACCATCACCAGGTTTGACCGCGAAAATGGTACTTCCGACACCGATATTTCCTTTGCCGACTTCCGGATAAGACTTCTGGATTGCTGCCATCACCGGTTTTAATTCATCCAGTACATCCAGTGGACAAGTACCTGCTTCAATCGCTTTCTGGGCTTTCTGGACCTCTTTCGCGCGTCCTACATAGGCAGGATCCTTTCTGGAAAGTGCAAATTCAGCAAGTCCAAGCGGGTTGGAACGATAAGAAGAAGTCTCGCCGGACGGGATCAGTTCGTCTGTCGTTGTAACCGGATCGTGGATCTCAGATACGACCTTCAGGATCAGATTCTCAGGAAGAGCGCTCATTGCCGGCCAGTCTTTGATGTTCGGTCCGAATTTGATCTCAACCGAAGGATCAGCAACGCCGTGGCTGTCAAATACACGGTTGGCGTAAATTCTGGAATCAAAGTGGTAGGTCGGGTTCTTGTATTCAATATCAAAATCTGTTGCCGGAGTAAGGAAACCTTTGTTCGCAGCAGTTGCGGCAATGGAACGTGCATCCATAAGGGCAACAGATGCGATCTGTCCACTCTGCAGCTTGCTTCCTTCGCGGTTCGGGAAGTTACGGGTAGAGTGACGGATGGAAAATGCATTGTTTGCCGGAGTGTCTCCTGCACCGAAGCACGGTCCGCAGAAGGCAGTCTTCACGATCGTACCGGCTTCCATCAGGTCAGCAACCGCACCATTTTTCACAAGCTCCATGTAGATCGGTGTACTTGCCGGGTAAACACTGAAGGTAAATTCATCTGATCCGATGTATTTGCCACGGATGATGTCTGCGGCAGCACAGATATTTTCAAAACCGCCGCCGGCACAGCCTGCGATGATACCCTGATCGACATAAAGCTTACCATTTACGATCTTGTCCTGAAGAGAGTAATCCACAGCACCGTCCAGGCTTACCAGCGCGCGCTGCTCTACATCGTGGAGAACATCTGCAAGGTTGGCATTGACATCCTCGATGGTGTAGACATTGGACGGATGGAACGGCATGGCGATCATAGGCTTGATCTCGCTCAAATTGACGTATACAAGACCGTCATAGTAAGCGACTGCGCCAGGCTCCAGTTCCCTGAAGTCATCACTTCTTCCGTGGATATCGTAGAACTCTTTGATCTTGTCATCGGTTCTCCAGATAGAAGAAAGGCAGGTTGTCTCTGTTGTCATAACATCGATTCCGATACGGAAGTCTGCACTTAATTTGCCAACGCCAGGTCCGACAAATTCCATGACCTTGTTATTGACATAGCCATTGCCGAAGGTTGCGCCGATGATCGCAAGGGCAACGTCCTGCGGTCCGACACCTTTCACCGGTTCGCCGTCCAGATAGATTCCGACAACGCCCGGCATCTTGATATCATAAGTCTTGTTCAGAAGCTGTTTTACAAGTTCCGGTCCGCCCTCTCCCATTGCCATGGTACCGAGTGCACCATAACGGGTGTGGCTGTCAGAACCAAGGATCATCTTGCCGCCGCCTGCGAGCATTTCACGGGCAAACTGGTGGATAACGGCCTGATGAGGCGGAACATAGACACCGCCGTACTTCTTCGCACAGGTCAGTCCAAACATGTGGTCATCTTCATTGATCGTACCGCCGACTGCACACAGAGAGTTATGGCAGTTGGTCAGAACATAAGGGATCGGGAATTTCTCCAGTCCGGATGCTCTTGCAGTCTGGATGATTCCGACAAAGGTAATGTCGTGCGAAGTCAGCTTGTCAAATTTGATCTGAAGCTGCTGCATATTACCGGAAGTATTATGCGCACTTAAGATCCCATAAGCCATTGTCTCTTTTGCAGCAGCTTCTTTTGTTGTCTCAATACCTGTCTTGCTTTTTACGGCAGCAAGTGCATCGGGTGCATCTGCAATTACCTCAGTACCGTGTAAAAGATAGGCACCGCCTTTGTATAATTTCACCATATCATGTCCTCCTATTTTCTGTTTTCTATGAATTTCATGTGGTCTGCGACCATCAGAGCAATCTTAAATGTCAGGGCGTCCTCAAAGACTCTGACATCCAGCCCGGTCTGCTTCTGGATCTTCTCCAGCCGGTAGACGAGCGTATTCCGGTGGACGAAAAGCTGTCTCGCTGTCTCCGAAATATTCAGGCTGTTTTCAAAAAATTTATCAACTGTGGATAAGGTTTCTTCGTCAAACTGATCAACGGTATTTCCGGCAAATACTTCTTCCAGGAACATCTCGCATAAGGAAACGGGAAGCTGGTGGATCAGCCGTCCGATACCGAGTTCGCGGTAGGATAAAATATTGCGTTCCGGATAGAAGATACGTCCCACATCCAGAGCCATGCCAGCTTCTTTGTAAGACTGTGAGACCTCTTTGAGTTCGGGAATGATGGTTCCGAAGGAAAGCCGGACATTGACCATAGCTTCGGTGTTGATTGCATTCACCAGCATATCGGCAGTCGAACGGATCGTATCATAATCATCCGTACTGTCAAGGGACTTGATCAGAATAATATGTCCCTCATCTACGGCAGTAACAAAATCACCGGTTCCCGAGGAATAAATCCCACGGATCATATCCAGGACGATCGTGTCATCCGGATTCTTCGGTTCGATCAGATAGACGACTCTGCGCTGCTCAACTGTAATACCAAGCTTTTTCGCCTGATTGTAGATATCTACGAGAAGCAGGTTATCCAGGAGCAGGTTCTGGATAAAACGGTTACGGTCAAGACGTTCGCTTCCGGATCTTAAAAGGCTCTCCAGCTGGCAGACACTTAAGCGTCCGCTGGTATGCACATCAATCTCATTATTGTGCTCGATCACGAAAATATAAGTCAGTTCATCATCATCATAAACCGGGAACAGACCATAGCATTCATCCAGGTGCTCCTCCGATACGCCGGTAACCTCCAGCTCTTTTAAAAATGAGCAGACAGCTTTTTTTACTGCAGGCTTCTCCTTACCTACAGCTGCAAGCATCACTCCGTCTGTGTTCCAGATGGAACAGTTACACTCGATGATATCCCCTATTTCATTGATTGTTCTCTGTAAAATCTGGTTGGATAACAATCCATTCACCTCTCCATTCTTTTCAATATATGACAAATGGGAGAATTGTGAAATTCCCCCATCTTCTTCTGACAATACAATCTGATATTATTTTAGCAAATGTTTCACACTTTAGCAAGCTAAAATGAAAAACGTTTTCTCTTATTCGTCTCCGTCATCGCGTCTGTCAAGCATGGCAGCAACGATTTCAAGAATCACAGCAAGACCGATGATGGATGCAGCGGCAATCTTTCCGGCAGTGCCGGTTGCAGCCTGTGCGATACCGCCGACAACCGGAACAGAAAGCTTTACTTTTCCGATGTAGTTGTTGTAAGGGATCGGATTCATATCTTTTTCCTCATTGGCATCCCCTTTGGTGATAAACTGTCCCATCGCCGGGCTGTTGGATACTACACGGTGGGTGATGATCGAGCCGTCTGCATTGTTGCTGTAAAAAGCAATGACATCATCTTTGACGATCGTGTCTGGTTCTTCATACCGGACATAGACCAGGCTTCCCGTCGGGATTGCCGGTTCCATGCTCCCACTGATCACGGTGTACATCTGAAAACCAAAAGCTTTCGGAAGCGTCAGCGGAATACAGGCAAGAATCAGTACTGTCAGTAAAACAGTGCCCAGTGCACTGCAAAATGCAGCCACCGGGCTTTTCTTTTTCTTCGTTCTCTTCAAAAAAGACTTCTCCTTTAGTGCCGCGCTTTTTTTATTTTGCACGTTTTTTCAAGAATACGATCAGTCCTGCGAGAGCTGCTACCGCAACAACGATAATGCCGATCCCTGCTGCGATTGGAGTCTTACTCGTCTTGTCTTTCGCATCGATATTTCCTTTTGGAGTGTCTTCATCATCCAGATCTACCAGAGACTTTGGTGTCTGTTCATCCTCAGATGTTGCAGTATCTTTATCTTTAGCTGTCGTATCCTGAGAATTGTTATCTGTCGTTGTACCATCGGTTGTACCGGTTGTGGTTCCGTCTGTTGTGCCACCGGTAGTTCCGGTTGTAGTGCCACTGGTAGTTCCGGTTGTAGTTCCACCGGTAGTTCCGGCAGTTCCACCGGTTGTGCCGCCTGTCGTGCCACCTGTTGTACCGGCATTACCGGTACCTGTGCCAGGAGTTGCTGTACCAGGAACAGTCGTTGTGATGGTGGTTGTTGTTGTAACAACACGGTCTGTAGCACCCGGTTTGTAGGTAAACGTAAATACATTCTCAGATTCATTATTACTCAAAGTCTTGGTAAGTGCAAGAGCATCCGGAATATAATTTTCAACGTAACGGTAAGCAACGACCGGCTTGTCGCCGACGTTTCCGTAGAAGGTCTGGCTCTCTGCCAGTGATTTACCGGATGCATCCTGATAATTTACGGTATAGGCAACCATGTTGCCTTTGATTCCGTAAGCGACTACATAGTCGGCATCACCTTCGACGGTAAAAGCAGGAGCATCAAGTCGTTTTGAACTTGCATTATCACGTCCGCTGAGGCGGATTCCTTTGACATAATATCTATCGTCTGTTACCTGAATATTGTACAAAGCAGTATTGTCAAAAGAAAATCGAGATCTATAAGAAATGTTAGATACTTCAATTTTGCTCTGACCATTGATGGTTCCTTTATTACCTGCGGATAATGTTACCTTGTAGGTATACGGTGTAGTATCATCTGCCATAACGCTCATTGTGGATGCACCGAGTGTCATGGATACAGTCAGAAGAGAAACCAGTAATCTTTTCCATTTTTTCATCTGCTTACTCTCCTTTCTGTCTGCGTCTTTTTGTGTTCTTATTGAGTGTGTAGATACCGTATGCAAGAAGGATCAGTCCACTGATGAGTGCAAGCACACAGAAGAGAAGAACTCTTGCGGTATCACCGGTCTTAACGGTGTTGGTTGTCTTAACAATCTTATTCTTGGTGATGGTTTTGCCGGCTGAAACCTTTTCTACTGCAAAGTTCATGCGGAGCTTTGCGAGTGTGAGCTGATAACCGTTGCCCTGTGTCTCACCTTCAACACCGACGGTAAGGTGTACCGTTCCGGTATTATTGGAAGCAAGTCTTCCGAGGTAGAAATATTCCTGGGTTGAGTTATCGATCTGCTTCAGACCTTCTCCTGCTTTGGAAGCGCCTTCCCCTCCGACAGTTGAGCTGTCGTAGAGTACCTTTTCGGCATTGTCACTTCCAACATAGGTCAGCTTGTATTCGTAAGCACCACCTTCTGCGGAAGACTGTGCATCCTCCAGCGTCTGGATCACTTCATTGGTCATGTACCAGTCGGTATCCGTACTGTCGGAGTTCTTAAGCTGAACCTTGAGTTCGATGCTGTCACCCGGCTGGATATTTGCCAGCTCGTCAGTAACATCGGAGCTTTTAAAATTACTGTCCATCT
>ERZ857840.1327-NODE-1327-length-28497-cov-25.279129_pt1 | contig 28497 bp, 20 predicted proteins | sample MGYA00519760_ERZ857840 | MGnify/ENA primary metagenome ERZ857840 (study PRJEB31778, sample SAMEA3449371) | human gut metagenome | biome: human gut; feature: human-associated habitat; material: faeces | place: United Kingdom | collected 2010/2012 ... | reverse complement strand
AGGCGCCCGGGTGGTGCTGGGGGAGCTCAGCGACGGGGCCCTGCGCATCTGCCGCCAGAACATCCGCCGCAACGGCCTCACCGGCCGGGTGACGGCCATGCAGCTGGACGCCCTGCGCCCGCCGCTCCAGCGGCTGGGGGACTTTGACTGCATCGTCAGCAATCCCCCCTATATCCCCTCCGGGGATATTCCCGGGCTGGACGTCTCCGTCCGGGATTACGAGCCCCACATGGCCCTGGACGGCGGGGCCGACGGCCTGGACTTTTACCGGGCCATCTGCGCCCACTGGCGTTCGGTGCTGCATCCCGGGTCCCGGCTGTGCTTCGAGGTGGGCATCGGCCAGGCCGACGACGTGCTGCGGCTGATGCGCAGCGTGGGCTTCGGCGACCTGGAAATTCTCCCGGACCCGGCGGGCATCCCCCGGGTGGTGCTGGGGGACCTGTATCAGGAGATCTGACTGTCCGCTTTTCCGGACAGGCTTTGTGATACCATCACGGCAATATAAATTAGAGGAGGAGACGAAAATGGCAGCGAAAAAGGATACCTCTGCCGCAGTCCCTGCGGGCTCCGACAAGAAAAAGGCGCTGGAGACCGCCATGCAGCAGATCGAAAAAATGTATGGCAAGGGCTCCATCATGCGCTATGGCGAAAACGCCGAAACCAACGTGGAGGCCATCCCCACGGGCTCCCTGGCCCTGGACCTGGCTCTGGGCATCGGCGGCGTGCCCCGGGGGCGCATCATCGAGATCTACGGGCCGGAGTCCTCCGGTAAGACCACCCTGGCCCTGCACATTCTGGCCCAGGCCCAGAAGCTGGGCGGCGAGGTGGCCTTTGTGGACGCCGAGCACGCCCTGGATCCCACCTATGCCCGGGCCCTGGGCGTGCGGATCGAGGATATGCTGATCTCCCAGCCGGACACCGGCGAGCAGGCCCTGGAAATCACCGAGGCCCTGGTCCGCTCCGGCGCCATCGATGTGGTGGTGGTGGACTCCGTGGCCGCCCTGGTGCCCCGGGCGGAGATCGAGGGCGAGATGGGCGACAGCTTCGTGGGCCTGCACGCCCGGCTTATGAGCCAGGCCCTGCGCAAGCTCACCGGCGTCATCGCCAAAACCAACAGCATCGTCATCTTCATCAACCAGCTGCGGGAAAAGGTGGGCGTCATGTACGGAAATCCCGAGGTCACCACCGGCGGCCGGGCCCTGAAGTTCTATGCCTCCGTCCGCATCGACGTGCGCCGCATCGAGGCTTTGAAGTCCGGCGGCGAGATCATCGGCAACCGCACCCGGGCCAAGGTGGTGAAGAATAAGGTGGCGCCCCCCTTCCGGGAGGCGGAGTTTGACATCATGTACGGCGAGGGCATCAGCCGCCTGGGCGAGATGCTGGATCTGGGCGTGAAGCTGGACCTGGTCCAGAAAAGCGGCTCCTGGTTCAACATGGGCGATATCCGCCTGGGCCAGGGCCGGGACGCCGCCAAGCAGTATTTCCGGGATCACCCCGACGAGGCCGACAAGCTGGAGGCCGCCATCCGCCGGGACTTCCACAAGCTGATGAGCAGCCAGTCCAAGATCGCCGCCAAGGCGGCGGGCCGGGCGGTGGACGTGTCCGCCGACGACTTCGATGACGAGGATTGAGCGTATCCAGCCGTCCCTGCACAAAAAGGACCGGGTGCTGGTGTATCTCACCGGCGGCCGGCTGCTGCGGATCACGCCGGAGGAGCTGCTGCGGTTTGACCTGCGCCCGGGCATGGACCTGGCGGAGGACGTGCTGGAGGAGCTGAACCGGGCGGCCGCCCGGTCCCTGACCCGGCAGCAGGCGGCGGAGATGGCCGGACGGCGGATGCTGTCCCAGAAGGAGCTGTCTGACCGGCTGGTGAAAAAGGGAACGGACCCCCAGGAGGCTCAGGAGACCGCCCGGTGGCTGGCGGACCTGGGTGCGGTGGACGACGCCGCCTATGCCGGGGTCATCGTGCGGCACTATGCCGCCATGGGCTACGGCCCCGGCCGGGTGCGCCAGGAGCTGCAACACCGGGGGGTGCCCCGGGAGCTGTGGGACGACGCCCTGGCCCGGATGCCGGACCCGGAGGAGGCCATTGACCGGTTTCTGACCGCCAAGCTCCGGGGCAAGACCCCGGACCGGGCCACGCTCCAGCGGCTGTCCGCCGCCCTGCAGCGCCGGGGCTTCTCCTGGCAGGATATCCGCCCCGCCCTGGCCCGGCTGGACCGGGAGCCGGAGGATTGACCGGCACATTTACAACTTCACGCAAAGGAAACACAACCATGAACGTATCATTCGTATCCCTGGGCTGCGACAAGAACCGGGTCAACACCGAGCAGATGATGGCCCTGTGCCTGCAGGCGGGCATCACCGTCCAGGAGGACTGCCCCGGCAGCGACGTGGTGGTCATCAACACCTGCGGCTTCATCGACAGCGCCAAAAGCGAGGCCATCGACACCATTCTGTCCGCCGCCCAGCTGAAGGAGGAGGGACAGATCGGGAAGATCCTGGTCACCGGCTGCCTGAGCCAGCGCTATCAGGCGGACATTCTGGAGGAGCTGCCGGAGATCGACGGCATCATGGGCACCGGCTGCTTCGGCGACATCGTGCCCGCCCTGGAGCAGGTGATGGAGGGTCGGGAGTGCCGCCATTTCGCGGACATCAACGGCCCGGTGGAGGAGCTGCCCCGGGTGCTGTCCACCCCCCGGCACTATGCCTATCTGCGGATTGCGGAGGGGTGCAGCAACCGCTGCGCCTACTGCGTGATCCCCTCCCTGCGGGGCAGCTACCGCTCCCGCCGGATGGAGGACATCCTGGCAGAGGCCCGGGCCCTGGCGGAGGATGGCGTCCGGGAGTGCATCGTCATCGCCCAGGACATCACCCGCTACGGGGTGGACCTGTACGGGGAGCGCCGTCTGCCCCAGCTACTACGGGAGCTGTGCAAACTGCCCTTCCACTGGGTCCGGCTGCACTATCTGTACCCGGACAACCTGTCCGACGAGCTCATCGACACCATCGCCGGGGAGGAGAAGATCTGCAACTATCTGGATATTCCCATCCAGCACTGCAACGACGCGGTGCTCAAGGCCATGCGCCGCCGGGAGACCAAGGCGGGGCTGGAGGCCCTGTTTGCCCGGCTGCGGGACCGGATCCCAGGCGTGGTGCTGCGCACCAGCCTCATCACCGGCCTCCCCTATGAGGACGAGGCCGCCTTCGAGGAGCTGTGCGGCTTTTTGGAGGAGCAGAAGCTCCAGCGAGTGGGGGCCTTTGCCTACTCCCCGGAGGAGGGCACCCCTGCGGCGAAGATGCTCAACCGGGTGGACACCGAGGAGGCCCAGCGCCGGGCGGAGCTGGTGATGGAGGTGCAGTCCCAGGTCATGGACCAGTTCAACGACAGCCGCATGGGCGACACCGTGGAGGTGCTGTGCGACGGGTGGGACGGCCAGTCCATGAGCTATGTGGGCCGCAGCTATGCCGAGAGCCCCGGCATCGACGGCAGCATTTACTTCACATCCGACAGCCCCGTGGAGGCGGGGGACTTTGTCCGTGTGCGCATCACCGGCGCCATGGACGGCGAACTTACCGGTGAACGAACGGAGGAATGAACCATGCCCATGAATACCGCCAACAAACTGACCCTGGCCCGGGTGTTTCTGATCCCGGTGTTCCTGGTCATCGCCTACTGGGGCTTCCCCGGCAGCCGCTATGTGGCCCTGGCCGTTTACATCGTGGCCTGCCTGACGGACCTGCTGGACGGCTACATCGCCCGCCACTATAACCAGGTGTCGGATTTCGGCAAGTTTGCCGACCCCCTGGCGGACAAGTGCCTGGTGATGGCGGCCCTGTGCTGGTTCGTGGAAACCGGCGACATGATGGGCTGGGTCCTGGCCGCCGTGCTGCTGCGGGAGTTCGCCGTGTCCGGTATGCGGCTGATCGCCGTGGAAAAGGGCCGGGTCATCGCCGCGGGCTGGTCCGGCAAGGTCAAAACCGCCAGCACCATGGTGTGCATCTGCCTGATCCTGTTCGGCATTCCCCACTGGCTGAACCTGGTGTGCCAGGGGGTCATCCTGGTGACCACGGTGTACTCCGGCGTGGAGTATTTCGTGAAAAACTGGGACGTGTTCTCCGAAAAGTAAGTCTTTTGGCCGTTTTTCGGTGCCCGGTGACGCCGGGGTGAATGCGGCAATCCGTATCTCCGCGCAGCGGACCGCCGAGGGTCGTCCGCCCCTACGGCCTTGGCTCCCCCTTTGGGGGAGTTGTCGGCGCAGCCGACTGAGAGGGGAAAACAGAAGCCCCTACAGGCCCTCTCAGTCACCTTCGGTGACAGCTCTCCCAGAGGGAGAGCCAGGACTGTTTTTTCACCCGCGTCAACCCCCGGACTCATCTGAGTCCGCAGCTTTTCTGTGCCGTCAGCCGCCGTCTGATCAGGTCCGCGAAGCGCTCCGGCTCCAGGACCCGGACGCATGGCCCGAAGGACAGCACGCGGATCACCAGCTCCGTTTCGTCGTCGGCATCGTACGTCAGGCGCAGGATATACCGGCCGTCGTCCGTGCGTTCCGCCCGCTTTTCAAAATGCGCGAAGTGCAGCATGGCCCGCTCCAGGGCGTTGCGCCGGTCCGTGATCAGCAGGGTCAGGTTCCTCTGCCGCTGCGGGTCCGGCGTCTCCTGCCAGGAGCCGTCCCCGTTGTAAAACGCGCAGGTTTTCAGCCTGCCCAGATTAAACTGCCCGAACCGGCACCCGGAGGCCAGGACCCGGATCTTGTCATCCTTCAGCGAGTATTCAAAGCCCCGGGGATAAAACCGCACCCGCACCCGCTTCCCGTGGCGGTTCTCCATGGTCACCCGGACGGGGCGTCCCTGGCGGATGGCCGAGCGTATCAGCCGGAAGTGCTCTATGTACGTCTCATCCTCAAAGGGGTCCCCGTCCCCGTATTGATCGTATACCTTATAGTCCTCCCGGGTGAAAAGCGGCTCCACGCTGTCAAGATCGGGCATTTCCACGCCGAACAGCCGGATGCGGGGGTCGTCCGCGATGGCCTTGAGCCACCGCTTTTCCAGGTCGGTCAGCGGCATGGTGGGCCTGTGGCGCAGGACCGGGGACAGGTCCTCCTTCAGCAGGGGCCATTTCCCGGACTTCAGCGCCGGAAGGATGGTCAGGGCGCTTTCCGAAAACGCCTCCTCCTCCACGCACCGCCGCAGATCCTGCTCCGTGGCCCCCGGTTTCATGGCCGCCTCCATGATCCGGGCCACCGCCCGGTAGTATACGGAGTACAGCTCACTGAATATCATGTTCTTCCCCTCCGTCGATGCCGTACATCCGGTACATCTCCTGAATGTCCGCCTTGAACCGATTCTCCGCCGTGCGGTTGGAAAAGTTCGTCTTCGTGATGCGGCAGATGAACGTGCGGATCCACGGCAGCATCTCCACCGTGTCAAACACCTCCGCCGTGAACCGGTAGTGGTGCTCGTCGACCTGCTCCACGGTGCCGCAGCGCTTTTCCCGCTCCAGCCGCCGGACGATAAACGGCTCATCGTCCTCCACCCGGATCTCGAACTCCACGTGCTCCGTGTGCCGGACGTTCCACCTGCCGTTCACGCCCCACATATGCGCTTCCGCCTTCTGCAGGGCCCGGCGCAGGGCGTCGAATTTTTCGCAGACCTCGCCCATGCGGATGTTGGACATATAGTCCAGCCGATAGGTGTTCAGCCGGTTGGATTTTTCGTGGTACGCGATCAGGTTCTGCCGTCCGTTCTGGGCGCTTATATAGATCTTCAGCGGCACCAGGCGCAGGGTCCTGACCTCGCCTGCGTGCTTCCCCAGGTTGTCCGCCGTGATATAGCAGCGGCGGCCCATGGCCTCGAACAGCATGGCCATAACGTCGCTGTCCATGGCCTGGGTGATATAATGATGCTTGAAGGAAAACAGCTCCGGGTGCTCCGGCTGCCGGTCCTGTAAAAAGGACCCCACAACGCCGCAGGGCGCGGCCTCGCTGAAAAAGTCGATCACGTCGTTCAGCCGGGACAGGTCGGTATCCGGGGCCCGGCTGTAGAGCACCCGCCGCCCCTCCTTCTCCGTCCGGATGATGCCCTGGCCGGCGTACTCCTTCAGCTTCTTCCGAAGGGTGGATTCGTCAAAGGTCATCCGGGAGGACAGGAGCTCGTCCGTCTCCCGGACAAGCTCGGAAAGGGTTTTCCGGATCTCCGGCGCATAGAGAATGTCGAAAATCGCAAAATGCAGGGTGATGTCCCCGTCGGTGAAGCTCTTGGACTTCCACGCCCGGTAGAACGGGTTTTTCCGGGTCACGCGGCTGTCCACCGACAGAAAGACGTTCTTCCCCTCCGGCGTCTGGGTGAAGCGCATATGATCCCCCAGCCAGCTCTCCAGCCTGCGCCGCTCGTTGTCATAGGAGCGCGCGCTCCGGGCGTCATATTCCGTCCGGCTCTTGAAGCCGTACACATAGAACTCGCGCATATAGGCGCGGACCTTTTCAAAGTTCTTCACCAGCTCGTGATATGCCGCCACGGCGCACACCTCCCATCCCAGGCCCCTATGTCAGCAGGCCGTATTTCTCCTTGATGCGGTCCAGCTTCTCCAGCATAGGCTCCGCGGCGATCCACAGGAAGAACACCGTGGCCGCGGCGTGGACGCAGTCCACCGGGAAGCCGGTGACGTAATAGGTCAGCAGGGTTTTCCAGGTCAGGGTCTCCGCCCCAGCCCACATCAGCACCGACGCCGGGTTCATGATGCCGCCGTAGATCACGATGGCGCAGAAGGCGCCGAAGGTGCACAGACTCCCCCGGGCCCGCCGCAGCAGGCCCTTCCGGAACAGGACACCCGCCAGAAAGCCGATGATCCCCATGCAGAACATCTGCCAGGGGGTCCACACCCCCTGGGAAAACAGCATATTGGACACCAGCATGGACAAGGCCCCCACCAGGAAGCCGCTTTCGCCGCCCAGGGCCACGCCGGAAATGATGGTCATGGCCATGACGGGCTTGAACTGGGGCAGCATGAAAAATGCCGCCCGGCCCGCCACGGAGATGGCGCATAACACCGCGATGACCACCAGCTCCCGGGCCTGGGGCCGCCGCCCCTCGAACACCAGGAAAAACGGGGCCATGCACTCCAGCAGCACCAGCACCGACACCAGGCCGTATCGCTGGTTGTTCAGGTAATACACCCCCACGAACAGGGTCACGGGGATCAGCAGCAGGATGGACGCCGCAGCCGCCGTCGTCCGGCGGGACAGCCTGCGCTTTTCCACCGGAAGCTGCACCTGCGCCGGGGGCCTGGACCGCCGCCCGATGGCCAGGGCCAGGATCAGCAGCAGTCCGCAGAACACCAGATACAGCGCCAGCTGCTTCTGCCCCAGGGCCGTCAGCCCGCCCTTGTCCACCACGGCGGACAGGTCCGTGACATTGGCGGCATACAGGAAGATGGCCATGGCTCCCGCCCCGGACACGGCGGCCAGCGCCTTGCGCCACAGGGGTAGCCGCGGCGGCTTCCAGTCCGGCGTCTCCTCCCGGGCCTCCGGCAGAGGCGGGATATCCTCCGGCAGAGGCGGCTCCGGCGGCGCCGTGCCGCCGCAGGCGGCCATCACGTCCTCCGGCGTCACCGCCCGGGGCTCCAGACTGCGGGCCATGCGGTTGGCGGCGGTGGTATAGAAGCTGTTGCCGCTGAAGAAGTCCCGGGGCGCCGCCTCCGTCACCACGCCGCCGTCGAAAAACAGGGCGCAACGGTGGGCGTACCGGGCGCAGAACTCCACATCGTGGCTGACCATCAGCAGGGACACCCCCTGCCGCAGCAGAGTCCGCAGGATCAGGGCGAAGGTCTGCTTGAACTCCGCGTCCAGGCCCTTGGTGGGCTCGTCCAGCAGCAGGATCTCCGGCTCCAGCAGCAGCACCTTGGCCAGGGCCGCCCGCTGCTGCTCGCCGCCGGACAGGTCATAGGGGTGCCGGTCCAGCAGGTCCTCCAGGCGGCACAGGGCCGTCATCCGGGCCACCCGCTCCTCCTGCCGGGGGCGGGGCGTTTTCGTGCCGGAGAATATCTCGAACAGGTCCTCCCGGACCGTTTTCTTCACAAACAGGGTCTGGGGATTCTGGGGCAGCATCCCCATGCGTCCCCGAAGGGAAATTTCGCCCCGCTGGGGCTTTTTCATGCCGGACAGCAGCCGCAGGGTGGTGCTTTTTCCCGCGCCGTTGCCGCCCAGCAGGGCCAGGAACTCCCCCTGGCCCAGGGTCAGGTCCAGCCCCTTTACAACGTCCGGGCTGTCCGGCTCATACCGGAACCACACCCCCCTGGCCGTTATCACCGGCTCCCGCCGGGGATGCTCTTCTTCCCGGGGCAGGGGGCCCAGCGGACGCTCCGCGGCATATCGGCGCAGAAAGTCCCGCCCCTCCCGGACGGTGACGGGGCAGGGGGCCTCCGTCTCCACCGAGGCCCAGATGCGCATGGCGGCGGGCATGGCCAGGAACATCCCGTGACCCAGGGTTTTCAGCTGGCGGCCCACCTGCTGGGGGGTGCCGGTGCACAGGAGCCTGCCCCGGTCCATCACCGCCACGGCGGTGGCCAGGGGAAAGGCTTCTTCCAGCCGGTGCTCCGTCAGCACCACGGCGGTGCCCAGCTCCCGGTTGATCTTCCCCAGCACCGCCAGAAAATCCGAGGCGGCGATGGGGTCCAGCTGGCTGGTGGGCTCGTCCAGGATCAGCACGTCCGGCTGCATGGCCATCACCGAGGCCAGGTTCAGCAGCTGCTTCTGTCCGCCGGACAGCTCCGCCACGTCCCGGTAAAACCAGTCCTCAATGCCGAAGAACGCCGCCATCTCCGCCACCCGGCGGCGGATGGTGGGGGTGTCCGTCCCCAGGCTCTCCAGCCCGAAGGCCAGCTCGTGCCACACCTTGTCGGTGACGATCTGGTTTTCCGGCGACTGCTGGACAAAGCCGATGCGGGCCGACTGGGTCCGCTGGTCCGCCTGCTCCAGGGGGGCGCCCCGGAACAGGATGCGCCCCTGCCGGACCCCGTGGGGAGCCAGGGCGGGCTTCAGCTGCCGCAGCAGGGTGGACTTGCCGCAGCCCGACGGGCCGCACAGCACCAGAAAGGCACCCTCCGGCACCGTCAGGGTCAGGCGGTCAATGGCCGGGGCGGTCTGCCCCGGATAGGTAAAGCTCAGGTTTTCGATGGTGAACAGCGCCATGCGCGGGCCTCCCTTCGGTCTATGATCACCGGCGTCAGGCACAGGGCCAGATACGCCAGATAAAAGCTGATGGAAAACGGCTGGGTCATGACCCCCTGCAGCAGGGGGAAATACCACCACTTCAGCCCTCCGGCCAGGCATCCGCACAGCAGATACAGCCCGCAGAAGCCCAGCCACGCCAGGGCGTACCGGTCCCGGCTCTCCATGCGATAGATGGAGAAGGCCGTCCGGCCCCGCAGGCCGTAGCCCCGGCTTTTCATGCTGTCGGCGGTTTCAATGGCGTTTTCCAGGGCCCAGGTGACCATGATGGAAAAGATGGTCACGGCCCGGCGAACCCGCTGCCACACGCTGCCGCAGGAGGCGTCCCGGCCGATGCAGAACTGGGCCTGGCGCACCACCTCCAGCTGCCGCCGGAACAGGGGCACGAACCGCAGTGTCATGCTCAGCACCAGGGACAATGCCGGAATAACCCGGCCGAACAGATACACGAACTTGTCCGAGGTGATCACGGCGTTGAAGCACACGAACCACAGCACCACGGCGCACAGCATGGCCCCCGCCGCCAGGCCGTAGAGGATACTCTCCAGGGTCAGGGGATTGCCGGAGGGTAGATACGTCAGAATGGTGACTCCGGCGTGGTTGAAGGCCGGGTTCACGATGGCCGCCAGCAGAAGCACCGGCAGGGCGAATTTCAGGTGCCCCGCCAGGGCCCGGCGGCCTCCCAGCTCACCGGCGTACACCAGCGCCCCCGTCAGGGACACCGCCAGGCACACCGGGTGCATCAGCACCATGGAATAGGCCAGCACCAGGGCGAAAAACAGGAAGTTCACCAGGGGATGATAGCGGGAAAAGGCGTCGCCCACGGCTCCGTCCTCCTTTCACAGAATCGTTTTGGGGACAGGCTCAGCCGCCCATGTAGCCGCCTCCTACGTCATAGCCCAGGTCGCAGGTATAGACCCAGCAGATCACGTCCCCCTGCTGCACCTGATACCGGGAGCAGCCGTAGTTGGGGAACCAGTCGTTGACCTTGTACATCCAGCCGGAGCCGTCGCCCACGTCGAACTCATACAGGTTATAGATTCCCTCGATATAGGCGGAGTTATAGATGGGTGTCCAGCTGAACTCCATGGGGATCTTCCGCTCCCGGCACACCCGCTGCAGCACGTCGAACACGCTCTCCCCCGGGGAGAACGTCACCGTGGAAGCCGCCAGAATGGTGCCGCCGGCGGGGATCAGCGCCCGCTTGGCCTCCTCGCACTTGTCCATATTGTTCAGGATGGTGGCGCAGGAGATAGAGATGGTGCAGGTGGCTTGCTGAGAGGTGTCGGGCTTGGTTTCCTCCGGCTCCACCGGCTGGGGCTTCCCCTGGGGCACCGGGTCCGTGTGGTATTGGTCCTGGTCGCCCTGGCTGTCCGGCTCCTCGGGCTCCTCGGGCTCCTCGGGCTCCTCCGGCGATTCCGGGGTGTCAGGCTTGTCCTGGGGATCCGTCTGCTCCGTGCCGGGGTTCACCGGCGCGGTGGGGGTGGATGGGACCTGGATGTCGCAGCCCGCTGCCGTCAGCAATGTCAGGGCCAGCACCAGGGCCAGCAGGAATTTTCCGTATCTTTTCCGCATAGGGGAACACCTCCATTTATAGCACCATGCGCAGGGACGTCCGAAGACGTCCCTGCGCGGGTGTATTTGCGGCGGTTTACGCGCGCTTTTTCTTCTTCTGCATCAGCAACACGGCCGCACCGGCCAGAGCCGCCATGCCCATCCACACCAGCACCGGGCTTTCATCGCCGGTACGGGGGGCGTCGGGCTTTGCGGGCTGATCGGGGGTCACAGGCTGATCGGGCGTCACGGTGATGGTGACGTCGCTCATGTCATACAGGCTGGTCTTGCCGGCAGTCAGGCGATAGTAGGCCGCCAGGGCGTAGTAGCCCTGCTCGGTGGCCATGCCGTCCACGTCGGCGTCGTCCATCAGGTGGCGGAAGCCGCCGCCGGTGACATAGAAGCCGCACAGCGCGTCCACGACGCTGACGCCGCTCTTTACGAACCGGCTGTCGGCGGTGGGATCAATGTCCAGAGCCGTCAGGGCCACGATGACCTGGGCCGTGGACTCGGCGGAGGCATCGGTGCCGGGGATCTCGCTGAAGGTGCCGTCGGCGTTCTGCGCACCGGCCAGGAAGGTCAGGGCCGCGTCCACAGCCGCCTTCACCTGGGCGTTTTCATAGTAGGGGACCAGGGCCTGGATGGCCATGGCGGTCATGTCCACATCGGGGACCTGGGAGGAGGCGATGACAGGCCAGCTACCGTCCTCCCGCTGGGTATCCAGGATGGCCCGGACCAGCTTCTCCCGGGTCACGTCGCCGGAGGTGGGATAGCCGTGGCTGTCCAGCGCCAGCAGAGCCCACACGGGACCGTTGACGCTCTGCTTGGTGATGAAGCTCATGGAATCCAGGCCGTCCAGCAGGCTCCGCCCGGCCACATGGGTCACGTCCTTGCCGATGGCGGTCAGGGCCAGGATCAGACGGGAATTCTCGGTGGAGCGGGAGCGGTTCAGACGGCCGTTCTCGTCCATGGCCTTTTGCACATACTCCTCCACGGAGGCGTAGTAGTCGTCAGCGCCGGGGATATCCCGGCCGGAACGGGCCAGGCCCAGCACCGCCCACTCGCCGCCGATGGAGCCGGTGACGGGGGCGCCCTTGGAAACGATGAAGTCGCCGGTAGTCTTATAGATATCCTGAGCGTTCAGCTCCGCCAGGCGGGCCTCGGCGGCCAGCAGCACATCGTAGTTGCCCACGCGCTCCTGGAGCTTCTGGCCCAGGGCGTTGTAGGCGGCCCGGGCAGCCTCCACGGCGGCACGGGAGGCGGGGGTCACAGGCTGGCCGATGGCGTTGATGAGGGCCTCCACGTTGGCCACGGCCTCGTCCTGAAGCTCCGCCAGCCGGGCCTCAGCGGCCACCAGCACGTCATAATTGCTGACCTGGGCCTTGCGCTGGTCGCTCAGGGCGTCATAGGCGGCGCGGGCGGCCTGGATGGCCTCCTCGGAGTCCAGAGTCACGGTGCCGATGGCGGCGATCTTCTGCTCCACGTCGTGGACGTACCAGCCGGTCAGAGGCAGCACCAGCTCAGGCAGACGGGTCAGGACTGCGGCGGTGGCGGAACCGTACTGGCGGTCCATGCCGGAGCGGTAGGACACGCCGCGGTGGGTGGGAATGCCGCCGAAGCCGCCCACCCGGATGGTACCGGTCAGGTCATAGCTATAGCCTTCGGCGGTCTCGGGGATGGTGACGCTCAGCAGCTGGCGAACGGGGTTGCCGCTGAAATCATACTGGCCGAAGGGGGTGCCGGGGTTGGTCTGATACTTGTTGCCCTGGGCATCCAGGTACAGCAGGGAGAAATTGAAGTTGTAAACGCCGGAGATCTTCTCCTGGGGGCTTACCAGGTCGTGGAACTGGACCTTTACGGCCTGGCCGGGGACCAGCTCAGCATCCTGGGGCAGGACCTTGCCGTCGGCGTCGATGAGGTCATAGCTGACGCCCCGGGCGGTGACGACCTGGTAGGCGGCCATGCCGTCCTTCTCGATGCGGAGAATGTGGCGGCCGGTGGTCAGGCCCGTAACGGTGACCTGGCCGTTTTCATCCACGGAAACGCCCTGGCTGGTGAAGCCGTTGAAGGTCATCTTATCGGTGACGGTGGAGCGGGCCACGGTAACGGTGCAGCCCTCCTGGGGCGTGAAGCTGTAGCTGGCGCCCTGGGTACCCACATAGAACAGGATGTCGTGCTCGGCGTCCAGATACTTCTGCTCGTCCTTGGTGATGTTCACGGTGGGACGGTCGATGAAGGTGTTGGTCTGGATAGAGGAGCCGTCGGCACCCACGGACACCACGAACACGCCGGTGAACTCCGGCCAGATGGCGCTGAAGTCCTTGCCGCCCATACCCTGAACGAAGGTCATGGCGTCATAGGTCACCTGGACGATGGCGGTGCCCGGGTGGTTGGCGGTCATGGTGGCCAGGCAGGAATTGTTGGCGTCGGGGGTGATGGTCACCACGTCGCTGTCGCCGCCGTCCAGGCTCAGCACCTGATAGTGCGCGTCGGGCAGGGCGATCTGGCTGTTCATGAAGCTCTCGATGGCCTGCCAGTTACGCAGCACGTTCAGCTCGTAGGTCTGGCCGGCATCCATGTTCAGGTAGCCCTGGCGGTTGATGTTCAGGTAGATGTTGCCCAGGTCATACACGTTCTTATCGAAGCGGTTGACGGAGGCGGCGGTGACATCGTCGTCCATGTGCAGGTCATCCCGGGTCACAGCCAGCTCCTGGCCGCCGGTGAATTTGCCGAAGGTCCAGTAGGTGACGCCGTCGGGATTCTGGGCCCGCAGGAACTGCTGACTGCCGGTCTCCGGCAGGCGGAAGGAGGCGGTCATGGTGTCGCCCTTGGTCTCCTGGGAAATGGGCTCCAGGAAGGTATAGCTATAGTAGCTGCCGAAGGTGCCCATCCGCAGGGTGGAGCCGGCGGGGGCGGTGACGGTCAGGTCCAGGGCCTTGGGAATGGTCAGAGAGAAGCTCTTGGCGCCGCAGCCCACGGTCTGCTTGCTGGACATGGCGGTGGTAATGGGCAGATAGCCCGCCGCCTTGTCGCCGATGGGGGTCAGGGTGATCTTCAGGCTGCCGCCCTCCACAAACAGGCAGGCGGTGTGGGTATTGCCATAGGTGGTGGAGACGCCGGTCTTGGCCTGCAGGTCCGTGCCATCGGGGCCGGTAACGGTGACGTCGATGGTGTAATCCTTGCCCTCCACCCAGCTGCTGCTGTCGTTGGTGGCATAGATGGCGTAGGCCCGGACCAGGGTAAACACGTTCTCCTGATTGGCCTTCACGGTCAGCACCAGGGTGCCGTTGAGCTAACCCTCGGTGTTGTAGCCCTCCACCAGATAGTCGCCCACAGGCAGCTTGGTGTTGTACATCAGACCATAGCCGTCGGGCTCGATATCCACATTGGCCAGCAGGTTCTTTTCGCCCTTCACACCATCGGCATAGGTATACACCTTGATGTCGGCCAGCTGTGCATTGTGCAGGCCCTTGAAGGAGACGTCCAGGTCGCCCTGGGGCGCGTCGCCCTCCTGGGACACGGTGACGGTGTAGGTGGTGGGAGTGATGGCGGGGGACCACTCGGTGGCCGCCGCCTTGTCGCCGCAGCGGATGGTCAGGACGGTGCCGTTATGGACGGGCACGGTCTCCACCCGGCGATAGTCGGTGCCGTCGGCGGTGAGATATACCTGATTGTTCTTGTTGGAGGCGGTGGCCGTCATCCGGATGCCGGTGACGCCCTGGGGCAGGGTCAGGGTGTAGGCGGTCTTGTCTGAGGCGAAGTCGGGAGTCAGGACGCCCTCGCTGAAGGACAGGGCCGCCAGGCTGGTGTCGCTCTGGGTGTTCCAGTCGCCGCCGATGTCCGCGCCGTAGCCATTGGTGGTGTACATCACGCGGATGGTATCCCCGGCGAACAGCTTGTCTCCGGCCTTGATGTCCTTGAACCCAACGTTGGTGAACCAATCGTTCAGGGTTCCCATCCAGCCGGAGGCGGCTCCGCCGTCACCGGCGGACAGACCGTTGATCTCGCTGATGTAGCCGGACTCGGCGCCGGTCTGGGAATAGGTACCCAGGGCGCTGACGATGCAGTCCATCATGGAGGACCCGGGAGCCAGGTCCACCCATTTGTCCACCAGCGTGCCATCCCAGGCAGCGCCGTCGGCCTTTGCGTAGGTCGTGTTTTCCACGATGACCCGAACCTGGCCGTCGTGGTTCTCTGCTGCCCACACGGTGGTGGGTACCAGGCTCAGTACCATCACCAATGCCAGCAGCAGAGAAACGATGCGTTTCTTCATATGCATTTTCCTCCTGTGAAATATTTATGCCCAGCCGTTTCCGGCAAGTCAACGAAGTGCGCACCGGGGCATTCCGATGAACGGGCGCACTTCCGCCGCAAAAAAGCCGCCGGTCTCCCCCAGGGGATCACCGGCGGCGCATGCTTTCACCCGCGCACAACGAAGAGAACGCCCGCCGCGCTTTTGTCCTCCGCCGTGCAATTCTCCTGCCTCGCGCCGTGGAGCCGATGGCTCCTCGTCTGCATCCTACCTTCTCAGGAGGTTTCTCCCAATGGCGAACTTTCGTCCCGGCGGCCAAGGCCGCTTCGGTGCATTCTTGCGCCCACAGTGCCGTTCGCGTGGGGTTCCTTCGCCCCGTTTCTTTTAGGCAGGCACCTGGCCGTTTTCCGGCCTTTGCGGTACCCGCCGCACAGCATCCTCGGACATGATTCGATTATCCGGCCCCGTTTCCACACGGAACCGCCACCATAATACACCATTCCCCCGGAAAAGTCAACGTCCGGGAAAAGTTTCCTGCCCCTTACCGGGCCGGGGCGCACAGGGTCACCTGCCGCCCGGCCACCTCCACCAGGTGCTCGTCCTTCATCTTCTTCAGCTCCCGCATCATGGCGCTGCGGTCGGCGGAGATATAGTCCGCCAGGGCGCTGAGGGAGAAGGGCAGCTGGAAGCTGGGCTTCTGCCGCTGTCCGGCCAGCAGGCCGAAATAGCACAGCAGCTTCTCCCGGATGCTGCGGCGGCTGAGGACCTCCACCCGCTCGGACAGGGCGGCGGCCTTTTCGGTCATGATGTGGAACATATTCTCCACCAGGCGGCTGTGATGGGCGCAGGCCTTTTCACAGCGGCGGGTCATGTGCTCGTCCTGCATGAACCACACCCGGCACGGCTCCTCGGCGATCACGGTGATGCTGTCACCGGCCACGTTCTCGAACATCAGCATCTCCCCGAACACGCCGCCGCTTTCCAGGTGCTCCAGGATGGTGCGCCCCCCCTGGCGGTCGATGCGCTGGATCACGGCGCTGCCCTGGGCGATCAGGCCCAGATACTTCCGCCCCTCGGCGAAGTCATACACGGTCTCTCCGGCCCGGAAGCGCTCCTCCCGCACCCCGAAGCACACCCGCATCTGCTCCTGCTCCTCCAGGGTGATCCCCTCAAGAATCGGCGTTCTGACAGCTTCCATAGCGCAGCCTCTTTCCTTCCGCCATCAGGCGGTCTCTTTTCTTTCCGATGACGACGTACACGATGATATAGCCCAAAGCCCCCACAAACAGGCCCGCCAGAACGTCAATAAAGGCGTGCTGCTTGACAAACAGCGTGGCGGCGATGATGACGATGCCCAGGGCCAGGGACCCCGCGCGCCAGCCCCACTTCCGCAGGCCCGGCGTGTGCCACACGGCGGACACCCCCGCCACGACGCCCAGCACGTGGACGCTGGGGAACACATTGGTGTTGGTGTCCAGGGCATAAGTATTCTCCAGCAGCCAGGTGGCGATGTTGTGGTGGGCCATCACCGCCGGGCGCAGGTCCTGGCCGTTGGGCACCAGGGCACAGAACACCGTGGCGGTGGTGAAGGTGATCATAATGGTCCACATATACCGCCGGAAGCCCTCGCCGTCCTTGACGATCAGGTACAGGCCGATGGCCACCAGCAGGAAGGACCAGGCGTCATAGGGGAAAATGAACCACTCGCAGAAGGGGATATAGTCGTCGATGGCCGTCTGGGTGGCCCAGTAGTTGTCGGTGATGAGATGCTCGATGATGAAAAACATGGTCAGGTACACCGGCAGATACAGCCCCCACCACATATGCGGGTGTTCCTTGATGAATTTCTTAACGGTTTCCATGGTATTCCTCCGAAAGTGATAGTGCAACAGATGATACCATAATGCGCGGAAAAAGAAAAGGGGAAAGTGATATATGTCACAGTTTTTTTACAATTGGAAACGGTTGCGGCGGCGGGGCTTTTCCGGTATAATAGGGGACAAGATCATAAATTTGGAGGATATCCCATGACCATACTGAAAAAAGAAACCAAGGACAACAACCGGGTGGAGCTGACCATCCGGGTGGAGCGGCAGGAGTGGCAGAAGGCCCTGGACGACGCCTACCAGGCCAACCGGGACCTGTACCCCGTGGACGGCTGCGCTCCCGGCAAGGCCGCCCGCCAGGCCCTGGAGCAGGCCTACGCCCCGGACGTGTTCTATCAGGAGGCGGTGAACGAGACCTTCCCCCGGGCCCTGGTGGAGGCCTTCGGCCAGGAGGAGATCCTGGTGGCCGGAGCGCCGGAGCTGCGCATCGTGGACATCGGGCCGGAGGGCTTCACCTTCGCCGCCCTGGCGGAGCTGTATCCGGAGGTAAAGCTGGGCAAGTACAAGGGTCTGGCCGCCCCCATGCCCCAGGCGGAGCTGTCCAACGACGATGTGGACAAGGCCATGAATGAGTGGCTCCAGGCCCACCTGGTGGAGGAGGAGCGTGACCGGGCCGCCATGGGCGACGAGGTGACCCTGGACTTCGACGGCTCCGTGGACGGCGTGCCCTTCGACGGCGGCAAGGCCGAGAACTATCCCCTGCTGCTGGGCAGCGGCATGTTCATCGACGGCTTCGAGGAGCAGGTGGCGGGGATCCGCCCGGAGGAGGAGCGGGAGATCCATGTGACCTTCCCCCAGCAGTACACCCCGGAGCTGGCGGGGAAGGCGGCGGTGTTCCGGGTGAAGGCCCACCGCATCGTCCGCCGCAGTATGCCGGAGCTGAACGACGAATTTGCCCGGGCCCAGGGCTTTTCCGACGCGGCGGCCCTGCGCCAGGCCATTATGGCGGCGGCCCTCCAGCGCAAGGAGGCCCAGGCCCGGGACGCCTACGCCGACGCCCTGGTGCGCCAGGTGCTGGACGGCATGGAGGTCCGGGTCCCGGATTCCATGGTGGAAAGCCAGCTGACGGGCCTTCTGCAGGAGCTGGAAAACCGCCTGATGAGCCAGGGAGCCTCCCTGTCCGACTATCTGCAGATGGCCGGCATGACCGAGGAGGACCTGCGGTCCCACGCCCGGGAGAACGCCCTGGAGTCCGCCCGGTATGAGCTGGCCATGACGGAGATCGCCCGGCTGGAGCACATCCGCGTCACGGATGAGGACGTGGAGCGCCGGTATCAGGAGATGTCCCGGCAGTTCGGCGTGCCGGTTGAGCACATCCGCCAGCAGCTGCCCCCCATGCAGCTGAGCCACGACCTGAAGCTGGCCTATGCCCGGGCCGTGGTGGTGGACAGCGGCGTCCGGCTGTAATACTGATTCTTGATTAAAAAATTTAATCAAGAATCCCGTGCGCTGTGCGCACGCACAGCGTGTGAAAACACGCTGTGACGTCTCATACAAAACCTGACGCACCTTCGGTGCTATAAAAAGCTTTTCAAGCTTTTTAACAGGTTTTGGTATAAAACCTCCGCGGACGGTCCCGGAACAGGGCGGGACACCCCCGGGACAGACCCGGGATAAAGCGAGACAAAAACGCACCCCTCGGCGCAGACGCGCCGGGGGGTGCTGAAATTTTATCGGGCCAGGTCGGCTACCGCCCGGACGGCGGTGTCGATCTCCTGAGGGGTGTTGAAAGGGGAGAAGCTGAAGCGCACGATGCCCTGGCGCTCTGTGCCCAGGGCACGGTGGAGCCGGGGAGCGCAGTGGGCCCCGGGGCGGGTGGCGATGCCCCAGCCCTGTAAGAGGGCGTCGGACACCTCGCCGGAGTCCAGGTCCCGGATGTTCAGGGACACGATAGCGGCCCGGCAAGGGGCGGAAAAGTCGCCGTATATCCGGACGCCGGGAATGTCCCGGACCCCCAGGTAAAACCGCCGCATCAGGGCGTGCTCCCGGGCATACAGGTTCTCCACCCCCTCCGCCAGGAGATACTCCAGGGCGGCGTGGAGTCCTGCCAGACCGTGGCTGTTGAGGGTCCCGGCCTCCAGCCGGGTGGGGTAGGCGGCGGGCTGGTCCGGGTCGAAGGAGTGGACGCCGCTGCCGCCCCGCAGCAGGGGCCGCAGCTCCACCCCCGGGCGGATGCACAGGCCGCCGGTGCCCTGGGGCCCCAGTAGGCTCTTGTGGCCGGTGAAGCACAGAACGTCCGCCCCCAGGGCCGTCATGCCCAGGGGGACGGCCCCCGCCGTCTGGGAGGCGTCCAGGATCAGGAGGGCCCCATGGGCATGGGCCAGGGCGGCGATGCGGGGGATATCCGGCATATCGCCGGTGACGTTGGAGGCGTGGGTGCACACCACGGCCCGGGTGTCGGGCCGGAACAGCCCCTCCAGGGCATCATAGTCCAGGCGGCCGTTTCCGTCCGCCGGAAGGAAGCTCAGGCCCATGCCCTGCCGCTGCAGGGCATACAGGGGCCGGAGCACCGAGTTGTGCTCCAGGTCCGTGGAGACGGCGTGGTCCTCCGGGGTCAGCAGGCCGGAGATGGCCATATTCAGGGCCATGGTGGAGTTGGCGGTGAAGGCCACATGGTCCGGCCGGGGACAGCCCAGCAACCGGGCAACCAGGCACCGGGTATCGTACACCGTCCGGGAGGCGGCCATGGAGGCCCCATGGGCTCCCCGGGCGGCGTTGCCCGCCGTGCAGATGGCCTCCGCCACCGCCCGGGCCACCTGGGGCGGCTTGTGCAGGGAGGTGGCGGCGCTGTCCAGATAGATCTCCGTCATCAGAACATCTCCAATACGCAGCAGGGGCCGTGGCCGATGCCGTTTTCCTCTAAAGCCGCCGTCAGGACGGCCTGGTCGCCGGGGGCCGCCTTCCAGGCCAGGCCGCACCCGGCGGAGATCCGGGAGGGCAGGGGAATGATGCGCCCCGGCAGGGTCAGCCGGGTGAACAGAGCCTCCGCCGCCAGGGCCTGGGCCGTCTCCTGAAAGGAGATCACCAGGGCGGGGGTGCGCTGCCGGGTCAAGGCCGGATCACCAGGGCGGCGTTCATCTGCCTTTCGGCGATGACGTACATATTGGTCACCTGACCCACCCGGAGCTTGTCGGCGATGCCGTAATGATTCAGACAGGTGCCGCAGGTGAGGATCTCCACCCCCAGCGCCTCCAGCTTGTGCAGGTCCTCCAGGGAGGCGGAGCCCTCGCAGGTGACGGAAGCGCCGCCGTTATAGAACAGCAGGGTCCGGGGCAGCTTCTCCTGCTGGGTCAGGGCGAACAGGAAGCCCTTCAGCAGCACCCGGCCCAGGGCCTCGTCCCCCTCGCCCATGTGGTCGGCGGAGATGACCACCACGGTGTTTTCGGGCTTTTCCGAGGGGACGGTGCACAGTCCGTCGGCGGACTCCGGCAGCTGGGCGCCCTCCTGGGCGGTGATGACCACCCGGAAGCGGTTTTCCGCCAGCTGCTCGGTCTCAATGGCGCAGCCCTTGCTCTGGGCCAGGCGGGTGAGATTCTCCACGGCAATGCGGTTATCCACCAGGGTCTCCACGGAGCCGGCGCCCGTCAGGCTCTTCAGGGCCTGGAGGGTCTTGACCACCGGGATGGGGCAGGCGTCGCCCACGGCGTTGACTTGGATCATGACAGATTCCTCCTTATATTTATTCCGGAATAACGTTGCCCCCATTATAGCCGCATCCCAGGCGGTTTGCAAGAGGCGCAGGCACGGACTTTCCCGTCATAATCGCCCGATAATACTTTATTACGGATTGACGAAATCCGCACATTGTGATATTATAAACACACACGACATAGGGCGGGCCTGGGTCCGCCCTATGCTCCGGGTACGGCTGTACCCCTTATGAATTAGGAAAGAAGGAACGACCATGTATCGCATCGTGACCAAAGAAGCGTTGAAACCCACCGTGATCCTGTATGAGATCGAGGCTCCTATGGTTGCCAGGAAGGCACAGCCCGGCCAGTTCATCATCCTGCGGGTGGATGAAAACGGCGAGCGCATCCCCATCACCATCCATGACTATAACCGCGAAAAGGGCACCGTTACCATCATTGTCCAGACCGTGGGTGCCACCACCGAAAAGCTCAGCCACAAGCAGCAGGGCGAGTATCTCCACGACTTCGTGGGCCCCCTGGGCAAGCCCACCGAAACCGAGGGCAAGAAGAAGGTCTGTGTCGTCGGCGGCGGCGTGGGCTGCGCCATCGCGTATCCCGTTCTGAAGAAGTTCCACGACTGCGGCGCAGAGGTCCACGCTGTGGTGGGCTTCAAGAACAAGGACGTGGTCATTCTCGAGGACAAGTTCAGGGCCGTCTCCTCCGTGCTGAAGGTCTGCACAGACGACGGCTCCTATGGCCAGAAGGGCCTGGTCACCGAGGCCCTGAAGCAGCTGCTGGATGAGGGCAACCAGTATGACGAAATCTTCGCCATCGGCCCCATGGTGATGATGAAGTTCGTCTGTAAGACCACCGCCCCCTATGGCGTGCCCACCACCGTGTCCATGAGCCCCATCATGATCGACGGCACCGGCATGTGCGGCGGCTGCCGCCTGACCGTTGGCGGCGAGACCAAGTTTGCCTGCGTGGACGGCCCCGACTTCGACGGCCAGCAGGTGGACTGGGATCTGGCTGTCAAGCGCAACCAGATGTATCACGATTTCGAGGTGCGCAAGCACGAGGAAGTCTGCAATCTGTTCAAGCAGGAGGTAAAGTAACATGGCTGCCAAGATCAATATGCGTCTGGATAAGAACGAGATGCCCTCTCAGGACCCCAACGTCCGGAATAAGAACTTCCTGGAGGTGGCCCTGGGCTACACCGAGGAGCAGGCCCTGGACGAGGCCGCCCGCTGCCTCCACTGCAAGAATCATCCCTGCGTGGACGGCTGTCCCGTGAACGTCCGCATTCCCGAGTTCATCGCCAGGATCGTGGAGCGGGATTACGAGGGCGCTTATCAGGTCATCCACCAGACCAGCTCCCTGCCCGCCGTGTGCGGCCGTGTCTGCCCCCAGGAGAGCCAGTGCGAGATGCACTGCGTCCGGGGCAAGAAGGGCGACCCCGTGGGCATCGGCCGTCTGGAGCGCTTTGTGGCCGACTGGCACAACGCTCACAGCACCGAAGCCCCCGAAAAGCCCCAGCCCAACGGCCACAAGGTGGCGGTGGTGGGTTCCGGCCCTGCGGGCCTGACCTGCGCCGGCGACCTGGCCAAGAAGGGGTATGAGGTCACCGTGTTCGAGGCTCTGCACCTGGCCGGCGGCGTGCTGGTTTACGGCATCCCCGAGTTCCGTCTGCCCAAGAGCATCGTCCAGAAGGAAGTGGACGGCCTGAAGGCCATGGGCGTGAAGGTGGAGACCAACACCGTGGTGGGCCGCACCATCACCATCGACGAGCTGATGGAGGAGAACGGCTTCGAGGCCGTGTTCGTGGGCTCCGGCGCGGGCCTGCCCATGTTCATGCACATTCCCGGCGAGAACCTGAAGGGCGTTTACTCCGCCAACGAGTTCCTGACCCGCATCAACCTGATGAAGGCCTATCGCCCGGATTCCGACACCCCCATCATGGATCTGAAGGGCAAGAAGGTGGCCGTTGTGGGCGGCGGCAACGTGGCTATGGACGCCGCCCGCTGCTCCAAGCGCCTGGGCGCCGACGTGTACGTGGTCTATCGCCGGGGCATGGAGGAGCTGCCTGCCCGTCATGAGGAAGTGGAGCACGCCATCGAGGAGGGCGTGGTGTTCAAGACCCTGAACAACCCCGTTCAGATCAACGGCGACGAGCAGGACTGCGTCAAGAGCATGACCTGCATCGAGATGGAGCTGGGCGAGCCTGACGCTTCCGGCCGCCGCCGCCCCGTGGAGAAGAAGGGCAGCGAGTTTGAGCTTCCCGTGGACGCCGTGATCATGTCCCTGGGCACCACCCCCAACCCCCTGATCAAGTCCACCACCAAGGGCCTGGAGGTCAACAAGAAGGGCGGCATCATCGTCAACGAGGACGGCCTCACCTCCCGCCAGGGCGTGTACGCCGGCGGCGACGCCGTTACCGGTGCGGCCACTGTGATCCTGGCCATGGGCGCAGGCAAGCTGGGCGCCAAGTCCATCGACGAGTACCTGAGCAACAAGTAAATCTACGCTATACATAACGAGAGCGGCGCTGCCAGGCAGCGCCGCTCTTAGCTTGTCTTAAAAGGGCTTTGCCCTTTTGGGAAAAAATCCCCGGCTACCTGGCAGCCGGGGATTTTTTTGCTATGCGGTTTTATGCGCCCAGGAAGTTCAGCACTTCTCGTAGATGGTGGCAACGCCCATGCCGCCGCCGATGCACAGAGTGGCCAGGCCGCGCTTGACCTCGGGACGCTTCTGCATCTCGTGCAGCAGGGTGACGATGATACGAGCGCCGGAAGCGCCCACGGGGTGGCCCAGAGCGATGGCACCGCCGTTGACGTTGACCTTGCTCATGTCGAAGTGCAACTCGCGGGCCACGGCGATGGACTGGGCGGCAAAGGCCTCGTTGGCCTCCACCAGGTCGATGTCGTCGATGGTCAGGCCGGCCTTCTTCAGAGCCTGGCGGGAAGCGGGCACGGGGCCCACGCCCATGATCTTGGGATCCACGCCGCCCTGGCCCCAGCTGATGAGCTTGGCCATGGGCTTCAGACCGTACTTCTCCACGGCCTCGCCGGAAGCCAGCACGATGGCGGCAGCGCCGTCATTGATGCCGGAGGCGTTGGCAGCGGTGACCCGGGGCTGACCCTTGTCGGCGGCTTCCTGGATGCCGGTGGGCTCAAAGGTGTTCACCACCTGGGGGTTGGGGGACTCGGGGCTGACGGGGAACGCGCCGCGCAGCTTGGCGATGCCTTCCTTGGTGACGCCGGCCTTGGGATACTCATCCTTGGCGAAGGGGACCATTTCCTTCTTGACCTTGACCATCACGGGGACGATCTCGTCGTCGAAGCGGCCGGCCTTCTGGGCGGCCTCGGTCTTCTGCTGGGAGGCGGCGGCGAAGGCGTCCTGCTCCTCGCGGGTGATGCCCCAGATGTCGTTGATGTTCTCGGCGGTGGTGCCCATGTGATAGTTGTTATAAGCGTCCCACAGACCGTCCTTGATCATGGTGTCCACCAGCTTCTTGTCGCCCATGCGAGCGCCCCAGCGGGCGTCCAGGGAGGCGAAGGGAGCGGCGCTCATGTTCTCGGTACCGCCGCAGACCACCACGTCGGAATCGCCGGCCAGGATGGAGCGGGCGCCCTCGATGACGGACTTCATGCCGGAACCGCAGACCATGCCCACGGTGTAAGCGGGAACGGAATAGGGGATACCGGCCTTGATGGCCACCTGGCGGGCGACGTTCTGGCCCTGGGCGGCGGTCAGGATGCAGCCGAACATGACCTCATCCACGTTTTCGGGGGCGATATTGGCACGCTTGAGGGCCTCCTTCACCACCACGGCGCCCATCTCGGCGGCGGGGGTGTTCTTCAGGGAACCGCCGAAGGAGCCGATAGCGGTACGGCAGCAATTGACGACATACAGATCTTTCATGATGGAATTTTCCTCCTACATTTGGTTTTGGGGTTCTACTCTGTACCTATATCGTAGTCATTTTGGGGCGAATAGTCAACTCCAAAATGCTTCGAATCGCAAAAATCGTGGAACTGAACAGGATTTGACCGGATTTCTTTGGTGGTTTGACTAAAAATTAACAAGCTGGTTAATTTTATGACAAGGCCGAACGGGCCTCCTGGAGCTTGGTATAGAAGCCGCCCACGTTGAGCTTGTTATACAGGCGGGTGTTGTAGTCCACCTGGGCGTTTGCCACGGCGTCCTTGATCCGGGCCTCGAACAGGGCGTTCACCACGGCGGACTGGTTCAGCTCCCGGCCCACCGCCACATACAGGGCGTTATCGGTCTCGATGACGCCGCTGACCTGGCCCGGCTCCAGGGCCGCCACGGCGGCGGCCAGGGTCTCGCCCATGTCCCCGGCGGAGGCGGTGACTCCCTCCTCCGTCACGTTCTCCATGCCCAGCTGGGCCGCCAGGTCCAGATAGGTGGCGGCAACGTCCTGGGAATCCCGCAGCTGCTGGGCAAAGTTCTCCGCCGCCAGGCGGGTGTTGTCGTCGTCCTTGCCGTCCAGGGGCCAGTACAGCAGCAGACAGGTGGCGTAGCCGCTGTCCTTGGCCAGGGCGTCGATGTCCTCCTGGGCGGGATACAGGGCGCTTCCTTCGGTGCAGAAGGCCTGGCGCACCCCGGCGTACAGATAGTACCCCTGGTTGATGCTGTCGAACATGGTCTCCGACACGCCCATGCCCTGGATCTGCTTGAGATAGGCCTCCTCGCTGCCGTAGTAGTTGATATACTGCTGGCGCTGCTTTTCCAGGGCCTCCCGGTCGGAGTCGGTCAGGGTCACGTTCCCCTGCCTGGCCCACTGGCGGATCACGGCGTACAGCTTCACCGTCTCCAGGGCGTCCTGCCTGGCATAGGCCCCGTAGGTCATGCCGTCGGACAGCTCCGCGTCAAAGTCCAGGTCCGACACGTTGGCCGACAGATACTCGCAGTCGTAGGCCACCCAGTACAGATACTCCTCGGCGTCGATGGTCTCGCCGTTGACGGTCAGCAGCTCCGCGTCCGGCCGGATGCCGGAGGCCTGGTAAAACAGGCCGTCGCTGCGGTGGCCGTTGGTAAGGATCCCGCTGGCGGAGATCGCCGCCACCAGCGCCACGGACAGGACCACCGAGGCGGCCAGACGGATCAGGGATTTTTTCATGTTGCTCCTCCTTCATGGGCTTTGCCCAGTTCTTCTTTTTTCAGCCGCAGCTCCTCCGTCAGCTTCCCGGCGGCGGCCAGGGCGTCCTCCCCCGGGGATAGGTGCAGCTGCAGCCGGGGCGGCTCTCCGGCGGACAGCCGCAGGCGGCTGCGATAGCCCGGCATGGTGCACACGGCCATGAGGCTGGGCACATCCACCCGGCTGTCAAAGGTGAAGGCCACCACACCGGCCTTCTGGGTGATATCGGTGATGAACACCTCCGCCGCCGCGGCCCGCAGCAGGGCCACGTCCAGCAGGGCCATCACCGCCTTGGGCGGGTCGCCGTAACGGTCCGTCAGCTCGTCCACCAGGTCCGAGGCCTCCTCGGTGGTGCGGATGGCCGCCATCCGGCGGTACAGGTCCATCCGCTGCCGGGGGGAGGACACATATTTTTCCGGAATGTGGGCCGAGGTGGCCAGGTCCGCCGAGCAGTCGGGTCGGATGTCCCGGCCCCGGCCCTGCTGCTCCAGCACCGCGTCGTTCAGCAGCTTCAGATACATATCATAGCCCACGCTCATGAGATAGCCGGACTGCTCCGGCCCCAGCAGATTGCCCGCCCCCCGGATCTCCAGGTCCCGCATGGCGATGCGGAAGCCGGAGCCGAAGGTGACGTACTCCCGGATGGCGGACAGCCGCTTGGAGGCCACCTCCGTCAGCACCTTCCCGGGGCGGTAGGTCAGATACGCATAGGCCCGGCGGGCGCTGCGGCCGATGCGGCCCCGGATCTGGTGCAGCTGGGACAGGCCCAGCCGGTCCGCGTCCTCAATGATCAGGGTGTTCACGTTGGGGATGTCGATGCCGGTTTCGATGATGGTGGTGCACACCAGCACCTGAATTTCGCCGTCGGCCATCTGCTGCATCACGGAGCTGAGCTCCCGCTCGGCCATTTTCCCGTGGGCAATGCCGATGGCCACGTCCTCCCCCAGCCACTGGCGCAGCCGCCCGGCAGTGGACTCGATGTTCTCCACCCGGTTGTGCAGGTAATAAACCTGGCCGCCCCGGCTCAGCTCCCGGCGGATGGCCTCGGCGATGACGGGCCACTCATGCTCCACCACATAGGTCTGCACCGGCTGGCGGTCGTGGGGCGGCTCCTCGATGGTGCTCATGTCCCGGATGCCGGACAGGGCCATGTTCAGGGTCCGGGGGATGGGGGTGGCGGACAGGGTCAGGGTGTCCACCTGTTTGGCCCGCTCCCGGAGCTTTTCCTTGTGGGTCACGCCGAAGCGCTGCTCCTCGTCGATGACCAGCAGGCCCAGGTCGTGAAATTTCAGGTCCTTCTGCAATAGCTTGTGGGTGCCGATCAGCAGGTCCACCTTTCCCGCCTGGGTCCGGGCCAGAATGTCCCGCACCTGGGCCGGGGTCCGGAACCGGGAGAGCACCTCGATGTTCACCGGGAAGGAGCGGAAGCGGTTCACCGCCGTGGCATAGTGCTGCTGGGCCAGAACGGTGGTGGGCACCAGAATGGCGGCCTGCTTGCCGTCCATGATGCACTTCATCACCGCCCGCAGGGCCACCTCGGTTTTGCCGTAGCCCACGTCGCCGCACAGCAGCCGGTCCATGGGCCGGGGCTGCTCCATATCGGCCTTGATGTCCCGGATGGCCTGGAGCTGGTCGTCGGTTTCTGTGTAGGGGAAGGCGTCCTCAAACTCCTGCTGCCAGGGGCTGTCCGGCGAGAAGGCATGGCCTGCCAGCCGCTGCCGCTGGGCATACAGCCGGATCAGCCCCTCCGCCAGGTCCTTGGCGGCGGCCTTGGCCTTGCGGGTGGTCTTGGCCCACTCGGCGCCGCCCAGCTTGTTGAGCTTGGTGCGCTCGTTGTCCTCGCCGGGGCCGATATACTTGCTGACCAGGTCCAGGGACGTGGCCGGGACGTACAGCACGTCCTGCCCGGCGTAGGCGATCTTGATATAGTCCTTCTCCACCCCGTCCACCGGCAGGCGCAGCATGGCCACGAACCGGCCGATGCCGTGGTGAGCGTGGACCACCAGGTCCCCGGGGGTCAGGTCCGTATAGGACTGGAGCTTTTGCTGATTGCTGTCCCGCTTGGGCCGGGGCTTTTTGCTCCGGCCGGACAGGGGAGTGGTCAGCTGACCCTCCGTCAGCACCGCCAGCCGACCCTCCGGGTATTCGCACCCGGCGGAGAGAGCGCCCACGGCAATGAGCACCGTGCCCTTTTCCGGGGGCTTCTCCCCGGTCAGGTCCACCGTGGCGGGGATCTTCCGCTCCGCCAGCAGCTGCTGCAGGTTCCTGGCCCGGACCTCGCCGCCGCACAGCACCATCACCCGATAGCCGGAGGTGAGATAGTGGGTCAGGTCCGTGCAGGCCAGCTCCAGGGACCCGCCGTAGCTGGACAGCTGCTTGGCCGTCAGCTGTAACAGGTCCCGGGGGGCCAGCAGCTGACGCCCGGTGGTGAGGCTGTCCAGCTGCACCGTGGGACGCTTTTCCAGCCGGGCCGCCAGCTCCTGCTCCGAGGCGGCAAAATCCGCCAGCTCCCCGGCCAGAAAGCCCGCCTCCATTCCGGCGGACACGTCCTCCTTCAGCTGCCACAGCCAGCCCCGCAGGGCCTCCGCCGTCCGGCCGCTTTCCTCCACGCATACCAGGGCGTTTTCGGGCAGATAGTCCAGAGCCGTGGTCTTTTCCGGATACACCGCCGCCAGGCACCGGTCCGGGCCGTTGGGGGCCATGCCCTGGCGCAGACGGGCGGCGTCGGCGGTCAGCAGCTCCCGCAGGGCCTGGGTGTCCTGCTTCCGGGCCAGACGCTTCACCG
>ERZ857840.1322-NODE-1322-length-28572-cov-4.967002_pt1 | contig 28572 bp, 26 predicted proteins | sample MGYA00519760_ERZ857840 | MGnify/ENA primary metagenome ERZ857840 (study PRJEB31778, sample SAMEA3449371) | human gut metagenome | biome: human gut; feature: human-associated habitat; material: faeces | place: United Kingdom | collected 2010/2012 ... | reverse complement strand
CTGCTCTGATTTTATTTTCAAAAATGTCCTATTTGATATTGCAATTTAGAAAAATAAAATAATTTTGTTATTTTCGAAAAAACGCTTGACAAAGCGTTTTTTTTGTGGTAGAATACATAGACTTTGGTAAAGTAAAGCGCTAAAGTGCTAAAGCACTAAAGCGAAAAATCAGGAGGATTCATCATGAAAAAGGTAATTACACTCATCATTGCGGCGCTCATGTGTCTCACGGCGCTCTGCGCATGCAGCAATGCCGACTCAAAGCTCAATTTCGGCAAGGAGTTCGTGCCTGCCGGCTCACAGCTTGACGTACTCGTTCAGCTCAACGCAAAGAGCGTTGATGTCGGTATTATGGACAGCATCATGGCAAAGTACTACACCAGCCAGGACAGCAAATACGCTTCAGCACTCACCGTTATCGACGGCGTAAAGCTCACCACCGAGCAGTACGGCATTGCGGCTCGTAAGGGCAGCGCTCTTATCTATTACATCAACAATGCGCTTGTCGAGCTTTCAAAGGACGGCACACTCAAAACTCTTGCCGATAAATTCGGTATCGCAAGCGACCTCTGCATCGATGAAAGCTACACCGCTGCCGAACCCACCGACACATCCGACTGGGATTACATAAAGCAAAACGGCAAGCTCATCATCGGCTACACTCTCTTTGCTCCCATAGCATACGAGGACGGCTCCAATCTCACCGGCTTTGATGTTGAGCTTGCGCGCCTTGTCTGTGCAAAACTCGGAATCGAGCCCGAATTCGTCATCATCAACTGGGACACGAAAGAAAACTCCCTCAAGGGCAAGAGCATCGACTGTATCTGGAACGGACTTACGATCGATGACGACCGTAAGGCGGCGATGGAAATTTCCATTCCTTACCTCAACAACAATCAGGTCGCTGTCATACGTAAGGCTGATGCGGACAAGTACAAGTCCACTGCCGATATGAAGGATGCCATTATCGCAGCCGAAAGCGGCTCTGCCGGTGAAGCCTGCGTCGTACCCTCAGAAGAATAATCAATTTCACGGACGTCAATCAAAATGTCATTTTCCGAAGTTACTCTCCAATTGCTCGGCGGCTTTGCATACACGCTGATAATATTTCTTGTCACCCTTGTTTTCTCCATCCCGCTCGGGCTGGTGGTGGCATTTGGTTCAATGTCGAAATTCAAACCCCTGCGTTATCTGACGAAGGGGTTTGTCTGGGTCATAAGAGGCACGCCTCTCATGCTTCAGATAATAGTGTTTTCATTCGGTCCCGGCCTTTGGCTCGATATACCGATACGCACCACCTTCCAGAAGCTCTTCATGGTATGCCTTGCTTTTGTCATCAACTACGCCTGCTATCTTTCCGAAATATACCGTGGCGGCATCGAAAGCATACAGAAAGGGCAATATGAAGCATGTCAGGTGCTTGGCATGACAAAAAAGCAGGCGTTTTACAAGGTGATCCTGCTTCAGGTCATCAAGCGTATCGTACCTCCCATCTCAAACGAGATAATCACTCTCGTCAAGGATACCTCGCTCGCAAGCGTCGCGATATCGGTCGATCTGATATTTGTCGCCGAAAAACTGGTCAATAAATACGTTATACTCTGGCCGCTGTTCTATGCCGGACTGTTCTATCTCATTTTCAACGGTCTGATCTCGTATTTACTCGGCAAGCTGGAGCGCAAACTCGATTATTTCAGGGCGTGAATCATGGCTGTACTATCTGTTAAAAATCTCAAAAAGAATTTCGGCAGCACCGAGGTGCTTAAGGGCGTCTCATTTGAGCTTGAAAAGGGACAGGTGCTCTCCGTTGTCGGTTCATCCGGCGGCGGCAAGACAACGCTTCTGCGTTGCCTTAATTTCCTTGAAACGCCCGACAGCGGCGAGATCTGCGTAAACGGCGAAACGGTTTTCAGCTGTGACGGCAAGGAGCCGCCGATAATAGCTTCCGATGTGCAGAAGAGCTTCGGACTTGTGTTTCAGCAGTTCAATCTGTTCCCGCAATATACGGCATTTGAAAATATCTGCCTCGCGCCGAAGCTGCATGCGGCATCCCGCCCCGATTTCAAGGAGCGCAGGAAGGAAATATATGCGGAGATAGAAGAGAATGCGACAAAGCTCCTCGCAAAGACGGGACTTTCCGAAAAAGCGCATTCGTATCCCTGCGAGCTTTCCGGCGGACAGCAGCAACGTGTCGCCATTGCACGCGCGCTTGCGCTTTCGCCGCTGATACTCTGCTTTGACGAGCCGACCTCGGCGCTTGACCCCGAGCTTACCGGCGAGGTTCTCAAGGTCATACGCGCATTAAAGGATTCCGACCGCACAATGATCGTCGTCACTCATGAAATGGAATTTGCCCGCAATGTGTCCGATGTGGTGATATATATGGCTGACGGGCATATTGAGGAGATCGGAACACCCGAGCAGGTGTTTGACGCGCCGAAAAGCGAAAAAACCAAAGCATTTTTATCAAAATAAGCGTTACATTCTCTCCAAAAAACGCGAAGAAGCAGCGGCTGTTGACCCGGCCACTGCTTTTTTCGTAAAGTTATGCGCTTTTGACTATTGACCCCAAAAGTACGATTTGATATAATTAATGCATAATAATTCAGAAAGAGGATCAAAACCATGTCAGAAACAGCGAAAAAGAAATCGCCGGGCAGAATAGTGTTGACTGTAGGCTGCGTCATTGTCGGCGTCGTTTTGCTCATTCTTCTTGCGGCGCGTCTGTATTTCCGCATTCCGGTCCATGAGTATTACGCAAATTCCGAAAAAACATTTGTGATTCCGGGGCTTTCGGACGGAATGATCGTCCAGGGGCTTGCGTATGATTCCGGTTCCGATTGGTTTTATGTCACCGGCTACCGCTCCGGCGGAAAAGCATCACAGGTCGGCATTGTGTCAAAGCAAAGCGGCAATGAAGTGAAAAGACTATCACTTGCCGATAAGGACGGCAGCGCGTATAACGGTCATGTCGGCGGCATCACCGTGAGCGGCAGCTATGTATACGTTGCAAGCAGTAAGGGACTTGTCGTGTATTCGCGTGACGATTTCGAAAAGGCGAACGATGGCGACAGCGTGAAGTCGCTCGGAATTTTCTCGACCGTAACGGATAACGATAAGCTTGGCGTCGCGTATACACACGCGCAGGACGGCATGATATATGTCGGCGAGTTTTACCGCGAGGCAAATTACCCCACTCCCGACAGCCATAAATACAAAACCGCCGCAGGCGACAGCAATACCGCGCTTATACTTGCGTATAAACTCGATGACGATGCCGAATTCGGCATTTCACCTCAGATAGAAGCGGCATATTCCACGACCGGGCTTGTTCAGGGAATGTGCTTTGACGGCAACGTGCGTTTCTGCCTCTCAACATCATACGGTCCCGCGTTTTCGCATATTTATGTCTATAATAATCCGAAGCAGGAAGGGAATATAGATGTTCTCGGTCAGAACGTCCCGCTTTATGCACTTGATTCTTCCTGTCTTGCTCACGATATAAAGATCGCTCCCATGGCGGAAGAGATCGTGTTCGTTGACGGAAAGCTATATACCATGTGCGAATCCGCCAGCAACAAATATATCTTCGGAAAATTCACCTCGGCAAAATACTGCTATGCAACAGACCTTACCGAATACGAAAAGTAAAACATAATCAAAAGCAGCGTTTCTTCCGCTTTTTACGGCGGGAACGCTGCTTATGTTTTTGATATTTGATTTTAACCTCAGGCAGTATTTATATTCTCGTCGCCTTCCACACCACTGCCGAATGTGCGGGCACGATGATATCGGTGCCGCATTCGAATTCGCCGAGCTCCGTGTGGTTTATCACGTCGCGTATTCTGACACGGTCTGTGACCTCCCATCCGCAGTATTCCCATGAGAGGATCATGCGCTTGGGCACATCCCAGTCGTTTATAAGGCAGAATGCGATGTCGCCGCCGTAAAGCGGCTTGGCAAGGATGAAATCATCGTTGCTCATAGGCGGAAGAGTGAATGCCTGAATGCCGAGGTCATCCTGGTTTATCGCAATAAGCTCCTTGTTGAGAAGTATCTCGGCAATCTCGGGGGTGGTGTTCCTGACATCGTGTCCCATAAGCAGGGGTGCTGAAAGCATGCACCAAATCGCAAAATGCGCGCTGTATTCGTTCAGAGTACAGCCTCCGCCGATGCCGCCGACAAAGCCCTTGCCGTCAAGCCCGACAACCATCATATCCGGGTCATTCCAGCCGCACGGACCGCTGTATCCGCCGACGGAAAGCGCGTTTTTCGCGACTTTTACAATCGAATCCCAGCTGTCGGTGATGTCGCCGGAAAGACGCCACATTGATGCGCCGGTGGAGCGTATCCAGGGAGTTATCGTCGTACTGCCGTAGCAGGCGGCAAGCATGATGTCCCTGCCGCTTTCACGTAACGCCTGCCCCATACGTCTGAACAGATTTTCGATATTGCAGCCCGGTGCAATATATCCGAAGTCGTATTTCAGAACGTCAACGCCCCACTTTGCAAAGGTCGCAGCGTCATGGCGTTCATGCCCGTAGCTTCCGCAGCAGTTTGCATATGTCATGACTCCCGCACCGGCATAAAGACCGAATTTCATTCCGCGCTCGTGAATATAGTCACCGAGCGCCTTCATTCCGGAGGGGAAGCGTTCGGGGTTGGGCTGGAGATCGCCGTTTTCGTCGCGCTTTTGCAAAAGCCACGCATCGTCCACCTGAACGATGTTGTATCCTGCGTCGCGGAAGCCTTTTTCAACCATCGCGTCTGCTGTTTCGCGTACCACCTGTTCATTGATATCGGCATAGCCGAAATAGTTCCATGCGTTCCACCCCATGGGCGGCTTCTGTGCAAAAATCATTCTGTTTCTCCTTCTGTTTTGTCTTTCTTGGTCTCATCCGCAGCTTTTTCTTTTTCGTCGGGTCTGGGATCTGAGGAAACATCGATTTCGTAATAGCTTTCGGTGAAGAAGCGGTATGACGGCTTTTCACCTTTTTTCTTTGAAATGACAAGATATACGGTGAGCAGGACAATACCTCCGAGAGTGACGAGCGCACCGACCTTGAGTCCGGGTGTTTCATATCTGAATTCGATTTCGTTGTATCCGCTCTCGCATTCGACAGCCATGAAGCCGTAGGTGACGCGCAGAACATCTTTCTTTTCGCCGTTTACGTATGCGCTCCAGCCGATATCATACGGCACGCTGAACAGCACCACGTTCTTCGAATCAAGTGTTGTCGTTGCGGTGAAGCTGTAGCTGTCGTATTCAAACGTGTCGCAGCAATCGTCGCGGCGCTCAGTAAGCGCGGCTTCAAACGATTTCTGATTTGCGCTGACACGATGCACCTTGTTTTCACCCTCTGCGATTTCCGTGTCGGGATCAACCGCTTCGGTCATAAATGACGCATAGTAGTCGTGCATCTCATCGGGCACGATGAGGTATTTGACCAGCAGTATATGCCTGTTGCCCTTGCTTATTTTGTTGTATTCGCTTTCCGTCATGAAATAATCATACGAAAAGCCCATATCGAGACAGTTCTCATCTTTGAAGATGGTATAGCCTGCCTGTTCGTCGTATTTTTCGAAGTTATATCCCTTTTCATGACCGTAGTGCTTGCTTGCGGAACCGGTACGTATGAATGAATACTTTACCGAGAGGAAGGGGCGCAGACCGTAGTATTTGTAATCGTTGCGGCTGCCGACGGCGCGTCCGTCGGCAACGCCGTTTTTGGAATCATAAAATTCCATGATGGAGGGCGGCACGACGGTATGAAAGCATTCCACAGACGGTATCTCCCATGAAATGCCGAGGTTGTCGTATACGTTTGTGTAAACACCGCTCTTGCGGAAGAAGTCGATGCGGTAGAAGCTGTCGTCATGCAGGTCGACTTCGCCGTTTATTGCTTCTTTGACTATTGTCTTGGTGTTTGACGAATGGTTCTTGCCGCAGGTGATGTGGACGACGGAATAGAGCACAATAACGCCGCAGCAGGCAAGTGTCAGCACACGTGCAAACGCGGGTGTTTTGCGGTAGCGCTTGATGATGTAAAAAAGCAGTGCGAGCGAACCGAGAGCGATGACGACCGAGATCCAGAGTCTGCCCGAAAACGGCTCTCTGCCGAGGGAATATGTGGTTTCCGTCCGTTCGTCGTTCAGGTGCCACATAAGTCCGCAATAGAAGGTCACGGCGGTGATTACTCCGGCACTGACAAGCGTTGCCCCCTTGAAGCTCACTTTGTCGTCATCGAGCGCGGCGATCGTTGCCACAACGAGAAGCATTATGAGCATATATATCCAACGCGCGTAATACGAGCTGTTGAGCATGAAGAATGTCGAATTGAGAAGCGGCACGAATGCGAAAATCACAAAGCAGGGTATCATGTATGTGAAAACGCTCTTTTTGCGTGCGTGCATGAATGCGAATGCGCCGGTCATGCCGAACAGAGGAACCCATGCGGCATTTGATGCCCAGCGTGTTTCGTGACCGTAAAAGAAATTGACTCTTGACGGAATGTCGGGCGGAAAGAAGAGCGATTGCAGGATATGACCGTAGCGCTCGGTGTAAATACTGCCGTCCTTATACCAAAAGAACATCTTGATACCAGAATAAAACGAGCCGAGACGGGTGTTGCCGATAAGTCCGAAAATTGCGGGCAGGAACAGCAGCGACGCGATCGCGACGCCGCACACAGCCTCAAACGCGAGGTTGAAGAATCGCTTGCCCGTAATTTTGAAAGTCCGTGTCGCACAGCGGAACAGGAAGTAGACAATGCAGAATACGACCTGACCGCAGAACATGAAGTAGTTGCACATGCAATTCAGCGCGACCGCAATGCAAAAAAGCCCTTTGCGGTCATTCTGAACAAGCTCCTCCATGCCAAGAAGCAGGAGAGGGAACAGCGCGACGACTTCGTGGAACTGGTTGAAGAAAATATTATAAATCTGGAACCCGGAAAAAGCGTAAAGCAGTGCGCCGAGAACGGCATAGCTTTTGTTTTTTACAAAGCGCTGGAGATAGGCATATGCGAGTACCGCCGCAACCGCGAACTTGAGTACATATATCGGCGCCATAAGATACGGAGCCCAGCTTGCGGGGAACAGGCACATGATCCAGAAAAACGGACTGCCGAGAAGGTAGTACGAATAGCTGCCGATGAAATTGGAGCCGAGGTCGGTGTTCCAGTCCCAGCCGAAGTTGCCTTCGTGAACCATACGCACACAATGCTCATAGAAGGGAAGCTGCTGGACGTTGTAGTCGCCGTAATAGAAGAATATCGGTTCACCTGTACGTATCCATTCCACAATGACGAACGGGAAAATTATCAGTGAGGCAAGTATCAGCGATGTGAAAAATGTTCGCTTGTAATAGAAATACTTGTCCTTGATGACACTTGGATCATCGTTGAACATCAGGTCGGCAAGTTTCATGATCTAATTCCTTTGCATTTGATAAACTGTATATTAGTCGTTGTAATACAAGAATACACTTAATTTGAACTTTTGTCAAGAGAATATTCTGTTGCCGACTGCGTATAATATGAAACGTAAGGAGTGATCTGATGAAAGCAAGCACAAAGGTATACATCGTTTTTATCGCCGTAACGCTTGCCGTGGGCGCGCTTGCAGCGGCACTCACGATGGGCTCAATGGAGGACTACGGCAATCTTCCAAAGCCGTCTTTCGCGCCTCCCGGTTGGCTTTTTCCGATCGTCTGGACCATATTGTATGTCCTTATGGCTGTTGCGGCTGCACGCGTGTGGATGAGCGGCTCTGAATACCGGGACAAGGCGATAATACTCTATGCGGTTCAGCTCACGGTCAATTTTTTCTGGACAATCATATTTTTCAATTTCAAGGCATACACCTTCGCATTCGTCTGGCTGCTTCTGCTGCTCGCCCTTGTCATAGCTGCGGCGGTGCTGTTTGCAAAGTCAGATAAGGCGGCGGGCTGGCTGCTTGCGCCGTATGTAATATGGCTCGTTTTTGCCGGTATCCTGAACCTCGTCATTGCACTCAACGCCTGAAATCGACTGCGGTGTAACGGTTTTCGGGAATCACAAAAAAATATCGCGGGAATTTCGAAAAAAACCGAAAAAAGTGTTGACAAAACGAAGACGTTGTGCTATAATACACATCGTCGCCGATACGGAACAACATCGTGAGTCGGCTGCATCAGTCGCTGGTGTGGCTCAATGGCAGAGCAGCTGATTTGTAATCAGCAGGTTGGGGGTTCGACTCCCTTCACCAGCTCCACCCGTTTTTGATAAGCGTTTCATTTCCGTGACGCTTAGCGACAAACGAATAAGGGGGAATTCCCGAGCGGCCAAAGGGGGCAGACTGTAAATCTGTTGTCTTCGACTTCGGTGGTCCGAATCCACCTTCCCCCACCAAAAATCTTTCCGAACCATCTTCGGGAAGATTTTTACTTATTATCCCCTGATTTTTCATTTATACGGCGTTAGCTTTGGCAGAGTGTTAAGAAACTCGCCGGCTTTTTGCCCGGGATTTGGAGACGCAGTGAACTACACAAGAAGAGTTTTGGAAAGAGCACGCAAAGAAAAGGGTATATATCATATCACGGTTGTGAAAAACGGTATATCCGTTACGGAAAGCATTACACCCGCTAACAAGACAAACAACTGCTATTCCGTCGCCAAGGCGTTCACTGTGACAGCGCTCGGAATTTTGTACGATGACGGGCTTTTATCGCCTGATGAAAAACCGATTGATATTTTCCGGAATCAACTGCCCGATAGGATCGACCCGAAATGGGAGCAGATAACGCTTGATCATGTTATTCGCCACCGTTGGGGAATCGGATGCGGTTTTCTTGACATTGACTCGGAGGATGTCAACGCATTTGAGAAAAAATACGGTACCCGAAATGATTTTTTGAAAATCGTGTTTTCGACTGATCTGCCCAATACTCCCGGTGATGAAGACGCCAACGGATTCGTGTACAGCGACGCTGCGTATTATCTTCTTTCTCGGGTAGTTTCGGAAAAAACGGGCAAAACGCTTTTTGACTTTATGCGGGAGCGGCTGTTTGTACCATGTGCATTTCAGGAATTTGCATGGAGCGCCTGCCCGATGGGATATTCAATGGGTGCTACCGGGCTTTATATCCGCACTCCGGATATGGCAAAGCTCGGGCGAATCTATTTAAACGGCGGCGTTTTAGACGGCAAACGGTACATTTCAAAAGAGTGGTGCGATATTGTCTTTGAACGCGGATATGAATTGAAAGAAACAGCGCCCGGATGCTACGCGAAGGGCGGTATGTGCGGACAGATGCTTTTTGTTGACAGGAACAGAAACGCAGTTGTTGCATGGCAGGGATTCGATAATGACGGATATTCCAAAAGAATGCTTCGCTTTATAACCGAATCGTATTGACCGAAGAAGAGCGTATGCCTGCATAGCCTCATATATCATAACAATATATAAAAAAGCAAGCCCGCGCACGGGCTTGCTTTTTTTATCAATAATATTTGTATTTGCTCCTGTTTTTGACGATAAATATTGTTGTGAGAACAAGGCAGCAGAATTCCGCCACAATGATTGCGAACCAAATACCGTCGAGGTCGAAGAATATCGGAAGGAGCATGACGCTTGACGCCTGGAAGAGAAGCGTTCGCAGGAACGAAATGACCGCCGAAACAAGACCGTTGTTGAGTGCGGTGAAGAACGCCGATCCGAATATATTGAAACCGGTGAAGATGAATGCGCATGAATAAATAACAAGTCCGCGCTGGGTCAGCTCGGTCAGTTCGGGGTTGTAGCCCACGAATATCGACGCAAGCTCAGGAGAGAGCAGTATCGCCAGAGCTGTGATGATCACACCGGATGAGCCGATTATAACAAGGCTCTTTCTGAAAAGATTTTTAAGCTCCGGGTGATTACCCGCGCCGTAGTGATAGCCGACGATCGGCGCAACACCGATCGAGTAACCGATGAATACCGCCACGAAAATGAAGCTGACATACATGATTACGCCGTATGCTGCGACACCTGAATTGCCGACGTACTTCATCAGCTGGAAGTTGTAAAGCATATTCACGATTGACGCCGAGATGTTCGACATCATTTCCGACGAGCCGTTGGCGCATGCCTGTCCGAGAGCCCTGAAATCGAATACCGGCTTGACGAGACGGAGCTGACTGCTGTTCGGACTCAGGAAATATATCAGCGGGATGATCCCGCCGACAATCTGGCTTATCGTTGTCGCGATCGCCGCACCGGCGACGCCCCATTCAAAGATCGCCATGAACAGCCAGTCAAGGAACATATTCGTGACGCCTGCCGCGACAGTGACCGCAAGTCCGAGCTTGGGCTTTTCGGCTGTGATGAGGAAGCTCTGAAACACATTCTGGAGCATGAATGAAGCTGTGCCGACAAGAATGATGCTGCCGTATGTAACACAGGCCTCAAGCATTTCGTCTTCGGCGCCGAACAGAATGGAGACCGGACGTATGAGGAACAGCCCCACCACACCGACAACGACACCGATGATTATCGTGACGACGATGAGCATTGAAAACAGCTCGTTTGCGCGCTTGTCTTTGCCTTCGCCGAAGGTTTTTGCGACAAGTGCCGTACCGCCGGTACCCAGCATAAAGCCGATACCGCCGAACACCATGACAAGCGGCATGACGAGGTTTACCGCAGCAAACGGCGTTTGACCGACAAAGTTCGACACAAAAATACCGTCCACAACACCGTATATGGACGTGAATATCATCATTATTATTGACGGGAATACGAATCGCATCAGCTTTCCGTATGTAAAGTGCTCTGATAATCGGATTTTCATTTTTCCTCCTGAAAACAACATGAGTTTGAGAGGTGACTGTACTATTCTATCAGTTATTTTCATAAAGTCAAGCCCTGTACCGAAAAGATAGCAATTTCAACAAAACATTGATTATATCGGCAAAACACAAAGCAGTCACGCACAAATCGTGGTGCGTGACTGCTTGTGAAAATCAGAATATGCTTGAAACGACAGTGAGTATCAGCAGAAAAGCGAAAGAAAACGCCGAATAGAGCAGAACATATTTGCCGCCTCCGCCCTTGTTGTGTGCGACGTACATTCTGAATGTTATCAGGCTGGCAAGCGACGCGATGAGCGTTCCTGTGCCGCCGATATTGACGCCGATAAGCAAGTCGCGGTAGTTTCCCGTGAACTGAGAAAGAAGTACAGCCGACGGTACGTTGCTTATCACCTGACAGGACAGAACGGATGTAAGCAGTGTGTTTTTCTCAAGCAGCGCCGAAAAAAACGCACTCACGGCAGGTATACGCGCCATGTTCCCCGAAAACACAAAAAACGCGGCAAAGGTCATCAGAAGGAACCAGTCGACCTTGAGAAGCGATTTTCTGTCGGAAAACAATACGGCGACGAACACGACCGGCAATATGATATAATACGGGATTAAGCGGAACACCATGACCACCGTAAGCGCAAACAACGCAAGATAAAACGCCGTTTTGCCCCGCGGCAGTGCTTTTTCGCTGTCTGTGACCGCAATATGCTCTCCGGGGAAAAACAGACAACAGACAGTCACAAGTGCGATAGAGACGGCAAACGGCAGCGCCATGATGCTGATGAACTCGCCGTCCGGTATGTTGAATTTCGAATACAGATATAGGTTCTGCGGGTTGCCGAACGGCGTCAGCATACCGCCGAGATTTGCGGCGATTGTCTGGAGTATAAACACATACGCCATGTATTTCTTCTTGCCCGAGCTGTCGAGGACAAAATATCCGAGCGGAAGAAATGTGAGAAGCGCCATGTCGTTTGCAATGAACATCGAGCCGATGAAGGTGATGTAAACCAGGAGCAGTGTTGCAATACGCAGATTTCCGGCACGGATTATGATTTTTCCCGCGATATAACCGAAGAATCCGATGCTTTTCAGTGCGTTTACGACTGCCAGCGTGCAAAACAGGCAGGCAAGCGTTTTGAAGTCGAAATAGCCGATGTACTTTTCGTCGGGCGGAATAATTAACATCGTGAGCAGAGCCGCTGTCAGAGCAACGAAGAATACGACGTTGTTCTTTATGATCACTGCAAGCAGCGAAAGCTCTTTTTTGATTTTTGCAGTCACTTTTTCGCCTTCCTGATCGAAACCTCGCCGGCAGAAAGAAAGTCTCTGTCGCCGCATTCATACAATACTTCAAGTCTGCATTCGCCGTCGATGCCGACGACTTTCGCCGGTACAGACGATTCTCCCCTTATGACGTTCACATCACAGCCGTCAAGCCATGAGCGTGAGCGGTATTCTTCAATAACTTCGCTTTTCACCGGAAGGCGGCACAGCGATGCCACATTATCGATTATCGCGGCGGTCAGACGGGAACGCATTTCGGGCAGCGGTGATGTGAAAACACTGCCCGCAACGTCCGAAATGCCTTCGGGAAAGCCGCCGACGGGCGGAAGAAGATTCACGCCGATGCCGACGACCGCGTGCGCGAGCCTGCCGCTTTCTGCTTTTGACTGTACGAGAATTCCGCAGACCTTGCGGTCGTGCATATAAATATCATTGACCCACTTGACAGCCGCTTTTTCGCTTGTCATACCTTCGATGGCACGGCATACGGCGACACCGGCGGCAGGGGTGAGTAAAACGGCTTTTTCGGGAAGCGCCGCCGGGCGGAGTATGACGCTGATGTATATCCCGCTTCCCGTCGGGCTGTAAAAGCTTCTGCCCAGCCGCCCGCGTCCGGCCGTCTGAGATGCCGCGACGATTGCCGTACCCTCGGGCGCGCCGCCGTCGGCAAGCTCCAGAGCAATGCGGTTTGTGGAATCGACTTCGTCAAATACGGTGACGGAAACGCCGGATGAGGTTAAATACCGGCGAACCGTTTCCGAATCAAATCTGTCCGTCATCGGTTTTTATTCCGCATCGTCGGCTCTGTAAAAGCTCCAGCGTGTCAGAGTGTCCCAATGAGTGCCGGTTTCGACCTTGTGAGCCTTGCTGTTGTCGAATTTGCAGAAATAAAGCTTGTTCTGACTGCTGTTCATATCCCAGAACATTGTCTTGTCGGCATATCTGAAGCCGTCGCACATGGTTTCGGGATCATATACCTCAACGTGCATACGGAAGCCGGGGTTGCTGTCGCCGTACATTTCAACGGAAGCGGCTGCATTGCCTTTGTCGAAGTCTCCGCCGTAGTCCTTTCCGCTCTTCGTGCCGCTCAGAGCAGTTGAAAACTCCTTGGTCGTGCCGTCGGCATTGTTATATATGATATGGTTTCCGCTTGTTTTCGGAATGCAGAACATTGCGGTGTAGGACAGATTGAAAAATGCATCGCGAATGAAATCGTAGTCGCATTCGAGCCATACGTCAACGCCGTTTACGATATAATTGCGCGTTACGTTGACAAAAGGCTTGTCGGGCTGATTTGCAAAATAGATCTGTGTATGCTCCACAATCTTCACGCCCTCGGCGGAAAGCGTTTTCTTTTCTTCAGTCAGCTCTTCTCCGGTCTTTGCGTTGTAGAATGCGATATCGATGAGCTTTTCGTTGTTGTGGTTACCGCCGCAGAAGGTGATGTTGCCCGCTGTTTCTCCGACACGGTAGACATATTCCCAGTCGGTTCCGCCCGGATTCATGGTGACGGTCTTCTTTGCGTCTGTATCGGTCGCCTTGAAGTAGCCGAGATTCCATGTGCCCCATGCGGTCTTGACCATTGAAACTTCGATTTTGTGACCTGCCTCCTGTGAGTCGTTTGCGGTCATGAAAACTCTGGTGTCGTTCTTGCGGAATGTCATGGGGATGTATTCTTTGATTTCGGGCATGGTGACAGGCTCCTTTACTGGTTCTTCGGAGGATTCTTCGACAGACGGCTCCTCGGATGATTCTTCTTGTGAAATGGTTTCCTCTTTTGAAGATTCTTCGGCTGCGGACGAAATATCGCTTACGGTGCTTGATTCGTCCGGCGCTTTTGATTCGTCGCCGGTGCTGCCGCAGGCAACGAGTGATGACAGCAGAAGCAGGGAAAGAATATAGCAAAGTGATTTTTTCATTATTGCATTACCTCTTTAAAACGCCCACGTGCCGTTTTCGAATATCTTGAACGGTACGCCGTTTGTGTAACCGGTTATAGACATATCGTCAGAGCCGATCATGAAGTCAACGTGGATCATGCTGTCGTTCAGACCCATTTCCTTAAGCTCTTCGGCTGTCATATTTTCAAAGCCTTCGATCGTATCGGCATATCCCTTGCCCAACGCGAGGTGGCAGCTTGCGTTCTCGTCAAACAGCGTTTCGTAAAACAGTATACCGCTTTCGTTTATGGGCGAATCCTTGGGTATGAGCGCACATTCGCCGAGATAGGGCGCGTTTTCGTCCATCGACAGCATTTTGTCAAGAAGCTCCTGACCCTTTTCGGCTTTCCAGCTTACGGCTTTGCCTTCATGGAAGGTGATTTCAAAGTTTTCGATCAGCGAGCCGTTGTATGAAAGCGGCTTTGTGGCGACGACTCTGCCCTCCGCAACACCCTTTTTGGGCGAGCAGAACAGCTCTTCTGTGGGCATGTTCGGGTTGAACACAACACCGCCTATCGTGGTGTCGCAGCCGCCCTGCCAGCGGGATTTTTCCATGAAGCCGACTCTGAAATCAGTGCCGTTCGAGGATTTGTATTCCAGCGTGTCAAAGTGGTGCGAATTGAGCACCGCACGGCGTTCCTTGAATGATTTGTTGTGCTTTTCCCATGCCTCCATCGGGTCATTGTCCTCGGTGATGTGCACCGAGGCTAAAATTGCGTCGGTGAGCTTTTTGAGTGCAACCGAACCGGTGTCCTGCGGGAAAACACGCTTTGCCCATTTCACGGTGGGGAACGCGATAATGCACCACTGATGTCTGTTTTCGATGGCGTCGCGATATGGCTTGATTATGGGGTAGATCGCCTGGTTCGCCTTGGATACCTTTGAAAAATCAACACCGTCGAGTCCGTTCGGGTCGTCGGAAAGCACCACGATTCTTGCGGGCAGCTTTTCAGCCATATATCTGAAGCGTTCGACATTCCAGGGAAGAGGAGTCGACAGCGTCTTAAGGCTTTGCTTTTTGTATGCGAGCTTTGTTATGGGCTGATATGTCCACTGCATATGAACTGCGGCGGCACCGGCTTTGTAGCATTCCGCGGCAAGAAGCGCGGCAAACTCGTGAAGCTCTGCCGATATGGTTATGAAAACGTCCTGACCCTTCTGTACATTCGCTCCGATACGCGCGGTCAGTGCGGCGTACTTTCGCATCATTTTCTTGTTCATGTTAAACCGTCCTTGAATGGATATTTATTTGTTTCCGGAACCGAGCATTCCGAGGAATTCTTCTTCTGTCAGCACAGTGACTCCCAGCGACTGTGCCTTTGTCAGCTTGCTGCCCGCCGCCTCTCCGGCAATCAGATAGTCGGTCTTTTTAGAGACGCTTCCCGCAGCTTTTCCGCCGTGACGGCGTATCAGCTCTTCTGCTTCATCACGCTTCATCGTGCGCATTGTGCCTGTCACGACAAGCGTTTTCCCCGCAAGAGAGTCATCAATCACGTCACTCTTCATGACGGTATTGACGCCTGCGTCTTCAAGCCTTTTCATGATTTCGCGGTTTGAAGGCTCGGAAAAATAATTTATGACCGATGCCGCCGATTCCGGTCCGATGTCGGGAACAGAGCAAAGCGCTTCGGCATCCGCGTTCATCAGTGCTTCGACCGAGCCGAAATGCAGTGCGAGACCTCGTGCGGCTTTTTCGCCGATATGACGTATTCCGAGCGCGGTCAAAAGGGAAGCCAAGCTTTTTGATTTTGATTTTTCAAGCGATGCAAGGATATTTTCAGCCGATTTTTCGCCCAGTCCTTCAAGAGCCGCAAGCTCGTCCTTTTTCAGGTAATAAAGATCTGCGACGTTGTGGACAAGCCCTGCGTCAATCAGCTTTGAAACAACACTTTCTCCCAGTGTTTCGATGTTCATTGCGGGACGGGACACGAAATGAGCCATGTTCCTGACAAGCTGTGCGGGGCAGTCGGCGTTTGTACAGCGCACGGCGGACTCTCCCTCCTCACGGGTCACCGGACCGCCGCAGGACGGACATACCTTCGGCATTTCAAACGGCACTTCACTGCCGTCGCGCGCGTCGGTATCGACTCCGACGATCTCCGGAATGATGTCTCCCGCCTTGCGAAGAAACACAAAATCACCGACTTTTACCCCCTTTTCACGTATAAAATCCTCATTATGAAGCGTTGCGTAGGCAACGGAACTGCCCGCCAGCTTCACCGGCTCAAGCTCCGCGCGCGGGGTCAGCACACCTGTGCGTCCCACCATCACGGTGATGCCTTTCAGCCTTGTTCTGACCGTTTCCGGAGGGTATTTGTATGCAACAGCCCAGCGGGGAAGCGAACCCACCTCTCCGAGAGAGGCTCTCATCGCTCTGGAATCGATTTTCACGACAGCACCGTCGATATCAAAAGGCAGTCTGCTCCTCATTTCTCCGATCTCATCTATACGTTTCACGCATTCGTCCATATCGGCACAGCGTCTGAACTCGGGTGAAACATGGAAACCCCAGCTTTGAAGCAGGTCAAGCGTATCGGCGTGGCTGTCCGGCAACGTCGCATCGGAGTACTGGAGGTTGAAGATAAAAATGTCGAGCCTGCGTTCGGCGCACAGCTTTGAATCGAGCTGTCTTAATGAGCCTGCGGCGGCATTGCGCGGGTTGGCAAACGGGGCTTTGCCGTCCTCCTCGCGTTGTTCGTTAAGCTTTGCGAACACCTTTTTCGGCATATATACCTCGCCGCGTACAATGACTCTGCCGTTTTTTTCGGGGATTGTGAGCGGAATGGAGCGTATTGTCAGCAGGTTCTGCGTTACATCCTCACCCACATATCCGTCTCCGCGTGTTGCGCCGCGAACGAAAACGCCGTTATTGTATTCGAGCGCGCAGGAAAGTCCGTCGATTTTGCACTCGGTGACATATGACAGCACGGGGAAGCTCTCTCTGACACGTCTGTCGAAATCATAAAGCCCGTCTTTGTCGAATACGTCGGTGAGACTGCCAAGCATCACCTCATGAGTGACTTTTTCGAATTTTTCGGCAACATGACCCGCAACGCGGCGTGTGGGCGATGAAGGGGAGGCAAGCTCCGGATGCTCTGCTTCCAGCCTTTTCAGCTCTTCAAGCATCATGTCGTATTCGTAATCGGAAATCTCGGGAGCGTCGTCGTCGTAATACTTCTTTGAATGATACAGGAGCTTTTCTTCAAGCTCCCGCATATGCTTTTTTATTTCTTCCATTTGTTCAGCGTACCTTTGCGAGTACCGCGACCCAGTCGTTTTCCTCGCGTACTTCGATGACGTCAAAACCGTCCTTCAGCGCGTCAAGCACCTTTTGTTTGCGCGGTGCGATTATGCCGCTGAGGATTATTTCGCCGCCCTGCGCCATAACATCCCTGAAAAGCGGCATCATCATGACAAGCACATCCGCGACGATATTTGCACATACAACACCGTATTTTTTGCTCCTGACCGTTGATTCAAGTGTGCTGTCGTCAAGGACGTTGCCGGTATATGCGGTGAGGATTCCGTCCGGGATGCCGTTGACAGCGGCGTTCTTGCGTGTTATGAGGACGGCGTTTTCGTCGATATCGACGGCGGTTATGCTCTTTGCGCCGAGAAGGTATGCGCCTATGCCGAGTATTCCGCTTCCGCAGCCCATGTCAAGCACGTCGGCGTCGTTGCAGTCTGTTTTTTCGAGAAGTTCAAGGCAGAGACGGGTTGTTTCGTGTCTGCCGGTGCCGAACGAGGATTCGGGGTCAATTTCAAGAACCTTTCTGCCGTCCGGCGTACAATCCTCCCAGCTTGGCTTTATGACAAACGAATTGCCGATATTTATAGGGTGAAAAAACTGCTTCCAGTTGTTTTCCCAGTCCTTGTCATCGGTTTCGTAAACGGTGTATTCGAGAGAGCCGAAGGGCAGATTCTCCGCCTTCAGCGCCGCAATGCCGTCGGCAACCGCCTGCATCTGCGACTCGCCCTGCTCGGTATAGGCGATATAAACATCGACATACGCGACGGAACGGTCGTCCGGAAGCAGATCGTCCTCGTAATAATCAAACGGCACTGAGCGCTCCTCCACTATTTCGGCAAAATCGTTGGGGTCACTGACCGAAAAAGAGGTTATGCCGTTTATGAGAAGCATATCGGAGATTGCTTCGCTGCCGAGAGTGTTTGTCCTGATTTTTATATCGTGGAATTTCATGTTTTGACCTTCTTATTTTCAAATGATTTGTCGTCGGTTTCGCTGCCTTTTCCCGAAATGGGAATGGCTTCGCCGAGGTATTTTGACTGCGGTTTCAGAAGTTCGCAGTCAAGCACCGCCTTCACGCGTGCAAGCGATTCACGGAGCGCGTTTATTTTTGCCGTGCCGTAAACATAGCCGTTGTCGCATTCTACGCCGTAAACCTCCATGCCGAGTCTTCGCCCGATGTAAACTGCCCGGGCAAGGTGGAAGCGCTGGGTCACGACGATCAGTTTTTTGCAGCCGAATATCTCTTTTGCACGGTAGAGCGAATCGTATGTCGAAAATCCCGCATGGTCGCAGAAAACGGCGTCGGTATTCATGCCGCTTTCGAGCGCGTATTTTTTCATGGCATACACTTCGTCATAACCGTCGGTGCCGTGGTCGCCGCTCATGAGCAGCTTTTCGGATGCACCGGAAATGCAGAGTTGTATTCCGGTTTCAAGGCGGTGCCGCAGCATCAGCGACGGTTCGTCGCCGTTTGCCTTGCAGCCAAGCACGAGAATGCAGTCCGCGTCAAGTGACGATGCGTCTTCGGAAGCCATGATGTACGGCTCCGCAGATTTCAGAACATACAGATTTGATGCGGCGTATATAACCACGCCGAGTATTATTATAACCGAAAACACTGTCAGAAACGTCACAAAGCCGCTCCTTTTCTTTTGCTTCGCTTTTTTTGCCGCCACTGACGACGGCTTATTTGTTTTCTTCCGATTCTTTTTCATAAAGCTTTTGCATTGTGAGTGCATCCTCTGCCATAGTGCCGTCGGATTCACATATCACAGTCGGATGTACGCCGAGAGATACGATTGCTTCGATAAAGCGCTCATAGGACGGGCCGTAGACGGTATCGTCAAAGGTGAGATGCTTTTTTTCACCCATTGCGGTGTATTCTATCTTTGAAAAATGGCAATGAAGGCTGTCGGCGTGTTCGGGTGACAGCTTTTCCGCTATCGTATCGAAAATGCGCTTGAAGTCATCTGCCGAGGAAAGCCCGCCCTGAGTGCGGGCATTTATATGTCCGAAATCGACAACCGGACGGAAATGTCTTGTGCTTACATGGCAAAGCCGTATTACCTCGTCAAGTGTGCCGAGCTGGTTCATTTTTCCCATTGTTTCGATGCCTGCCATTGCGGTGTATCCGTTTTCGTCAAGCGCCAGAGCGGCTTTTGCAAGAGTTTCCTCGGCATAGCGCATTGCGGTCTCCCGGTCGAGCTTTGAGGCGCTGCCGCTGTGTACGACAAAAACGTCCGCACCGATAAGCGAACATATGCGGGCGGACGACAGGACGTAGCCGACTGACTTATCCCGTTTTTCCTCCTCAACGGAGGAAAGTGAAATATAATACGGGGCGTGTAGGGACATTTTTATGCCGTGCTCCGCGGCTTTTTTTCCGAGTGACAAAAAGGTATCATCGGAACCGAAGATGCCCTTGCCTGCCTGATATTCATATGCGCCGAGTCCGAGGGATGAGAGCCAGCCCGGTGCCTGAAGTGTTGATTTCATGCCGGCGGCGTAAAATGAAAGAGAGTTACCGCCCGGTCCGAAGAGTGCTTTTTGCATTTGTGCTCCTTATTCCTGAGTTTTTCTGCCTTTGCCGAAGCGTTTGCCGCGGCGTTTGTTGTATTCGCGTATTATCGGCTTTTCGAAGCGGCGCTTCAGGCGGAAAAACCATGTTTCCTTGTCTTTTATCGGCTTGACGAGCCAGCATTCGATGCCGGCGCGGTGGGCGGCAATGCAGTCGGTGAATATCTGGTCGCCGACAAGGATGATCTTTTCTTTTTCGATCCCGAAATGCTCGATGCAGAGAAGAATTCCGCTCGGCGACGGCTTTCCGGCGTCGGGTATGCAGAAAAGCTGCAGCTCGGCGTTGAAGATTTCGGTGCGTTCGCTGTTGTTGTTTGAAACGAAGGCGGCTTTTATTCCGTTTTCCTTCAGCGCTTCGAAGTATTGCTTCATTTTCACTGTCGGCACCTTGATCTCATACGGTGCGACGGTGTTGTCAATATCGAAAATGACCGCCTTCTTTCCGTATTTCGCAAGGCGTTCCGGAGTTATCTTATATATGTTTTTGTACATACGGTCGGGGATAAGATTTTTATGCACGTAAACCTCTTGCGTCGCTCTGACGCGAAAAAAGAATGTGAAAGCTATCACTTTACCTATATTAACACATTTTTATTAACAAGTAAAGTACAAAAGCGGTTTTTTCGCAGAAAATCATCGACGTTTTCCTGATATACCGCTCTTGACAATCGGATCAAATGTGACTATAATGTAAAGCGAATTGAAATGAAATCCGGATTGAAATATGGACAAAAAGAAAAAGAACTCACTGAACGTGCTGCTGATATTCATACTCATCGGTATCACGTGCGTATATTTTTACTTCAACTTTGACCTCAGGGAGATTGCCGAAGGCATCGCCAAGGCGAATTTTCCCGTGCTGTGCATAGGCTTTTTTGCCGCGCTTATTTATTTCTACTGCTATGGATGGTTTGCACGTGTGACACTGAAGCCGTTCGGCACAAAGATTTCGGTCCTTCACGGACTGCTTTATGCGGCGACCGATTTTTATTATTCGGCTCTCACTCCGTCGGCAACCGGAGGTCAGCCCCTTGTCATATATCATATGACGCGTGACGGGATCCCGACAAGTCAGGCGTCGTTTTTCACGTTTTTCCACACTGCGGTGTACAAGATAGTGTTGATACTTTTCAATATCATTGCCCTTTTTTTCTGTTTTGCGGAATTCCGCGCCTGCAGTGTGACTTTCACGGTTTTGTGGTTTGTCGGAATGGGCATAAACCTGCTTATGATATCGCTTTGCTTCATTTCCATGTTCAACCGCCCCCTGACACAGAAGATCGGCGGCCGGGTGCTCAAAATATGCGGGAAAATACATATCATCAAAAATCCCGAGGAGCGCATAAACGGCTTCATCACGGCACACGAGGATTATCATACGCTTGCGTCCGAGGTTCTGCATGACCGCGGTCTGCTGTTGAAGCAGCTCGGGATCGTCATCATACAGCGCGCGTCGTTTTTCTCGATCGCGTATATCGTTTATCGCGGGATGGGGCTTTCGGCGCATCACTATCTGTATTTCCTCTGCCTTCAGGCTCTCATCGCCATGTCCGTCGACAGTCTGCCTCTTCCCGGCGGCATCGGCGTAAACGAGGCGGCGCTTGTTCTGACGCTTGAATCGGCATACGGCACTCCCGAGGCTGCCGCTGCGGCAACGCTCATCATCAGGGTCATCAACTATTACTTCTGCTTTGTCGTCGCAAGCATCGGTGTGCTGACACAGCAATTTCTTCAGAAACGGAGAGCCGTCCAGTGAAACAGTCCTCAGCACTCGCATTTCTTTATCACACGGCGTTCGGCAGAATGATTCTTAAGCCGCTGACACGCCCTTTTGTCAGCCATACTGTCGGTAAATACATGGATTCGCGCCTTTCAAGGCATCGTATAAAGGGTTTTGTCCGTTCAAACGGTATTGACATGAGCGAATATGTGCCGTGTGAATACGGCTCGTTCAACGAGTTTTTCCGGCGGCAGATAAAGCCGGAGGTGCGCCCGATTGCAACGGACGGCAGCTTTGTTTGTCCTGCCGACAGCCGTCTTTCGGCTTATGAGATTACGCCGGAGCTTTGTTTTTTCGTAAAAGGCGCGCCGTACAGCGTGGGAACGCTCCTCGGCGGGGACAGCGTTGCCGAAGAATATGCGGGCGGGAGCTGTCTTGTGTTCCGTCTCTGCGTTGACGATTATCATCGCTACGGCTATTTTGATTCCGGCAGAACGCTTTGCAAGCCGAAGCATATCGACGGTGTGCTTCACACGGTGAACCCCATATCGCTCGGGAAATATAACTTCTTTCATCAGAACAGCCGCGAATATACCGTGCTTGAAACAAAGCACTTCGGGAAGGCTGTTTATTGTGAAATAGGGGCACTCATGGTGGGACGCATCGTGAATCACGAAAAGGAAACATTTTCCGCCGGGGAAGAGAAGGGATATTTCGAGTTCGGCGGTTCGACCGTCATTGTACTCCTGAAGCGCGGTTTCGGCGTCGCACGGCGGTTTTATGAGAACACAAAAAACGGTGAAGAAACAAGAGTGAAATACGGCGAGGCGCTCTGAAAAGCGCTTTGCCGCGTTTTTTTAAGTTTTTTGGTGTTGCAATCTCAGCAGCAATGTGTTAGAATGCTGTTAAACAATTATGGAGGTTCTTGCTTTATGAAGAAATTTTCCGAGATCGAATATAAACGCCCCGACTTTGAAGCGCTCAGAAACAGCTATGCGACGCTGATGGAGCGCTTCAAAAAGGCAAAGACGTATGAGGAAGCGCGCGAGCTTTTCCTTGCGATCCAGCACGCCGATGACGACGCCGCAACGATGGCGACGGTCGCATCGATACGAAATACCGCTGACCTTTCCGATAAATTCTATGAGGATGAGGACCTTTTTATCAGCGGCGAATTCGCAAAGCTCGCTCCCTTTATGGCGAAGGTCAACAAGGCAATCGTCAAATCAAAGTTCCGCTCTCAGCTCGAGGAGGAATTCGGCAACATACTGTTCAGGGATGCCGAGATGTCGATACGTCTCACGACGAGCAGAAACGTTCCCCTTTCCATCACCGAGAACAAGCTCAGGAACGAATACAGCAAGGCGGTCGGACTCTGCTCCACCGATTTCAGGGGGGAAAAGTGCAATTTCTACGGCTTGCTGAAGCATATGGAATCGACCGACCGCGACGAACGTCGCGAAGCGTTTGAAGCGTGGGCAAAAATGTATGAGGAGGTTTCGCCGAAGCTGGACAAGATCTATGACAGGCTGGTGAGAAACCGTTGCGCCAAGGCGCGTAATCTCGGATTCGATTCGTATATCGACTATATTTATCCCGCACGCGGCAGGTATGATTACACCGCCAGGGATGTTGCGGATTTCCGTGAGCTTGTCAGAAAATACATAACGCCGTTTTGCGACCGATTTGTGAAAATGCAGGCGAAAAAGCTCGGTATCGACAAGGTGAAGTATTACGACGAGGCGCTTTTCTATCCGGAGGGAAATCCCACGCCGCACGGCAGCAAGGACGAAATGGTCGCAGCTGCATCGAAAATGTATCATGAAATGTCGCCAGAAAGCGGTGAATTCTTTGATTTCATGGTGAAATATGATCTGTTTGACCTCGAAACGCGTCCGAACAAGCATATGGGCGGATATTGCACGGAACTTCAGGCGTACAAGGCGCCGTTCATATTCTCCAACTTCAACGGTACTGCCGCCGATGTTGATGTGCTGACACATGAAGCGGGGCATGCGTTTGAAGCGTATCTTGCGATGAGAGAACAGAAGATTCCTTCGTATGCGTTCTCAACGAGCGAAATCAATGAGATCCACTCCATGTCGATGGAGCATTTTGCGTATCCGTGGATGAAGCTGTTCTTCGGCGACGACGTCGAACACCGCATCTTCACACATCTTTACGGCGCGATAAGCTGCATTCCGTACCTCGTGTGCGTTGACGAATTCCAGCACAGAGTTTTCGAAAAGCCCGATATGACGCATGACGAACGCTATACCGCATGGAGAGAGATCGAACAGAAATATATGCCGTGGCGCGATTACGACGGAAACGAATTCCTCGAAAAGGGCGGATTCTGGATGCAGAAACAGCATATCTTCCTTTATCCGTTCTATTACATCGACTATGCGCTTGCTCAGACCTGCGCGTTCATGCTCTATAAGAGAATGTGCGAAAACCGCGAGCAGGCGTGGAGCGACTATCTCAGGCTTTGCAGAGCAGGCGGCAGCAAGGGGTACTTTGAGCTGCTTGAGGTCGGCAACCTTAAAAAGCCGTTTGACGAGCAGACCTTTGCGGAAACGATCGGATTTGTCGAAAACGCTCTCGAAGGAAAATACTGAGCCAAAAAATATATGCCGTGCACGGCTTTTCCGTGCACGGCACTTTTTATGTGTTATCTGGTATTACATGGAGTGTCCGCGTAAACGTCGTTTTTATCACACTGCGCCATATATCGTTTTCAAGGAGTCCGGCGGCAGAGCCGATCACAGGCGTTTTCGCAAATTCATCAACAATGCCTTTGAAGCCGATCACGGAAAATCCTTCCGCGGGGCGTTCGGTGAATTCCATTCCGGCTGTTCTTCCGAGCGTCAGCCTAATACGCCGTCTGAACGGAGTTTCAAGATACAGCATATCGAGCGTCAGCACGTCAAAGCCGTCTTCGTCCTTTGCGGCACGCACAGCCGATGCGACGAGGTACTTCTGACCGTGAAAATCGATTCCGGTTCGTATATATCGGTTTTCTCCGGCGGTGAAACGGTGGGTTTCGTCGGCTTCGACGACAGTGATGATGAATTCGTCGTCTTTTTCTGCGCCCGATTTTTCGATTGTAAACGATATAAATCCTTCGGAATAATTATTTTCGAATGCCTGAAGCATTTTCGGCATGAGTCCGGTGGACGGCGCCACTTCATCGTCGGCGGTGAAGGTTACGCCGAGGAAGCTGTCAAGCGGAGTCGGGTGTCTGCGTGCGAAAAGGCGGGAAAGCAGACGCTGTTTTCCGGTTGCGGCAGGGAAGTGAGGATCTTTTATGTCGCGTATTACGGATTCGAGTCGTGATACTTCTGCGCTGTCCGGTTGAAGTGATGCCGAAAAAGGCTTGCCGAAGTGTTTCAGCGCATATCTGAAATAGTTGCTTTGCTGGAAGGATTCGTCGTTTCCCGCGTTTGAGACTATGATAAGTCCGCTTGAACGGAAGCAAAGCAGGTTTTGCCCGAGCATTCCGTTGAACAGGAAGGTATTTGCGCGGCGTCCCGTCCAGATCTGATATCCGTAATTGAAATCGCCGCATTCGGCGGGCGGAGTCGCGTGCGGGGATACGGCTTGTTCAAGCCACGCGGAGGAGATGAGCCTTTTGCCGTTCCAAGTGCCGCCGTTTTGGACCATAAGACCGATCTTTGCAAAGTCTTCGGGGCGGATATAGAGCCCCCACCCGCCCTTTTCGATGCCTTCGGGGCTTTTTTCCCAATATATGTTCTTTATGTCGAGCGGCTCAAAGAGGCGCGGGGTCAGATATTCAACAAGTCCTTTTCCGGTCTTGCGACTGACGATGGCGGCGAGCATATATGTGTTCAGGCTGTTGTAGTTGAAATCGGTGTTTACCGTGCCGCGCGTCAGGCTGTTCATGAATTCGCTCTGCCAGTCCGGCGTTGTCATGGAGGAAACCTCGTTGAATATCGAGCAGCTCCGCATTGTCAGCAGCGTTTCGACGGTCACATCACGCAGGCGCAGTTTTGAGATCGTATTTGTCAGGTCGCCGAATATGTCGACAAGCTTTTCGTTCATGGAAAGTTTGCCGTCGTCGATGAGCATGCCTATTGCCAGTGCGGTCACGGATTTTGAAGCGGAAAAAACATATTTCGGAATACCCATGCTGTGTTCGCCGAATTCGGCGGATGCAATCACCGCACCGTTTTTGACAAACAGCACGGTGTGCATATCAAGCGTGGGGTCGTTTTTCAGATCGGTCAGGAAGTCGGTGATCACGCCCGACGGTATGCCCGTTTCTTCGGGGAGCGCGCGGGGAAGCGGCGACGATACCGGTTCGTCGGTAAGCAGCGGCTTTTCGGATCTCCATTTTATGATGGGTTCGGTCGCTTTGCGGCTTTCAAAAAGGCGGGCGAAAAGGTTGAATGAATTGTTGATCGATGTGATGCTCATGGTCTGCCTAGGTTTTACATACGCCAGAAGAGTTCTGCGTTATGTGTGAAGATATGCCTGCGCGATTCGGGGAAGGCGTCTGTCGGATATCCCGCGGGGATAAGCTCGGAATTTTCGATATCGGTTCCGTCAGCGTATCGTTTGCCGCGGGAGAAGCGCAAAGTGTTTTTTGTCATGTATTCGATATTGTCATCTGCGGAAAATGCACCGCCGTTGTAAGACGCGTCGGCGTTGTGAACGGGAGTTTCGCCGTTTATGAGCATTGTGCGCAGCTTTTCAAGCGAAACGTATGAGCCGTTTTTGTCTGTATAGTAAAGCCGCTGCGTTGGGTCGAGCATGATACGCTGACCGGACGGAAGCAGGCAGTCGACCACGACATGGCAGTCGTTGAACGGCTCTTCAAAGGGAAGGCAGGTGATGTGCCGCGCTTTTATTCCGTTTTTGCGAAGCAATGACGCGAGAAGGAGGGCAAGTCCGCGGCAATTCGTGCGCATATCGTGCTCCTCGCAGAAGGCGATCAATCCCGCAATGTCACGGTCGGGGCCTAGTCCGCGCGAACCGTTGTGACCGAAATGGTCGCAGACGAACGCAAGCAGGGCAAACGCAATATTGTCATCGTCGGGTGAAATTCCCGAAACGTAAGATGAATAGCCGTATTTTTCAAGCACGTCGGGCAGTGCGCCGCCGAGAACGTATTCGGTTTCATACGGCTCGTCGTCTGCGTCAGGTGCGTATGATGCGTATTTTTCGAGCAGTTCATGGCGCGTCAGCTCTGATTCGGCGACGTATGTATTTGCCGAAGGTTCGAAATGATACGGCAGGTCCTCCGGAATGTCGGAGATGCGGTGATATTCGACCGGAGTTTCTGTGCCGAATTGAGTGTATGAGCCGACAAGTCTGCCGTCGTCGTATTTTATGCGATATACCATGCGGTAGTATTCGTCGTTGATTTCAAAGCAGAGGAAGCCGTCGCTTTCGCGGACGCGCATCGGTTCGAAATCGTAATGCCCCGACGACGCAAACGACATTTTCATGCGAGGCGGTGTTTCGTCAAATATGTTCAGCGTTTCTTCAAACTCGTCTTTGTACCATTTTCCGATCATTCGTTTGTCCATAACAGTGCTCCTCTTTCATTAGTGTATTGCGGTTGCTTCAATTATACCATGCTGCTCTTGACGTGTCAAGCGTTTTTCGGTTGACGGATGGTGTTGCTTACTATTTGTGTGAGGTAAACGGCTTTTTTGCAGTTGGTACTTGATTTTTGCCGTGTGTTGTGGTATTATAGCAAAGGTATGCGGAAATCATGACACTTCATGCGCCGACAGCGGTATGCGCACCGGATGTCGGGATGTAGGGTAACGGTTACCCGCTTGCTTTGGGAGCATGCAGGCGGTTTCCTGCCCTGAGTTTTCAAAAAGTCCGAAAACCCTTGTAAATACTGACTTTTTCAAGAGTTCACCTTTTCAAAATAACGCCAACAATATGTTTTGACCACAGATTTGACCACTTACGGAAATTGACCTAAAATCGAATAAAAATCACACATCGGGGTGTGGCGCAGTTGGTAGCGCGCGACGTTTGGGACGTCGATGCCGCAGGTTCGAACCCTGTCACTCCGACCAAATTTGGCTTTGGAAAGCAATTTTCGAAGCCTTTTTCTTTGCTTTCTGCGACGCAAATTTTGAGGGCTGACGGTTTATTTCCCGTCAGCCCTCTTTCGGTTACTGTTTCTTTTTCATCGACAGTTTCAAAATAAATCCGTCAAGCAGATAGAGTACGGAAGGAAGCACGAGCGTTATCATAAGTACCGACACAAGCGTTCCCTTGCCGAGAAGGAATCCGACTGTCGAGATCGACGTTTGACTCGATATGATTCCTACGACGAAACCGCATATCGTGAGTATCAATCCCGACGTAAACACGGTAGGAATTGCGATCTCTACCGAGCGAGCAAGAGCCTCTTTCTTAACGAGCGTTTGTCTGTACTGAACATAGTTCGTTGACATAAGGATACCATAATCGATGGTTGCACCCATCAAAATACAGTTTGTGATGATATAGCTCATAAAGAACATCGGTCCGGTCAGAAGTGAGGTAGACATAGAAATCCATATTGCTCCTTGGATAACCGCAACAAGAATAATAGGCAGAGAGAGCGAACGGAACACAACTCGTCTTGATATATACGCTCACTTATTGTTGCGTTCGCTTCCTTACGTACGGTCGTATCTCGTCTGCTCGTCCAGCCATTCGAGGAGTCTGTCACGGGGGATGATGGTTCTGCCCTGAACGATTTTCAACTTCGGAAAGTTTTCTTCTCTTGCAAGTTCATAGGCACTTGCCCGAGAGATACCGAGAAGATTTGCCACGTCCATGACCGTAAGGAACATGGGCAGTTCATCCCGGCTCTTAAAAATCGACTGCTTCATTGAATCTACCTCCTTTCATTGAGAATAAAAAAGAGTGCCGCAGACCGTTGCACAAGTCCGTAAAAAACGGACAATTGAAAAAAAGAGCCTCCTATGGTAGAAT
>ERZ857840.1320-NODE-1320-length-28615-cov-6.582703_pt1 | contig 28615 bp, 30 predicted proteins | sample MGYA00519760_ERZ857840 | MGnify/ENA primary metagenome ERZ857840 (study PRJEB31778, sample SAMEA3449371) | human gut metagenome | biome: human gut; feature: human-associated habitat; material: faeces | place: United Kingdom | collected 2010/2012 ... | reverse complement strand
AAGCAAGCAAGCAAGCAAGCAAGCAAGCAAGCAAGCAAGCAAGCAAGCAAGCAAGGTGTAATTGCGCCCTTTTTGTCAATACCCTTAAATATATTTTTATATGCCATCGGCAAAGTTGCGACGATGATTTTTCGTCGTGCTATGTCGGTGGCTTTTGCGTTTTAAGATGTCCGATATGGAGAAAGATATGATTGACGAAACTCAGCACAAGCAGTCTGCCGATGCACAGGATTCAAACCGCGAACTGGTCAGCACGGTAACGATGACTGTCTTGCAAACCCTTCAGGCTACCGGTCAGATAACTGGCGAAAAAAAGGAAAACAGAAAAAGGCAGCAGGAACCTAAAACCGTTGATTTGGCGGGAATGTTCTTTCGTATTCTGGAGAAATTCTGGATTATACTGGTGAGCGCGGCTGTTTGCGCGACAGTTATGGGCGTGCTTGCCGGAAACAGTGTGATGACATACAGCGCAACTTCAAAGCTTTACATAGTGAACAAGGACAGCTCCGGAGTCAATATTTCAGACCTCCAATTGGGAACGGTGCTGACATTGGACTATCAGGAGGTTTTCAAAACCTGGGAAGTTCACAAAATGGTGATTGAGGAATTGGATCTTCCTTATTCCTATCAGCAAATGCAGTCCATGCTGACCATCAGCAATCCGGAAGAAACCCGTATTCTTTATATTACGGTTTCAAATCCGGATGCAAAAATGGCAGCAAAGATTGCCAACGCCTATGCAAAAGCAGCAAAGACATTTATCATCAATACGATGGAGGGTGTTGTACCCAGCGATTTCTCCATCGCGCTGGAACCCAGTGTTGGATCCGGCGCAAACGTAGGGTCCAGTGCAGTCATTGGTTTCGTTGGTGGTGGCGTGCTGGCGGTGGCGATTCTTGCGTTTCTGTTTGTGCTGGATAATCGTCCCCGTTCTCCGGAAGCAATACAGCAGTACGGTGGTATTCCCACCCTGTCGGTATTCCCGGCGCACAAAGATAAACATTCTGCCGGAAAGTTTACGTCTAAAAATAAAGAAACGCCTGCCATAAAGTCTGCGCCAACCGGTAACTACTTGGAGGTTTCAAATTTTCCGCAGCTCGACTATGTATGCAATGAGGCTATGAACACCCTCTGTACCAACTTGTCCTACTGTGGCAAGGACATTCGCAAAATTATGATTACCAGCCGATACGCCGGAGAGGGCAAGTCCTATATTGCCATGAATCTTTTGCGCACGTTTTCTCAGCTTGGAAAACGAACTGTTTTGATCGATACTGATTTGCGTGCGTCAGGAATCCAAAGCGACTACAGATTGCGGTACAGTACGCAGAGTCATTATGGTTTGTCTGAGTATCTGTCTGGAATTTGCGGTCTGGATGAAGCTGTTTATCAAACGAATTTGCCGAATACCTATATGATCCCGGCTGGACATGAAGCCCCCAATCCGCTTCAGCTCTTGGATACCCGGCTTATGGGCGAGCTGATTGAGCAGCTTGCAGAGCAGTTTGATATTGTGTTGGTAGATACACCTCCTGTGGGGGTACTGGCCGATGCGGTGGCTCTGGCGAAATTCTGCGATGGCGCCTTGCTGGTGGTCGGCTACTGTAAGGGGAAACAACAGGAAATCGGAGATGCTGTTGAGAACATCAAGCAGACAGGATGTAAAGTGCTGGGAGCGGTTTTCAATGGCGTGAAGTTCAATAGCATGAGTAACCGACATTATTATTACAGCTCTGAGCGGTATGCCAGTCACTATAACAAACGTTACTATACGCGCAAAAAGAAGGAGTAATGAAGCAAGAATTAACAGATATTCATCAACATCTGCTATGGGGTATAGATGATGGTGCTGCTTCAAGGGAAATAATGTATTCCATGCTCAGAGAGGCTCAAAGACAGGGGATTAAAACAATCGCAGCCACATCTCACGCAAGACCAGGACTTCAGCCCTTTGACATGGGACTCTATACGGAACGGCTGACCGAAGCACAGTGCTTTTGTAAAACAGAAGATTTGGGAATATGTGTGCTTCCGGGGGCTGAAATTGCGTGGACACATCAAACGCCCTTGGCTCTCCGGCAGGGAAAGATTCCCACAATTGGTGGAACAGACTATGTGTTGTTGGAGCTTTGGCGTAATATTTCCTGGCAGGCGGCACAAGACGCCGTGAAGCAATTGACGCGTGCCGGCTATTGCCCGGTGCTGGCGCATCCGGAACGGTACTTGGCTTTTATACGATCACCAAAGAAGACGCTGCAGTTTCGAAATGAGACCGGCGCCATGCTTCAGCTTAATGCAGATACTGTTTTGTCTCCCCGAAACTATTGGGAGCGGAGATTTACCGAGTATCTGCTGAAGGAAGGCGCAGTGGATGCGATCGCGTCGGATGCGCATGACTGCATAAACAGACCGGTGAATATGGAAGCGGCATACCGGTGGCTTACAATCCATACAGATGCAACATATGCGAAGGAATTAGTGACCTTTGGCGGAGAATTGACATGACCGACTGCAAACAAGTACGCACGATTGGAATCGCGGAGTGGTGCGCATTGGCAAAAGATGGCCCGGTGCCCCCTGTTACGATTTGTCTGGATGGCAGCAGCATGATGCCGTTGATTCGTCAGGGGAAGGATCCGGTTACGATTGCACCTTTGGAACATCCTGTAAGAATCGGGGATGTGGTACTGCTTACTACCGGCGCAGATCGATATGTCGTGCATCGGGTTTGGAAGATCAGTGGGGAGAAGCTCCGCACTTTGGGAGATTATTGCGTAAACCCGGATCCGTGGATCAGCAAGGAAAATGTCCTGGGACAAGCGATTCTTTATAGCCGAAACAATGTGAAACACCGTCTTGATACAACTGCCGCCCGTTTGTGGGGCAGAGCTTGGATGGCAGCGTTTCCGCTTAGAAAATTTTGTTTTCAATGGAGGGGAATCTTTCGCAGGCATTGCAGGAAACATTTCCATTAACACGATCTGGGGGTGAGGACAATAAACACTGATACAAAGCCGGAAAAACTGAGTCAGCTGATCGCGCAGCTGGATGCCGAAGGCGTGCATGATTACAGACGCTATGAAGCAGTGCGGAAATTCTTGAATTTCAAGGCAAGGGACAAAGGCATTCCAATCTCCGGTTCTTTTGAGTTGACCCCTTTGTGCAATCTGGATTGTAAAATGTGTTACGTTCATTTGAACAAAGCACAGATGCAGGGCGAACCGCTTCTGCCGGTGGCTCGGTGGAAACAAATCATGCAGCAAGCGATCGATGCAGGAATGATGTATGCAAGACTGACCGGCGGCGAATGCCTGACCTATCCCGGATTTCAGGAACTGTACCTGTTTCTGCGAGAACAGGGGATAGAGACCGTTATTTTGAGTAACGGACTTCTGATCGATGAGGATATGACGACCTTTTTGCAGAAAAATCCCCCGGCGGCGATACAGATTTCCCTGTATGGAGCCGGAGAAGATACCTACGAACAGGTCACGGGAAAGCGTGCCTTTTCCCTGGTGATGGAAAATTTACATCGGATAAAAGCATCCGGGCTTCCGCTGACCATAGCGGTCACGCCCAGTGAATATATGACGGATGCCGAACAGCTTCTTCGACTGCTTGATGAAGAACAGCTGCCCTTTGCAATCAATGCGAGCATTTTGCCGCCCCGCCCGGAAACCGGCAGGACGTTGGCGGATGCAAATCAGGACACATATGTTTCTTTGCTCAAGCTTCGCTCGAAGCTGAAAGGCAAAGAGCTACTCCTGGAGGGAGATCCGGAGAGTTTGCCGGATGTAAGCGGCAAACCGGGGAATCCGGTGTTTGGTGTTACCTGCGGAGCCGGAAGAAGCGGTTTTGCCATAGACTGGAAAGGCGATATGCGACCATGCAACAATTTTCCCTGCGAGGGAGAAAATGTTTTATCTTTGGGCTTTCACGAGGCATGGAAAAGAACGAATCAAACTTCGACCCACTATCCCTTACCGGCGGAGTGCGAAGTTTGTGCCTACCATGGGGTCTGCATGCACTGTGTAGCGGCACACGCTGCAGGATCCGAACCGGGACACGCCAATCCGGCGATTTGTGCCATGGGAAAGCGGATGGTTACCGAGGGACTGCGATCTCTGAATCATAAATAATTCAAATCTATATTTTTATTGGAGGATATTGCCATGGAAAACAATGTAAAGAAGAATTACCAAACTCCCGAGGCCGAGAAGATCGTGTTCAACTACCGCGACCAGGTGGTTGCGGCCAGTGGCGGCGACAAATGTGTAGACCGTTGGATTTATCAGGGTACTTTTTCCTGCACGGAGGGAAATCAGCACTTAGAGCATATCGGCTAATTCTCATTTGAGAGAGAAATGACTGTGAAAAGAACTTACGAAAAGCATGAAGCGGATAAGATCACGTTCAGATACCGGGATCAGATCGTTGCAGCAAGCAGCGATCAGAGCGGTAGTGGCGGATTCATGGAAAACAGTGCCGGAATGGGTTCTTCCCTATGCGGCAGCAGAGATTTAGTGGACCGGCTGTTTGACTGCTTCGGGTCCGGTATATGCGCCTGATGAAATGGCAGAAGCGTTAAAGATTAAAGAATTCGACAGTCTGATGGACTTGTTGGAGGAACTGGACAGAGAAGGAATTTCAGGTGATCGCAAACAGGAGATATATAAGAGATACCTGAACTTCCGGGCAAGAATGCGCGGACAGGTTTACTCCGGCGGCTTTGAACTGACACCACTCTGCAACTTTGACTGTAAGATGTGCTACGTACATCTTACAAAGGGGCAGATGGTGTCAGAGTCGAAGCTTCTGACGACCCAGCAGTGGATCGACATTATGGAGCAGGCTGTGGATGCAGGAATCATGCACGCAGACCTGACCGGTGGTGAATGTCTGTCCTATCCCGGCTTCAAGGATGTTTACCTATATCTGCTTTCTCGGGGGGTCGAGGTTTCTGTTCTGACAAATGGTCAGCTTATTACGGAGAAGATGGCGGATTTCTTTGCGCAGTATCCCCCATCCGTGGTGCAGATCACTGTATATGGAAGCAATGAGGACTCTTATGAGGCGGTGACTGGACGCCGAGCCTTTGCGGATGTTAAGGCGGCGATTGAAAGGCTGAAAAAGCGCAATATTCGATTGTTCCTTCCCATTACTCCGAACCGCTATATGCAAGAGGATACCCATGCCCTGCTGGAATTTCTGCGCTCGCAGAATGTTCGTTATGGGATAGGAACCGGCTCACTCCCGGCGCGTCCTGACACAGGACGTGACATAAAAACCTATGCACCGGAAACGGAGCTATATGTCAGGCTTCATCTGGATGAGCAACGGTATTTGCGCAGCCAGGAGGATTCCGAGGTGCTTACACGGACGCGGGTAGATTATGTCCCGACCGGCTTCCGTACAGAAAGCAAGATTCCTTGCTCATCCGGGCTTTGTGCTTTCCATATCAACTGGAAAGGAGAAATGATGCCCTGCATTCCGTTTCATTCGATTCATCGGTCTGTTCTGGAGCATGGGTTTGATGAGTGCTGGAACTGGATCAGGAATCAGATGATTCAGTATGAGCCACCGACAGAATGTGCAAATTGTGCCAACCGCGTGATTTGTGTATCCTGTCCCGCCGAGCGCACTTCCGGTGTGCTGAACGGTCCTTTGAACAAGACGGTATGTGAAAGATACGAACAATATGTGCAGGCTGGAATCTTGCAGATTCCCCAAGAAGATACATGTATGTAAATAACATAAAGGAGGAAAAGTAGGTGAAGCGCACGTATAAGACCCCGAAAGCGATTCAAGTGGATTTTCGCTATGATGTGCATGTAAAAGCAGCGTCCAGCGGTGTTGCACTCTATGGTGATCCAAATCACATTGGACGTTGCCAGCAGAGCAGCGACACAAGCTGTACATTTTTCTGGATAGCGGGCACCACCCTCTGCCAGTCGAATCCTTTCAGCCTGGACTGATATGACACTTTATAGAGAAATCGAAGAATCTAAAAAGGTATATTCTGCTAAACAGGCTATAAAAAGCTTTCGGGACGTAAAAGAAATCGTAACTGACTTGTCAGAAGTACGGATATACCGTACTTCTGATGGGAAGTGGCTGTACTGCGGTAATAGTGGGAATGCGATTCCCTGCGTAACAGCGACTTCGGACTATCAGCAGATTGAGGGCTATGCAGCGGCATTGACGGAAGAAGAAATAGGTGGAGTTGCCATGCGATTCCTATTTCGCACTGCTTTTGAATGCCGGTTCTGCTACGAAAAAATTGTTTCTCTCCATGCAGCCTGTGTAGAGCTTGGCGATTTTGCGGTGGCTTTTACCGGACCTTCCGGAGTCGGAAAGTCTACCCGAGCTTTTGCCTGGGTGAATGCTTTTGGTGCACAACTGATCAGCGGTGACCGTCCTGCTGTACGAATTGAAAAGAATGGCAGCGTTGCCTGCGGTATTCCTTGGGATGGCAAAGAGCAAATTTTTCGGGATGTGGAGAAGCCGTTGCGATGTATTATGGAAGTGCGAAGATCTTCCTCCAATTATCTCCGGAAGCTAAGCATGGAACAGGCCAGAAAACTGATTGTTCAGCAGTCATTTGCGCCAATGTGGGATACCGATGCGGCTTTTATGGCGATGGCGAACATCAGCGCCCTGATTCGCAGGACACCGGTGTACCGTGTATTTTGCGGTCCGGATGAGGATGCGGCACGTGTCATATACGACATTCTGGTTAACCATCCCGAGTTAATACGAGAGGAAGCGAATGATATGAAAATCAAAGAAGGTTTCGTCCTGCGTAATGTGATGGACGAGTATATTGTGATGCCTACCGGTGACAACATTGCAAAATTCGACGGTGCGGTTGTCCTCAATGAGGTTTCCGCATTTATTTACAAAATCCTGGAAACCCCTGTTTGCCGGGATGATGTACTGCGTGCTGTGCTGGATGAATTTGATGTGGATGAAGCAACTGCCTCCGCAGATTTGGATGCACTTTTGGACAAGCTCGCCGACATGGGCGTTCTGGAGAAGTAAGTACGATGAAAATATGCTGCGGGATATCCGGAATAGAAATTGCCGTGGTTTTTTGACGATACTGCTGCTGAATAATGCGGTATCGCTTGCCGGTGGTATTTTGATCGTGATGCTGGTGCCGATACCGGGGCTGTTGGATGTATCAACAGGTACGGTATCGGCACTGAATCTGCTGATGCTTCCATTGCCAGGGCTCTCACCTACCGCACAGAGACTGAAAGCAGGTTTTGCAAAGGCATACGGTTGCAACGCAACAGACACAGAAAGGCATAATATGGTACAAAACGAAGGTAAATGGGATGTTCCTCCGGAGGTTCAAGAAAAGGTTGTTCATGAAAATTGCGCGAACGCCGTTGATGAAGATGATGTAAGTGATCTTAAATTTGTCAGCGTTACGAATCGTCATTATTTGATGGTCAAGAGGATGCTGGACATTATTTTGGCTTTGCTTGCTTTAATAGGTATTGCAACCCCGATGCTGGTTGTTTTTTTAATGGTATACATTGATGATCCGGGGAGCGTTATTTTTTCTCAGTACCGTGTTGGTCAAGGTGGTCGCCGCTTCAAGCTCTATAAGGTCCGAACCATGCGGCAGGATACCCCTAAATATATGTCTACCAGCGAAGTAGATGATCCAAACCGATACATAACCCGCGTTGGTCGAATTTTGCGCCGTCTATCCATTGATGAATTACCACAGCTGTTTAATGTGCTTAAGGGCGATATGAGTATCGTTGGTCCCAGACCGCTGATTTCGGACGAATACGAGATTCATGAACTTCGTATGAAATTGGGTGTATACGGAATTCGCCCTGGCTTAACAGGAGTTGCTCAAATTCATGGTCGAGATACGGTTACCCCTGCCGACAAGGTTCGGTGGGACGTTCGATACCTTGAAAAACTGAGCTTTGGAACAGACGTCAAAATCGTATTGCTAACCCTCCCGAAACTCATAAGTGGCAATGGGGTCGCAGAAGGTTTCAAGCATTCCACCAGATAAAAAGTGGGGGACAAAGCATGAAAGTCACACTCATTGCAAATGATACAACATTTATCTATAATCTTCGCCGGGAAATTCTTGCAAAACTGATCGAAGAAGGCCATCAGGTGACAGTGGTGTGTCAGTCTCTCTCCCATAGAGAAGAATTGGAGCGGATTGGATGCAGGCTGTATGATATCCCGATAGGCAGACGAAGCACGAATCCTTGGGCAGATATGAAGCTGCTTGGGAAATTCTTTCAGATATTGAGGAAAACTAAGCCGGATGTTGTTTTTACAAATAACATAAAGCCTAATGTATATGCAGGTATCGCCTGCCGTGTATTAAGGATTACATATGTTCCGAATATCACCGGTCTTGGAACGCCGGTGGAAAATCCGGGAAAATTGCGTTTTCTGGCAACCTGCCTATATAAATGCGGCGTTGCGGGAGCGGACAGCATTTTCTTTCAAAATGAGGAGAATGTTCGTTTCTTTGAGCAGCATCATATGATGCCGAAGAAATCGCGTGTGTATCTGCTGCCGGGCTCAGGCGTGAATCTCCAGACACACCCGGCACTGCCCTATTCCCCTGGTGATGTGGTTCATTTCCTGTTTGTTGCCCGTCTGCTGAAGGAGAAAGGAATTGAGCTATATCTTTCAGCAGCAAAACGAGTCGCTCAGAAACATTCCAATGTCATGTTCCATATCTGCGGTGGATGTGATGATCCCAAGTATCTGGAAGCTGTCAAAGAGGCAGAAAGTGGCGGTTATGTTCAATACCATGGGGAACAGAATGATATGCTTCCTTATTTTCAAATGGCGCACTGTGTTGTACACCCTTCGTATTATCCGGAAGGGATGAGCAATGTGCTTTTAGAGGCTGCAGCCAGCGCGCGACCTATCATCGCAACAGACCGAAGTGGCTGCCGTGAGACTGTGGAGGCTGGCAAAACCGGTTATTTGATACCGATCAAAGATGAAGACGCACTTGTTCAGGCTCTGGAGGATTTTCTGCAACTCACCTGGGAAGACCGGGCAAAACTTGGTCACGCAGGCCGCATGAAAATGGAGCATGAATTTGACCGACAAATTGTTGTCCAGAAATACCTGGACACGTTGGGCACGAATTAAGCACTGGCTGTGCGAGGTAAGAGGATGGTCGAAACACAAGAAAAACTTCTGAAGATTCTGTCTGACGTGCTGTGGCAAAAAACTCCGGAGCATACATATTCATCGCAGGAGTGGGAAACGATTTTGCCCGTAGCGGAAGATCAAGGCGTATTGTACCTTGTGCTACAGGGATGCACCTCGATTCGCCAGCAGTTTTCTGCTGCAAGCTGGTTAAAATGGCGCAGCAAGTTGATTTCGACCATGCTCAACAATGAAACGCTTATGGCGGCTCAGAGCAGAATCATTGGTGAAATGCAGGCGGAGATCATTCCGTGTGCCGTATTAAAAGGAGCCAGTCTTGCAGTGTGTTATGATAACCCGTCAGCCAGGGCTCTGGGGGATATCGACCTTCTGGTTCCCCGCCAATTCGTTGAACAGGCTTCCGATATTCTTGTATCACAGGGATATCATGCTCCACAGGAATCTTTCGCCCATCCTTACCACATTGATTTTTATAAAAACGGCATTGTGGTAGAACTCCATTATGCGGTGTCCACATTCCCGGATTCCCCCACCGGAGCAGAGGCAAAACGGCATATGCACGCCTGGCAGGAGCAACTCCGACAAAAACATATCGGAAATCATACGTTTCCATGCCTTTCCGATTCCCATCAGGCATTGAGCTTACTGCTTCACATGGAGCGCCACATGACCACAGGCTGCATTGGATTGCGGCAATTGTGTGACTGGGCGGTTTTCCTGGCAAGTGTAACGCCGGGTTTTTTTGCAGACCAGCTTCTTCCGGAACTGCAAGCTTGCGGTCTTGCGGAGTTTGCAGGCGTTCTGACGCAAGCGGCGGTTTGTTATTTGAGTCTGGATCCTGCGTATGGAATGGCTTTGGAGAACATTCGTAAACGTGATGTTCAGGCGATGATGGAAGAAATCCTTCGTGCAGGAAGCATCCACAATAAAAACAATACAGAGGAAAGCAGCAGCTTCTTTGTTGATGAAAGCGGAACAAAATCGTCGATGCGAGTGTTTATCAGCAAAATCAACTCGTTGGCACGAAGGAAGTTTCCTATCACAAAGCAGCTGCCGTTTCTGCTTCCTATATTTTGGCTCTATATCCCAATGCGTTACTGGTTGCGGTCCCTTGTGGGAAAACGCAGACGTAAATCGTTACTGCGTACAATCGCCGTTACAAAGCGAAGAAAGAGGTTGTACAGGGCGCTGAAGCTTTTTAAGAGCGCTCAGGAAAAATGAGGTAAGAATATGAATAAACCGATCCGCGTTTTACATTGTGTCACAATCATGAATCGAAACGGGTTGGAAAACCGGCTGATGGATATCTACCGAAATATCGACAGATCGGTAATTCAGTTTGATTTTATGACCAATCGCACGGAAGCAGGAGAATTTGATGAGGAGATCGGGCAGCTCGGTGGCCGGGTATACCATATGAGCCGGATTGCACCCAAAACCTTTTATCAATATCTTGGTGAGCTGCGGACTTTCTTTCGGGAGCATCCGGAATATAAAATTGTTCATTCCCATCTAAATACATTAAGCACCTGGCCGCTGATGATGGCGAAAAGAGCCGGTGTTCCCGTGCGTATTGCCCATAGCCGAAACGCGAGCATGGATCGGAACTTCAAGATGGTTTATAAAGCGTTTTCAAGGTTGTTCATCAACGGACAGGCGACAGATCGGTTCGCCTGCTCCCAGTCGGCTGGTGTTTGGCTGTTCGGAAAAAAGCAGGTGAAAAATGGGAACTTCCATGTGATCCCGAACGCCATTCAACTGGATCGTTTTCGTTACAGTGAGGAGAAACGGCAACAGATGCGCACCGAGCTGGGAATTGGGGAAACGGAATTGGCAGTCGTCTGCGTTGCCCGATTCTCGCCCCAGAAAAACCATACCTATTTGCTTCGGGTTTTTCGGGAGATTCAGAATAGAAGACCAGAGAGTAAATTGTACTTGGTTGGTCAGGGCGAATTGGAACAGGACATTCGCAATCAGATCGCTGAATTGGGGCTTCAGGAACATGTGAGATTTCTTGGCTCTTGTTCGGATGTGGGTGCTGTACTGACTGCAATGGACGCGTTTCTTTTCCCCTCTTTTTATGAGGGGTTTGGAACCGTGATCATTGAGGCTCAGTGCTCCAACTTGCCGATGCTGGCGAGTGATTCGATTCCTTCCGAAACCAAGCTGTGTGACAGTGTGGAATTTGCTTCCATTCGGGAGGATCCTGACTTGTGGGCAGAAAAAATTCTTGCGCTGATTGAGAAAACCCAGCGCAAGGACAATAGTACGCTGATTCGGGAGAATGGGTATGATATCCGGCAGTCGTATACCTGGATGCAGCAGTTCTATTTAGACAAGATCGAAACATTGAAACAACTATAAGAATAGAACTGCAGAACAACTAAGAAAAGGAGGTACAGTGCATGAATCTGATTATGATGGTCGTGACAGCGGTTGCTTTTTTGATCAATCCCAGATTGGGTGCGCTGCTGCTTCTGTTGGCGGCGGGTTACTTTATGCTTACGGAAAAAGGAAGCCTGTACGCTCGGCTCTTGAAGGTGATCGTGTATTCTTCTGCCTATTACACATTTGATATATTTGGCGGAAGGCAGCGATTGTCAGTATGTATTGCTGCTGTTGCCGTGCTGTGTGTTTTGCTGACATTCAATATGCTGAAGCGCGGAGCGAAGGTCAGCGTCTACTCAGCCTGTAAGCTGATTGCGTTGATTGTGTTTTTTGGTGCATATGGGTTGAGCATATGGACCTCCCATGATTTGATGGAAACGGTCTTTGCAACGTATCATCTGGTACTTCTGGCATACCTCATTTTTATTATACCGGTTGCCAAAAACGAAGAATTGATGCTGGTGGATACTGAATCATTGTTGAAAGTTTACATTCGGGGCATCTGTGCGGTTGCGATCACACTGTTCATCCAGTACGGAGCAAAGACAATTCTCGGCATCTCACTGGGAGAGGTATATGAGTTTAACTCAGACCGTGTGATTTACAATGTCTATTTTTACTCCAAAAGCGTGCTGTCGCTCTATCTTGCGGTAGGACTGCTGTATTACTTTGTGGAGTACATAAACAACAAACGGTTTTTTGCTCTTATCTGGATGGGGGTATTTACAGGAGCAATCCTAATCAACAATTCAAGAACAGGGCTTATGTGTTTTGCCGTGTGCGCCGGATTATACTGCATACGAAATATAAAGAAAATTGTCCGTAGTATAAGAGTGACTGCTATGCTGATTTTGATTGGCGCTGTTGGCTTGTATATTGTGCAATTGATGCTTGCGTCAAGATCAAGTCTCAAAGGATTTGCGGATGACAATGGTAGATTTGAAACCATTATCGAAGCACTCAGGCTGCTGCCGGGGTACATATTTTCCGGGATCGGCGGCAGCGCAGCGGATTATACCATGTCCAGCATGGGGGTTTCTGTTCATAATTTCTTTGTGGCCTATTTGGTGCAGTTCGGCATATTCGGCGGATTGGCAGTCAATGCACTGTTACTTTCGCCTGTATTTGATGCAAAAAACAGGTACTGGTATCTGTTGATCTGTGTGATCTTGGGGGGAATGCTCTTTGCGAACTGGCACAATGCGCTATATGTTGTACCGTTGTATCTGTTTTTTCTGCTTGAGGGCAGAAGTGACAGCGAGTAGAAATTCATAGTGGGACAGGAGAGAAACCGATTTGGTTACCATACGATTTTTGGATCGATTTAAGTTATATGAAGATCAAAGTGGTGTGATGTCTTATGCGGAGCGCCTGGTAAGAAAAATTGTCAATATTCTGGAACGTAACTATTGTACCCATTTGGATTGCAATAGCTTGGGGAAAGAAACGAGGGTGCAGGAGGATTCTGTGATTGTTTCAATGACAACCTTTCCCGCCCGGATTGGCTATGTGCATCTGGCAATCAAATCCCTCCTGAATCAGACGGTGAAGCCCGGAAAAATCATTCTCTGGCTGGCAAGGGAGCAGTTCCGGGACGTGAAGCTCCCGAACCATCTGCTTGCACTGTGCGAATACGGTCTTGAGATCCGGTATTGTGAAGAGGATATTCTGGCTCACAAAAAATATTATTACGCCATGCAGGAATTTCCGGATCATCTCATCGTCACCTATGACGATGACATTATCTATCCGGAGGATTCTCTGGAAAAGCTGCTTGCGATGCACTGGCAATATCCGGATGCGATTATCTGCAACCGTGGCAGGGAAATTGCAATGGATCAGACTTCTGTCGCACCCTATCGGTACTGGAAAGTCAGTGGTCGGATTCCGGCAGGGGTTCCAACGTATCGCGTTATGGCTTCCACAGGCGCCGGAACACTATATCCGCCCCATTGTATGCCGGAAGAAACATTCAGCATTGAGAAGATTCGCAGTTTGGCATTGACCGCTGACGACCTCTGGATGAAAGTGATGAGTATCGTAGGCGGTGTTCCGGTGGTCAAGTCCCAGACCCGGAGTAAAGCACTGTGCATCAGCAAAAGAAAACAAGAGATTACACTTGCCCACCAGAATGTGGATCAAAGTCAGAATGACCGAGTGATTCAGGAACTGTTGACCTATTATCCACAGGCTATGAAGGTACTGCAAAAAGACAGGAGTGAGGTATGAATAAACCTTCCGTTTTTAAGCATTTTATTTCCATCGGCACGGGTACTGTCCTCAGTATGCTGGTTGGTTTTCTGACAACCCCTGTTTTGACACGGCTTGTTGGCACAGCAGAATACGGGCAGTATTCCATATTCACCATGTACGCCAGCATTGCATTGATGGTTTTGTGCATGGGTTTTGATCAGGCACTGATCCGGTACTTCTACCGCTTTGATACAATCGATTATCAGCGGATCATCCTGCGGGAATGTGTCACACTGCCGCTCCTCTGCACGCTGTTGACTGCGATAGTTGTGAATATCCTGTGCTGGTGTGGAGCGGTTCGGTTTGAGTTTGAACCTAAAATCATGACCACTCTTACAATTCTGGTGCTTTTTCAGGTGATGAATCGCATTGATCTGATCCTGCTGAGAGTGACCTATCAGACGAAGCTCTATTCTATGCTGCAAGTCCTGACAAAGGTGCTGTTCGCAGGTCTGGCAATCATTGGTTGCCTCCTGCTAAATTCACAGAAGCTGTTTGTACTGACTGTTGCATCCGTAATCAGCTATGGTGTGGTTACTGTGATCGGCATTGGCTCCCAGAGAGCGCTGTGGGACTTCAGAAAGATCAGAGAGAGGTACGCGCTCAACCGTAAAGAACTGTACCAGTATGCCTTTCCGTTCATTGTATCTATGGGCATCACGACGCTGTTCCAAGCGATTGATAAAATTTCTTTGAAACAGTACTGCTCCTATGAAGAGGTCGGTATCTATTCCAGTGCAATCACCCTGGTTCATGTGTTTGCCATCGTGCAGACCACATTCGGTGCGATTTGGTCCCCTATGGTGGTGGAGCATTATGAAAAGGAACCGGAGGATAGGACTTTTTATCAAAAGGGATTCCGTACGATGACCTTCGTGATGTTCTTTATGGGCATTTCCCTGATCCTGTGCAAAGATCTGTTTGTTATGCTTTTGGGTAAGGATTACAGAGGATCGGCGGCTATGATACCGTTCCTGTGCCTGTCACCGATCATGCTGACCATATCGGACACAACCGTGATCGGCATTACATTCAGCAAAAAAAGCTACCTTCAGATCATCGTATCTGCGGTGGCTTGCGTGACCAATATTGTGGGAAACACCCTGCTGGTGCCTGTTTATGGCGGAGTAGGCGCGGCCATTTCCACCGGCTTGTCATATATTGTGTTCTTTGCAATGCGTACCATCCTGTCCAACCGATACTTCCCCATGAAGTGGGGTATGGGGAAATTCTTTGTCATTACGATGCTGTTCCTCGGCTATGCGCTGTACAACACTTTTTGCGCCTTTGGGATTGTTACGATTCTGGGATATGTGGCAATTCTTGCGGTACTGATTGTTGTTTACCGGGATGTGATTCAGGATGGATTGCATTTGCTGAAGAAGCAGTTTTCGTAATACACTTGATTTGAAGAGGCAAAAGAATGGATAAGTGGAGACAAATTAACAGAATGGCATTTCACCTTGCAGCCCGATTGCTACCGAGTTACAGGCATTGCAGGTTAGGGAATAAGCTGAAGAATTCATTTGCAAAAAAGGCTTTTTCTCATGTTGGTAAAGCTGTTAACTGGGGCAAGAATGTCCTGATTTCCGCAGATTTTCGAATAGGAGATTATTCGGGAGTCGGTGACGGAGCGCGTATTCCTAAAGGCGTAACGATTGGTAATGATGTGATGATTGGAAGGGATTTGAAGATATTCACCAAGAATCACAGAAACGACAGGACAGACATTCCAATGAGGCTGCAAGGCTTTACAGAAATCTCTCCAATCGTCATCGGAAATGATGTTTGGATTGGGGATAATGTGATTATTTCAACAGGATGCTGTCATATTGGTGAAGGAAGCATTCTGGCAGCGGGGGCTGTTGTTACAAAGGATGTTGAACCCTATTGTGTGGTTGGAGGAAATCCGGCAAAGGTTATCCGATACCGAAACAAATGATATGGAAGTTTGCATGATGATACGCTCAAAAATGAAACGCTTGATACACAATAGATTTTCTTGAGGAGCAGATATTGTGATGTTGATACCCAATATTGATTTAGAAAACAAGTCCATATTGATCACCGGTGCAGCCGGCTTTATCGGAGCCAACCTGGTCATGGAGATGCTTCGGGGAACAGCTGCGGTAACGATTGTTGGCCTTGACAGTATGAACGACTATTACGATGTGTCTATTAAGGAATATCGGCTAACAGAAATCGAAAAGCTGGCACAGAAAGCTCCAAACAGCCGGTGGCACTTTGTAAAAGGCAACCTTGCGGATCGGGCGCTTTTGGAGCAGCTTTTTCAGGAGCATGCCTTTGATCTTGTGGTCAATCTGGCGGCGCAGGCAGGTGTCCGCTATTCCATTATCAACCCTGATGCTTATATCGAAAGTAATTTGGTCGGGTTTTACAATATTCTGGAAGCTTGCCGCAGATACCCCGTTCAGCATTTGGTATATGCATCTTCCTCCAGTGTTTACGGAACCAACAGGAAAGTCCCTTATTCGGTGGAGGACCCGGTGGACAACCCGGTAAGTTTATACGCCGCCACCAAGAAAAGCGATGAGCTGATGGCTCATGCGTATGCAAAGCTGTATAATATCCCGTCCACCGGGCTGCGGTTCTTTACCGTCTATGGACCGGCAGGAAGACCGGATATGGCATATTTCAGCTTTACCAACAAGCTACTGAGTGGCGAAAACATTCAGATCTTCAACTATGGCGACTGCCTCCGGGATTTTACCTATGTGGACGATATCGTAACCGGTATCCGCCATGTGATGTGTAATGCACCGGAAAAGCAAAACGGTGAGGATGGGCTGCCTCTGCCGCCGTACCGCATTTATAATATCGGCAACAGCCATCCGGAGAAACTTTTGGATTTTGTGGATGTTTTGCAGCAGGAGCTGATCCGGGCAGGGGTGTTGCCGGAGGATTATGATTTTGAAGCACACAAGGTATTGGTGCCCATGCAGCCCGGAGATGTGCCTGTGACTTATGCAGATACTTCTGCGTTGGAACGGGATTTCGGCTTCAAACCCAGTACCAGCCTGCGGGAAGGTCTGAGAAAATTTGCAATGTGGTACAAAGAATTCTACTGCGATTGACAGGTGTATATGAGCAAAAACGAGAAACCAAACCGGGCTTTTTTACAAATGATCGCCCTTGCGGCCAGCGGGGCAAGCGGAAAAGCAGCATGTCTTTCGGACCCGATTGACTGGCAAAAAGTGATTCCGTATGCACAGGAACAGTGTGTGTTACCCTTGCTCGGCTGCACTCTGTTACATAATCCGGACGTTGTATGTCCGGAGGAACTTCGTAATCAGTTAATCAACTCTGTTCGCAGTTGCGCAGGGGGAAATATGGTGCGCAGGGTTAGGGTCATGCAGCTGCTTGCACAGATGGACGCAGAGGGATTGAATGTCAAACTGATCAAAGGTTATGCTGTTGCAGACTGCTATCAGTATCCGGAGTGCCGGGACTCTACAGATATTGATGTTTTGATATCCGGGGAACAAGAATTCCAGGTCTACGCATTTTTGAAAAAGCAAGGTTTTCAAATCACCCCACGGGGAAAGGCTGAGCATCATGCGGTAGGTTTGCACCCAAAGCTGGGAAAATTGGAAGTTCATGTTCGGCTTTATCCTGAGCTGGTCAGTGACGTCTGGCTTAAAAATGTAAACGAGAAAGAACTGGTAGTGGAATCTCCTGTAAGTGTATTACGGAATGGTGAAATATACCGGACCTTGGGATATACGGACCACTTGATTTTTCTGACACTCCACATGGTCAGGCATTTCATCCGATCGGGAATGAATGTCCGGATGATGATCGATGTAGCACAGTATTTTGCTGCTAATAAGAATAAAATCGATGCGGCACGCTATTGGCATATTCTTGAGATGCTGCACTATCGCACCGTGCTTCGCTGCATCTTTGAAATCATGGGAAAAACGGGATGCTTTACGCAATCGGATTTTCCCGAGCTTCCCGAAGAACCCCCCGACGGAATGGCTCATATTCTGCGGGATTTGGAAACAGGCGGGAACATGGGAGTCAAGGAAGAGGGCCGGATTTTGGATGCTTATGAGTATACACGGCAGATGCTTCTGTACAGCAGAAATACATGGCAATACTACCTGTATATGTTGCGGCATAAGTTGCGCTCCGGCTGGCATCAAATGTTTCCCGCCAAGGATGAGATGATGATTTTATATCCGGCTGTAAAGAAATTCCGAATCCTGTATCCGGTTGCTCGTGTTCACCGAATGCTTGCGTATCCGCTGGAAAAGATCCGCAGCGGCATATTGAAGAAGCAGATCCGCACGGATACATCGCCGCTGCCGCAGGAAGCACAGCGCCGGATGGAGATGTTCAAAGAGTTGAATATGCTTCCATAGTCAAATCTATACTGTTTATGCACACAAGGAGGAAAGAAAATGAAAATTGCAATTGCCGGAACCGGTTATGTGGGGCTATCGCTGGCTACGCTGTTGTCCCAGCATCATAAGGTCATAGCTGTTGATATTATTTCGGAAAAGGTAGAAATGATCAACCGCCGTATATCTCCGATTCAGGATACGTACATTGAGCAATACTTTGCGGAAAAAGAGCTGGATCTGACCGCAACAACGGATGCTGATGCAGCGTATCGGGATGCAGAGTTTGTTATCATCGCAGCTCCCACAAATTATGACAGCAAGAAAGATTTTTTCGATACATCAGCGGTAGAAAGTGTCATAGCCCAGGTGATTGCCTGCAATCCGAATGCCGTTATCATCATAAAATCCACTGTTCCGGTGGGATTTACGGCGAATATGCGCCGGAAATTCCAGTATGAGAACATCCTTTTTTCTCCGGAATTTCTGCGGGAAAGCAAGGCGCTGTATGATAATCTTTACCCCAGCCGAATCATTGTTGGTACCGATACCAAAAATGAGAATCTTCTGCGTGCAGCTAAAACGTTTGCGGAGCTACTTCAGGAGGGCGCGTTAAAGTCGGAGATCGACACTTTGATCATGGGCTCTACGGAGGCGGAAGCAGTCAAGCTGTTTTCCAATACATATTTGGCGTTGCGCGTTGGTTTTTTCAACGAATTGGATTCCTATGCCGAGTCGAAAGGATTGAGTACCAAAGAGATCATAGCAGGTGTCTGCCTGGATCCCCGAATCGGGACCCACTATAATAATCCTTCTTTCGGATATGGCGGATATTGCCTTCCGAAGGACACCAAGCAGCTTCTTGCCAATTATCGTGATGTTCCGGAAAATCTCATCAGTGCCATTGTGGAGACCAATCGCACAAGAAAAGATTTCATTGCAGATCGTGTGCTGGAACTGGCCGGGGCATACGGCAAAAACGACGAATGGAATGTGACAAAAGAACGAAATATATACATTGGTGTATATCGATTGACCATGAAGACAGGAAGTGATAACTTCCGCCAATCTTCGATTCAGGGAGTAATGAAACGAATAAAGTCTAAGGGGGCAACAATCATCATCTATGAACCTTCCTTGCCGGATGGCAGCACCTTCTTTGGCAGTCAGGTGATCAACGATTTGGCCCAGTTTAAGGAGAAGAGCACGGTGATTATTGCCAATCGATTTGATCCCTGCCTTGAAGACGTGACAGAAAAGGTATACACACGGGATATTTACAGACGTGATTAAGCAGGCGGTGACGATGACCGGAGTGCGCTTCTAAACTCAATCGTTTGAAAGGAATCGAATAACACCTTGCAAAAATCGCGCATATCGTGTATAATGTGATTACGAAATGATAATCGCGAGGAGCGCAAATATGGCAAGACGATAGACCGATAGTGTATATAACGAACACGGAATCATTACGATTTTTTCTCACTCGCCAAAGCCGGAATGAGAAAAAGTTTCACATTGCAATTCAAAAAATGAGAAAAAGTTTCTCAAACCGCTTGATTTTTAGTGTAAAAAATAGTATAATGTCCGTGAGGTGAACGAAAATGAACTTAAAGGACATTCGGTTACGAAGCAACCTAACGCAAGAAGAGGCGGCACAACTATTAGGTGTTACCAGAAGAACGTATGTGAATTACGAGGCAGGGAAAATCGATGAATCATCCTTGAAGTATAAGTATGTCGTTGAGACGCTGCAAAAAGCGACTTTAATTGACGAGAATCACGGGATATTAACCATAGACCAAATAAGGAAAATATGTGGTGAAATATTCAAGGATTATTCGGTGGAGTACTGTTATCTGTTCGGATCTTATGCCAAAGGCAAAGCAACGGAAAAAAGCGATGTCGATCTGCTTGTCGCAATGCCGGTAGACGGAATGAAATTTTTCGAACTCATAGAGGTATTGAGAGAACAACTAAAAAAGAAAATCGACCTGCTGGATATAGCGCAGCTGGAAAATAATCCCGCGCTGGTACAAGAGATATTGAGGGATGGCATAAAGATTTATGGATAACGTAAAAAACGATAAATACTATCTTGAAAAAATCATATCGGACTTGCGGTTCATAATTGAACACACCAAGGGAAAAACAAAAGACGAAATCGAAAACAACGATTTGCTGGTCGACTCTGTTATGTTCCGCATTATTCAAATCGCAGAGAACAACAGCCGTCTGTCGGAAGAGTTCAAAAAGAAATATAGCGAAATTCCTTGGGTGGCAGTCAAGGGAATGCGTAACAAAATAGTCCATGATTATGGTGTCGTAAATATGGTTATTGTTTATGACACGGTAACGCGATGGATACCGGAGATGTACGAGAAATTGATGAGGATACAATGAGATTTTATGTGGTAGCCGATGTTCACGGATTCTATTTGGAACTACAAGCGGCTTTGACGGAAAAAGGGTTTTATGAAGACAAAGAACCGCATAAACTTGTGGTTTGCGGTGATTTGCTTGACCGAGGGGATGAAGCCTTAGAGCTGCAGGAATTCATACTCGAACTGTTAAAAAAGGACGAGGTAATCCTTATTAAGGGGAATCACGAAGATCTGTTCCTTGACCTTATAAACAATGCGGAGAAGTGGATGACTAAAGCAAATATCTACTCAACGCATCACTGGCAAAACGGAACGATTGACGCGGCTCTTCAACTGACCGGGAAAGACTTGCAGACATCAGTCCTATATCCAGAAGACTTTAAGCTGAAAGCCAAGAATACTCCGTTTTATAAGACAATAATCCCGGCGATGAAGGATTACTACGAAACGAATAACTACATATTCGTTCATGGGTGGATACCTTGCGCTGTAATGGGTCGTGGGATAGGGACGAAAGACACTTTCATCTACGAAGAGAATTGGAGAGAGCAAGGCGAAGATCGGTGGAATAAGGCTCGATGGTTAAACGGAATGGCGGCGGCAAGCTGTGGTGCGCGAGAACCGAACAAAACCATTGTATGTGGACACTGGCACTGTTCCTATGGACACGCGGAATTAGAAGGAAAGGGCAAGGAATTTGGTGCCGATTCGGACTTCTCGCCATACTATGCCGATGGAATCATTGCGATAGACGCTTGCACGGCATTCTCAAGAAAAGTCAACTGCATAGTGATTGAAGATGATATTCGATTCCTTTCAAACGATTGAGTTTAGAAACACACTCTGGATGAGACTTTTCAAAACCACTTGGATCTTCGTGGAAAAAAGTGTGTGCTATTATCTACAAGATGATGTTATGACCTCTATCGCATGATGCAGACCGAGGTCAAGGATAACGCCTTGGCAGACAACGATTTGCTGACGCGTGTCGTCGATTTTAAGAACAAGCTCTACCGTTGGAAATAGAACTCAATTTGACACCGGACGGAGGAAGCTAAAATGGCAATCAGCAAAAAACTTGAAATCATATACCATAATGGTCAGCCCGATGGTATTCGTTCCATCCGCAGACATCTCTCTACGATGACAACCTACGTTATTCCTCGTCCGCTGCTTTCTGAGGCAAAGAAGCTTTCGGGAATTAACCGCCCTGGAATTTATTATCTTATCAGCGAGAACGATGATAATAAAATCGCGCAGATTTATATCGGTCAAACAAGAAACGGAGTAGTTCGCCTTGATGATCATAATCGTTCAAAAGACTTTTGGAATAAGGCAATTATGTTTTTGGCTGACAGCAAAACATTCTCCCTTGATATGATAAGCGGTCTTGAAGCTTATGTTATTGGCAAAGCCCATGAATCCAAGCGATATAAGGTGGAAAACTTTGCAAATCCCAAATATGAGATTGACGAATGCGATTTGCCTTTGATCGAGGAGGTGTACGAAGAAATCAAATTCATTATGGCAACGCAGGGTTACAAAATGGATAACTCTAAAGTAACCTTGAATGAAGCCGATACCCTACATACTACACGTAATGGTGTCACTGCTTTTGGTGCTTACGACGGTGAAAACTTCGAAGTTTTGGAAGGTTCGGAAATTGATATGAGCCGTAAATGTCATTCTTCAACTTTGGAAAAGCAACGTCAAACAGCTCTTGCAAACGGCAATATTGTTTGCGTTGACGGAAAATACAAATTAAATGTTTCTGTATCCTTTACTTCTCCCAGCTCTGCGGCCATGTTTGCTTTGGGCGGCAGTACAAATGGCTGGGTTGAATGGAAGGACAAAAATGGAAAAACTTTGGATGAACTCTATCGGAAATAATTATGTACATATTATTTCAAATTTAGAGTGTGTTTCCAAAGTCATCAGCGGGCGAAATTATGCAAGCCAGCGCAGAGTAGCCGCCAAATGAAGGGAAGCGAGGAATCTGCGAGCGAGCTTTTCGAAGCGCATAGCGATTCTGCGATGATCTTTGATCTTCATCAAAAAGCATTCAACAAGATGCCTTTCCTTGTAGTGACAAAAATCGGTGTATCGTCTTGCCATCTTTGCGCTCCTCGCGATTATCATTTCGTAATCATATTATACACGATATGCGCGATTTTTGCAAGATGTTATTCGATTCCTTTCAAACGATTGCGTTTAGAAACACACTCTAGCACACCTCTTTTTGAATATTCCGCGCGAAACTGAACAGCGCGATCGCACAGAATGAACACCCGGACCGCGCGAGTTGAACACCCTCGCCGCACAGGTTGAACAGCCAGAGATTTCGAGGTAAAATATGGGTACACGCGCGAGCGTGAATCCAATAAAGGAGGTCATCGCCATAACCAATTACCGCGAGATCCTGAGGCTGAATAGCCTCGGGCTCAACAAAACTCAAATAGCAGAAGCCTGCCGGTGTTCCCGTACTGCAAAGCTTTTGCTCTGTCTCCCTTGTGCAAATAGGTGAAGCACAGACCGCGAATGGCTCCCGTTCGATATTCCATATTTTTCGATTCCATAAGTTGCTCGCCGAGCAAAACAATTTCATCGAAACTTTCATCGATATATCCATTTTGCAAAACTCTCATCAGGAAATACCGCACGGTCTCGTCGTTCGGATATTTTTTCTGCATTGCACGGCAGAGATTCAGCCTTTCTTCGGTTTTGCCTTGGCTGTGGAGTTCGGCGTACTTGGTTGTAAATTCTTTGACCTCGGATTGCTTTTTACTCTTGGCAATATCGATTTCAAGAAGGACATCAGCACTGACCTCAAAAATGTTTGCCAATACAGGCAGGTGCGAAATGTCCGGCGCAGTTTTATCGCACTCCCACTGTGAAACCGCATTGGTGGATACACCGAGTAATTCGGCAAGCTGCTCCTGCGTAATATTTTGATCACGACGAAGCTTTTTTATAGTAGTTCCGATAGACATAAATTTTCTCCTTTGTGATAATTCAAAAGCGCTTTTGTATCCTAATTGTACATATCTTTTTGGAATTTTCACACCAAGCATTTAATCGGCGCAATTCAACCAATGCTTTAATTATTACAGAAATAGTTTATAATAAATCGACAAAAAAATCAAATCGCGAATTCACATTTTCCGCTTTCCCGACGCTTGCGTCCGGGACGGGGCAAAAGAAATAGCACCTTTACCCTACGGGAATCGATTCTCGCAGCACGATGCTGCTCGGTCGTCGCGGCTCTGACAGCCGTCTAAGGCTGTCATTCACTTCCGCTCCTTCGATTCCCTCGGGGCAAAAAAATAAAAGCACCCAACGGGTGCTTTTATTTTTTTGGTGACCCCTACGGGAATCGAACCCATGATTGCGCCGTGAGAGGGCGCCGTCTTAGCCGCTTGACCAAGGGGCCATAGTCTTTTGCGGAACAATGGTATTATACCATACAGTTTTATAAAATGCAAGATATTTTTTACTTATTTTTGATTATTTTTAAGGTATTCTTCAAGGCAAAGCCCCGATTGTTTAATTTTTTCAGCATTTTCTTTGCCGACATAGCGCCAATGCCACGGTTCAAAAGCAATTTTGGTTATATCCTCTTTGCCTTTTGGATAGCGAAGAATATATCCGAAATGTTGAGCGTTTTCGCAAAGCCAGACATAATACGGACTGTTTTCAAAATCCGTTGTGGCGGTAGCTCTGTCATGCATATCGACGCAAAGTCCGCTTTGATGTTCGCTCTCTCCCGGACGCGCGGTGTAGCGAGCGGCGAATTTTTCTGCTTTCTCGCGGCTGTAACCCATTTTTTCATAGTCATTTGCGGAGCTTTCAAAAAGATATTTTTGCATGTCATAGCTTCTGTATCCGCTGGTTACGGTAATGGGGGGAGTATCAGTACCGAAGTATTTTTCCATAGCGCAGATAAGTGCTTCAAGTGCCACGGCAGCTTCTTTTGTTATTCTTTGAGCCGCTCTGCCGTCGGGACGTGTTGATTTTATATCAATAAGTTCGCAGGGGACAAAGTTTTTTGGAAGCGGATTTTCCGAATTTACAAGCAAAATATCGGACGCAGATATATTAAAAGAAAACAGTAAAACAAAAAGCACGGCAAGAGCCGTGCTTTGAATGACTTTAAGCATATTTTCGCACCTCTTTTTGATATATGGTGCGACTGAAAGCCTGTTTTTATTCGTTTATTCCGAATATCGCTTTTGCATTTTTAACTTCCGTTTCACAGAAAGCGTCATAATCCATACCGAGAAGCTCGGCGGCTTTTTCGGCGGTATAATGCATATAGCCGCTGTGATTCATCTTGCCACGCATAGGTACAGGAGCAAGATACGGGCAATCTGTTTCAACGAGAATTCTGTCCTGCGGAACAACCTTTGCCGCTTCAAGCAGTTTGCTTGCATTTTTGAATGTCAGTGAACCCGAAAAGGATATATAATATCCGCGACGTAAATATTCCTTTGCTTGCTCGGCGCTGCCGCTGTAACTGTGCAGAATTCCTATGACATTCGGATGAGCGCAGACAATGTCAAATACGTCGCCGTGTGCCTCTCTGTCGTGAATGATTATTGGCAGGGAGTAATCTTCGGCGAGCGAGAGCTGTGCATCGAAAAACTTTTTCTGCGTTTCTCTGTCCGAAAAGTCGTAATAATAGTCAAGACCGATCTCGCCTAAGGCTTTTACTTTGGATTCCGAAAAAAGCGGGATTATTCTGTCAAGAGCAGAATTTATCTCTCCCGCCGCACTGCATTCGTGCGGATGAATTCCTGCGGCGGCGTACATTTTATCATACTTTTTTGCAAGCTCAATCGATTGTATCGAAGTTGCCTCGTCCGTTCCAGCGCAGAGAATTCCGCAGATGCTGTCTGAAAACAGAGATTTCAGAAGCTCAGTCGGATCGCCGAATTTTTCATCGGTATAGTGAGCGTGAGTATCAAAAAGGGAAGTCATCAGTTGTTTTCCGCAAGTTCAGCTTCGATTTCCGCAAGCTTTTTCTGTTCATCTATTCTTGCAAAAAGCACAAATGATTCGCCGACTTTTCTGCCAGCAGGAAGCAGACCGAACGTAGCGGCGCTTTCAAGTGCGCTTTCATCTGCTCCGAGAGAGGCAAGTATCTTTGCGGAGGCTTCCGGCATGGACGAGCCGAAAAGTACGCCCAGAATACGGAGCGATTCAAGGAGGTTATAGATAACCGTCGCAAGCTCTTCTTTTTTGCTTTCATCCTTTGCGAGCGCCCAAGGAGTCGTCTCGTCGATATATTTGTTTGCTCTTCTTGCAATATTCATCGCCGAATCAAGCGCATCGGCAACCTTGAAGGAATCCATGTTTGCGATGAATTCGTCATAGGAGCGTTTTGCCGTGGCGATAAGGTCGCCGTCGAATTCAGTCTTTCCGGTCGGAGCGGGAATCACGCCGTCAAAGTACTTTTTCGTCATTGAAAGAGTTCTTGCAAGCAGATTTCCGAGTGTATTTGCAAGGTCGGTATTGTAGCGCGATATGACCGACGGGTAGGTTATCGAGCCGTCGGATGAATAGGGCATTTCGGAGAGGAAATAATATCTTGTTCCGTCAACGCCGAAATGACGCACAAGCGTGTCGGAATAGATAACGTTGCCTTTTGATTTCGACATCTTATCCGTGCCGAAGAGGAACCAAGGATGTGCAAAGATCTTTTCGGGGATCGGTTCGCCGAGTGCCATAAGGAAAATAGGCCAATAGATAACGTGGAAACGTGCGATATCCTTTCCGATAACGTGAAGGTCTGCGGGCCAGAATTTTCTGTAATTTTCGCTGTTTTCACCGCAATCATAACCGAGCGCGGTGATGTAGTTTGAAAGTGCGTCAAGCCATACGTAAACTACATGCTTTGAATCGAAATCTACGGGAACGCCCCAGGTAAACGACGAGCGGGAAACGCAAAGATCCTGAAGTCCCGGTTTTATGAAGTTGTTAACCATTTCTTTTTTTATGCCTTCGGGGGCGATAAAATCGGGGTGCGACTCTATATATTCAAGAAGTCTGTCCTGATATTTGCTCATTTTGAAGAAGTATGCTTCTTCTTTTTCACGACGGAGAGGTCTGCCGCAATCGGGGCAGACGCCGCCCTCTGCCTGTGTGTCCGTAAAGAACGATTCGCAGGGAACGCAGTACCAGCCCTCATAGGAGCCTTTGTAAATATCGCCCTGATCATAGAGCTTTTTGAAGATTTTCTGAACGGCTTTTACGTGATGCTCGTCCGTTGTGCGGATAAAGCAGTCATAATCCACGCCGAGAAGTTTCCATATCTCTTTTATCTGTGATGAGATACCGTCAACATATTCCTGCGGAGCGAGTCCGCTTGCGTTTGCAAGATCTTCGATTTTCTGACCGTGTTCATCCGAGCCTGTGCAGAAGAAAACGTCATAGCCCTGCGACTTTTTGTAGCGCGCAATTGCGTCTGCCAGCACGGGATCATACGAGTTGCCGACATGGGGCTTGCGCGAAGCGTATGCTATCGCGGTAGTGATATAATACTTTCCTTTGTTTTCCATTGTCCTTCTCCTATATAATCTTTTTCCCGCCTATGATGACGGAGAAAATGTTTTTTTCGTTATCTAAAATGAGCATATCAGCTCGCTTTCCGACTTCAATTGAGCCGCAGCTATCGTAAATCCCGACCATTTCGGCAGGAGTCTTTGTGGCGCATATCAGTGCTTCTTCAAAAGAGATATCGCAGAAGCGCATAAGATTTTTTATTGCGTCGTGAAGCGTGAGAGTGCTTCCGACAATCGTCCCGTCGGATTTTCTTGCGCCTTTCTCCGAAAGCGTAAACGGTATGCCGTTCATCTCGTAATTTCCGAAAGGAAGGGTCGCCTGCGGAATCGAATCGGTTATCAGGACGAGCTTATCGCCGTCATATTTTTTCGCTTTGTAAAGGGCGCGCACGGCTTCGGGCGAGACGTGCAGTCCGTCGCAGATGAGCTCCGTATAAGCGGATGATGCCATTGCCGCTCCCGCCGCGCCTGTTCCTCTGTGGGTGAGTGCCGTCATTGCGTTGAAAGTGTGCGTAAATGATACCGCGCCTTCGGAGAGCGCTTTTTCACATTCCTCGGCGGTTGCGTTTGTATGTCCTATGCCTATTGTCGCAAGCTTTGAAAGCTCAGATACAAGTCCTTCCGGAGCTTCTTCCGGCGCGAGAGTAAAGTGCGTTTTGAGCGGATATATCTCCTCTGCAAGTGCGGTCATTTCGCTTTCGTCGGGTTTTCTTATGAGCGAAACATCGTGACAGCCGGGCTTTTTTGCGCTTATATACGGACCTTCGATGTGAACTCCGGCAAAACGCGCGCTGTCTGACGCCGCCGATTTAATATTTGAAATTGCCGAATTTATCTTCGGCAGAGCCGCTGTCATAACTGTCGGGAAAACGGTCGTTGTGCCGTGGAGCGCGTATATCAGCGATAGCCTTTCAAGTGTTTTTTCGTCTGCCTCCATTATGTCAATTCCGCCGCAGCCATGCGTATGGACATCGATATAACCGGGAACTATGAATTTTCCCTCGCAGTCGACCGTATTATATTCGGCAAGCTTATCGCAGATTATTCCGTCCGAGACGTAAACATCGCGCTTCACAAACGCGCGCTTTTTCGTATCGAATACGCTTGCGCCTGTTAGTTTCTGTTTCAATTCCGTTCTCCTTTTCAATCCGAGATAATAAAAGTATATTATATTTTACGCGGATTTTCAATCTTTCCGCATTATTTTGTTGTATATTTCGCTTTTTCCTACGCCCCTGTCATGTGCGGCGGCTTTGATTGCGTCATTTTTTGTCATTCCCTGAGATATGTAATGTGCGACGTGCTCTTCTATCGTTAAAGTCTTTGCAAGGGAATTTTCTTCTTCCTTAGGTGCGCCTTCGATTATAAGCACGAATTCTCCTTTCGGAGTTGCGGCTTTGTAATATTCAACCGCTCCCGAAAGCGTTGTGCGGATGACTTCTTCGTTTATTTTTGTAAGTTCGCGGCAAAGGGCGATTTTTCTGTCCCC
>ERZ857840.1317-NODE-1317-length-28625-cov-5.557088_pt1 | contig 28625 bp, 20 predicted proteins | sample MGYA00519760_ERZ857840 | MGnify/ENA primary metagenome ERZ857840 (study PRJEB31778, sample SAMEA3449371) | human gut metagenome | biome: human gut; feature: human-associated habitat; material: faeces | place: United Kingdom | collected 2010/2012 ... | reverse complement strand
ACATCTTCTTCGACCCGTGGTTCTCGCTGTTCAAATTCAAACGCGGAAACACCGAGTACGGTCTGGGATGGCTGCCGCTGGGCGGATATGTCAAGATCGCCGGCATGATCGACGAGTCGATGGACACGGAACAGATGAAACAGCCCGTCAAACAGGACGAGTTCCGCGCCAAACCCGCCTGGCAGCGTTTTCTGGTGATGATCGCCGGCGTGGTGATGAACGTCGTGCTGGCCGTGGCCATCTACATCGGCGTCTGCTACACCTGGGGCGACAGCTATTTCTCGAACGAGGATGCCAAATGGGGCTACAACTTCAACGAAGCGGGCCACAGCCTCGGATTCCGCGACGGGGACCGGCTGGTGAGCATCGACGGCGAGGCGGTGGAGAACCCGATGGTGTTCCTCAACTCGCTGCTGATCACCGAGGGCGACCGCCGCGTGGTCGTGGAGCGCGACGGAGAGCAGGTGGAACTGACGCTCCCGCTCGCCGAACTGATCGCCATGCGTCAGAACAAGGGCTATGAAAAACTCCTCGTCCAGCGCATGCCTTTCCTGATCGACAGCGTCGTGGCGCCGACTGCCGCCCGGCTGCGGAAAGGCGACGAGATCGTCGCTATGGAGAGCCGGCGCACGGCGGACCGTTACGAAAAGATGGACTACCGCGACTACAAAGCCTATCTGCAACTCCATGCCGGCGACACGGTGCAGCTGACTGTCCTGCGCGACGGCGGAACGCTGGAACTTCCCGTTCCCGTCTCCGCCGAGGGAACGATCGGCGTGATCGTGCAAAACCCCTACACGCTTCGCACGCAGACGTACACCTTCTGGGAGTCGATTCCGGCGGGTTTCCGCAAGGCCGGCGACATGATCTCCTCCTACTGGGAGCAGCTGAAGATGATCGTACAGCCCAAGACCAAGATGTACGAGGAGCTGGGCGGATTCATCGCCATCGGCAGCATCTTCCCCTCGTCGTGGGACTGGCAGGATTTCTGGCTGAAAACCGCCTTTCTGTCGATCATCCTCGCCGTGATGAACATCCTGCCGATCCCGGGGCTCGACGGCGGACACGCTATCTTCACCTTCTGGGAGATGGTGACGGGACGCAAAGTGAGCGACAAGGTGTTGGAAGGCGCGCAGTACGTCGGGCTTATCATCATCCTGTTCCTGCTGCTCTACGCCAACGGAAACGACATATACCGGTTCTTCATCAAATAGCGGCAGGGACGCCGAACAGTCGAAACGGCCCGGATCAAAAGATCCGGGCCGTTTCGGCATATCGGGGAGGCCCGAAAATCGCAGCGTTTTGCAATTTTTTTTGTAATTTATCCAAAAAGCAAGTATATTTGACCGCAGGAGTAAGCTGCGCCCGCAGCGAAGGTTAGTTTAACGAGAGACGAAGAAACCATGAATAAGGACGGAACATACAACGGCCCGAAGGCTCTTGTATTCCGCAATTCGGAGGGGGGGGGAAATGTCCCCGAATTCTTCCGGAACTATTATCCCATGTTCGTCTCTTTCGCCCGCAACTTCGTCCAGAGCCGCGAGGTATGTGAAGACCTCGTGCAGGAGGCTTTCGTAGCCCTGCTCGAACAGGGATGCACGTTCGACAACGAATACCTGGCCAAGGGATTCCTCTACAAAACCCTGCGCAACAAATGCCTCAACCATCTGCGTCACGAGCAGATACGCAACCGCTACGCCGAAATGCAGGCGGCGCACTACAAACGTGAGCGCAACGAGAAAAAGAGCGAAGAGTTCTTCATCGACGCCATCATGCGCGAAGAGTCGTCGCTGATCATCTCGCAGGCGATCGAAGGACTGCCGGAGATGGGCCGTCAGGTGCTCAACATGTCCGTCGAAGGACTCTCCAACCAGGAGATCGCCGACGTGCTCGGCATCTCGATCAACACCGTGCGCACGCACAAATCACGCGCCTACAAAGTCCTGAGGATCGTGCTTTCCAACCAATGGATGCTCTTCTGATCCGCTGAAATCCGGCTCCGAAGTTACGATTTCACACGCCTCTAACCGATGCAAAAATAAGTTTTTACATTTTTTTCGCATCGCGTGTCATCCGTTCCCGCTTCCGAAGTGTTATAATAACAGTGTTAGTCGGGAATATCATATCATTCATCAAGGCAGGTGTGCTGCTGGGACGTTTTTTCGTATCGAAAACCTCCCCGCACGAGCGCGAACAGCTCAAACTGCGTCTCCGGGAGCTGAAAGGCGAGGAAAAAACCCGCATCGTCGGAAAGATACTCGACGCCGAAGAACTGGAACGCCGCCGGGCGATCCGCTCCGAATGCGACGTGGAGCGGGCCTGGGAGCAGGTGCAGCGCCGGATGGAAGAGCGCAGGGACCGGCGGCGCCTGAAACGCTACGCGCTGATGCTGCAAAGCGCCGCGAGCCTTGCAGCAGCGGTGCTGATCGCCTGCGGCGTCATCTACTATACGCACATCGGACGCCAGAAACGGGTGATGGCGCAGATCGCGCAGATCAAACCCGAAGGACAGCACGCGGTGCTCTATTTCGCCGACGGTGCGAGCATCGACCTCGGGCTGCGGGATTCGCTGGCGCTCCGGACCGAAACGGGCGTAGACGTGGAGCTAACCGGAGAGAACTGTCTCGCCTACAAGTCCCGGCACGAACCGAAAAAGGAGCTTCCCGAAGAGTACAACACGCTGGTCACGCCCCGCGGCAGCGAATACAGCCTCACGCTGGCCGACGGCACGCGGGTATGGCTGAACGCCGCCTCGCGCCTGCGGTTCTTCACCTCGGACCGGGGCCGCGAACGCCGCGTATGGCTCGAAGGCGAAGCCTATTTCGAGGTGGCTCACGACGCCCGGCGGCCTTTCATCGTCGAATCGGGCGGCCAAAGCATCCGGGTGCTGGGAACGCGCTTCAACATCAACACCTATGAAGGCGACCGCGCCATATACACCACGCTGGTGGAGGGTTCGGTGGCCATCAGCCCGCTCGCAGGCGGAGACGCCGTGACGCTCGAACCCGGACAACAGGCCGAATACAGCCGCCGGAAAGGCGGCGCGATCGCCGTGAAAGCGGTCGATACGTCGCTGGCGACAGCCTGGATGAGCGGAACTTTCATTTTCGAACACGCCTCGGTCACCGAGATCATGGAGAGCCTTTCGCGCTGGTACGACTTCGAATTCGAGGTATCGCCCCTGCTCGACGGACTTCGGTTCAGCGGCCAGTTCCCGCGGTGCGAGAACCTCGACAAAATACTCACCATCATCGCATCGACCGGGACAGGCATGCAGATAAACTACGACGGAACGAAGATCACGCTGAGATAGAAAACACCCATTCAAACCACTCGAATTATGACGAAACCTTTACAAACAAACGAACGGAAACTTCCGGGAGGGACTTCCGCGGTGCGCCTGCTGCGGCCGCTGGCATTCCCGACAGTCGTTTCGGTCATGTTATCCATGAGCCCATCCCCGGCGTTTGGACAAGGCAACACCCCCGGACACGAAGAATTTGTCCGCGACAACTGCCGCACGGAGTCCGCAGCCACGGCTGAAGCCCGCTATTCGGGCGAAGAGCTGCGCAGACTCCACCCCACCGACCTCATGAGAGCCCTGCAACTGATCGACCCGTCGATCTGCGGCACCGACCCCGACGAACGATACGGCTCCGATCCCAATGCGGTTCCCGCCGCGATGAGCCTCCAGGGCGTGAAATCGTTCGCCTGGGGATTGAGTTCCGCCGATGCCCGGCCGCTGGTCATCGTTGACGGCCACAGCGAATCGTTCGACCGGCTGAAAGATTTCGACATCCAGCGCATCGAAAGCGTCGCGCTGCTCAAAAACGCCACGGCGACGGCCTTGTACGGCGTGAGGGCCGGGCAGGGAGTGATCGTCATCACGACGAAGATCCCGGAGACCCACCCCCTGCGGCTGACCTATCATTTCGACGGCACGTTCCAGCGTGCCGGCATGCGTGCGTTCGACCTGATGGATGCCGGACAGAAACTCGACTGGGAAAAACGCATGGGCGCCTACGAAGGCAACGACGCACTCTACCAACAGCGCATGGCGGACGTAAAGGCCAACGGTTCGACCGACTGGCTGGAGATGCCCCTCCGGACCTCGTTCTCGCACCGCCACCGCGTCACGGTTGACGGCGGCGACAGCAGCCTGCGTTACCGCGGGGTGCTCTACATGAACCCCGTGAAGGGTGTGATGAAGGGCTCGAAGCGCACGATGTACGGCGCATCGGCCTTCATCGGCTACACGACGCGCAAACTGGAAATCTCGAACGAACTGAGCGTGGACATGGCCGACGCCGCGGAATCGACCTACGGGTCGATGTACGAATGGGCGCGGATGAATCCCTACTACGCATCGGCCGACGAGCGCGGCGTACCCTACGACATACTGGGCGAAGGGACTTTCAGCGAGCAATGGTCGCCGCTCTACGAAACCTCGCTCAACAGTTTCGCCGAAAACAAGATCGCACGCGTGAACAACAACCTCACCCTGCGCTGGAAGATCGACGAACATTTCAGCGTGGCAGGCCAGTTCAACCTTACGCACGACTACGACAAGCGTTCGGAATTCACCTCCCCGCAGTCGCTCGTCTACAAGGATTACGGCATCGACGAAATCGACCAGAAAGGCAGCTACCGCATCCTCCGCAACCGGCTGGAAAGCTATCAGGAAAAGGTGTGGGCCGACTACCGTCTCGAACGCGGGCGCCACGCCCTGCGCGCCACGCTCGGCATGGAGGTCTACTCGGCGACGATGACCGACGACGCATTCCGCGGCGTGGGCATGTCGAGCGACCACATGGACTACATCTCTTTCGCACAACGATACGCCGCGGAGCGCCCCGAGGGCACCAAGACCTACGAGCGCGTGCTGAGCGGCTACGGCGCAGTGTCGTGGAGCCTGGACCGGACGCTTTTCATCGACCTCGCGGGCCGCGTGGACAAATCCTCGATGCTCGCACCCGACAAACGCACGGCGGGCTCCTACTCCCTGACAGCGGCTTACGATCTGAAAAAAGCCCTGCTGGAAAACTCGGAGCTGATCGGCCGGCTGATGCTGACGGCCGGATACGGCAGCACGGCGGGATACCAGTTCGACTACGCATTCGCCAACCCGCTCTACGCCTACGACATCGGCAACCCCTACCTCAACGGCATGGGGACATACAGGACCGGGCTCGATTACAGCAAGGGCCTCGTGACCTTCTACAACATGAACGTCTGCAACCCGGCTCTGAAATGGAAGACGACGCGCAACGTCAACGTCGGCGTCAGCGGCCGCATCAGCACGGTGGACATCGCCGTGAAATACTATAACTCCCTGTCGAAAGACCTGCTGACGCTCGAAGAGCAGAACATCGCCTTCGGATCGGGCTACCGCTATGCCAACAGCGGCGCGATCCGCAATTCGGGCGTGGAATTCTCGGTGGCGGCAGGCGTCCTGCGCGACCGCAACGGCCTCGACCTGACACTCTTCGCCAAAGGCGTCGTCAACCGGAGCCGGATCACCGAACTGCCCGACTATTCGGCCGCAGCGTTCAACGCGTCCAACTTCGAGAACGGAAACCATTACGGCATGTCCGAGGGCGATGCCGCCGACGGCATCTACGCCCTGCGCTCGGCAGGTATCGACCCGGAGACCGGACGCGAACAGTTCTACCTGCGCGACGGATCGGTGTCGTTCGACCCGACCGCCGCAGACATGGAGTATCAGGGCAGCATGACCCCGAAGCTGCGCGGTACGTTCGGCGCGACGGCCGCCTATCGCAACTTCGATTTCGCGGCGGTCTTCTCCTATTCGCTGGGCGGCAAGTTCTACGACCTCTACACCCAGCGGGCGGTGGATCTGGCCGGATACTCGGACAACGTTCCGACGGCCGCCGCGGACAAATGGAGCCCCTCGAACCAAAACGCCGTCTACCAGGGCGTCGGCAACGCCTCGGAATACGCCTCGTCGCGGTTCGTGTCGAAGCGCAACACCCTTTCGCTCGCGTCGCTGCGCATCGGATACGCATTTCCGAAACGGATCGCCTCGGCGATGCGCATGCAGGCGCTGAAAGTGAACCTCACGTGCGACGATCTCTGGTATTCGTCGTCGGTGAAGAGCCCCCGCAGCCTCTACTATCCCTATGCAACGAGCTTCATCCTTTCGCTTCAAGCAACCTTCTAAAAACGCGAACACATGAAAAAAATCATATACACCGCGCTCCTGCTCCTCGTCACCGTATCGTGCGACAAATGGTTCGAGGCAGAACCCAAGGGAGGAGGCCAGTCCGGCGCCAAGGTCTTCGACAACGAAGCCTCTTTCCGCGACTACATGAACGGCATCTATACCGGACTCCGTTCGGAGGAACTCTACGGTTCGAACCTCACGCTGGGAGGCGTGGAATTCCTCGCCCAGAGCTTCGTCCCCGACGAAGGAGCCGAAGCATGGACCAAACTGGATTTCAGCAGCGAAATGGGACAGAATGTCTCCCGGGAGGCTTATGCCAAGCTCTACGCCGCCATCTACCAGTGCAACGACATTCTCGAACTCTTCGCCGAAAAGAAAGACGTGGATTTCATCGCCGGATCGCGCGAAATGATGGTCGCCGAGGCCCAGGGGCTGCGGGCATTCCTGCATTTCGAACTCCTGCGGCTTTACAGCCCCGCCTATGCGGCGGACAACGCCGCGTCGAACATCCTCTGGGTGGAGGGCACGCAGCCCGAAGGCGTGCGGATGACCACGGCACAGCTGACCGACAAGATCATCGCGGAGCTGGAGGCCGCAGCCGCCGAGCTCGCCGAATACGACCCCGTCGTCACCGGCGTGAGCTACGACGAAATGTCGCTCCTGGGGGCCTCGCCCATCGACCGCGTCTGGAAACTCAACTACTACGGCTGTCTGGCAGCCGAAGCCCGCGCGCTGATGAGCCGCGGCACGGCAGATGATTTCGGCAAGGCATACGGACTGCTGACGAAGATCATCGGCGAAGGCGGATATGCTTTCGTGCGAACCGTTTCGGGAACCGACTACGAATTCTCGACAGAGTTCATCTTCGCGCTGCCCTCGCCCGAAACGGGATTCTGCGCCCTCTCGGAAGAGCTCTTCGCGCCCGTTCCCGACGGCCGGGGCGTGACCCTCTCGGCACGGCTCGACATCAATGACCTGCACGCCGACGACCGTCGCCGCAACTGGTTCGACGCCGACAACACGATGCGCACGAAATTCGCCCCGACGAGCAAGATCGACAAATGGAAAACCACACCGGCAATCCCGGTGATCAAGATCGGCGAGGTGTACCTCATGGCCGCGGAAGCTGCCGCCAAATCGGACCGGCTCCCCGCGGGTATCGGACTGTTCAACGACTTCATGGTCCAACGTAACAGCGAATCGCTGAAGCTGCCCGAAACAGCCACGCAGGATCAGCTGATGGAGGCCATCGACAAACAGTACCGGTACGAATTCCTGGGCGAAGGCGTGCGCTATCACTTCTGCAAACGCCTCAATCAGACGATAACGGCCTACAACGGCTCGCAGATAACCGAGATCGGCAAAAAGGCATTCCCCATTGTCAAATAACCTAAGATCAAGCAGATGAACAACATCACGAAACATACCGTCCCGGCACCCCGCAACGCACAGTCTCTCAGGCTGCTGCGGATGTGCCTGCTGCTGACCCTCCTGGCTTGCATCCCCGCCGGAGCGCTCCGTGCGCAGGAAGCCAAAGTCTCGTTCCGGTTACAGGAAAAACCGCTCTCGACCCTGCTGACCGAAATCCAGAAGCAAACCGGATACAAAATATTTTACAGCGACAACAGCGTCGATGTATCGCGCAAAGTAAACGTCTCGGCAAGGCAGGTGCCCGTGAACAAGGTGCTCGAAAGCATCCTTCCCAAACTGGGCCTCACTTACCAGTTCATCAACAATACCATCGTACTGTCGCAGGACCCCAAAGCCGCAGCGACCCAGGGAAGTTCGGTAATGGCCAAAGCCGTCCCGGTGCGCACAGTATCGGGCGTGGTCCGGGACGAAGCGGGCAAGCCGATCGTCGGCGTATCGGTCATCTCGGTCAAAGACCGGCAGCGCGGAACCTCGACAGCCGCAGACGGAACATTCTCGTTCCGCGTGCCGGCCGATGAAACGCACATCACCGTCTCGATGATCGGCATGAAAACCCAGACGCTGCCCGTCGGCAACGGAACCCTGAACGTCACGATGAAATCCGACGTTATCGAATCCGAAGCGCTCGTAATCACGGGTTATGTGCCCAAGGCCAAGAACAGCTTCACGGGTACGGCGACGCAGGTGAAGGGTGCCGATCTGGTGAAGGTCAACCCGACCAACATGTTGCAGGCGTTGCAGGTGTACGACCCCTCGTTCGTGATCTCGGACATCACCGGCGAATTCGGATCGAACCCCAACTACATTCCCGACCGCATCGAGATCCGCGGCGCGAACAGTATGCCCGACATCTCGGAAAACACGCTCCAAACCTACACCTCGCTGCCGATCTTCATCCTCGACGGATTCCAGGTCGAAGTGGAAAAGGTCTACAACCTCGACATCAACCGCGTCGAGAACGTCACCATCCTCAAAGACGCCGCGGCATCGTCGATCTACGGATCGCGCGCGGCGAACGGCGTGGTCGTCATCACGACCAAAATGCCCCAGAAAGGCAGCATACAGATCTCCTACACGCTCAACACCAGCATCGAGACCCCTGACCTCTCGTCTTACAACCTGATGAACTCGAAAGAGCTGGTGCAGTACTACGAAAAGATGGATGTCTTCTCGGGAGGCTCGACCACCATCGGCAGCGTGGACCCCGAACGGCGCAACCTGCTGACGATGCTCAAAATGGAGGCCGCCAACGGCGTGGACACCTACTGGCTCGCACAACCGCTCCGCACCTCGTTCAAGCACGACCATTCGCTCTTCCTCGAAGGCGGAACCGACGTTGGCAAACCGGGCAAGGATCACACGCTGCGCTACCAAATCAACCTCAACGGCAATTTTTCGGACGGCGTGATGATCGGCTCGCAGCGCAACACCTACGGCGGCGGCGCGAAACTGATCTACGACACCCGGAAGCTGCAACTGACCAGCGACCTGCAAGTGGGATTCACCGACACGAAGGATTCGCCCTACGGCAACTTCTCGACCTACACCCAGCTGCTCCCGATCTTCCGTATCAAGGACAGCAACGGAGACTATTTCCCGACCCTTTCGGCGAACAACATCCCGCTCTACGAGAACTTCCCCTGGACCGGCATCGGCTCCGATGTCCTCGGTTCCCAGATCAACCCGCTCTACGAGGCCAACAACCTGAACAACTTCTCGCGTGGCAACAACCTCAGCCTGACGTATCAGCTGGGCGCCAACTGGGAGATCGTCAAGGATCTGCGCCTGCGGGCGTCGTTCACTTACGACCGGATGGAAAGCATGACGGAGAAATACGTTTCGCCGTTCAGTTCGGCGATCACCGACGGACTCGAAAACAACTCCGTCGAACAGCTCTACCGCCGCGGCTCCTACGACAAGCAGAACACGACGACATCGAAATACTACGGCATGGTCAACCTCTCCTACCTGAAAAGTTTCGGACGGCACACCGTGCAGGCCGTACTCGGCGGCGAGATCAAAGAGGACAACGCCGAAAGCGACAGCTATTCGGTGACGGGATTCCTCAACAACTCGCAGACCTACCCTTCGGACGGCGCACAATATCCGCTTTCGGGACGCCCCACCGGTTCGAGCAGCATCGTCCGCACGGCGGGCGCCTTCGCGACGGTCAACTACTCGTTCGACAACCGTTACATGCTCGACGGAAGCTACCGCGTGGACGGATCGTCGAACTTCGCCAGCAAACAGCGCGTATCGTCGTTCTGGGCCGTGGGCGTGCGGTGGAATCTCATGAACGAGAAATTCATGAACCGCAAGATCTTCGACAACCTCGCCCTGAAAGCCAACATCGGCACCACCGGCAACTCCAACTTCGTGCTGAGCCAGATCCTCAACATGTACAAGTACCTGACGATGTACGACGGAATCACGGGCGCCGAGCTCATGTCGCTGGCCAACCCCGACCTCAAATGGCAGACGACGCTCAAACGCAACATCGGCGTCGAACTGGGGTTCCTGCAAAACCGGATCAACTTGGAGTTCAACTACTATTCGAACACCACGGACAACAACATCACCCGGGTCGATATTCTGCCCTCGACGGGATTCTCGTCCTACACGGCCAATCAGGGCGACGTAAGCAACAAGGGTTTCGACTTCAATCTCTCGGTAACGCCCGTCCGCACCAAGGAATGGCAGCTGAACCTCTTCGTGAACGGGCAGCACAACCGCAACAAACTGACGAATCTCTCGGAAGCCCTCAAAGACTACAACAAGCAGATCATGGAGCAGCAGACGACGACCGACAAGACCAAAATCGAGAACGTCTTCCTGTTCGAGGAGGGCAAATCGCTCACGGCGATCTACGCCGTGCCGTCGGCCGGCATCGACCCCGGCACGGGTCAGGAGATATTCATCACCAAGGACGGCAAGCGCACCTTCACGTGGAACTCGGCGGATCAGGTGGTCGTGGGCGACACGGAGCCCGACCTGAGAGGCTATTTCGGCGTGAATCTCAGCTACAAGCGCTGGTCGCTGAACACCAGTTTCGAATACTCGTTCGGCGGCGAGATGTACAACCAGACGCTCGTGGACCGCATCGAGAACACCTCGATGAACAACTCGGTCAACCGGGTGGCCTACAACATGGACCGCCGGGCCCTCTACGACCGCTGGTCGGAGCCGGGCCAGAGCGCCAAGTACCGCGGCATCAACGTCTCGGGAAAAACCTACGCCAGCTCGCGTTTCGTACAGAAGAACAACTACCTGCGGATGAACTCGATACGCATCATGTACAACCTCAACAGCCCCGACAAGCGGCTGCTGGGCATGTCGATGCTCCGTATCGCGCTCTCGGCCAACGACCTGTTCTACTCCTCGACGATCCGGCAGGAGCGCGGACTCTCGTATCCCTTCGCACGGACGTTCACGCTCAGTCTTCAAGCTAACTTCTAAAAACAGATTTCCATGAAAATAAGATATATCGCAACCCTGCTGCTGCTGGCCGTCGGCACCGTATCGTGCAAAGACTGGCTCGACGTATATCCCCGTTCGGAGATCACTTCGAACAAGGTTTTCGAGAACGAAGACGGTTTCTACTCCGCGCTTGCGGGCCTCTACATCAAGATGGCCGACGACAAGCTCTACGGATTCGACCTCACGTGCGGATACCTCGACCTGATGGGAGGCGCCGTGTATATGGGCGCAGGCAACATGGTCACCTATCAGGCAAACAATTACTATGCAGACCCGACTTACGGCCCCATGGTCGCAGCACTGCAATTCCCCGCATTCAACTACACGCGCGGAGGCATCCGGACAGAAAAGACCGACGCCACGCTGGAAACGATCTGGACGAAGATGTACAACACCATCACCAACGCCAACCTGCTGCTTCAGGAGCTCAAAACCACCGACGTAGCGTTCGAAACGGGTGTCAAGGAACTGTTGACGGGCGAAGCGCTGGCCGTGAGGGCTTACCTGCATCTCGACCTCGTGCGGCTGTTCCAGCCTCCCTACCTGTCGGAGCAGGGCAGGACGGCCAAACGCATCCCCTACATGGAGACGCTCGATGCTCTGAAATTCGTTTCCTCATCGACGACCGACGAGATTCTGGACAAGGTGGACGCCGATCTGGCCCATGCCGCCGAGATCATGAAGGACAACGATCCCATCAGCTCGGACAAGAGTTACCATACGCTGATGTTCACCACCAACCGCCAGTACAAGCTGAACTATTACGCCGTGAAACTACTCCAGGCACGGTCGTTCCTCTACCGCGGCAAGGACAAAGAGGCCTATGAAGCGGCCAAGGAGGTCATCGACAACGCCGCGGGAGCCGGCGTCCACTTCATCACCGAAGCCGAGCGCAGCCGTGTCGATAGTTACGGAACCCCCGTGGACCGCAGCTGCCCGATGGAAAATCTCTTCGCCGTGCTCACGGACGATCTGGACAAAAACATGCGCGACGCACTCAATATGAGCGGAACACGACTCGGTGCAATGGCCCGCTTCAATTCGAACAAATGGCTGAGCGCAACTTCCGGACTGACGCCTGGGGCCTTCTTTTCCGCAGAAAGCGACATCCGCATCAACCTTTGGAAACGGACGGTCTACCCCTCGGGCATGGTCGGCAAATACATCCGCGAATCGAGTGCGGCAGAGGATGTGGCGCTCTATCCGAAGCAGGCCGTGACGCTGCTCAAACTGGGCGAAGCCTATCTGATCGCCGCCGAAGCGGCCATCACGGCAGTCAGCCCGAGCGAAGGTCTGAGCATCCTCCGACAACTCCAAGACGCACGAAAAGGCGGCATATACGACACGACCGACGGTCTGAAAGAAGAGATCCTGCTCGAATACCGCCGCGAAACGCTCGGCGAGGGACAGCTCTTCTACGCCTACAAACGGCGAAACGAACCGCGTCTGACCACGCTGTTCCAGACGCCGGATATGGCCTACTACTTCACAATGGACGACAACAAGTACACGCCCGACATTCCCGACAAGGAATACAACGCGGGCCGAACCTATTAAGCGATGAAAACCATGAAAAAACACATCATATCCGTTCTGGCGATCGTCCTCTGCCTTACGGCTTGCAGCAAAGAAGACATTATGATTTACAACCCGGATCGCCCCTCGCTGAATTTCGTCAAATCCTACTTCATGCCCGGGCTGAATCTGAGCGGCAACGAACTCGATACGCTGAAACTCGTCGCGGTGTTCTACGCCGGACAGGAGCAGGCCGATTTCAAACTTCCGATACGCCTCTCCGGTCCCATCGCGGACCACGACCGACCGTATTCGATACGTGTATCGGCCGAAAAGAGCTACGGCGACCTGGTGGAAGGCGTGCATTTCACACTTCCGGAAAAGCAAATCCTGCATGCGGGGCAATATGCCGATTCGGCCGTCGTCCATGCGAACATCGCCAAACTCCGCACCGACAAGGCTTCGGGCACGCTGGTCTTCGAACTCGTCCCGGGAGCGGATTTCGCCATCGGACTGGACAACTACCAGAGCATCGGTCTGGAAGTATCCGGCGAAGGATTCACCACGCAGCCGGATTTCTGGAACAGAAACAAACTGGACGACTACGGAGGGATCTACTCTTCCGTCAAAGCCGAAAAATACGTCGAGCTGAACGGAGTAACCTCCGACAGTTGGGTGGAAAACAACAAGGCCAAACTCTACGCCTACGGAAAACGCACCTACGAATGGTTCCGCGACAACCCCACTTACGACAACGGAGAGCGGGTGATGTTCATAGGAACGATCAATTACGAATAAAGACGAACGATCATGAAAACATTCAAATACCTGACGGTTATTCTGGCGGCCGCCCTCGCGGCAACGGGCTGCTACGACGACGAGGGCAGCTATTACACCGGCTCGTGGACCGAGATCGCCGCAGTGGAAGGCATGAGCATACCCGGCACCGAAACAGCTTACTTTCTCAACCTGGTCGAAGATGAAACGCTGAGCATAAATCCCACGGTTCGTTTCAATCCGGGAGCGGACACTTCGCAATTCGCTTATCATTGGGTCATGGGCGGCGACACCATCGCGTCAGGACTCAAACTGGACTGGACGGTGACCCGTACGGCAAAAATGGAATTCAACGACTCGGGAGAGACCTCTTTTTGGCTGGCCATCGACAACAGGGAATCAGGCGAAAACTGGCTCTATTACCTCCAAAATGAAAGCGGCACTATTCTGAGAGTGAAGATTTCCCAAACGATAACACCGAAAATCGGGGTCTTCGTCTATGAAAAGGAGGACGGAACCGTCGAATGGGGTTCGGTCAAAGGTACGAACGCTTCGACCCCGGAGGCATTCACGACACTCTATACCGACCTCTACGCCCGTTACAACGCCCCGCGCGAAATCGGTGGCTCCGTAACCGGAGCCACCTTCACCGGATCGAAACTCATCGTCTACACCGACCATGCCCCGGATTACGGCGTGATCGTGGAGACATCGGAATCGGGCAGCTACCCGATGGGCTTCCACGTGGGTTCGATCAACAACGAAGTGTTCCAGGGTACGCCCGACGGGGAGATCGAAGGACAGGGATTTTACAAAGGATGCATGCAGGAAATACTAATCGGCAGTTCACTCTTCATCGCTCCGAGCAATGAAGAGTATCAGGTGATCCTGCCCGGCGCCGAACCCTCGCAGGACAACGTAGCGCAGATCATGGGTGCGAATCCCTATGGAAATCGGATGCATTTCTCGATACAGCGCATGACCTCGGGCGAACTCTGGTATTACCGCTACGACTCCAACCGGGGGTATCTGCGCCAGATACTGCCGGATGAGAGCGGCGATGCGGCGCTCAAAGCCGACCGGATCATCGGCGTATTCCGCCAGCCGACGTTCATCGACAAGCAGATCAAGATGTTCGTGGCCGTGAAATCGGGCGCCGCCTACCAGCTCTACACCTACACGTATGAGCAGAAGACCAGCGGCAGCGACATCATCACCTGCGTTGACAAGAAAGACATCACCTCCTGGGCCGGGGGCATGAGCGACGACTGCAAGATGTTCACCAACGGCGTCGAAGTTCCGCTCAACTACCTCTACATCGCCAAGGGCAACGACCTCTGGCGCACGAGCTACGAATCGCAGGCCGACCCGAAGGCGGTGAAGAGTTTTCCGGCTCCGATCACGGCCGCCGAGGTGGTCATCTCCACCCCGAACACCATCAGCGAAAACACCAAAGAGCTATACACGGCGATATTCACGTACGATACGAGTGCCAAAACTTCGAAAATGTATGTGCTGGACGCCCGGACCGACGACCTGAAAGCCTACTCTGAGGTGGAAACCGCGATCCCGGGCAAGGTGGTCCGCTACCTGGCCAACCAGTAAACACCCGAAACGAGGGGATTATTTCCGACGGCCCTGCACGGGACTGCCGGAAATAATCCTTATCTTTCGAAGACGATTCGCCTATGCAAACCATGAAAAAAATCCTGTTCGTCCTGCTGCTTCTCACCGCCGCACCCGGATTCGCGCAGGAGACCTTCCGGCTCGAAACCGGCGATCTGCTCTTTCAGGTCAACGGCCGGAGCGCCTACACCGACGCCATCAAGAACGTCACTTCAGGCATCGGGCAGTTGGAATTCTCGCACGTGGGCGTCGCTTACGTGGAGAACGGGGAGACCTATGTGCTCGAAGCCGTGCCCTACGGGGTCGTCAAAAGCAGACTGGACAAGTTCTTCCGCAACTCCCAGCTGATCGACGGCAACCCGGTCGTGGTGGTCGGCAGACTGAAACCCCGGCTGCAAAAGAACATCCCGGCAGCCATCGAACGAATCAAGAAGCTGCTGGGAAAACGCTACGACTATGTTTTCAACCCCGACGACGACACCTATTATTGCAGCGAACTGATCTATGTCTCCTACCTCCGCCCCGACGGAAAACCGATCTTCCGGATGAAGCCCATGACTTTCCGCGACAAGACGACGGGCGAAACGAGCCCCCTGTGGATCGAACATTTCAAACGCTTCAAATGCGACATCCCCGAGGGCGTGCCGGGCACCAATCCGGGCGACATGTCCCGCTCGAAGGCCATCCGCATCGTTCACCGCTATTTCTGAAACAATTAACCATCAATACGATTTATGCTCAAACAAATTCTTATGCTTTCGCTCTGCGCTCTGATAGCCGCCGCGCCGCTCGAAGCCAAAAGCCGAAAAAGCAGCCGGAAAAAGGCGCAGACGGCGCAAACCGCGGAAAAACCCAAGGAGAGCGCCTACGACAAGCTCTTCAAAAAGAAACACGAAGTGGCCGACGGCATGGTCAAACTGCACAAGGTCGGCGACAAGCTCTATTTCGAATTTCCGCAGGCGCTCTTCGGCCGCGAAATGCTGCTGGGGTCGGTGATCTCGGAGACCTCGGACAACCTCACGGGAGTCCCCGGCTCGAAATCCTACACGCCGCTCCACATCACCTTTACCAAAACGGGTGAGAACGTGCAGATCCGCGAGATCAATGCCGACAACTACACGCTGGGCGTGGCCGGAAACATCCTCCGCTCGCTCGACCGGAACAACATCCCGACCATCTTCCGCAATTTCAAAATCGACGCCTACAACGCCGACTCGACGGCCGTGGTGTTCAACGTCACGGACCTCTTCGTGAGCCACGTCAAGGAGCTGTCGCCCTTCTCCTACCTCGGGGCTTACGGCGGCTCGGGGTCGCCGAGCCTCAGCGAGTCGTTCAAAAAGGAGCTTTCGTCGCTGGGCGGCATCAAATCCTTTGCCGACAACCTCACGGTGAAAAGCACGCTGAGCTACACCTACTCGGTGACGCACCCCGTGACGAAGCAGAAGATCGTGGACAACGAGCCGCTGACGGCCGTCATGACCCGGACATTGGTGCTGCTCGACGAGGAGCCCTACCGCCCCCGCATCACCGACAGCCGCATGTCGGTATTCCCCACCGGGAAATACCTGTACAGCGACAAGGAGCAGCGCGTGAAAGCCGTCTACCTGGCCAACCGCTGGCGGCTGGAGCCGTCGGACGCGGAAGCCTGGAAGCGCGGCGAGCAGGTCGAACCCGTGAAGCCGGTCGTCTTCTACATCGACCCGGATTTCCCCGAAAAGTGGCAGCCCGCAGTCTATGAAGGCGTCATGCAGTGGAACGAGCTCTTCGCCAAGATCGGGTTCAAAAACGCCGTGAAGGCACTGCCCTACCCCGAGGACGATCCGGAGTTCGACCCCGACAACATCAAATACTCCTGCCTGCGCTACGCCCCGGTGCCCATCGCCAACGCCATGGGTCCCTCGTGGGTCGATCCGCGCAGCGGCGAGATACTCAACGCCTCGGTCTACGTCTTCCACGACGTCGTGAAGATGCTCAACCGCATGATTTTCGTGCAGACCTCGCAGGCCGACGAGCGCGTCCGCCAAGTCAACCTCCCCGACGAGGTGCTGCTCGACGGGCTCCGCTATGTGCTGGCGCACGAGGTGGGGCACTGCCTGGGATTCATGCACAACATGAGTTCGTCGTCGGTCATTCCGGTCGATTCGCTCCGCTCGCCGTCGTTCACCCGGAAGTACGGCACGACCACCTCGATCATGGATTACGCACGTTTCAACTACGTAGCCCAGCCCGGCGACCGGGAACGCGGCGTGCAGCTCACCCCGCCCCGCTTCGGCGTCTACGACGAATATGCCGTGAAGTGGCTCTACACCCCGGTACCCGACGCCAAGACTCCTGAAGAGGAGTATGCGGTGACCTCGAAATGGATCACCGAGGCTTCGGCCGACCCGACCTACCGCTACGGCAAACAGCAGTTCGGGGGCATCGTCGATCCCAAGTCGCAGACCGAGGACCTCGGCGACGACGCCGTGAAGGCCTCGGAATACGGCATCCGCAACCTGCGCTACATCCTTGAAAACCTCGACGCATGGCTGGCGTCCGGCGACGACGACTATTCGCAGCGCAACGGCATGTACACGAACATCGTGAACCAGTATGTCACCTACATCCAGCACGTCTACGCCAACATCGGCGGCATCTACCTCAACGAGAAGCTGGAGGGCGACCCCGTGGAGGCCGTGGCGTGCGTCCCGCGCGAGAAGCAGCGCCGGGCATTGCAGTTCATCCTCGCGGAGCTCAAACGGATGGAGTGGCTCGACAACGCGCCTCTGCTGGAAAAGGTGACCATTCTGGGTTCGCCCCGGGAGGCCGTGCGCGAAGCGATCATCAAGGCCGTGGTCAACGCTCCGGCCAAGAAGACCCTGGCGATCAACGCCCAGCTGTCGAAAGACCCCTACACCCCCGAAGCCTGCTACAAAGACGTTTCGGACTTCGTGTGGGAGCCTACCGTGCGCAACCGCCGCCTGACCGAGGATGAAATGGCCATCCAGCGCGAATTTCTCAAAGCCGCAGCCGTCAAGGCCGGGCTGAAGAACTACACCGCCGGAGGCAGCACGCCCAACGCATTCGCCGCGGACGACGCCGGACGGGAGGCATTCAGCGCATTCGCCCAACCCGCGCCGCTGTGCAGCTGCGCCGGGTGTGCGCACGGAACCGCGGCCGACGGCGACGCCGTGTCGGGATTCGGCGCGCCCCGGTTCCAGTACTTCACACAGAAAGACATCTCGATGATCTATTACAACGACATCCTGCGCATCCATGTGAACGAAGGAAAGCCCATTGAAAACGACCTGCTGCGCGGCAAGGTGGCATCGGCGTCGGGCGAAACCCGCATGCACTACCAATACCTGCTGCACAACCTCGACAAAGCGCTCAACAAATAATGCCGGCAGCCATGAGAACATTCCTGAACAAGATCGGCGCGCTGCTGTTAGCCGCACTCCTGGCGACGGCCGCGCTGCCCATCGGGGCGCACGCGGCGGCAAAGAGCCGCAAGGAGAAGAAAAAGAGCGAAGCCCCGGCTCCCGAAAAAAAGCTGTCGGCCTACGAAAAACTCTTCAAGGACAAGGAGTCCAGAACGGCCGAAGGGCTTTTCAAACTCCACATCATCGACGGAAAACTCTATACGGAGATTCCGCTCGACATCCTCGAACGCGAGTTCGTCATCAACACCACGATCGAAGCATCGTCGCTGGCCGACTACGGACTGGCAGGCCAACAGCCCCTGCCGCCCTACCACATCACGTTCTCACGCCGGGATTCGCTGGTGAGGATGCACGAGGTACCGCGCCGCACGCTCTCCGACAGCGACGCCGGCATCGCCCGGGCGCTGGAGCTCAGCTCGGCGATGCCCATTGTCGCCAGCTACCCGATCAAGGCCTACAACGCCGATTCGACGGCCGTGGTGATCGAGAACACGGCGCTGTTCATGAGCGACAACGAGCACCTCAAAGCGTTCGAAGCCCGCGGCATGAGCCCGCTGCACATCTCCCGCGCCAGCTACAAGGCCGACCGCTCGCTGCTCCGCGACGTGGAGGGCGGCAAGGACTACGCCTCGGTCATCAGCGACATGACCTACGGTGTGACGACGCAGTATTTCATCTTCATCATCTGCAAGGACAAACCTTTCACGGCCCGTGCGCGGCACACGGTCACGATGCTCCCCGAGGAGTGCGCCCCGGCACGCATCGCCGACCCGCGGATCGGCGTACTGCCCGTGCCTTTCACCCGTTTCACCGCGGAACAGGGCACGCGCCCGGCCTATTTCGCCTCGCGGATCAACTTCCGCCCCGGAGGTGAGATTCGTCCCGTGACCTTCTACATCGACACCCTCTTCACTCCGGCGTGGCAGCGAGGCATCCGCCGCGGCATCGCGCTGTGGAACGAAGCCTTCCGCCGCATCGGCATGGGCGACGTGCTGAAAGCCGAAGTCTACCCCGCCGAGGGCTTCGACAGCAACAGCCCCGGGAGATTCTACGTGAAGTACGTCGCCTCGACCAATCCGAAGATGACGGTCAACCTCTCGACCGATCCCCGCAGCGGCGAAATCACGGGCGGGTGCATCCACCTGCCCGAAAGCCTGCTCGACGAAATCCGCCTGCGCCGCTTCATCGACCTCTCGGCCGCAGATCCCGCGGCACGCGACATGATGCTCGACGACGAGGAACTCGCCTCGTCGCTGGCCGTCCACACGGCGCGCGGCGTGGCCCAGCTGCTCGGCCTTGCGACCAACTATGCGGCGGCAGCGGCCTATCCGACCGATTCGCTGCGCTCGGCGGCTTTCACCCGCGAAAACGGGCTCTGCTCGTCGATCACGGCGCTCAACGACTACAACTACCTGGCACAGCCCGGGGACAAGGGCGTGCGGCTGGTGAACGACTGTCTGGGCAAATACGACTATTTCGCCGTTCGCTGGCTCTACGGCGACATCGCAGGAGCCAAGACCCCCGCCGAGGAGCAGAAAGCGCTTTCGGAAATGCTCCGCGAGAAAGCCGGCGATCCGGCTTATTATTACGGCAACTACTGGTACGACTACTATTTCGGCGACGTACGTCTGGCTTATTACAATCTGGGCGACGATCCCGTGAAGCGCACCCGCTACCGTTTCGAGAATCTGCGCACCGTCGCACAACATGCAGCGGAGTGGCTCGAAGGGCGCGATGCGGACGGCAGCTACCGCGCAGAGGCCATTGCGGCGCTCTCGCAGGGTGTCCGGGAGGTGATTTCCTACATGGCGGCCTACATCGGCGGCGTCTATTACACCGAAGTCACGGAGGGCGACGGGCAAACGATGCTTCGCATCGTGCCCAAGGAGGAGCAGCGGCGTTATGTGAAGGAGACGCTGAAAGCCATCGAGGACCTCTCGTGGCTCGACACGAAGCTCACCGAAGGCCAGCTGGCCAACCTCCCGCAGTCGGTGCAGACGGATTGCCTGGGAACGCTGATGAAGCGCATGGAGACCCTGCCCCGCTACCAGAACGGACTGTCGGGAGCCTATACGCCGGGAGAGATGGCGGCGGACATGGCCGACTACATCTTCCGCGACGTAAAGGCGGGACGCAAACTGTCCGATTACAACCGGCTGCTTCAACAGGCATTTACGGGTGTGGTCATCGGCGGCTCGAAAGTGCTCGCAGAGCCGAAAACCGCACAAGGCCGGGCCTCGGCGTTCGCTGCGGACGACGAAGCCATGCAGCCCGCATTCCCCTACGAAGCCACGGCGACGCTGGCTCCGATCAGCGCATACGGCAAATACCGCATGACGTACTACGCCAAGGATTTCTCGGAACACGTCTACTACGGCATGCTGCTGCAACTCCGCGACATCTATCGCCGGGGCGTCGCCGCAGCGTCGGATGCCTCCTCGCGGGACTTCTGCCGTTACATGCTCCGCAGGATCGAGAACTCGCTGAAAGTGGACTGATCCCGGGGAAAACCCCGCTCGGGACGAAGGCGCGGAACACTCCGCGCCTTTTTTCATATACGAGCGCAAATTTCCGCCGCCGGTAAAACCCGTTCTCAAGCGGAAACGGGCATTTTGCAGAAACCGGAAAATAAGTTACCTTTGTGAGATGGCAAAAGAGAGCATGGAAAAACTGGAAGCCTGCGCCGCGGCGCTGCGGAGGCATCATTTCGACGCCGTGGCCGTCGGCAGTACGGCCGAAGCCTTCGCCGTGATGAAGGCCGCCGCAGAGGAGTGCCGGCCCCGGCTGGCGTCGTTCGGCGACTCGATGACGATGCGTGCGACGGGGATCGTCGAGTGGCTCGCCGGCAATGACGAAATAGTGCTGCTCGACGGATTCGACGCCTCGAAGCCCTATGAGGAACGGCTCGAAATACGCCGTCAGGCCCTGATGTCGGACTTTTTCGTAACGGGCGTGAATGCCGTGACCGAAGCGGGAACGCTCCATTGGCTCGACAAAGTGGGCAACCGCATCGCCCCGGTGGCGTTCGGACCCCGCAAGGTGGTCATCGTGGCGGGCCGCAACAAGGTGGTGGCCGACCGCGACGCAGCCGAAGAGCGCATCCGCCGCATCGCGGCGCCGCAGAACATCGCCCGCCACCCGGGATTCCGCACGCCCTGCGCCAAAACGGGCGTCTGCTCGGACTGCAATGCGCAGGACCGGGTCTGCAATACCCGGATGGAGATGTTGCGCTGCTGGCCCGACAAACGGGTGCTGGTGGTACTGATCGACGAAGATTTGGGATTATGATGAAAGGATTGAAATACGGCGCCGCCGTGCTGGCGGCACTGCTGCTGGGAGCATGTAGCGAATCGGAGGTGTTCTACACGGCCGTCTACCCCGTTGTACGTGTCGAAGCCGTAGTGACCGTCCCGAGTCCGGAGCCGGAACCTGAACCGGAACCAGAGCCTGAACCGGAGCCCGAACCCGAACCGACGCCGGAAAGCCGGGCGGACGAGGGCGGAACGACGGACCCGGTGATCGAAGAGATCGAGGCCGGAATCGTCGCCTCGGCGCACGTGCAGGCAGGCGGGCGCTATACGCTCAATTTCTCGAAATACAACGGCGGCCGCGCGCAGATAGAGACCGCCACGGAGGCCGGCACGGTGACGGCGGCTTTCTTCAAAACCCCGGGCACGAACGAGGTGCTGATCTACTGTCCGGAACCCGAGGCGGAATACTCGTTCACGCTCTCGACCTATCAGGACACGGACGGGCGGACCAAAACGGTGCTCGTGACCGACCTGACCGAAACCTACCAGGCGCTCTACCCCGACGCCGGGATCACGAAGGCCGAACGCCGGTCGTACACCTCGACAAACGCGAACTGAGATGGCAAAGGTCAAAAAAGCATATTTCTGCAAGAACTGCGGTTTCGAAGCCCCCAAATGGCTGGGACGATGCCCCTCGTGCGGCGAGTGGAACACCTTCACCGAGGAGATCATCGCCCGTGAAAGCGGTTCGGTGGCGGCGACCGTGGCGGGCCCCCTGCCCGCGGCGAAGCCCCAGCGGGTGAAAGACATCCGCGAGAGCGAACACGTGCGCATCGACCTCGGGAACGCCGAAGTCAACCGGGTGCTGGGCGGCGGCATGGTTCCCGGATCGCTGGTTCTGGTGGGCGGCGAGCCGGGCATCGGCAAATCGACCCTCTCGCTGCAAATCGCGCTGGCGGCGAACGGACTGAAGACCCTCTATGTCTCGGGCGAAGAGTCGGCCGAGCAGATCAAAATGCGCGCGGCACGCATAGGAATCGGCAACGACGAATGCCTGATCTATCCCGAAACGCTGCTGGAGAACATCGTGGCGCAGATCACCGAACAGCGTCCCGACCTGGTGGTGATCGACTCGATACAGACCATCTACACCGACCTGCTGGACTCGTCGGCGGGAAGCGTGTCGCAGATCCGCGAATGCGCCGCCACGCTGCTGAAATACGCCAAATCGACCGGAACGTCGATCTTCATCATCGGCCACATCACCAAGGACGGCTCGATAGCCGGTCCCAAGATACTCGAACACATCGTCGACGTGGTGTTGCAGTTCGAGGGCGACAGCAACAACATCTACCGCATCCTGCGGGGCATCAAGAACCGGTTCGGAGCGACGTTCGAAATCGGGGTCTTCGAGATGCTCGACGCCGGACTGCGGGGGGTCGACAATCCGTCGGAAATCCTGCTGACGCACTATGAGGAGCCGTTGAGCGGCATCGCCGTGGGGGCGTCGGCCGACGGCGTGAGGCCCTACCTGATCGAGGTGCAGGCGCTGGTGAGCGGTGCGGCGTACGGCACGCCCCAGCGTTCGACGACCGGATACGACGCACGGCGCATGAACATGCTGCTGGCCGTGCTGGAGAAGCGCGTGGGGATGAAGATGTTCCAGAAAGACGTTTTCCTGAATTTCGCGGGCGGATTCAAGGTCGCGGACCCGGGGCTGGACCTCGCGGTCGTGGCGGCGGTGATCTCGTCCTACTACGACCGTCCCGTGGCCGAGGGGGTCTGCTGCGCCGGCGAAATAGGCCTGTCGGGCGAAGTGCGCCCCGCGCCCCGCACCGAACAGCGCATCAGCGAGGCCGCAAGGCTCGGATTCAGGCGCATCATCGTGTCGGGCTATCTGGCCAAAGGCGGCAAGCGTCCCAAAGGCATCGAGGTAGTCCCGATAAACAGCGTCGACCAGCTCCCGAAGGCGCTTTTCACAGAATAGGCCGACATCAAAAACAACAGATAAGGAAAGGAGCGGCTTCTGGCAGCCGCGGCCGGAAGATTTTCGATTCGCCCGAGGCGAATCGGCAGGCCGCAGCTCCGCCCTGCGGAGCCGCTCGTAACTGCCCTTCGAGCGGACCACCGCAAGCTGCCGCCTGAAAACGCGACAGAAGTTCCGGAGAGCGAATCTTCCGACCTCGCATGGGCTTCCGGCCGGATTGCCGCCGGTATGGAATGGATTTTGCTTTTTCCCCGGTAAAAGGGAAGAAAATGCAAAAGAGAATAGTCGTACTGGGCGGCGTGGGATTCATCGGCTCCCACCTGTGCCTGCGTCTGTTGAACGACGGGCACGAAGTCTTCTGCGTGGACATACGCGACACCGCCGATTCGCCGCTGCTGCGCGACATGCCGCCGCACCCGGAATTCCGGTACGTCCGCCACAACATCGTCAACGCATTCGGCATCCGCTGCGACGAGATTTACAACCTCGCGGCGCCCTCGCGCGTGCGCTACAACAAGGCCCTGCCCGTCGAGTCGCTCAAGGTCAGCATACTGGGGTCGATAAACGCCCTCGACACGGCCCGTTCGGAGCACGCACGCATCCTCTACGCATCCACCGGAGACATCTACGGCACGGGATACCGCGACACCTCGGTCGAGGCGGCGGACGGTTGTCCGACACACCGCACCCTCGCCGAAGGCAAACGGGCCGGAGAGGCCCTGCACCGCGCCTACCAGTATGAATTCGGGGTCGACGCACGCATCGCGCGCATCTTCAACACCTACGGCAGCGGCGCCGACCTGATGGACCAGCGCGTGGTGATGAAGATGATCGTGGCGGCGTTGCAGAACCGCGACATTCCGATCAACGGCAGCGGCGAGCAGCTGCGGACCTTCTGCTGGGTGGAAGACGTGGTCGACGGACTGGTGCGGCTGATGGAGGCCCCGCCGGCCGAGACGACGCGCACGGCCAATTTCGGCAGCAGTCACGAGGTGACGATCCGCTCGCTGGCCGAGAAGATCATCGCCCTGACGGGCAGCAGCTCGCACATCGTCCACGCCGAAGCGCGTATCGACGACATACGCCGCCGCACGCCCGACATCTCGGCGACACGGCGCGAACTGGACTGGGCGCCCCGCACGCCGCTCGTCGAAGGCCTGCGGCGCACGATCAGCTACGTCGAAAAGGAACTTGCGGAGAAGAACTATGCGGGAATATCGTGGGTGGAAATAAACTGATCGGAAGATATGACCATGACGGACTTTGACAAGATCATCTGGCGGGACGCGCTGACGTTCGTAGACTTCTTCGCCACCTGGTGCGGGCCGTGCCGGATGATGATGCCGGCCATAGACAAGTTTCGGGAGCGGATGAACGGCCGCGTCGACGTCTACAAAGCGGACATCGACGACCCCTCGATGCGTGAAATCATACGGCGCTACAACATCATGTCGGTCCCGACACTGATGTTTTTCTGCCGCGGAGAGGTATTGTGGCGCGAGAGCGGCCGCGTGGGGTACGAACACCTGATCAACGTGCTGAACGAACTCGAAAAGCGCGAACAGGTGATGCAGCCCTAAACCTCCAGTCGCCAGGCCAGCTCCTCGTGGACGCAGTCTTCGGCAGGGAGCTGACCCAGAGAGCCGGCCGCGCGGAGAACCGCCTGCCGGTTCTCTTCGTTTCGCGTCCCGAGGGCCGTGAACAGCGCCACGGTGCCATGAGCCAGCAGGTGCGCTTCCGGGATGCTGGCCGCAGCGGCCTCGTGCACGACGGCCGCAGCCGGAACGGCCCACGCCGGAGAAGGATTCGGAACGCGGGCCGCGGCCATCAGGGCCGCATACTGCCGCAGCCACCCGGCATCGGGCGCAATCCACGCCGCGAACAGTTCGGGGAACGCCCCGATGCGGCTCAACAGCGCGAAGGCGGCCTCCGCGGCGATTTCGGAATTGAGAAGCCCGTCGCCCCAGAAGGCGAACTCCCCGGGCGTAAGGCGCGCCGGATCGGCGATGTGCAGCGCGGCAAGGCGCAGGCAGCGGACATCCTGCCGCCAGAGGTATTTGGCGAAATCGTGATCGGCGGCCTCGGCACGCGCCAGCGTGCGGAGCGTCGGCAGGCTCACGCCGTAGTTCAGGCCGCAGGGTGCGCCGTAGAAGCGCATCGAATCGGCAACGGCGCCGTTGCGCTCGCGGCGGAATGCCCCGAGCAGCGCCGCCATGCGGGAGGTGAAATCCATCGGAAGGTTATTTGCGGCGCGGCAGGGCGACGTTGATCGTACGGCCGAATTCGAAAACAGGAAGCACGGCGCGGGCATACTCGCGGCCTCCCGAGACGACGATGCAGGTCGAGGGATCGGCCACGCGGCACGCCACGACCTGCGTCTCCTTCGGACCGGCCTCGAGGTCGCTCTTCGCAGCGCCCGAAGGTTCGATCTGCAACAACACGATGTCGCCCGAAAGGTCCGTGTCGGGAAGCAGTCCGGCCGCAGGGCTGAAACGGCAGACGATATACTGTTTCTTGTCGGCCTGCGGGCAGACCACGTAGCGGCGGGTCTCGGTCGAGACGATCCGCTTGCCGAGGAACAGCTCCAGATAGCTCTGCTCCAGACGGTCGATCTCCTCCAGCGCGGCCTTCAGGCCCTCGCCGAAGACGTTCTCGCCCGCTTCGCCCGTGACCAGCTCGATGCGGTGGCGGCGCAGCGAGAAGATTTGCGCGGCGGCGGTGCGCGCGGCGTCCTCCAGCGCGGGCGTCGTCATGTCGGTCTTGTCCGGCTGCAAGCGCGCGAACTCGTTTTCGGAGGCGGTGTGCGACAGCACGCGGGTCGAGGCCGGAACCGGAGCCGCGGCATTGAGGTAGGTGTCGCCGTCGAGCAGGGCGATCTGCGCCCCGGTGACGCTCCACACGGTCTTGTCGGTGAGCGGAGCGCGCACCCCGAGGTATTTCTGCGCATAACGCGCATAGGGTCCGCTCAAGGTGACGTCGTGTTCGACGGTGACGTCGACGGCAAGGATCGTGCGCGGCTGGGCGACGGTAAGGCCGCCGGCGGTTTCGTTCGCGCCCTGAAGGGAGATGTATGGGTTCTGGGCCGAGACGCCGCCCGAAAGCAGCAGGGCAAATGCCAAAAGTCTGAATTTCATGGTCCGAAAATTTTATTGCGGTTTCACAAATGTAGCTTATTTTCGCGTGCCGTCAAAATTTCAGGTAAAAATCACGGGTCAGGGCGCGGTATTCGGGCGTGTAGCATTCGTGCTCTCCCGTGCCGACGACCAATTCCGAGACCTCGGGCACGGCGGCGGAACAATCGGCGGGAGGGGCGGCGGGGCGGTCGGCGCGGACGAACTCCATCAGCGCCCGTTTGGCCGGGCGGCGGGGCGTGGTGCGGACATCGGTGCGGCGCACGAGGGCCAGCCGTCCGGCACAGACCGCAAGGAACCGCGCGGCCTCGGCCGTGGGGAGGATCACGGCGAAGCGGCCCGCAGGAGCCAGCAGCCGGAGCACGGCATCGCGCAACTCGTCGTAAGGCAGGTGCACGGCATGGCGTACCGCCGTACGGCCTTCGTCGGGACACGTGAGCGAATCGACGAAAAAGGGCGGGTTCGAGACGATCAGATCGAACGGTTCCGGCGCCGCGAACTCCTGCACGGGGCAGCGTTCGAAAGCCACCCTGCCGCCCCACGGCGAGGCGTCGGCATTCTCGCGGGCCTGCGAAACGTCGTCGATGTCTACACCCGTAACAGATGCCTCCGGGGAGCGCTGGGCCAGCATCAGGGCGATCAGCCCCGTGCCGGTGCCGATGTCGAGCATCCGCCGGTCGGAGGGCCGCACACCGGCCCAGGCCCCCAACAGAACGCCGTCGGTGCCGACCTTCATCGGACAGCGGTCCTGGCGAATCGTGAATTGTTTGAAGCTGAAAATAACTCTTAATTTTTAATTCTTAATTCTTAATTGCGGTTACCGCAGGCAACCGTCTATCCCGGCGCCGAACAGCGAAAAATCGTACCGCACGGGGTCCTCCGCATCGAACCGGCGGAGCGCGGCGGTGATCTCCTCCACGGCGCGCCAGTCGTCCTGACGGCGGGTCAGCAGCCCCAGCGCACGCCCTGTCTTGCCGACATGGAGATCCAGCGGCAGGTAGAGGGCCGACATCGGGATACGCCGCCACATCCCGAAATCGACGCCCCGGTCGTCGCGGCGCACCATCCACCGCAGGTACATGCAGAGGCGTTTGCAGGCCGCGCCCTTCTCGATCGACGAGAGGTGCTTCTCGCACCGCGGGGCGTGCTCCGCGGCGAAGAACTCGCGCCGGAAGTCGGCCAGCACGGCGGGTATGTCATGCGTCGCCTCGTAGCGTGTCTCGAAGAAGTTCCCGATACCTCCGTGGCGCTCCTCCATGCACCGCAGGGCCAGCACGAAATCGCGCAGATCCCGGCCGTTGAACGTGCGGTGGGCATAGGAAGAGAGCAACGCCAGCTCGCGCTCCGAGGCGTTGCGGACGAAATCCGCCGGGGCGTCGTCCATGAAACGCATCATGCGGTGACCGCTGCTGACGATCGCCTTGCGGTTGCCCCAGGCGATCGTGGCGGAGAGGAAGCCCGCGATCTCGCGGTCGGCGCGCCCGGTGTAGCGATACGGCACCGAAATCGGATCGTCGGGAATGAATTCGGGACGGTTGTATTTGTCGTGCAGGGCCTCCAGCAGCTCCCGCAGGTCGTCGTCAGAGAATCGTTCCATCGGACATGGTGATCTTCCGGTCGGCCATCGCGGCGAGGTTCTCGTCGTGGGTCACGATGACGACGGTCTGGCCCAATTTCTCGCGCAATTCGAAAAAGAGACGGTGGATCTCGTCGCGGTTGTGCGAATCGAGGTTGCCCGAGGGTTCGTCGGCCAACAGCACCGCAGGCGCATTGACCAGCGCACGGGCGATGGCCACGCGCTGCTGCTCGCCGCCCGAAAGCTGT
>ERZ857840.1309-NODE-1309-length-28772-cov-4.657520_pt1 | contig 28772 bp, 22 predicted proteins | sample MGYA00519760_ERZ857840 | MGnify/ENA primary metagenome ERZ857840 (study PRJEB31778, sample SAMEA3449371) | human gut metagenome | biome: human gut; feature: human-associated habitat; material: faeces | place: United Kingdom | collected 2010/2012 ... | reverse complement strand
CGTAAAGAGATCAAAAAGGCATATCAGCGCCGCCGCAAGCAGTCCCCACGGCGTTATTACAAGGTACATGCTGACGTTTTCCCCGCTCCCGAGCAGGAAGCCGAAGGAATCACGCAGGCACCACAGCGTTATGCCTATTCCCGCGCACCCGGCAAGCATTCCGAGCGGTATACCGATCGCGCAAAGCACGAGCGCCTCGTATATGACAGTACCGCGCAGCTGCTTACGTGTTGCGCCTATCGACTTCAGCATACCGAACTGGCGTGTGCGCTCGCTGACGGATATTGAAAACGAATTATAGATCAGCGAGACCGAGCCGCAGAATATCATGAGCACGAGAATTATCACCATACCGTAAAGCGCGCGCACGACGCCGCGGTTTGTTGATACGCCGTAGTACATCAGCAGGTCGCGGTGCCTTGTGCAGACTCCGCCGATATCAAGGCTTTCGGTAAACTCCGCAAGCTTCATGGGCTGTTTTACGGTAAAGAATGCCCGGTAATCGCCTCTTCCGCCGCCCGCAGTCAGCGCAGTGTAACCGGGGCAGTCATATGCTTCGATGTTATACGGCAGTCTTTCGAATATGCCGACAACGGTATAGCTCATTTCGGTCGTATCGGTCACTGATTCCAGGACGGTGAATTCATCGTCCTCCGACATATTATATACGAGCGCCAGGTTTTCATCACCGGTCCCTTCCCCGTCTATCACACGTGTACCGACGTTTACTGTTATCACATCTCCGAGATTCCATTCGATGCCACCGTTGCTTTTGATATGTGCGGGGATAGCTATTTCACTGCCGTTCCGGGGCAGTCTGCCGTCTATCATGTCAACGGCTACAAGGTCTGTGATATCCTCGCCTATCGATTCGATAAGCATATACGGCTTGTATTTATTGTGACTTCCGATATCCGCCCAGCCTACCTGCTGCCATGTGACGGTCTTTTTAACACCGTCGGCATTTTCAAGCGTTCTGACATCATCGGCGCTCAAGCCGCTGTAATATGCATGATATGAACCGGTCTTTTTTTCCTCGGCGCGTATGAGGAACCTTACGCCGCTGTAAGCAGCCTCGATAACGGCTGTGAACATCGCCATGGAAAGCATTATTCCCATCACCGTTACGATACTGCGGACGCGATTCTTTTGCAGGGATCTTAATGTGAATTTGCGAAAAATACTCATATTCTCCGCTCCCTTATGCGTTCGTCGCGCACTATTTTTCCGTCCTCGACCGCGATCACCCGATCAGCCTGAAGCGCAATGTTCTCGTCATGCGTTATAACTATGAGCGTCTGACCGTATTTGCGGTTTGACATTCTGAGCAGTTCAACTATCTCCTGACTGTTTTTGGAGTCAAGATTTCCGGTAGGCTCATCGGCAAGCACGACAGCCGGAGCGTTCATGAGCGCTCTCCCGATAGAGACACGCTGCTGCTGACCGCCGGAAAGCTGATTGGGCAGATTTTTGCGTCTGTCGGTAAGTCCGAGCGTACCGAGCAGCTCCTCAAGCCGCTCCCGGTTTACGCTTCTGCCGTCCATTAGCACGGGGAGCGTCATGTTTTCCACTACGTCGAACACCGGGATAAGGTTATAAAACTGATATATAAGTCCCACCTCGCGGCGGCGGAATATAGCAAGCTGATCCTCGTTCTGTGCATAAACGTCCTGGCCGTTCATATAGACCTTTCCGGCTGTCGGACGGTCAACGCCGCCGAGAATGTGGAGAAGCGTTGATTTGCCCGAGCCGGATGGACCGATTATTGCAAGGAATTCTCCTTTCTCCACCGAAAAGGATACGTCGTCTACGGCTCTGACCTCGCTGTCTCCGCTGCCGTATATTTTTGTAAGATGTTCTACTTTTAAGATCTCCATTTATTCTGGCCTTTCTTTTTTGTCAGCCGTAATTATAGCACAGAAAAGTGACACTCCGGTGACTTTCCGAAAAGAAAATGCCGCCGGAGCTGTACATATGCCGTATTAAACTATATTTTTGTAAAAGCGGACCGTGAACTGCGCCCCGCCGTTTTTGCCATTTGATGCGGCAACGGTACCGTTTTGTGCCGTGATCACGGTCCGCGCCAGCGCAAGACCTATGCCCACGCTCGCGGCATCGGCATTTTTTCCACGGTAAAAGCGTTCAAAAAGATGCGGTATATCGCCCGGCGTGAAGCCGGCACCGCTGTCGGAAATAACTATCTCGGTAAACAGCGCATTTTCCGTGGATGATATTTCTATGCTGCCACCCTCCGGAGTATGCTCGACACAGTTTTTGAGGATATTTCCTATCGCCTCAACGCTCCACTGCATATCTCCCGTATATTCCTCGCTGTCCGCATGTACCCGAATCTCCTGTCCGCGAAGCTCCATGGGTATCATGAGCGGAGCGGCGGCGCGACGGATAAGTTCGGCTACTGACACACGCTCGGACCTGAAACCGACCGTTCCGGCGTCTATTTTTGATATTTTAAGCAGCGCATCTATCAGCCAGTCGATGCGCCTCAGCGAGCGCGACAGATCGCGCGTGAGCCGCAGGCGGCGCTCGTCGGACAGTCCGTCCTCGGAAAGCAGTGATACCGTAAGGTTCATCGATGTCAGCGGAGTGCGCAGCTGGTGTGAGATATCCGCTATGGCATCGGTAAGGCGCACCTTGTCCGCCGCAAGCGCATCGGTCTGCTCGCGCAGGCGGACGTTCATTTTTGTCACCTCACTCGTCAGTATGGCAAGCTCGCCCTCGCGACTGTCGGTAAACAGAATTTCATCCTGACCGTGAAGTATGCGGTCTATACTGCTGCTAAGTCGTGCGATAGCCCGGTAACGGCGCACGTTCGTTATTGCGTGTATGACCGTGTATATAAGGCAGGAAGCAAGCGCTGCGATGCCTGCGGCAATCCCAAAGGAAAAGCTCACCGCGCTTACGGCGGCGCCAATGCCGATATCGGCGAGTATGCCCCGGCGTATATCCGGCTCGTTAAGAATACTCATCCCGTCCTCCGTCAGTCAACGCGATAGCCGAGCCCGCGCACTGTCTTGATGATACGCGGCTCCTTCGGGTCGTCCTCGATCTTTTCCCTCAGCCGCTTGATATACACCGTAAGAGTGTTGTCGTTCACAAAGTCACCGGCGGCATCCCATATTTCCTCAAGCAGGCGGGAGCGCGTGAGCAGCCTGCCGCGGTTGCCGATGAACACCAAAAGAATGCGGTATTCAAGCGCCGAAAGCGTGATCTCACTGCCGTTTTTACAGACGATGCCCTTATCGGTATCGACCACGACGCCGGAGCCAAGCTCCACCGTGTTGCGCGACTTACCGTTATGCCTCAGCACGCGCCGTATGCGCGAAACCAGCTCGCGCGCACGGAACGGCTTTGCAATATAATCATCCGCGCCCAGCTCAAGTCCGCGGCAGACGCTCTCCTCGTCCCCGGATGCCGTAAGAAAGATGACCGGTATCGGATGCTTGCTCTTTATCCTCCCGAAAAGAGAAAAGCCGTTGCCGTCGGCAAGCGAAAGATCGAGCAGGATTATGTCCGGCATATGACCCTCGTCAATGTAGCGCGCGGCTTCCGCCTCGCCCTTGAGCGCATACACCTCAAAGCCCTCGCCGCGCAGTATCTCATTGATCGCCCATATTATGCTCTCGTCATCCTCCACAAGCAATATAAGCTGTCCCTTTTCCATAGCATCCACCCGTTTTTTCTTTTAGTATACCACAAAAAAGAACCGTTGTAAAGACGAAAAAAGAACGCCGACCCGCTTGCGCGAGCCGGCATTCTTTATTTGCTACGCAGTGATTACTTAAGCTCTGCGAAGTGCTTGATGGTGCGGACCATCTGGCTGGTGTAGCTGTTCTCGTTGTCGTACCAAGAAACGACCTGTACCTGATAGAGGCCGTTGCCGAGGTCGCTGACCATGGTCTGGGTAGAGTCAAAGAGTGAGCCGTACTTCATGCCGATAACATCGGAGGAGACGATAGGATCGGTGTTGTAGCCGTAGGATGCGGAAGCAGCAGCCTTCATAGCCTCGTTGATGCCTTCCTTGGTGACGTTGTCGCCCTTAACGACTGCGGTGAGGATAGTGGTGGAGCCGGTGGGAACGGGAACTCTCTGAGCGGAGCCGATGAGTTTGCCGTTAAGCTCGGGGATAACAAGACCGATAGCCTTTGCGGCGCCGGTGGAGTTGGGAACGATGTTTGAAGCGCCTGCGCGAGCTCTCCTGAGGTCGCCCTTTCTGTGAGGACCGTCAAGGATCATCTGGTCGCCGGTGTAAGCGTGGATGGTGCTCATGATACCGGACTGGATGGGAGCGTAATCATTAAGAGCCTTAGCCATAGGAGCGAGGCAGTTGGTGGTGCAGGAAGCAGCGGAGATAATCTGGTCGTCCTTGGTGAGGGTCTTTTCATTGACATTGAAAACGATGGTCTTCAGGTCATTGCCTGCAGGAGCGGAGATAACAACCTTCTTTGCGCCTGCGTTGATGTGAGCCATGGACTTTTCCTTGGAAGTATAGAAACCGGTGCATTCGAGAACGACGTCAACATCGAGCTGACCCCAGGGGCAGTCTGCTGCATTCTTTTCAGCATAGATTCTGATTTCCTTACCGTCAACGATGATGGAATTTTCGGTAGCTTCAACGGTGTGCTTGTTTTCGCCGATACGACCGAGGTAAGAACCCTGAGCGGTATCATACTTGAGAAGATGAGCGAGCATTGCGGGGCTGGTGAGGTCGTTGATAGCGACGACTTCATAGCCTTCAGCGCCGAACATCTGGCGGAAAGCGAGACGACCGATGCGGCCGAAACCATTAATTGCAACTTTTACGGACATTTTATTTTCCTCCAATAATATTATTGCTGATTTTTTCAATCCGTCTTATTTTATAACACTTGCTCCGAAAAAACAAGAGCTTTTCCGTAAAAAAGGAAGATTTTACATTTTAGATAAATTTGTCGAGCCAAAGGAATGTTCTTTTGACGTATATTTTGTCAGTCAAGCTCCCTTACGCGAAGCTTGCCGCCGTATTTTTCGGCGAGAACGCGGCATTTTTCGATATCCTCGTCGGGAATCGTCGTACGTACGACGGAGAATATGACCTCCGGAACGTGCTTTGAAGCGCAGAGACCGAAGTCAAGTACCGCTTGATATGCTGCCTCACCGTAAGCGGGCTTGCAAACCTCGGCATAGCTTTCGGCGTCGGCTGTGTTCATGCTTATCGACACGATGTCAACGACGCCCTCAAACATGGGCGTTATATCCCGCCCGTGAATGAGGTTGCCCTGCCCGTTGGTGTTGATACGTATCGGCAGGGAACACATTGCTTTGATGCCTCTTGCGACATCGCAGAGCTCTTCGATGCGTATTGTGGGTTCACCGTAGCCGCAGAAAACGACCTCGTTGTATTTTGAAAAGTCATATTTTCCGAGGTCGTCAAGAACCTCTTTGGCAGTCGGCTCTCTGTCGAGCCAGAGCGAATCGGAACCGTAAACTCCGGCGCCTTCATTTCTGATGCAGAAGGTGCAGTGGTTTGTGCAACGGTTTGTAAGATTGATATAGATACCGTTTCTTACGGTATAAGTGTAATTGTTCATATGTCAGATCCCGAAAAGAGCCGCCGCGTTTGCGTCGGTGAGTCTTTCAATTTCTTCCGGAGAAACGCCGCGTATTTCCGCAATGCGCTCTGCCGTGTATTTTGTAAGTGACGAATCGTTTCTTTTACCGCGAAACGGTGTCGGTGCGAGATACGGACAGTCGGTCTCGACCATGAAGCCGCCGTCGTCGACCGTTCTGCATGCTTCAACTGTTTTCACGGCGTTTTTGAAGGTGACAACGCCCGAAAACGAAATACATAACCCCGCTCTGCGGAGGATTTTTGCCGTTTCTGCCGAGCCGGAGAATGAATGGAAAACTCCCCTCACACCGCTGTGCGCAAGCACTGCGTCAACTGAATCCGCGTGTGCGTCACGGTCGTGTATGACGACCGGCTTGCCGTATTTCACTGCAAGGTAAAGCTGGCGGTTGAAGATTTCTTTCTGTATATCTCTCGGCGGTTCGTCGTAATGGTAATCCAATCCGATCTCGCCGATGCCGACGCATTTCGGATGAGAAAGCAGCGGCACGAGCCAGCTTTCGAAATCTTCGCATACGGCGGCATATTCGGGGTGAACGCCTGCGGTGAAATATATATTTTCATATTTTTCCGCAAGCGCACGGGCTTTTTCGGACGATATCCTGTCACAGCCCGCATTGATAATTTTCATGTACGACAGCGAAGCAAGCAGCTCCTCACGGTCGCCGTCAAACTTCGCGTCGTCGTAATGTGCATGTATATCGGTCATGGTCAGCTCTTCTTTATACGGTAATTGGCTCCGGTGTAAATACTGTATCCCGTTTCGATTCTGAAGACCTCGTCTCCGCCCGGTGCAACGCAAAGCGCAGGGCTTTCGGCATATCCGAGCGGCGACAGTGCGCCGACTTTCAGTGTGACCTCGCCGTTGTCAACGGGAACGGAGAGCGTCTGCCCGTTTGCTATTTTGATGCTGCGAAGACCCAACGCATCGCTTATCGTGATCGAATACGGCTCGTTTGAATTCACGAAATGCTTTTTTCGTTTTATGCTGAAATTACGCATTGCTTCAGCGTACCTTCGAACCGACGGGAACCGAGTCGTCTATGAATACGACTTTGACGTCGTCCTCGCCGGATGCAAGTATCATTCCCTCGCTCTTCACGCCCCTGAGCATTGCGGGCTTGAGGTTTTCGACGAGTATGATTTTCTTTCCGACAAGATCGTTCGGCTTATAGAACTTTGCGATACCGGAAGCTACGGTGCGCGTTTCGCTTCCGATGTCGACCGACAGCTTAAGAAGCTTGTCGGACTTGGGGACGGGTTCGCAGGCGACGACCTTGCCGACAACAAGTGAGACCTTTGCAAAGTCCTCGATATCAATCTTGCCCTCAAGCGCTTTCTTTTCCTTTTCTTCGGCTTCCTTTGCAAGCTGTTTGTCGAATTCGGCTTTGTCGATGCGTGCAAAGAGCTTGCCGCATTCGCCGACGGTGTTACCCGCAAAATCGCATTTGAAATCTGCAAGTTTGTCAAGCGATGTGTCAAAACCGAACAGCTTTGCGACGTTTTCTGCGGTTGTGGGCATATAGGGAGTAAACAGCGTCGTTGCGGTGCGTATGCCTTCAACAAGGTACGCCATAACGTTTTGCAGACGTTCGCGCTTGCTTTCATCCTTTGCCAGCATCCACGGAGTGGTATCGTCAATGTATTTGTTGCATGCCTTGAGCAGAGCGATTATATGCGTTGCGGCGTCGGAAAGATAGTATTTGTCAAGCAGATCATATGCTGCTTTTGCCTCCGCTCTGACGGTTTCGATGAGCGCGGTGTCAACTTCCTCATTCGCAGACGGAGCGGGGATGATACCGCCGAAATACTGTTTGATCATGGAAGCGGTGCGGCTCACAAGGTTGCCGTATATGTTCGCAAGGTCAATGTTTGTACGGCTTATGATAGCGTCGTAGGAAATGTTGCCGTCGTTCTGATAGCCCATTTCGGAAAGAAGATAATACCGTATCGCATCAAGCCCGAACATCCTCACAAGGTCGTCGCCGTAAAGCATATTGCCCTTGGATTTGCTCATTTTGTCATTGTTCATGAGAAGCCACGGGTGCCCGAGAACCTTCTTGGGAAGCGGCTCACCGAGCGCCATCAGAATGATGGGCCAGTAAATTGTGTGGAACCGCACGATATCCTTGCCGATTACATGCAGGTCGGCGGGCCACAGTTTATTGTAAAGCTCCGACTTGTGGTCGGGGTCATAGCCGATTGCCGTGATATAATTGGAAAGTGCGTCGATCCAGACATAAATAACGTGTTTGGGGTCAAATTCGACGGGAACGCCCCATGTGAACGTGGAGCGCGAAACGCAGAGATCCTGAAGCCCCGGCTTGATGAAGTTGTTTATCATCTCGTTGCGGCGTGAAACGGGCGTGATAAAATCGGGATTCTGCTCATAATATTCGATCAGCCTGTCTGCATACTTCGAAAGGCGGAGGAAATAGGCTTCCTCATGTGATTTTGTCAGCTTTGCGCCGCAGTCGGGACAGCAGCCGTCGACCGCCTGTGATTCCGTCCAGAACGATTCGCAAGGTGTGCAGTACCAGCCTTCGTAGCTTGATTTGTAAATGTCGCCCTGCTCATAGAGCTTTGTGAATATTTTTGAAACCGCTTTTTCGTGGTATTCGTCGGTAGTGCGGATGAATTTGTCATAGCTTGCACCGAAAAGATCCCACATACGGCGTATTTCCCCCGCGACCTCATCAACATACTGCTTCGGTGTGACGCCCTTGGCTTCAGCCTTCTGCTGTATCTTGATACCGTGTTCATCTGTGCCGGTGAGGAAGAAAACGTCGTATCCCTGCATTCGTCTGAACCGAGCGATGGCGTCCGTAAGAACGATTTCGAAAACGTTGCCGATGTGCGGCTTGCTCGATGTGTAGGCGATAGCTGTGGTCAAATAAAATTTTTCTTTCATTTGGGATACTCCTTGTTGGTTGTATTCGAATATATTATTGAAGACAAAGTGAAATGAGGTATCAGCACCGCAAGCCAGAGTCCTTTGGTCGGAAAGCAAAGGAAAAGCTGAAACGCGAACATTGAGGTAAAACGCAGATACTGCGGTCTGATACAGCCGAATGCGGCATGGGCTGCGGCAAGGCATATTCCTGCCGCACCGAAGCATATCGACAACACCTCGCAGACAAGCAAAAACATCATGTCTGCATGAAAGGTGTACGGGATGAAATATATAATAACGGAAGGGAGCAGACATAAAAATATCCGCAGCACGGTATTTGTCAGAAAATAAACGGGGCGCGCGAAAGCTGCCTGCGGTATGAGCATGAAGCAGCGCTTTCCGGTTCGGTAAAATCCGCAAACGAAAGCTTTGAAGCCGCGACAGGCAAGGAAGAAGGAAAAAACGGTTAAAAAACCGAAAAACACTTCTGCTGTCAGGAAAAATGACGTCCCGCGCCATATGACGGCAATGAAAAGGCAGGGAAGAAAACAGAGAATAAAAGCGAAATATACGGTGAAGTTGTCCGCAAGCCACAAAAAAGCCTGCTTTTTTGCGCTTTTGGCTCTGTCGTATTCAGCATGAGATATCGGTGTGAACGGCATAATGATACACTTCCTTTCGGGATATGTATCTGCCGCAGGCATTATTCGCGGAGCTTTGATTTTTTCTTCCTCAGATCGCTGAAAAATCCGGAAAGCAATGCGGCGCAGTCGCTTTCAAGAACTCCGCCCTCCACCTCGCATTTGTGGTTCAGGGCAAACGAGTTCATGTCCATGACACTGCCGAAAGCTCCGGCTTTGCTGTCGTAAGCGCCGAAAACGACACGGCTGATGCGGCTGTTAATAATTGCGCCGGCGCACATCGGGCAGGGCTCAAGCGTCACATAAAGCGTGCAGTCGCAAAGCCGCCACGCACCAAGCCTTTTGCAGGCGCGGTCAATTGCCGTGATTTCCGCATGAAGAAGCGCATTTGCCTTGATTTCACGCATATTTTTGCCAGATGACACGATTTTTCCGTCCTTGACGATGACCGCGCCTATCGGTACTTCGCCGAGAGCCGCGGCGGCTTTTGCGCGGGTCATGGCGTGTTTCATGAATTTTTCGTCCTGAGTCATGTTTATCCGTAAAGCAGTTTGATGGAATATGCGAGAAGTATAATGAAAAACCAGCTCCATATACTGCCGATCAATGTGATGAATTTGTAGCCTCCGGTGATGCGCGGCGTTGCGTACGCAACGTGTTTTTGTATGGTGAAAAAGGGTTTTTCAGCGGTTTTTCTATTGATAAACATCACAAAAACACAGGAAATCATGACCACCGAAAAGACCGAAAGCGGTATCAGAAGTATGAGCATACCGCCGCCCGCTTCAAGCAGTGATGTTGAAGCAAAGGACAGCGCGTTGTTTGTCATATGAAGCATTATGCCCATAAGCAGAGAGTCCGTTTCCGCACAGGCGATGGCTGCAAATATGCCGAACACAAATCCGTTGATGACAGACGCCGGTTCACGATGTATAAGTCCGAAAACGGCTGCCGTGAAAAAAACGGCGAAGATACGGTCATATTTTGCGAGTGAACGGAAGAAAATTCCGCGGAACACGAATTCTTCAAATATCGGTGCGATAATCACGACCGATATAAAGCCGAAGATCGTATCACCGAGGGCAAGTGAGCCGATGCTCGGATAAAAGCTGCCGAAAAGCAGTGAGCATATGACGTTGACGGTATAGCAGGTGCCGAATGTCATGCCGACATATGCAAACGGATGCTCCGGAAGCCTTGTGGCAAGCGGGAAAAGCGGTTTCGGCTTGCTTATCAGCGCTTTCCCGGCAATGAGCGCCGGAAAAAGCAGCATTATAAGCTGAACGGCGATTCCGCAGATATTCTGAAAAGCAGCCGAATCGGCAAGGCGGACAAGCATTCCGGACGCTTCGTCACGCGTGACGTTTGCAAGCAGTGATGTCAGCATTACTATGAAGCCGTTTTCCGAGCGGAGGGCAAGCATTATGAAATCGTCGAGAAAGACGCAGATAAGCATTATCAGCGACGACAGCATGACAATGTTTACATCATATCTGAAATTGCGTCTGAATCCCCCGGAGACGACAGCCTCCGGGGGAGCAGAGTTGAATTCGTTCATCCGTGGTTTCTTATTGCCGACTGAGCGGCGGCAAGTCTTGCGATGGGTACACGGAACGGTGAGCAGGAGACGTAATTCAAACCGACTCTGTGGCAGAAATCGATGCTTGACGGGTCGCCGCCGTGTTCTCCGCATATACCGAGCTTTATGTCGGGACGGGTTTTTCTTCCAAGCTTTACGGCAAGCTCGACGAGTCTGCCGACACCTTCGGTATCAAGCCGTGCAAAGGGGTCGGATTCGAATATCTTCTTGCTGTAATAATCCGCAAGAAATTTTCCGGCATCATCACGCGAAAAGCCGTACGTCATCTGTGTGAGGTCGTTTGTGCCGAATGAGAAGAATTCCGCGTCCTTTGCAAGCTCGTCGGCTGTGAGGGCTGCGCGGGGGATTTCGATCATTGTGCCGACCTTATAGGCGATGGGGAAGCCCTCGCGCTCAATTATTCTGTTTGCCGTCGCGGTGACGATCGACTTGACGAACTTAAGCTCGCGTTCGTCGCCGATGAGGGGTATCATGATTTCGGGTACGACCGAAAGCCCCTCTCTGTTCACGTTTATTGCCGCTTCGATGACGGCAGTGGTCTGCATTTCGGCAATTTCGGGATATGATACCGCAAGGCGGCAGCCGCGGTGACCCATCATGGGGTTGACCTCATGCAATGCGTTGACTGCGGCGGTGAGCTCCTCCGCAGAGGTGTTCATTTCCTTTGCAAGGACGCATATATCTTCAGGCGATGTGGGGAGGAATTCGTGGAGCGGCGGGTCGAGGAAACGTATCGTCACGGGAAGCCCGTTCATTGCTCTGAAAATGCCTTCGAAATCGCTTCTCTGCATGGGAAGCAGCTTGTCCAGTGCGGTGCGGCGCTGTTTTTCATCGGAGGCAATTATCATTTCGCGCACGGCGGAGATCCTGTCCTCGTTGAAGAACATATGCTCTGTACGGCAGAGCCCGACACCCTGCGCGCCGAAGGCGAGAGCCTGTGCGGCGTCCTTCGGCGTATCGGCATTTGCGCGGACCTGAAGCGAACGGCGTTCATCCGCCCATGTCATGAAGCGGCTGAAATCGCCGGATATCGTTGCCTCGACTGTCGGAATCTCACCGAGGTAGACATTACCGGTTGTGCCGTCGATCGAAATATAATCACCTTCGCGGACTATGTTGCCGTTTATTTCAAAATATTTTTCATCTTCATGCATGGTTATCGCGCCGCATCCCGCGACGCAGCAACGTCCCATACCGCGTGCGACGACTGCGGCATGGCTTGTCCGTCCTCCGCGGACGGTGAGAATGCCCTCGGCGGCTATCATGCCTTCGATATCCTCCGGAGAGGTTTCAAGTCTGACAAGGATGACTCTGCCTTTTCTTATGGCATTGCGCTTTACATCCTCCGCAGTGAAGTATACCATTCCGGTTGCGGCGCCGGGGGAAGCCGGAAGCCCTGCTGCGGCGGCGGAAGCGTTTCTGAGAGCTGTTGGGTCAAACTGAGGGTGAAGGAGTGCGTCAAGCTGTTTCGGGTCGACGCGCATTATCGCTTCGTCCGTTGTGATCGCACCTTCGTCCACGAGGTCAACCGCTATTTTCAGTGCGGCGGCGGCAGTGCGCTTGCCGCTTCTGGTCTGAAGCATATAAAGCTTTTTGTTTTCGATGGTGAATTCCATGTCCTGCATATCGCGGTAATGGTTTTCGAGCTTTTCCGCGATATCTGCAAACTGTGTGTATACCTCCGGCATTATTTCACGGAGCGCGGTGATGGGTTTGGGAGTGCGAATGCCGGCAACGACATCCTCGCCCTGTGCGTTCATGAGAAATTCGCCGTACAGCTTCTTTTCTCCGGTCGCGGGGTCGCGCGTGAAGGCAACGCCCGTACCGCTCGTTTCGCCCATGTTGCCGAATACCATTGACTGCACGTTGACCGCCGTCCCCCACGATGAAGGGATCTCGTTCAGGCGGCGGTAGGTTATGGCTCTGTCGTTGTTCCATGAGCGGAACACGGCTTTGACCGCTTCAAGCAGCTGTGTACGCGGGTCCTGAGGGAAATCACTGCCCATTTTTGATTTATAGAATTCCTTGAATTCGCTCACCAGTCGTTTCATATCGTCGGCAGTGAGCTGAATGTCGTTTGTGAGTCCGTTTTCTTTTTTGATTTCGTCGATGATGACCTCAAAACGCGATTTGGGAAGACCCATAACCACATCGGAAAACATCTGTATGAATCTGCGATAGCTGTCATAGGCGAACCGTGTGTTTGCGGTAAGCTCCGCAAGACCTTCGACGACATCGTCGTTCAGCCCGAGGTTGAGGATGGTATCCATCATGCCGGGCATTGATGCGCGGGCGCCGGAACGGACCGACACAAGCAGCGGATTTTCGGGAGAACCGAATTTTTTGCCCGTTATATGCTCAAGCTTTGCGACATAGTCATAAATATTGCGCTCAAGGCTTTCGGGCAAACGTTCTCCGTTTTCATAATACATATTGCATGCTTCGGTTGTTATTGTGAAGCCATGGGGTACCGGGAGTCCGAGAACGGTCATTTCCGCGAGGTTGGCGCCTTTGCCGCCAAGCAGCTCACGCATCTGTCCGTTCGCTTCTGAGAAAAGATAGATGAGTTTTCTGTCCATGAGTGCCTCCTGATGTATTAGTGTTGTATGATATATTATACCATAATATTGAGAAAAGTCCATACCATTTATTAAAATTATCCGCGTGCAAATTCACTTTTTCGGTTGACAAACCATGTCATCGGGTTGTATAATAACATGAGATAAAAAGCGCCGTATGAGCGGCGCACGTTTTTTGGCAGGTTGGCTGATGTTTTTAAGAAAGAATACAGGAATCGAATATATAATTGCCGGACTGGGAAACCCGGGCAGCGAATATGACAAAACGCGTCACAACGCCGGCTTTCGTTTTGTTGACTGGCTTTGCGACAGTCTGAAGCTTCCGTCGTTCAGGCTGAAGCATATGTCGCTTTGCGTTAAGGGCGAGCTGGGCGGGCACAGTGTGCTTATCATGAAGCCACAGACATATATGAATAAATCGGGGGAGAGCATTTCGGATGCCGTGAGGTTTTATAAACTTGACCCGCAGCACGTCATCGTCGTCTCCGACGACATAAGTCTTGCCCCGGGGAAAATGCGTCTTCGCAAAAACGGCAGTGCCGGCGGTCACAACGGGCTGAAATCGATCATCGAACAGCTCGGCACAGAGGATTTTCCGAGGCTGAAGATCGGAGTCGGGCAGAAGCCCAATCCCGAATATGACCTTGCGGACTGGGTAATCAGCAAAATGACTGACGGCGAGATTGCCGATACGTCTAAGCGCTATCCGAGACTTGAAAAGGCAATTGTGACGGTCATGGACGGAGATTTCGAAAAGGCAGTGCAGATCGCAAATTCCAACCAGACGTGAAGCGATATGATGACAGACGAGCTTATTGAAATAATGAAAACGGACCCGGATCTCGCGGAGCTGGGTACGCACATACGGAGCGGGCATTTGCCTGCGCTTGTCAACGGGGTATGCGAAAACGCTTTACCTCTCTTTTGCCGCGCCGTCACGAAATATGCTGCCGCAAAGCCGCTTATCATCGTACCCGACGAAAAGAGCGCTTACGGACTTGCAAAGCGCCTTGAAGAGCCGGATGAAAAGCCTGTCCTGGTCTTTCCCGCACGGGATCTCATGTTTGACCGCGTTTCCGCAAGTTCAAAGGAGTTTGAGCAGGAACGGCTGAAAGTGCTTTCGGCAATCCGCAAGGGAGAGTATTCGGCTGTGATTGCCGTGCCGGATTCGGTCATGCAGTATACGGTTTCGCCCGAGGAGCTTACGGATGCGGAATTCAGACTGACAAGCGGCGAGCGCGCCGACATCGACAATGTTGTCAGCCGGCTAATTGCTGCCGGGTATACACGCTGTGAAACGGTTGAAGGCGCGGGTCAGTTTTCACGCCGCGGCGGTATTCTGGATGTGTTTTCGCCATCGGCGGAGTACCCCTGCCGTATCGACTTTTTCGGTGACGAGATCGACGGTATGGGTATATTCGATACGGTCAGTCAGCGCCGCATCGAAAATGTTGCGTTTTATGACTGTATGCCCGTCGGCGGTGCCGAATGCGGCAATCTGCCGCTTGCGGCGATACGCGACGAGATCCTTGCGCTTATAAAAAGCGGCAACGCCGACGACAAGGCGCTTGCGGAGCTTAAAAAGGATCTTGGCGATGTCGAGGGCGGCAGACTGCCCGAAGCCAAGGACAGATATTATTCCGTGCTTTGCCCGGGCGCACACACCGTGTTTGATTATATGCCCGGTTGTATCTGCATTGTGACGGATGCAAAGCGCACATTTGAACGGGCGCGCGCATGGGGATGGCAGACGGGTCAGACGCTTGAGGAGCTGACGAACCGCGGAGTCATTGCGTATAAGAACGCGGCGGTGACGCTGTTTGAGGACGAGCTTTTTGCGCGGCTTTCGGGCAGGACGGTTGTTTTCGATTATTTTTACGAAAGCCGGAAGACGCTTGAATACGCGGCGCGTGTCAATATAAATACCAAGACCGCAAGCGCTTATGCGGGAGATACCGAACAGTTTGCTTCGGATATTTCGGGTACGGTGACGCCGAACGGGTATGTTTTGCTGTATTGCATGAGCTCGCACGCCGCCGATGCCGCGACGATCGCCGTGGAGGCGCAGAACATGACTGTCGTCAGAGACGGTCCTCTCCGCAAGAACTGCGTCAATATACGCGTTTCCGAAAGAGAGGGAGAGGCTGCCGGCTTTGAGCTTCCGGGCTGCCGGCTGACGGTGCTTTGCGATACCGGAAGCGTGACGGAGGCTGCGGTCAAGAAGCTGCGTAGTGCAAGACGGCGCTTCAAGAAGAGCGAACGCATCACGTCTTATGCCGACCTGAATGTGGGCGATTATGTCGTACACGCAAATCATGGTATCGGCGTTTATGCCGGTATGACGGAGCTGACGGTCGAGGGCGCGAAAAAGGATTATCTCCGGATAAATTACGCGGGAAACGATGTGTTGTATGTACCGTGCAACCAGCTTGATATGGTGTCGAAGTATATCGGCGGCAGTGACGACGGCAGAGTTAAGGTGACTAAGCTCAGCTCACAGGAATGGCAACGGGCAAAGTCACGTGCGAAAGCGGCTGCAAAGGATATCGCAAAGGAGCTTATCGCGCTTTATGCCGCAAGGCAGAACAGGCAGGGATATGCGTTCGGACCCGATACCGAGATGCAGGACGAATTCGAGGCTATGTTCGAATGGCCCGAGACGGACGGTCAGCTTCAGGCGGCGTCGGAGATAAAAAAAGACATGCAGGACCCGCATCCGATGGACAGACTGCTTTGCGGCGATGTCGGATTCGGTAAGACGGAGGTGGCACTGCGCGCCGCGTTCAAGGCGGTGGACGGCGGAAAGCAGGTCGCGGTGCTGGTGCCGACAACAATACTTGCGATGCAGCATTACAACACCATGCTGTCGAGATTCCGCGGCTTCCCCGTAAAGATAGAAATGCTGTCAAGGTTCGTTTCGAAGAAGGACCAGGATGACACCAAGGCGGACATCAAGAGCGGCAAGGCAGATATCGTCGTCGGTACCCACAAGCTGCTTCAGAAGGATATTGAATTCAGGTCGCTCGGATTGCTTATCATTGACGAGGAACAGCGGTTCGGCGTGACTCACAAGGAAAAGCTCAAAATGCTGTCCGAAAATGTCGACAGCCTGACGCTGACGGCAACGCCGATTCCGCGGACGCTGAATATGGCGCTTTCCGGAATACGCGACATGTCGGTTCTGGAGGAGGCTCCTCAGGACAGGATGCCGGTGCAGTCATATGTGTTGGAGCATGACGAAGCGGTTATCGGAGAGGCGATACGGCGTGAGCTCAGGCGCGGTGGGCAGGTTTTTTATCTGCACAATGTCGTTGATACGATATATTCAAAAGCGGAAGAGCTCGGACGGGAATTTCCTCAGGCGGTCATCGCTATCGCACACGGCAAGATGGATAAGGATGAGCTGTCCGACGTGTGGAAGTCGATGGTGGAGGGAGAGATCGATATTCTTGTCTGCACCACGATAATTGAGACCGGCGTGGATATACCTAATGCGAACACACTGATAATTGAGGACGCAGACCGGATGGGGCTTTCACAGCTTCATCAGATACGAGGCCGTGTCGGACGTTCGTCACGACGCGCGTATGCGTATTTCACATACCGTCCGGGTGCAATACTTACCGAAATTGCGTCAAAGCGGCTTGAGGCGATAAAGGAATTCACCGAGTTCGGCTCGGGCTTCAAGATTGCAATGCGCGACCTTGAGCTTCGCGGCGCGGGCAACATTCTCGGCGCGGAGCAGTCGGGTCATATGGCGGATATCGGCTATGATCTGTATATCAAGATACTCGAAGAGGCGGTCAATGAGGAAAAGGGCATCGTGCTTCCCAAAAAGGAGGACTGCCAGGTCGATATTCTCTGCGACGCTTATATTCCGGACGAATATATTCCGTCGGGACAGGTGCGCATCGATATGTACCGCAAGATAGCGTCTATCGCTTCTCCCGAGGACGAGGACGAGATTCTCGACGAGCTTTACGACAGATTCGGCGAACCGCCTGTCTCCGTTACAAATCTGCTTAAGATTTCTCTGATACGCAACTCAGCCGCAGAATCCGGAATAAAGAATGTCAGTCAGAAGCAGGGCATCATTTCGTTCTATCCCACCGAGTTTGACATGAGACGCTGCGTCGAATTCGCGGCGCTTCCGGAAGTGAAGGGCAGAGTCATGATATCGACTGCGGGCAAGCCGTATTTCTCGGTAAAGACGAATTTCGGCGAAAATTCCGCCGAAATCGCGGAAACGGCAATCAACGCATACAAATCGCTTAAAAGTTCAATAAACAACACATAAAAATTAATAGACAAAACGGTTGTTTTGTTGTATAATACGTTTGTCGGCGGCTGTTTTGCGACAGCTGCGGCATTCAGCACTGAAAGGATTACCCGAAAAATGAGACTTAAAAAGAAAATCATCTGTATTCTGATGTCCGTTTTGATGCTTCTTCCGCTTGCAGCCTGTTCTGATAACAGCGTGACGGTGGCAAAGTACAAGGACACTTCGATCGATTCAAGCATGTTCTCATATATGCTTTCGTCGCAGAAAGCGTATCTTGAGCAGATGCTCTACTACTATTACCAGACCACCGATTTCGATTCCGTCTGGGCATCCGAATTCAGCAAGGATGAAAGCGGCAACACTATTACGTTCGGCGACAACGCTTTCAACGGCATTGTCGACGCATTGAAAATGTTTGTCGTTGTCAAGCAGCTTTGCAAGGAATACGGTCTGAATGTCACCGACGAATCGACCGTCAATGCCATTGAGGGATATATTTCCGAAGATATCGAGACCGCAGGCGATATCAACTTCCTTGAAATCGCACTTGCGGAATACGGTGCAAAGATCGGTGACGAGAAAGATTATCTTTACACTACAAGCCTCACGAGTGTGCTTCTTGATTATCTTTACGGTGATAACGGCACAATGAAGATCCCGGATTCCGACATACGCGCCGAGTTTGACAAGAACTATACCAAGGTCGATATGAATATGTTCAGCTATTCGACGAAAAACGATTCCGGTACATATGTCAGCCGTGTTGACAGCGACATACCCGAGTCCGAGCTGAAGGATTATTTTAACAGGCAGTATGTCAAGGCAGAGCATATTCTGTTCTACTTCTATGATACCTCCGACAAGAGCGGAAAGACAAAGATATCCGAAGCGGATATGCAGTCAAAGCGTGAAGCGGCTGCCGTACTTTTCGAAAAGATCAAAAACGGCGAAATTACGTTTGACGATGCAAAAAAGGAAAATAATGAGGACATCGGTATGCTTACGGATGCCGACGGCGACGTCATCGAAAAGGGCAAGCTCAACGAAAAGTTTGCGGATTTCGAAAAGATGCTGTTTGACCTTGAAATCGGCGGCATTGAAATGATCGAGACGGATGTCGGCGTTCACATCGTTCGCAGAAACGCCATGGCGGACAAGGATTTCGACGATGCAAAGGATGACATTTCCAAGGCAGTGACCAAGGAACGCATTGCAAATGAGGCAAAGGATTTCTTTGAAAAGGTCAAAAACGGCAGTGCAAAGCTTAATGACGAAACAAAGTACGGTTCGTATCAGGAGGCTGTTGTGTATTCCGCCGGCGAGATGGGTGAAGAAGTGGAAAAGCTTATTGCCGAGCTTAAGGATGGCGAAAGCCTTATTTACAACGATGACAGCTGCACGGTAATAATCCGCCGGCTTGCGACAACCGACGATGATTATAAAAAGGAGTATTCCACAATAAAATCGGCGCTCAGTCAGGAAGCTTTCTATGCGTACCTTGAATCACTCTATCCGCAGGTCGAGCTAAACGAGGAAGAGATCGCAAAGTATACCTTTGCGGCGGTCAAGAGCCTGAACATCAAGTCATACAACAGCTGATACGGAGTTGATTTATGAAAAAATTGATTGCATTGCTCCTTTGCGCGCTGGTGCTTTCAGCCTGCGGGAATGCCGATGAAAAAACGTCGGATACCGGCACGGTGAGCAGCACCGTTTCGGAAACGGAAACTGCAAAAGGCAAATACAAAAAAGCGATAACAACCGATTCAGCCGGTGCGACGGTGTCGACGACGGAATACGAATATGATTCCGACGGCAACGTGACACGCGAAGCGGTCACATATGCTTCGGGTGAAAGCGAGGTCACGGTGTATGAATACGTGTCCGGCAGACTGCAACGCAAAACTCTGACAACGAGCGGAAATTCCACCACAACATCGACCGTTGAATATATCTATGACGGTGACAGGGTGATATCCGAAAAGCATTCGGACGGCAGTACCGTCACATACACCTATGATGACAAGGGCAGACTCGGCAAAATGGACGACGGAACACAGCAGGTTATTTACCGTTATTCATCAAGCGGCGTCCTCGGTCAGATGGTGCTGGCACAAAACGACGCAATTCTTGCCGTGACCGATTACGCGTATTATGAAAACGGACTTCTTGCAACCGAAACCGAAGAATCGTCGCACGGCAAGTATATGTTCACCTACCATTATGACGATGACGACAACCTTGTCAGGGCTGTTGCAACCGATTCGACCGGTGTGACGTTACAGACTACCGAGTACATATATTAAGGCTAATTTAAGAACATTTATCCAAAGGAGAAAAGCAACAGATATATATCCGAGTGGCTTTTCTCTTTCTTGATTATTAAAAAACGGAGATAACTATGGCAGACAGAACAGGCTACACATCACCGCTTTCGACTCGCTACTCCAGCAACGAAATGCAGTATGTTTTTTCGGAGGAATTCAAATTCAGAACATGGCGCAGACTGTGGATCTCGCTTGCAAAGGCGGAAAAGCAGCTCGGACTCGATATCACAGACGAGCAGATCGCCGAGCTTGAGGCTCATGCCGATGACATCAATTTCGAAGTCGCAGAGGCACGCGAACGTATTGTGAGACATGATGTAATGAGTCACGTTTATGCGTACGGCGTTCAATGCCCCAAGGCTGAGCCGATCATTCATCTCGGTGCAACGAGCTGCTATGTCGGCGACAACACGGACGTCATAATCCTTCGCGAGGCGTCAAGGCTGGTGCTGAAAAAAGCTGCCCGCGTCATCAAAAATCTTGCGGTGTTTGCAGATAAATACAAGGCATTGCCCTGCCTTGCATATACGCATCTTCAACCGGCTCAGCTCACGACTGTCGGCAAACGCGCGACGCTCTGGATGAACGAGCTTGCGATGGATATCGAAAATCTCGAATGGCAGCTTGCAAACCTGAAGCTCCTCGGATCAAAAGGCACAACCGGAACTCAGGCGAGTTTTATGGAGCTGTTTTCGGGTGATGAGACAAAGGCGAAGAAGCTGGAACAGCTTATTGCCGAGGACATGGGCTTTGAAAAATGCGTTCCCGTTTCCGGTCAGACGTATTCGCGCAAGGTTGATGCTTATTTCCTCTCGGCTCTTTCGGGTGTGGCGCAGAGTGCGTACAAATTCGCAAACGATATGCGTATTCTGCAGTCGTTTGAGGAAATGGAGGAGCCGTTTGAAAAGAATCAGATCGGCTCGTCCGCAATGCCGTACAAACGCAATCCGATGCGCTGCGAACGTATATGCGCACTTGCGAGATATGTCATTGTCGACAGCCTCAATCCGGCTTTCACCGCCGGAACACAGTGGTTCGAGCGCACGCTTGACGACAGCGCAAACAAGCGCATATCGGTTGCCGAAGCGTTCCTCGCAGTTGATGCGATACTCAATATATATATGAACGTGTCCGACGGAATGGTCGTTTACGATAAAGTCATAAACCGCAGAGTGATGGAAAAACTGCCCTTCATGGCAACGGAAAACATCATGATGGAATCCGTGAAGCGCGGCGGTGACAGACAGGAGCTTCACGAAATCATCCGTGTTTATTCACATCAGGCTGCCGCAAAGGTCAAGCTTGAAGGCGGCACCAACGACCTGATCGACCGCATTGCTGCCGATGACCGCATTCCGCTTTCAAAGGATGAGATCGTATCACAGCTCAAGCCCGGGCTATACACGGGCAGATGTGCTTCTCAGGTCACTGAATTCCTTGATGAGGTGGCAGGTCCGATCATTGCAAGATACGATACGACGGGTGTCGAAGCCGAGCTGAAGGTCTGACACCGTATCAAATAAAAAGAGGTTATAACTATGAGCTACGCAGAAAAGCTTGAGTGGGGTTCGTCACTCTCTACCTTCTGGAATATGGATTTTGGAACCCTGAAATCGCTTGCCGATGCGGGAATCAGAAACGTCGAACCGTCATTTTATTACGATTATTACTTCAACGTCCTCGACTTTCCGAAAAACGCGGGAAGACTCGCCGAGAGAGCAGCGAATGCCGGTGTCGGGCTTTATTCGCTCCATCTTCCGTTCTCGGAATTTTTCGATATTTCGACAGAAAATTACGAGGCGCATTCCGTTACCATGTATACAAACAAAACGCTCATACGCGCAGGAGCCGAGGCGGGAATCAAAGTTATGGTGCTTCATCCTTCGAGTGAACCGATATCGGACGACAGACGCGAGACAAGAATGCGCATCTCGCGCGAATCGATCATCAGACTTAACGAGGAATGCGAGAAATACGGCATAAAGCTGGCGGTCGAAAATCTGCCGCGCCTTTGTCTTTGCAGAACCTCCGATGAAATGGTGAAACTGCTTGACGGGACGGGTGCCGGAGTCGTTTTTGACACAAATCATGCGCTTTACGAAAACAATGTGCATTACATAGACACAATTGCCGCAGCAGGTCTGAAGATTCATTCGCTTCATATTTCCGATTATTTCAAAGACGAAAACGGAGTGCTTGACGAGCGCCACACGCTCCCGGGTGAGGGCATCAACGACTGGAACGGAATCCTCGGAGCGCTTGAGCGTGCCGGATATGACGGACCGCTGATGTATGAGATCTCAAACCGTCCGCGCGGACATGAAGGCGTTATTGATGCCGCAGGGCTTGCGGAGAATATGAGAAAGCTGTCGCATTACGAAATGTAACCGAAAAATACACAAAGAAAAAGAGCCGATCGATGTCGGCTCTTTTTTTTGCGGATGTTATCAGTTATATGCCTTGAGGGCTTCGATGACGTTTTCACGAACCGCTTCGGCTTTTGCAAGCTTTACGCGTTCCGCTTCAACGACCGCGGCAGGGGCTTTTTCGACAAACGAAGCGTTTTTCAGCTTGCCGCCGAGAACCTGAATGTCTTTTTCCGCCTTTGCAAGCTCTTTTTCAAGTCTTGCTTTTTCTTCGGCGGGGTCGACCATTTCGCCTGTCGGGATATAGAGCACAGCCTTGTCTGTGATTGCCTGAACGCAGTTCGGAAGCGACGATTCGTCATTTATGAGCTGAATTCCGGTTGCCGAGGCAAGGGAAGTGAAATATCTTTCACAGCCCTCGAACAGCTCGGGACTGTCTGTTTTGATGTATATATGCGTTTTGCGGGAAGGCGGAACATTACGGTCGGAGCGGCAGGTTCTCACGGCGCGGATTGCGGCGATGAGAGCGGTGACGTTCTTTTCAGCTTCGGGGAAGTCAAGCGATGCGTCGTATTTCGGATACGGAGCGATCACGATACTTTCGCCGTCGTGGGGAAGAGTCTGCCATATTTCCTCGGTTATAAAGGGCATGAACGGATGCAGAAGCTCCATTGTATGGGAGATGACGTAGACAAGAACCTCCTGCGCCTTGCGGTTGGATGCCGTACCCTTTGCGGAAAGGCGGGGCTTTACGAGTTCGATATACCAGTCGCAGAGTACGTCCCAGATGAAATCATACAGCTTGGAAACGGCAATGCCGAGTTCGTATTTTTCAAGGTTTTCGGTGACCTCGCTGACAAGGCGGTTGTAAAGGGAAAGCAGCCATTTGTCCTCCGCTTCAAGACCGTCGGCTGCGGGCTTATTTATCGTTATGTCGTCGTCAAGATTCATCATCGCGAATCTCGTTGCGTTCCAGATCTTATTTGCAAAGTTACGGCTCGCTTCGACACGTTCGGCGGAGAAACGCATATCGTTTCCGGGGCTGTTGCCGGTTGCGAGGGTGAATCTCAGAGCATCGGCACCGTACTGGTCGATGACCTCAAGCGGGTCGATGCCGTTGCCGAGGGATTTCGACATTTTTCTGCCCTGCGCGTCACGCACAAGACCGTGGAAAACGACAGTGCCGAATGGCGCTTTGCCGGTATGTTCCAGACCGGAGAAGATCATTCTCGCGACCCAGAAGAAGATTATATCATATCCGGTGACGAGCACGCTTGTCGGATAGAAATGCTTGAAATCATCGGTCTCTTCGGGCCAGCCGAGTGTTGAGAACGGCCAGAGAGCGGAAGAGAACCATGTGTCGAGCACATCGTCCTCCTGACGCATTTTTGCGCCGCATTTCGGGCAGGTGTCAACATCCGTTTTGGAAACGACCATTTCGCCGCAGGCATCGCAGTAGTATGCCGGAATGCGGTGGCCCCACCAGAGCTGACGCGAAATACACCAGTCATGGACGTTGTTCATCCAGTTGAGATATACCTTGCCGAGACGTTCGGGGATGAATTTGATCGTGCCGTTTTTTACGACTTCGATCGCGGGTTTCGCGAGAGGCTCCATCTTAACAAACCACTGGTCTGAGGTGATGGGCTCAACGACGGTTCCGCAACGGTAGCACTGACCGACGTTATGATGGCAGGACTCGATCTTCACCAGGTAGCCTTGCTCTTCAAGGTCGGCGACAATGCGCTTTCTTGCTTCATAGCGGTCAAGTCCTTCGTATTTGCCGCCGAAACGGTTTATTGTTGCATCGTCGTTCATGACGCGGATCTGTTCAAGATTGTGGCGCTGACCGACGAGGAAGTCGTTCGGGTCGTGAGCGGGAGTGATCTTGACGCAACCGGTACCGAAATCCTTATCAACGTAATCATCGGCTATGACGGGGATCTCTCTGCCGACGAGAGGAAGGATGAGCGTTTTTCCGACGAGGTCCTTGTATCTTTCGTCCTCGGGGTTGACTGCCACCGCAGTATCACCGAGCAGTGTCTCGGGGCGGGTCGTGGCGATCGTGACATATCCGTCACTGTCCTTGATGGGATAACGGATGTGCCAGAAATGACCTTCGTGCTCCTCGTATTCGACCTCCGCATCGGAAAGGGCGGTGGCACACTTGGGGCACCAGTTTATTATTTTGTGACCGCGATAGATGAGACCCTTGTTATAGAGATTTACGAAAACTTCCTTGACGGCACGTGAACAGCCCTCGTCCATGGTGAAACGCTCGCGGGTCCAGTCGCAGGAAGAGCCGAGTTTTTTGAGCTGGCTGATTATACGGCTGCCGTATTGCTCCTTCCATGCCCAGACGCGCTCAAGAAATTTTTCGCGTCCGAGGTCATAGCGCGTGAGACCTTCTTCCTTGCGGAGAGTCTCTTCGATTTTTATCTGTGTTGCGATTCCGGCATGGTCGGTGCCCGGAACCCAGAGAGCGTCAAAGCCCTGCATACGTTTGAAACGGATTATGATGTCCTGAAGAGTTTCATCAAGTGCGTGACCGAGATGGAGCTGACCTGTGACATTGGGAGGCGGTATCACAATTGTAAACGGAGGTTTGCCACTGCCTTTTTTCGGCGTGAAATATCCTTTTTCACACCAGTTTGCGTAGAGCTTGTCTTCAAAATCACGCGGATTATACTTTTTGTCAAGTTCTTTCACTGTATAAATTATCCTTTCAGATTTCTTTGATTTGATTCATAACAAGGCCGGTTATGAGCTTGGGGTAGAAATAAGTGGATTTCTGAGGCATTTTATCGCCCGCAAGCGCAACATCTTTGATTTCGCGTATCTTTGTGGGGTTGAGTATGAAGGCTGCGGAAGCGTCGCCGTTGTCCACCTCCGAGATCGCCTCGGAAATACTGCGTGTGTAATGGAGGTTCTTCTGATTTGCCATGTTTTCCTTGTCAATGCCCAGTACTCCTTCAAGCAGAAGTGTATGCAGTACGGTCACGTCAAGGGAACGGTATGCATCGGAGTGTCCGGGAGCTTCTACCATCCCGACTGTGTATTTTGAAACAAGCAGTCGGAACGCACCTCCTCCCGTATACAGCACGAAGGCGTGTCTGTCGGCATGGCTTCTCAAGCCGGATTCTATTGTATTTATATCGTTATGTGTTGATATATCAAACCATTCAGCCGCTTTTTCGCAGAGAGCGTCTGCGTCGACCGGCATACCGTAGACAAGGCGGTGTGTCGGGAAAATGACAAGACCGTCGTCGTCCATATTGACGAGCGTCATCATGACAAAGCCGCTGTCGGCATCCTTTATGCCTTTTTCTATGCAGTAGCGGTTGAATCTGCCCGCAGTTTCAAAACGGTGATGACCGTCGGCAATGAAAAGCTGTTTGTCGGCGAAAAATCCAGTGAGTGCATCAATATCGCGTTTGTCGGTTATCTTCCACAGACGGTGTGTGACTCCCTCGCCGTCCGTGAAACAGACGAGCGGAGAGTCGCTTTTCTTTTTGTCGGTGATTGATTTTACGTATTTTTTTTCGTCGATATACAGTGAATAAACAGAGGAAAAATTGCAGAATGTCGCGCACATGAGGTCGAATCTGTCCTGCTTTGCTTTTGAAAGGGTTTCTTCATGCGGCAAGACGACTTTGTCGGAAAAATCGTAAGTTTTGCAAAGACAGACGATACCGTCGAAAACATAGTGCTTGCCTGCAACGTCAAATTCCTCTTCATAAACGAAAATTCCGTCGCTGTCATCGCGTCTGAGTATGCCTTTTTTTATCCAGTCCTTAAGCAGCTTTCCTGCGTTGTTGTATTTGTCGTTCCCGTCCGGAAGTTCAAGCCGTATCAGATTATATTCGCTGTGGTTTATAAGCTCTGCACGCTGTGACGGTGAAATGATGTCATATGGAGGGCAGACGTTGTTTTTTGTGTCGCCTGCCTCATGAGTATAGCGCAGGGGACGGAAGGGCTTTATTTCAGCCATAAATCGTACCTCGTGTCAATCAGAGTTTTTGGAGATTTGCAAACGATGCCATGAGCTTTTTCGTGACACCGGAATCAAAGCGGACTTCGATAAGCATGTCGCCGCCCATCGGCTCTGACGCAACTACCGTACCTGTACCGAAAATCCGGTGTTTGATACGGTCGTCCTTCGCAAAATCGAATTTCGGCTTTGCGTCAGGCTTTTCCTCATGCGGCTTGACAAAATCGACGGGTTTTTTGTGCTCGTATTTCTTGAACGAGCGGTCATCGGTACGGCGAGGCTCGGGCGGAGTGAAATCCTTGAGCTCATCCGGGATCTCACCGAGGAAGGTGGAGGGGATGGATGCCGAGGACATACCGTAAAGCAGTCTGCTCTGTGTGTAGGTTATATATAATCTTTGCTTTGCGCGTGTTATTGCGACATAGGCAAGACGGCGCTCTTCTTCCATATTGCCTTCGGCAAGCGACATCTGGCTCGGGAAAATACCTTCCTCAAATCCGGGGATGAAGACCACCGGGAATTCAAGACCCTTTGCCGAATGGACAGTCATAAGAGTTACCGCATCGGTGTTTTCATCATAGTTATCGGTGTCTGAGACAAGCGCGATGTCTTCAAGAAAGCCGTTGAGCGTCGGCTCCTCCGTCGTTTCATGGTATGAGACGGCGCTTGACGAAAGCTCCGTTACAAGTTCGACCTTGTCGATCTCGTCCATATCCACGAGCATTTCTTTGTATTTTATGCGCGCCACAACCTCTTCGACGATTTCGGGGACGGTGTGGCAGGATGCAAATTCCTGAAGTCCGCGTATCAGCGCGGTGAAATCCTTGAGCTTTACCGAACTGCGTGACAGTTCGGGATACATTACCGAGCGTTCGGCTATATCGAACATCGGCACGCCTTCACCGGCAGCGATGGAAGCTATTGTGTCACAGGTTGTCTCGCCGATCTGACGCTTCGGAACGTTTATGATGCGACGCAGACGGACATTGTCGGAGGGATTTGCGATGATTGAAAGATATGCGACGATATCCTTGATTTCCTTGCGCTCGAAGAAGCGTATGCCGCCGTATATGCGATAGGGAATACGTTTGCGTGAGAAAATGTTTTCAACCGAGTTTGCGAGAGCGTTCACTCGGTAAAGCACCGCAAAGTCGCGGAAGCGGTACTTCTTCTCGGCAACGAGTGTGTTTATCGTATTGACAATGAACTCGCTTTCTTCGGACTGAGTATATACGCAGCGGACGGTTATCTTTTCACCCTCGTCGCCGTTTGTCCAGAGCTCCTTCCCCTTTCTGCCTTCATTATTTGAAATCACTGCGTTTGCGGCGTCAAGGATGTTTTTCGTGGAGCGGTAGTTCTGTTCGAGCTTTATTGTCTTTACGCTGTCAAACGAAGCGTCGAAATTCAGGATGTTTTCAACGGTTGCACCGCGGAAGCTGTATATCGACTGGTCATCGTCGCCGACGACGCAGACATTGCCGCTTCCCTTGCCGAGCATGAGTATGAGCTGATTCTGCGACGGGTTTGTGTCCTGATATTCATCGACAAGTATGTAACGGAAGCGCTTTCTGTACTGCTCAAGCACTTCCGGGAATTTTGTGAAAATAATGAGTGTGTTGAGGATTATATCGTCAAAATCGAGCGCGCTGGCGGCTGCAAGGCGCTTTTGATATTCGGCATAGATGCTTCCGATATGCTGTGCGCGGAGGTTTCCGGCTTTTATCGATGCGATATAATCGTCGGGAAGCTGTCCTTCTTCCTTTGCGGAGGAGATCGCATGAATGACCGTTTTGGCGGGAAGATTCTTTTCGTCGATATTCTTTTCCTTCATGATCTGAGTTATGAGTTTCTTTGTGTCGTCGGTGTCATAAATCGTGAAGGAATTCGAAAGACCTATGCGGTCGATGCAGGTTCTGAGAATGCGGACGCATACCGAATGGAACGTTCCCGCCCAGATCTGCGATGCATCGTCGCCAAGCAGTTTTGAAAGACGTTCCTTGAATTCGTTTGCCGCCTTGTTTGTGAAGGTTATGCAAAGGACATTGTACGGCTTTGCGGGATTGACCGCCATTCCGGAAAGGTACGAGGCGACAGCCTCTTTTGAGCCGTCCGCGAGCAGGTTTTCCATCTCGCGTGTCACTTCATCGGCGTTTTCGGGAACGGTCTCGTCATAGTATGCGTTGCCGTATCGGATTATCTGTGAAATGCGGTTGACAAGAACCGTTGTCTTTCCGCTGCCTGCGCCGGCGAGGACGAGAAGCGGACCGTTTACGTTGAATACAGCCTGCTGCTGCATTCCGTTGAGGTTTGAATACAGTTTTGAAAACAGTGCGCGTTTTGTCTTGAGGTATTTATCTTTGTTCATGTAATATACTCCATCTATAATACATTATTATACATCAAACCGCGTCGAATTGCAATCTTTTTCGGGTGAAAAAATAAATATTCTAAATTGCAATATCAAATA
>ERZ857840.1298-NODE-1298-length-28992-cov-9.349898_pt1 | contig 28992 bp, 22 predicted proteins | sample MGYA00519760_ERZ857840 | MGnify/ENA primary metagenome ERZ857840 (study PRJEB31778, sample SAMEA3449371) | human gut metagenome | biome: human gut; feature: human-associated habitat; material: faeces | place: United Kingdom | collected 2010/2012 ... | reverse complement strand
TCATCGCCAAGGACAAGGCCCCCACGGTCGTGAAGCTCGAGCCGGAGAAGATCAACGCCCTGCTCGGCACGGACATCTCCGAGGCCGACATGGTCGAATATCTGCGCCGTCTGGAGATCCCCGTCGAGGGCCATGAGATCCGCGTGCCGTCGTGGCGTCCCGATCTGGTCGGCATGGCGGACATCGCCGAGGAGGTCGGCCGCCTGTTCGGCTACAACAACATCCCCACGACGACGTTCCGCGGCGCTGCCACGGAGGGCGGCTATACGGAGGCCATGAAGCTGGAGAACCGCGCCGGTTCCCTGTGCCGCAGCCTCGGCTACAGCGAAATTCTGACGTACTCGTTCGTCTCTCCGTCCATCTTCGATCAGATCCGCCTGCCGGAGGACTCTTCCCTGCGCAATGCCATGCGCATCCAGAACCCGCTCGGTGAGGATGCCTCCATCATGCGCACCGTCGCACTGCCGTCCATGCTCGCCATTTTGGCGCGCAACAACGCCTATCACAACGACGCCGTCAAGCTCTATGAGCTGGCGAAGGTCTACCTGCCGAAGCCCGGCCAGATCCTGCCGGACGAACCGAAGCATCTGGTGCTCGGCACCTACGGCGAGCACGAGGACTTCTTCAAGATGAAGGGCGAGATCGAGGCCTTCCTGCGCGGCATGAATGTCCCCGAGGCCCGCTATACCGCCGAGAAGCACGACCCGACGTTCCATCCCGGCCGCTGCGCCGCGGTGTGGTCGGGCGATACGCGCCTCGGCACGCTCGGCCAGATCCACCCCGACGTGTGCGCTGCCTACGGGCTCGACGGCGCGACGTACTGCGCCGAGATCGACGTCGTGCTGCTGCACGATCTCGAGGGTGCGGAGCCGGTCTACACGCCGCTGCCGCGCTTCCCGGCCATCACGCGCGACATCGCCGTCGTGTGCGACGCCGCCGTCCCCGTCGGCGAGCTGACCGAGTGCATCCGGAAGGCGGAAAAGAACGTCCTGCGCGGCGTGAAGCTCTTCGACGTCTACACCGGCGTCGGTATCCCGGAAGGGAAGAAGAGCGTCGCCTTCTCGCTGACGCTCCGCTCGGACGACGGTACGCTCACCGACGATCACGCCGAGGAAGCCGTCCGCGCGGTGCTCGACGCGCTGCGCGAGAACTTCGGCGCTGTCATCCGGTAAGATTTTCCTTGAAACTCGCCCGCCGCTGTGGTATGGTAATAACAGAAAGAATTTTTTGACTGAAGGGGGTTGCGGACATGGGTGACGCCACCAAGCCGTTCGCCACGGTATCCAATCGCGCACAGATTCGGGAGATCCTCTCCTCGGTATACGACTCGCTGATGCTCAAGGGCTACAACCCCATCAATCAGCTCGTGGGGTACATCCTCTCCGAGGACCCCACGTATATCACCAACTACAACAACGCCCGCTCGCTCATCTGCCGCATCGACCGCGATGAGCTGCTGCAGGAGCTGGTGCGCAGCTATCTCGAGGATAAGGAATAACCCGGGAAAACGAAAAGAGCCGCCGGAGGTTAGCTGGTTGCTCATAAAAAAGTGAATCCGACCTATGGCTGCAATCAAAGGTCGGATTCTTTTTTTATGTTAGGGCTGGAATATCCATGGCTCCCTCTGACGCGGGAGGCTTGGATGCGGTGCAAAATCGCACATTACCGCACTACACCGAATGGTGTATAGAAGTGCGCCCTTACTGTTTGACAAATTGGAATTGATTTTCCTTTTTATTTCTTAGTATCAATCCAAATGAAAACTCTCTCGTCAGTTCTTTCAGTAACAACACCTCCGTTTGCTATTGCCACAGCTTGAGATGCTATGTTATCTAAAAGAATGGTTACTAACACTTTATCTATTCCCATTTCTTTCGCTTCATTAAGCAATAATCTCAGCAGTTCTTTTCCATATCCTTTTCCACGAAACGCTGGTGCAATTCCGTACCCGATATTTCCTCCTGCTTTTCTCAGTGCCTCAGTCAAAAAATGTCTGACAGAACCAAATCCAACCGGAATACCATCAGCATATAGCCAAAAAGTTGTAGAAGGCACTTTCCAACCATCTACAATCCCTTCTTGCTCAGAATCCCTCTGTTTTACAATCAGCCATTCTTTATACTCATCAAATGTTAATCCGTTGGCTTTGTTAATTAATCCATTTTCTTCAGCAGGGATCTCTTGCAGCATTGTGTAAATATCTAAGCCATCATCAACTGACAATCTTTTTAATTCCAACATTATTTTCAATTCTCCTTAATCAAATAAACTCAAGTTTATCAGTCTGTTTAATCATATCATATGGCTTCAATGTACGGCAAGAACAATCCCGGCAGACATTACTGCCGGGACTGATGCTGTTTTATGGACATCTACATTTTCTCCGGCGGCTTTTGCGCTTTTTTTGGGAAAAACTGCTATAGGGGCGTTTGGGGGCGTCTGATGCACGGAAAGAGATCTCTGAGTAAGGAAAAAAGCCTGTAATCCTTGAGATTACAGGCTTTTTTGGAGCTGGCAATGTGACTCGAACACACGACCTGCTGATTACGAATCAGCTGCTCTACCAGCTGAGCTATGCCAGCAACTTCTGCCGATTTCTTGGCAGCTTGTGTATTTTATCACGTCGCGCTGCCGTTGTCAACAGAAATTGCCGGTATTTTGCGCCCGGTCTGCGGCTTTTTCGCTTTTCCTCCGGTAAACTGTCCCGCTGGTGCGGGCGGAGCAGAGCCCCGCACCTACAGAGAATAAAAGCGGTCAAGCTCCCATTTTTTCGGATTGTTGTCGATGTACTGCCATACGTCCCGAAAATCATCTTCATTTCGTACTACATGATCGTAAAATGACCGCTGCCATACCACGTTTCCCGGCGTATGCATTTCTGTATTAACCAATTTGGTCGTGGCGGATTTCCACGAGCATAGGATATCAGATATTGTAGGGGCGGGGCTCTGCTCCGCCCGATAAAGAGAGAGCAGCATATGAACGTGATTCGGCATGATCACATGACGTCCAATTTTTACGGGATAAGGTTCCTCCAGAAGCAAAAGCTGCGTTTCACAAATGCGGCCGACAGCTGAAAGAATGGTACATCCTTCGTGGATGGTTGAAAGGATTTGCCGCCGGCTTTTGGTGCATACCGTCAGAAAATAAGCGCCGGGCAGGGAATAGTCAAACTCACGCAGCCGCATATCACGTCGCTTTTTTGCGTTCACTCGGTGGCCTTGACGCTCACCATGGCGTCAAAATCGAGTCCGAGCTCGCCGCCGACGGTGCGAAGCTCCGCGAGCGTGGAGTCGTTGACGGGGATGCCGTTTTTGAGCTTTTCATTGCGGGAGTCGACCTCCATTTCGCCGGAGGTGTAAATGCGGGTGCGGCCTTCGGCCTTGGCGCTGTCGCGCAGCTCCTGCAGAAGCGTCGAAAGGCTCTCGCGCATCGCGGCCTTGTCGCCGAACATGCCGTAATCGAGCGCGAAGAAGCTCTGCGACGTGTCACCGAGGCCGTTCTTGCTCACATGGTTGGACGTAGCGCCGCCGGCGATGATCGAGGAGAGGATTTCTACGATCAGCGCGAGACCGTAGCCCTTGTGCGAGCCGGTCGCGGGGCTGGAGCCGCCGAGCGGGAGAATGCCGCCGCCCGCCTTGGAGTTGATGTTGTCGATGACGCGCTTGGCGTCGGAGGTGTCCTTGCCGTTTTCATCGACGGCCCAGCCGAGCGGCATGGGCTTGCCCTGCTTGGCATAGACCTCCAGCTTGCCGCGCGGCACGACCGTGGTCGCCACGTCGTACAGCATGGGAATGGGATCGGCGGGCATGGCGAAGGCGATGGGGTTTGTGCCGAGCATGACCTCGCGGCCGAACGTCGGCACGCAGATGGCCTGCGTATTTGTAAAGCACATGCCGAGCATGTCCTCGCGCTCGGCCATCATGGCATAATAGCCGCCGACGCCGAAGTGGTTGGAGTTGCGCACGACCGCCGCGCCGAAGCCGTACTGCTTCGCCTTGGCGATGGCGCGCTCCATCGCGTCCACGGCGGCGATCTGGCCCATGGCGCTGTGCGCGTCGAGCACGACGGAGAGCGGCGTTTCATGCACGACCTCCGGCACGGCGTCCGGGCGGATCACGCCGCTTTTCACACCGCGGTGGTAGCGGATCAGACGCTGCACGCCGTGGGATTCCAGTCCCTGCAGATCGGCGGTGAGCAGAATGTCGGCAATATCGCGGCTCTGTTTTTCGTTGAATCCGTATTTGCCCATAACGGCTTCGCAGTAAGCGCGAAGCTCCTTTTCCGGCAGACGATAGTACGCCATATGTCTCTTTCCTTTCTTTATCGAACTGGATCAAACCTTTTCGACCGATTATACCATTTATACCATATTCGGACAAAGGAAAAAAGCCTTTTCCGGCGGAAAAAGACCGCACACGGTATTCTGCAAAAAGACATTGGAAAATCTCCGGGCAGGACGTATAATTATGGCAGAACGTTGAGCGGGAGGAACGGACGATGGATAAATACGAGGTGCTGAAGCACTGCTTCGGCCACAGCCGTTTCCGGCAGGGGCAGGAGGAGCTCGTCGACGCCGTTTTGTCCGGCCGGGATGCGCTCGGCATCATGCCGACCGGCGGCGGGAAATCCCTGTGCTACCAGATCCCCGCGCTGCTTCTCGGCGGCATTACGATCGTCATATCGCCGCTGATCTCCCTGATGAAGGATCAGGTGGCGGCGCTCAAAAACGCGGGGATCAGCGCCGCGTACATCAACAGCTCGCTCACCGCCGAGCAGCTGCGTCTTGTGTACCGCCGCGCGCGGGAGGGCGCGTACAAGCTGCTGTATGTCGCGCCGGAACGGCTGGAAACGGAGGGCTTCGCCGCACTCATGCAGGCGGTGACGGTCTCGCTTGTGGCCGTGGACGAGGCGCACTGCATCTCCCAATGGGGGCAGGACTTCCGTCCAAGCTACCGGAGCATACCGGATTTTGTTGCCTCGCTGCCGCAGCGCCCGCCGGTGACGGCGCTCACCGCGACCGCCACGGCGGAGGTGCAGCAGGACATTGTCCGTCTGCTTGAACTGCATGACCCCGTCCGCTGTGTCACGGGCTTCGACCGCCCGAACCTCTTCTTTGACGTGCAGCGCCCGAAAAACAAAATGTCCGCGCTGCTCGATCTTCTGCGGACGCGGCGGGACAAGACAGGCATCGTTTACTGCGCCACGCGCGCCGCCGCCGAGCGCGTTTGCCGGACGCTGTGCAGCCGCGGCGTCGCCGCGGTCTGTTATCACGCCGGAATGGAGGACGGCGAGCGCCGCGCAAGCCAGGACGATTTTCAGTTCGATCGGAAAAACGTGATTGTTGCGACGAATGCCTTCGGCATGGGCATCGATAAATCCAATGTGAATTTCGTGATCCACTACAACATGCCGAAAAGCCTTGAAGCGTATTATCAGGAGGCGGGGCGCGCCGGACGCGACGGCGAGGCTGCGGACTGCATTTTGCTCTACTCCGCGGGCGATGTGGAGACGGCGAAATTCCTCATCCAGAGCGGCGGGGAGGAGCTTGGCGACGCAGAGCGGGAAGAGCTGCGCCGCCGCGACTATGAGCGGCTGAAGATCATGACCGGCTACTGCAAAACGACGCGCTGCCTGCGAGGATACATTCTCGACTATTTCGGGCAGCCGCACGCCGAGGAATGCGGAAACTGCGGAAACTGCCGGAGAACGTACCGGCTTGAGGACATCACGATACCGGCGCAGATGATCCTCTCGTGCGTTGTGCGCGTGCGCGAAACGCTCGGATACTATGTCGGAAAAACGCTGATCGTCCAGACGCTGCGCGGCAGCCGCGACCGGCGTCTTCTGCAGCTCGGGCTGGACAGTCTCTCAACGTATGGCCTGATGCGGAAGCTCTCCGCGGAAAAGGTGCTTGCCATGCTGGACCGCCTGGAAGAAGCGGGGTATCTGCGCACGAACGCACAGCATTTCACGCTGGAACCGACCGCGGCCGCCAACGGCGTGCTGTTCGGCGGCGAGAAGATCGCCATGCCGGTACACCTTGAGCCGGCGGCGCAGAGCGGAGAGAAAAAAAGCCGCCGGAAGAGCGCGGCGGCATCCGCCCCGATGACCGGCACGGACGGTCTCTTCGCGGCGCTCAAGGCGGAGCGCACGCGCCTCGCCGCGGCGGAGGGCGTGCCTGCCTATGTTGTATTCTCCAACGCGACGCTCGCGGACATGGCGGCGAAAGCCCCGCGCACGATGGAGGATTTTCTGGAGGTCTCCGGCGTCGGCGAGATAAAAGCCGCGCGCTACGGCGAAGCGTTCTTGAAAGCCATCGCCGCATACGAAGAAGCGGACGAAGCCTGAAAAAAAGAAAAGCCCTCCGGCATCCGTTTCGGATGCCGGAGGGGCTTAGTTATACTTCAAAACGATTGTAACAGTTTTTGTACAAAGAAAGAATAATTACAAATGGGAAAGAACTTGTAATATGTTTTTAATATTTATCAGCTTTTTTCCCATTGCAGGACTTACAAAGCATTTGACAATTATCGGGTGTTGTATGTCCGCCTTTACTCCAAGGCTTGATGTGGTCACCTTCCATTGCACTAAAATCAAAATATTCTTTACAAACGGGGCATATTCCATTTTGCCTGCTATATGCAGCCAGTTTATCTCGCTTGTCAAAGGCGCGCAGATTCAGAAATCTACCAGCAAATGGATCATCATCTCGACAAAGTAAAAACTCATAAATGCCTTTCGTCTTTTGCACATCTTCGTCTTCATGTAAACGCTTTACTTCTGCGTTCATAGTGGCAGAGTTATATGTGTGATTATGGTATATGTTGTAAAGATGACACCAATCTAATCCTTTCATATCCGCATAGTATTTCGGGAAAATCTTTTCAGACCAGTGAATAACATCTTGAAAATACTGCCATAACTCATCTGCATCTGCATCTGATTTGTGCTGCGCCATATATTCGGTAATCTCAGAAATGCCTTGATATTCGCAGATGCCACGAAGGGCTTTTTCCAGCAACTCCTGCCTGTTTGGATCGCCGGTAATATATTTGTCTGCCAACAGCTTCGCGGCACAGTTCCGTTTAGAGAAATAGCGCTTTGCATCTGAAAGCCATTCTCCCGTATAAACGGAGTTCCGGAGTTCTTGTTCTGTTAGTTTCTCTCCGGCAATATTGACAATTCGAAACCAGTCTAGCTTTTCAGATGTTTCACCCTCGCAGATATAGACCATGAATTCATAGTTCATAATTGCATTGTATTTGTCGTCAGGCAAAGCGTCCCAATAATACTTTCGATCGTCTAATGAAATAGAGAATTTGTGCTTCAAGTATTGCATAACAGAGAGAGTCCTTTGCTGGCCATCCAGAACCTCATATCTGTCATCACCAACCCTGACCCAATACATGACATTCAAAGGAAAGCCTTTTAATACTGTCTGAATAACAGCTTCGGCTTGCTTATTATCATAAACAAATTCACGTTGATAGGGTGGACGGATAGCAAGTCTGCCCCCATAAGCGAAAACACCGTCGTCGCCATTATCAGCGTAGCTATCAAAAATTTCTCTGACCTTAATTTGCTTTGGCTCTATTTTCACTCGTTTGCCCTCCTTTTAATCAAAATACGCGGGTAGATACTTAACAAATATCCATCAGCATTGTCTGCTGTATAAAATACCTTATCTATAGGCTTTTTCTTTACGAGAATAGCTGCTCTAGTGTTGACTTTGCCCCCGCCCTGCACGCTGCCATCTTGATTATGTTGCACAGCGTTTTCATAAATTTTGGTCATTGAATACCCAATGGTGTTTCCTAATGTAATCCCGATGATTTCAAATTGCTCTGGACTGTACTTGTCTAGGAATGTAATGGGTACACCCATAATTCCATTACATCTTTCTTCTGATAACGATTCTGTCATACAGTCGTCTATACTTTGCGTTTGATAACAACTCTGTCGTAAAGGCAACGGAAGAGAAGGCTCTCTCTCTCTCTCTCTCTCTCTCTCTCTCTCTACATTAACAGACTGTAAACGTTTTTCTTCTGGCAAGTAGAAACGAACGCCGCCGGAAACATAGCTTCCTTTTGGAGCGATTTCAGTCATGGGCCTGCCCATCCACCGGCTTGCACCGATAATATCAAATTGTTCTGGGTTATGCTTGTCAAGATAGGTAATGGGAACGCCTATTTCTTCAAAATAGTCACAGGGAATGTCAGATACCTTGTCCACGTTGATTGCATCATAGTTAGCATAATGAGGGTACTCATCTTCGTTTCCGTAATATTTCTTATACAGAACGAGTTTCTCATGCCTTATTGCGTAGTCGAGATTGGTAAACCACCGAACACCTTTCACGCGAATAAACTTTCGCCCATTTCCGTCAATACCGCATCCAGCTGCATGAAGAGGGTAGTCATCGGGAACATAGAACTTCCTATCGCCACTGTGAATGCTTGCGCCAAGCCATAATTCGTTGTTTTTTATAAGGGGGAAAATCTCTTTATATGTAATCGCATTAACATTTCCAATAATCAAGAAACGCTTTTGATATTCCATAAGCTGCGCAACATACTCTCTAAATAAGCTGAACGGCGGGTTTGTCACAACGATATCTGCTTCTTTTAGATATTCAATACACTCATCTGACCGGAAATCCCCGTTGCCTTTCAGCTTCTTTACACCGCGTCTTTTGGATTTTAATAGTGCGTCAATATCTTCGTCCGAAACACCTCTGCCATTTGCCATCGGAACGTTTTTGATATCCATGACATAACCATTGCCTTGGACTACAGGCTCATTTTCGTCATCGAAAAGTGAAAGTTGCTGCCCAATTACAGGTGAGGTAGCATAGGATGTGCAAATCAATCTTTTTAAGCCAAGATAGTTAAAGTTCCGGAGAAAAAACTTGCAAAAATTGCTTTCAAAAGGATCATCACAATTACAAAGAACGGTTTTCCCTTTGAAATGCGGTTCATAATGGTTCAATTCATTTTGAATATCTTCATACTGCGTATAAAACTCGTCTTTTTTCGCGTCTTTGGCTTTATGCAAATTTTCATTCTTTGCCATCGCACTTTTCTCCTGTCTCACATTGCAGTATTTATTAAAAATACTAATGACTAATTTATTATAATACACGCGAAAAAAAACAGCAACTGCACATTTGGCGAATAGAATAAAAACTGAAAAGCCCGACACTCACAAAATGTGGGTGTCGGGCCAATTTCTAATTGAACTCGTATTATTAAGAAAATCAGTACATGCCGCCCATGTCCGGCGCGGCGGGAGCCGGCGCGGGGGGTTCGGGGATGCTCACGACCATCGCCTCGGTGGTGAGGACGGTGGAGGCGACGGAGGCGGCGTTCTCCAGCGCGCTGCGGCAGACCTTGGTCGGATCGACGATACCGGCGGCGATCATATCGCAGTACTCTTCCTTCGCGGCGTCAAAGCCGTAGCCGGGGATCTCGGAGCCGCGGACCTGATTGAGGATCACGGCGCCCTCGAGACCGGCGTTCGCGGCGATCTGCATCAGCGGAGCCTGCAGAGCCTTCGCAACGATGGCAGCGCCCGTCTTCTCGTCGCCCTCGAGCTCGGTGACGACCTTCTCGGCAGCGATGCCGGCCTGCACGTAAGCCGTGCCGCCGCCGGCGACGATGCCTTCCTCAACGGCGGCCTTCGTCGCGTTGAGAGCGTCTTCGACGCGGAGCTTCTTCTCCTTCATTTCGGCCTCGGTAGCCGCGCCGACCTTGATGACGGCAACGCCGCCGCTCAGACGGGCCAGACGCTCCATGAGCTTCTCACGGTCGTAGTCGGAGGTGGAAACTTCGTACTGGTTCTTGATCTGAGCCACGCGGTCGGCGATGGCTTCCTTCGTGCCGGCGCCGCCGACGATGATGGTGTTCTCCTTGGAGACCTTGACCTGACGCGCACGGCCGAGCATATCGAACGTGGCGTCCTTGAGCTCCATGCCGTAGTCGCCGGAGACGACCTGGCCGCCGGTCAGAACGGCAATATCCTGCATGGTCTCCTTGCGGCGGTCGCCGAAGGCCGGGGCCTTGACGCACACGCAGGTGAAGGTGCCGCGCAGCTTGTTGAGAAGGATGGTGGCGAGCGCTTCGCCCTCAACCTCGTCGGCGATGATGACAAGCTTCTTGCCGGCCTTCACGATCTGCTCGAGCAGGGGCAGGATCTCCTGAATGTTGGAGATCTTCTTATCGGTGATGAGGATGTAGGCGTCATCGATGACGGCTTCCATCTTCTCGGAATCGGTGACCATGTAGGGGGAGACGTAGCCGCGGTCAAACTGCATGCCCTCGACGACCTCGGAATAGGTCTGCGCGGTCTTGGACTCTTCCACGGTGATGACGCCGTTCTGACCGACCTTCTCCATAGCCTCGGCGATCAGGGTGCCGATCTGCTCGTCGCCGGAGGAAATGGTGCCGACGCGGGCGATGTCCTTCGTGCCGCTCACGGGCTGGGACGCGGTCTTGATCTCGCTGACGGCGGCCTCGGTCGCCTTGGCGATGCCGCGGCGGAGGACCATCGGGTTGGCGCCGGCGGCGAGGTTCTTCAGACCCTCACGGATGATGGCCTGGGCGAGAACGGTCGCGCTCGTGGTGCCGTCGCCGGCGACGTCGTTCGTCTTGGTGGCGACTTCGCGGATGAGCTGCGCGCCCAAGTTCTCGGCGGGATCGGCGAGCTCGATCTCCTTGGCGATGGTCACGCCGTCGTTCGTGATGAGCGGGGTGCCGAATTTCTTATCGAGAACAACGTTGCGGCCCTTGGGTCCGAGCGTGATCTTCACGGTGTCGGCAAGCTTGTCAACGCCGGTCTGCAGAGCCTTGCGGGCTTCCGCGCCATAAACCAGATTCTTAGCCATAATATATTCGTCCTCCTGAAATTACTCTACGATCGCCAGAATGTCGCTCTGACGGACGATGGTGTATTCCTCGCCGTCGAGCTTGACGCTGGTTCCGCTGTACTTGCCGGCGATGACCTTGTCGCCCGCCTTGACTTCCATCTTCACTTCGTTGCCGTCCACCATTCCGCCGGGGCCGACGACGATGACTTCGTAAACTTCCGGCTTCTCCTGCGCCGCGCTCGTGAGGATGATGCCGCCCTTGGTCTTTTCCTCGGCTTCCGTCCGCTTGAGGACAACGCGATCCGCCAACGGTTTGAGATTCATGGTTTCTGCCTCCTATGATCATTTTAATTTTTATTTTGTTGATTTAGCACTCAATGACTTCGAGTGCTAACCCATGCCTATAAAATAGCACACGCCCTCTGCAAATGCAAGAGGGAATGTGCTGTTTTAAAAAATAATTCACATATTGCTATCAAAGGTACATATAAAGCTGGCAGGGAATCATGCCGTTATAAAGTCTCCGCCGCTTGTCGGCGCGCTTGCCGTAGACATTTTCAAAATTCTCAAGCGAGGAGATCACGTACGTCTTCCAGTTTTCCGTTTCGCGCATCGTTTTGCCGAACGCGCGCATGAGCTCGACCGCGGCCTCCTTTTCGAGCAGGCGCTCGCCGTAGGGAGGGTTGGTGCAGAGCGTGCCGTTCTCCGTTTTGCGGGAGAAATCTCTTGCGTCGGCCACGGAGAAGTCAATGTATTTCTCCACCCCGGCGCGGCGGGCGTTCTCGCGCGCGAGAGCGACGGCGCGCGGGTCGATGTCGGAGGCGAAGATGTGGTAGTCGCCGTGAAACTCGCGTGCGCGCGCTTCCTCGCGCGCCTGCGGCCAGACCCCGGCCGGCAGCCACGCCCACTGCATGGCCGCAAAGTCGCGGCTCAGCCCCGGTGCGCGGTTGAGCGCCGCGAGCGCGGCTTCAATGGCGATCGTGCCGCTGCCGCAGAAGGGGTCGCAGAAATCGCCGCGGCCGCGGTAGCGCGCAATGTCCACGATGGCGGCGGCGAGCGTTTCGCGCAGCGGAGCCGCGACCTGCGCCGGGCGGTAGCCGCGCTTATGGAGTCCTGTGCCGCTCGTGTCGATATAGAGCGCGGCCTCGTCCTTCATAATGGCGAACTGGATGGGGAAGCTCTCGCCCTCTTCGGAGAACCACGAGAGACCGTACACGCTCTTGAGCCGTTCGACAACGGCTTTTTTCACGATTTTCTGGCAGTCCGGCACGGAGTGGAGCGCGCTCTCAAGCGCCCAGCCCTTGACGGGGAACGCGCCGTCCGCGGGGATGAAATCCTCCCACGGCAGCGCGCGCACGCCCTCGAATAGCTCGTCGAAGCTGCGCGCCGGGAACCGGCCGAGGACGATCAGAACGCGCTCGGCAAAGCGCGAGCGGATGTTCGCGCGCGCGACGGCGCTCTCGTCGCCGGTGAAGTATACGCGCCCGTTTTCCGGCGCAACATTTTCCATATCCATATGGCGCAGCTCGTTGCCGAGCGGACCTTCCAGCCCGAACAGACACGGCGCACAGAGAGTGAGTTTCATGTTATTTCCTCCGATGTGATCTCTATTCGGAAAGATAGTACCCTGTTTCGCTCCAAATTGCAAGCAATATAAAAACCCCGCCGTTTCCGGCGGGGCAAAAAGAGAGAATGAGAGAGGGTAGGTATTTAAAATGTATGGGTCACTTGCCCGAGGCGGCTTCGATCTCGGTTTTGACCTGCTCGGCGGTCATCACGCGGCCGAACATTTCCGCCCAGAGATCAAACATGGCGGTGTTCCAGTCGTTCGCCGTGCGGCCGCAGTGGTCGTAGGAGCTGATGCCGTCGGCCACGGCGACAACGTTGTAGTCCTTATGATAGGCCTCGCGGATCGTGCTGTCCACGCACCAGTTCGTCACCGTACCGCAGATGATAAGCGTGCGGATGCGCTTTTTCTTCAGCCACGTTTCGAGCTCCGTGTGGGAGAAGCAGGAGTAGGTGTACTTCGGAAATACGGTGTCGCCTTCGACGGGCGCAAGCGCCGGATCGATCTGGCACTCCGGGGAGCCGGGCTTGAACTTGACGTCGCCGTCCTCGGTGAGAAGGCCGCGCTGCTTATTGCGGAACCAGTAATGATCGTTGTGGAAATCCACATCCTGCGCGAAGATGGACATAAACACGGGGATGCCCTTTTCGTTGCAGAACTTTTTGAGATCGGCGATGGTGGGCAGCTGCTCGGCGGACTGCGGCGTGTAGAGCGGACCGTCGGGCTGGGTGAAGCCGGTCTGCATATCAATGATCAGCAGGGCGGTCTCTTCCGGGTGGATCGTGAAAGGAGCGTCCCACTCCCAATATCTGGCCATAGTATTTTTCCTCCATTTTGTATGGGTTTACTTAAATCAAATAAGGACGTGCGTTCACTCCTGCTGCAGCAGGTTTTCGAGGATCGTTTCGCACGGGTAAAAGTCAAAGTTGTAGTTGATCGCGAGAAGCTGCATTCCCTGCCGGTGCTCCGCCTCAGTGGTGGAGTTTACGCCGTCGTCCGCAACAGCGACGCGGAAGCCGCGGTAAAACGCTTCGATCGCCGTCTGCGCCACGCACACGTCCGAGCGCCAGCCCGTCATGATGACAGTGTTGATCTGCATCTGGCGGAGCTTTTTTTCGAGCGTCGTGTTGACGAAGCCGTTGAACCGGTTTTTGTAGACAACGAAGTCGGCCGGATCGGGCTTTACTTCGTCGATGATCTGCACGCCGTAGGAGCCGGCCATCATATGATTGTTCCAGAGCTGCAGCTCCGGATCGTTCTTATAATGCCGGTCGCAGACGTAAATGACCGGAACGCCCATCTGCCGCGCGCGGGCAAAGAGCTTTTTGAGCTGCGGAAGAATGAGATGGATGCGCCCGCAGGCAAGCGCGCCGCCTTCGAGAATGTCGTTCTGAAGATCGATCGCGACGATGGCCGGACGGCACACATCCGGCGCGGAGGAAAGCGCCGCGGCATCGATATCCTCCGGCAGGAGAGACTGCAAAAGCATCTGCGCACGCTTATATTCCTCCAAAACGCGGTCTACTTCCGCCTGCTGGCGGATCATCGCCGTCTCCACGTCCTCCTTGGGAGCATCCAGAAGCGCTGCAATCTCCGTGAGCGGGAATTTCATTTCGCGGAAATAACGGATCTGCTGCAGACGCGCGATGTCCGATTCCGAATACATCCGGTATCCGGCATCGGTGCGCTCCGGCTTCGGCAGAAGGCCGCGGCTTTCGTAGTGCCGGATGGCTTTCACGCTCAGTCCGGTGAGGGAAGCCGCTTTTTTTATCGTTATCATGCAGCGCGCTCCTTTCCGTGACGGTGGGATATTTCAAACGGGAGCATCCCGAAGGATGCTCCCGCGGGAAGCACGGCCCGCCGTGGGGCCAATGGATTTACTGCTTCTTGCCGACCTTGTTGAAGATGACCTTCACGAGGAAAGCCACGACGACGCAGTTGATGGAGGGCAGGAGAACGGGGATGAACGTGACAGCAACGCCGACAGCCCAGGACACGAAGCCGCCGATATCAGCGCGGGGCAGGGAATCCAGATCGGTGTAGCCGTGGTTGTACTTGGTGAGGAAGTCAGCAAACACGATGCCGACGATGGGGGGCACGGTGCTGGAGAGGAAGTTGATGTAGCTGCCGAACAGGTTGTAGAAACCAACGCAGCCGAGGATGGTGCCGACAAGACCGAACACGAGGGTCAGCTTGTTGCGGGGAACCTTGATGACGGAGCTGAGGCTCATGGAGCCGGAGTAGACGCAGCCCTGAGCGGTGGACCAGATGTTGAGGACCATGACGATGAACGCCGGGGCCAGAAGACCCTGCAGCGCAAGAACGCCCATGATGTCGGGATCGCCGTAAACAACGGAGCCGATGGCGCCGAAGAACACCATGAAGGAGTTACCGACCATGATCGTGATGATCATAACAATGATGGAGGTCTTTGCATTCTTGGCAAAGCGCATGATGTCGGGCGTGAACATAACGGAGCCGACAACGTAGGAGCCGACGCCCAGAGCAACGGCCTTCGCGAAGGTGATGGAGTCTTCCTTGACAAGAGCATTGATGCCGTCAACGCCGCCGACGTCGTTGAACGCGCGGATGATGGAGATGAAGCCGAAGATCAGGACGATGGGCACGGCGATGTTGGAGAGCATGTTCATCCACTTGGTGCCCTTGGAGGCGGTGATGGTCATGCCGATACCGGCGAGGATGCAGACGAGGATCGTGGGCATCCAGGAGAAGAGACGGTGCGCGGAGTCGCCGATGAGGTAAGCGTCGATGGAGAACCAGCCGATGGTGGTGATAGCCACGATCAGCACCGGCACCCATGTGCCGACCTGGCCGAAGCTGTAGCGGGCCATGAGACCGAAGTTCAGGCCGCTCTTAGCGGCGATGACGCCCATGATGCAGCTCAGAACGGTGAGGATGGCGCTGGATACCAGAACGGCCCAGACCATGCTGTTGAAGGAGAGGCTGACGCCGATGACGCTGCCAGCCTGCATGCTCGTAACGACGAACACGTAGCCAAGGGAAATGATGAGCACGGAAAGGAAGGATTTGCGAGCGGTCGAAGGAACGGCAGTCTTACTGTATTCGTCCGCGGTGGTCTCTACAGTAACATTCTTTTTTTCTTCCATTGCGAAGGTAACCCCTTTCGTTTCGTTCAGCTGTCTTTCAGCGCTGAAAGACGCGGGCCCGGGTTCCCGTTAATCAACGCTTACCGACTGTCTGATTGCATCATAGGCGAGATGTTAACAAAATGCAAACACGAAACCTTTCCCTTAGGGTATACTTTACCATGAACCAAGGAGCGCCGCCATAGACAAAAGATAGAAAAAGGGCCCGCTTTTTCCGTCTGCGGCTTGCGTTTTTCCGGAAATTCTTTATAATATAAGGGCTATGTATATTTTTTTACGAAACAATGATTATCGTTACGCCGCCGAGCAGATGCTGCTCATGCTCTTCCCCGAAGAGCGGCCGGTGTACCCGAGCGCCGATCCCGGTCTCCGGGAGGAGAATGCTGTCGAGCTGGAGCTGAAGCCCGGCAAGACGTACACAACGGCTGTGTGCCGGCTCCGGTACGACCGGCGCACCGCGCAAAAGCATGTCCGCGCCCGCACCGACGGCATCCGCGCCGGGGAGGAGAGAGCCCGCATCGAGCAGCGCATCTTAAAGCTCGCTTTCTACCGCGCCGCGCTGGACGTCGGCGTGCCGAAGCCGGAGTGGGGCTGCCTTACCGGTGTGCGTCCGGCAAAGTTCCTCGCGGGGCTCATGCAGAAGGACGGCCTGACCGAGACCGCCGCCGTGCGGATGCTGACCGAAACGTTCGGTGTGTCGAAAGAGCGTGCGTCTCTCGCTCTCGCCGCCGAGCGCGCCGCGGCACGCGCCAAAGCGGCGCTCGCGCCGCAGGACGTGTGCCTGTACATCGGCATCCCGTTCTGCCCGACGCGCTGCGCCTATTGCAGCTTTGTGAGCGTGGACGCGCCGAAGCTTTTGAAGAGCATCCCGGATTATCTCAACGCGCTCGAGCAGGAGATGCGCTCGACTGCCGCGGCGGTAAAGGCTGCCGGGCGGCGCATCGTTGCGGTATACATCGGAGGCGGCACGCCCACGACGCTCACGGCGCCGGAGCTCGACCGGCTGCTTGCGGACACGAAGGCGTGCTTTGATCTTAGCGCCTGCCGGGAGTTCACCGTCGAGGCCGGGCGGCCGGACACCGTGACGGAGGAAAAGCTCGCGGTGCTCGTCTCGCACGGCGTAAACCGCGTGAGCGTCAACCCGCAGACGATGTCGGACGCGGTGCTCGAGGAGATCGGGCGGCATCACACCGCTGCGCAGGTGCGCGAGGCGGTGGCGATGGTGAAAAAGTTCCCGCAGCTCGCCTTCAACATGGATCTCATCGCGGGTCTCCCCGGCGATACGCCGGAGAGCTTTTCCGACACCGTGCGCGAGGTGATCGCGCTGGGGGCCGAGAATATCACGGTGCACACGCTCGCGCTCAAAAAGGGCTCGCGATTCCTTACCGAGGGTACGGCGCTGCCGGACGGGAAGGCCGTCGGCGAAATGCTCGGCGATGCGCGTGAAAAGCTCGAAGCGGCAGGGTACGCGCCGTATTATCTTTACCGGCAGAAGTTCATGTCCGGCAGCTTTGAAAACGTCGGCTGGACGAAGCCGGGATACGAAAATCTATACAACATATGCATTATGGAGGAGCTCTGCGGCATTCTCGCCGTGGGCGCGGGCGGCTCTACGAAGCTCACGGCGCCCGGCGGCGTCGTAAAGCGTCTCATGGCGCCGAAGTATCCGCGCGAATACATGGACCGCATCGCGCACACGTGCGCCGAAAAGGACGAGATCGTCCGCTTTTATAATTCCGAACCGAAAGGGACAAACTGAAAATGGCCTACTATCTTTCCGAGATCAATGCCCGGTGCCGCGCCGACGCCGCCGGGTTCATCGCCGAGTGCGACGGCATTTACGCCGACCGGCTGGAGCTCGCCGCCGACCGCATCATGGAGAACATGGAAAAAAGCCCGATCGTTCTGCTCTCCGGGCCCTCCGGCAGCGGCAAGACGACGACCGCGCTGAAGATCTGCGAGGTGCTTGAGCGGCGCGGCGTGCGCACGCACAGCATCTCGATGGACAACTATTTCAAGAGCGTCTCCCCGGAGACGACGCCGCGCACGCCCGAGGGAAAGTACGATCTCGAATCGCCCCTGTGCATGGATATGGAGCTTTTGAACGAGCACTTCTCCGTCCTTTCCGAAGGCGGGCGCATCCTTGTGCCGCGCTACGACTTTGTGCACCAGTGCCGCGATCTGGAGCCGAGCGCTTCGCTGCGTCTGAAGAAAAACGAGGTCGCCGTGTTCGAGGGCATCCACGCGCTCAACGACTCGATCACGCTTGTGCACCCCGAGGCGTTCAAGCTCTATATCAGCGCGCGCAGCAACATTTTGGACGATGACGGCGCGGTCGTATTCAAGGGCACATGGATGCGCCTTATGCGCCGCACCGTGCGCGACTATCTTTTCCGCGGCACCGCCGCGCAGGAGACGCTTGCGCACTGGGCCAACATCCGCCGCGGCGAGAAGCTGTATATCTCGCCCTTCAAGGACAAGGCGAATCTCCAGTTCGACTCGTCGTTCGCCTACGAGGTGCCGGTGCTCAACAACACCGCCACCGGCCTTTTCAACGCCATGCCCTCCGACACGCCGCGCTACAGCGAGCTGCAGAGCATCCTCCCGGCGTTTGAGCGCTTTGAGGACGTCTCGCCGGAGCTTCTTGCAAAGGACTCGCTGCTGCGTGAATTCATCGGCGGCGGAAAGTATTCGTACTGACCGCTTCCCCGGCCCGCGCCGGAACACAAAAGAGAGAAAGGACGCATACCGCCCATGCCCCAGTTCCGCGATCCGAACGAAAAACGGGATTTTATGCTCAATACGCCCATTCCCAGGCTCGTGCCGAAAATGGCGCTGCCGTCCATCGCGGGAATGCTCGTCACGAGCGCCTATAACCTTGCCGACACGCTCTTCGTAAGTCAGCTCGGCACGGACGCCACGGGCGCGGTCGGTGTGAACGGCTCGATCGATCTCATCATTATGATGGCGGGCTCGCTCCTCGCCGTGGGCGCGGCGAGCCTTACGTCGCGTCTGCTCGGCGCGAAGCAGGACGAGCGCGCCCGCGAGGTGCTCTCCACCTGCTTCTTCCTCGCGCTCGCGCTTGGGACGCTTGTGCTGATCCTCGGCTTTACGTATCAGGATAAGATCCTGCTCCTGCTCGGCGCGAACGAGGAGATCCTGCCGTATTCGGAGCAGTACTGCCGGTATATCCTGCTTGCCGCGCCATTTATGGCGACAAGCTTTGTGCTCAACCAATGTCTGCGCGCCGAGGGCAGCGCCGTTTTCTCCATGATCGGCATGGTGGCGGGCGCGGTGCTCAATGTGGGGCTTGATCCGCTCTTCATCTTCACGTTCGGCTGGGGCGTCGCGGGCGCGAGCGCTGCAACGGCCATATCCAAGGTCGTCAGCTGGTGCATCCTTATGACGCCGTATTTCCGCAAAAAGACGCTGCTCACGATCCGCTTCCGGCAGTTCCGCCCGCGCTGGAGCGACGCCAAAGAGGTCTGCGCCATGGGCAGCGCGAGCTTTTTCCGCAACGGTCTCGGCACGCTCGCCGGGATACTGCTCAACCGCATTGCCGTGGGCTACGGCACGAGCGCGCTCGCGGCGATCAATGTGGCGAACCGCATCACCATGTTTATGACGAGTGCCTGTCTCGGCTTCGGCCAGGGCTTTCAGCCCGTGGCGGGTTTCTCGTGGGGCGCGAAGCGGTTTGACCGCGTGCGGGAATCGTTCCGGTTTTCCATGATCGCATGTGTCGCCGGCATTTCCGCTGTGGCGCTCGTTGTCGGGATCTTCGCCCGGCCCATCCTGCTGCTTTTTACGGAGGACGATGCCGAGCTTGTGCGCATCGGCGTGTTCTCTCTGCGCATCCAGTGCCTCGCCATGCCGTTCCACGGCTTCGGCATCATCGTGAATATGCTCTGCTCCGGCATCGGGCGGGCGCTGCCGTCGCTCCTGCTGGGGCTGGCGCGGCAGGGCATCTGCTTTTTCCCGATACTGCCTCTTATGGTCCGGCTCTGGGGCGTGTGGGGCATCGCGTCGGTGCAGGGCGCGGCGGACATGCTCGTGATGCTGCTCGCCGTGCCGATCGCCGTGCGCGTTTCGCGCGACATCCGGCGGCGGGAGGCCGAGCAGGGGGGAGAAATATCCCCGGTGTAAGTTTTTTCGCGCGAATGGATGTTTATGCTTGACTTTTTCCTTTGGCGCGGTATACTTTTTAGCAGAAACTCAATGGTAGAGGCGCGATCAACATCAGTACGCTCTTGTCATCCGGCAGACACCGGGGAGCGGAAAGGGGCGATCGCCGAAGGGTCTCACCGCTGTCTGGCGGTGGATGCCTGGGGCGCGGAAGAACATTCCGCGGACTGTCACTTCGGTGGAGAGCTGTCATTGCTGCGAATTTAGTTTTTTATTACTGATTTTGTATGCACAGCCGTGATCCTTCCACCGGGAATCACGGCTTTTTGCATGCGAGGGAGGTTTTTCTCATGTTTTACGCTACCATCTGGGCGCTGCTGCCGCCGGTCGTCGCCATCGCTCTGGCGCTGATCACCAAGGAGGTCTATTCCTCGCTCTTCCTCGGCATCGTCGTGGGCGCGGCGCTCGTCGCCGGGTTCGCGCCGGTAAAAACGCTGGACGTTATCATCAACGACGGCTTCATCGCCGGCGTGGCGGACGCCTGGAACGTCGGCATTTTCCTGTTCCTCATCCTGCTCGGCATTCTCGTTGCGCTTATGAACCGCACGGGCGGCTCGGCGGCGTTCGGGCGCTGGGCGGAAAAGCACGTGCACACCCGCGCCGGCGCGATGCTCGCTACGGTCCTTCTCGGCGTGCTGATCTTCGTGGACGACTATTTTAACTGCCTTACCGTCGGCAGCGTCATGCGTCCCGTGACGGACGGCCACCGCATCTCCCGCGCCAAGCTCGCCTATCTCATCGACGCGACCGCCGCGCCCGTATGCATGATCGCGCCGATCTCCTCGTGGGCGGCGGCGGTCTCCGGCATCGTGGACGAGAGCGTCATGTCCGGCACGGAGCTGTTCGTCCGTGCCATTCCCTGGAACTACTACAGCCTCTTTACGCTTGTTTTCGTTGTCGGCCTCTCGCTCATGCAGTTTGACTATGGCCCGATGAAGCTGCACGAAATGAACGCGCGGCTCAACGGCGATCTCTTCACCTCCGGCGAGCGGCGCAGCGATGAGGCGGATATCGTCACTTCGCCGAAGGGACGGGTCGTCGATCTTGTACTTCCGGTGCTCGTGCTCATTGCCTGCTGCGTCACCGGCATGCTGTATGTCGGCGGATTCTTCTCCGGCACATCGTTTGCCGCGGCCTTCGCCGGAACGGACGCCTCCGTCGGACTGCCCTGGGGCACGCTCATCGCGCTCGTGTTCACCGTGATCTACTACATCTGCCGCGGTCTTTTGAGCTTCAAGGAAGCCATGGAATGCACCACCAAGGGCTTCATCGCCATGGTTCCGGCGCTGCTCATCCTCACGTTCGCCGTAACGCTCAAGAACATGACCGGCATGCTCGGCGCGGCGGAATACGTGTTCGGCGTGATGCAGGGCGCGTCCCGGAGCCTTTATAACCTGCTCCCGGCGATCATATTCCTTGTCGGCTGCGGCCTTGCGTTCTCCACCGGCACGAGCTGGGGTACGTTCGGCATCCTGATCCCGATCGTGACGGACGTATTCCCCGCGGACAGCCAGCTCCTCATCATCGGCGTTTCCGCGTGCCTTGCGGGCGCCGTCATGGGCGACCACTGCTCGCCGATCTCCGATACGACGATCATGGCCTCCGCCGGTGCGCAGTGCGACCATCTCAACCATGTTTCCACGCAGATCCCCTACGTTCTCACCGTCGCCGCGATCTCGTTCGTGAGCTACGTCATCGCCGGATTCGTGCAGAACGTGTATATCTGCCTTGCCATCGGCGTCGCGCTCACGGTCGCCACGCTCTTTGTGCTGCGCGCCGCAACGTCCCGCCGCGAGACGGCCAACGCCTAAATCCTCTCGTTTAGATAAACCGAACGCGCCGGGGCATTCATTTCCGGCGCGTTTGACATTTTCTGATTTTTGTTTCTTCCCTCCGGCGGGATTTTCGGTATAATGGGGAAGTAAGCAAAAACAGAGGTGATCGTTTATGAGATATTGGGAAATTCTGGTTTTCTGTCTGGGTATATCGCTGGACGTGTTCGGCGCCGCCGTGTGTCAGGGCGCGGTGCTCGGCGAGCTTCGCCGCCGCCGCATCGCCTTGTACTGCCTGATCTTCTGCGCGGCACAGGTCGCGGCGATGGAGATCGGCCGGCTGCTCGGCATGCTGCCGCGCTTCGCATCGTACTATACCGTGGCGCAGGGGTTGTGGCATATTCTCGGCGCGCTCATTTTCTTTGTGCTCGGCGTGTGTCTGATCGTCAAGGCCGTCCGGAAAAAGACCGTATTCGAGCACCGCTCCGAGATCACTTACAAAAAAGTTGTCGGCACCGCCGTCCTCACGAGCCTTGATTCGCTGCTCGCGGGCGTCAGTTCCCGCTTTCTCGATGCGTACTGGCTCTCCTGTTTCGCCACGCTCTTCGGCGTGACGGCGTTGTGCGCGCTCGGCGGCGTGTCGGTGGGGTATCATTTCGGGTATTCCCAGAAAAACACCGCGTACTGGATCGGCGGAGCGCTGTTTCTTGTGACCGGCGTGGATGTTCTGATCCGCTTGTTTGTGTGAAAAGGAGACGCATATGGACAGCCGCAAGGATATGACAAAGCGCCTGATCGCCGACGGCTTCAAGGCGCTGATGCTGCGATATCCCTTTGAAAAGATCTCCATTATGATGATAACGAACGAGGCCGGGATCCGCCGCCCGTCGTTTTATAATCACTTTCAGGACAAGTACGACCTGCTCGCGTGGATCGTGGAAACGGACGTGATCGCCCCGGCGGGCGAGCCGCTGCGCCGCGGCGACGGGGTCGTCGCGCTGCGCACGATCTTTGCCGGGCTCGTGGAGGATGCCGCCTTTTACCGCAAGGCATTCACCGTCACAGGGCAGAACGGCTTTGAGGATTCGTTCACCGACGCGGTGCAGCGTCTGCTTTTGGAAAACGCCGCGCTCACGCCCGCCGCGGGGTATGCGGGACTGCTCTCGGAAAAAACGGTGGCGCGCTTCAGCGCCATCTGCCTCGTGTCCACGGTGAAGCACTGGCTGGAAAGCCCCCGCACGGCGAGCGTGGACGAGCTGGTGGACGCCTACCTCTATCTCGTATCCCACAGCGCATGGATGTAAAGATAATAAAGCACAGCGGCCGACGTGTTGATGCCGGCCGCTGTGCTTTTTTTATCCCATCCGGACGATGAGCATATCGCCCGCCCGGCAAATGCTGCCCTCCGCGGGAAACGGCGGCATTGCATCCGTCTGCGCTCCCTCGGGGAGCTCCGATTCGCTGCCGATGCGGATCGGGGTCTGCAGAATGTACGAAAAATACGCGGCGTAATACCCGCCGCCCACCGTGCTTTTCACCCACGCGCCGGTGATCTGCGATACGCTGCCGAGCGCTTCGGGCGTATCGAAGGACGGCAGACCGATAAACACGACCGGCGTTTCTCCGGGGACATACCCCTCGGTCTGGTCCAGACGGAGGCAGAGCTCCGTCATGCGGGAAAGCGTGGCCTGCCGCTCAAGGTCTTTTTTGAGATAGAGCGCGTTTGCCGTCTGGATATTTCCCCAGATGAGCGCGGCGATCAGCGCAAGAGAGATCGCGGCGCAGCCGGAGAATACCCGGCTTTCCGGCAAACTTTGCAGGCACTGCCGCAGCAGCAGGATATCGAAGACATACACCAGACAGAAGGCGTACTTCATCAGATCGTGCGCCTCCATCCCGGCGTAGCCGAGAAAGTTGGAAAGATTCATGCCCATCGGCAAAAGCGCGGCAAGAACGAGCGCAAGGAGAAGATTGGCCGCGGGGAGCCGTTTCCGGAGGAGAAAGCGTGCTGCCGCCGCCAGCGTGAGAACGGCGAGCAGGAGATGCCCTGTACGCGTGACCGGCAGAGGAACGAAGACCGGCTGCCGCACGGTGCTGCGTGCCCATGTGTCATAGGTCGATCGGACGGCTTCCGGCAGAAGGGCGGGCGTCATCCGGCCGAGACTCAAAAGGCTGTTGTACCCGCCGTCGAGCGCGACGCCCGATACGCTGCACACGGCGCGGACGAGAATATAGTACGCGGCCCCGCCGATAAAAAGGATGCCGACGGCTTTGAGCCCGTCGAAAAACACCGCTTTCGCGCTCTCGCTCTCCAGAAGCCGCAGAATACAGGCGATCATGACAAGCGAGACCGTGACCGAGATCATCGCCTGATAGAGCGCGAGCGAGCCGACAATGGGGATAACGGCGAGCGCCCTGCGCCGGAGCGTGCCGCGGAGAAGGAGATATGCCGCGCACACGGCGAGCAGCATGGCGAGCATATCGCCGTCCAGATCGTAGATGTACGTTGCCGCCAGCGCCGAATATGACACATTGGTCACGAAAAGAGCGCCGATCACGGCAAGGAGCGGCGCGTTGTCCACGGAGAACAGCCGCGAAACGAGATACACCGCAAGCGATACCCACACGAGCGAGAGAACGCCGGAGAGCCACGGCGTTCCGGCACCGCCGCTGAACACGGCGCGGTACGCCGGATAGAGAAACCGGCCGAGCGATATTTTCCAGTCCGCCACCGAACCGGCGGCATAGCGGATATCTCCGGAAAGGAACATCTCGTTGAGCGAGTCGTGGCTGACGGTGAAATTGGTGAACGCATAGCCGTGCGCGAGCAGGCCGAAGAGAAAAACGGCGGCAAAGGAAGCAAGAAGCCGTTGGCGCTCACCGGTGATGCGAGGAAACGGCGCGCGGCGCAGCGCGGAAACAAATCTGGTCATGGCGGAAAAACCTCCCGCGGAAAGGCGGTCACGGATTCACAAAAAGATGTTTGCGGTTGTTGAAATACGGAATATTGACAAAGAGCATGACGATCGAACCGATGATGCTCCCGGCGACTTCGGCGGTAAAGACCGACTGGCCGATAATGATGCTTCCGATGAGCAGATAGAGCACCGTTGCCGCGGTATCGACGATGCACCTCAGGTAATACATCATCGGGCCCTTGGCGCGGAACTTTGCCAGCGCTCTCTGCACGACCACCGCGTACACGGCGAGCGCAAGACAGACAACACCCATAACGATATCCAGCGGCTGCAGCGCGGGGAAGAAGCGGTAGACCATTTCGGCGTTCCCCTCATAATACGCGCCGGTGAAGTACTTTCCGGCCGCTACCAGATTGACGAGCATACCGGCCCACAGCTGAAAATAGATGATGAACTTGAACCACTTCATGCCGCGCCGGGGCGCTGCGATGACGCCGAACGCGGCGGCGGGATCGGGCGTGCCCTGCGGCGGCATGGCCGGTTCAACCGGAGCTGCCGGCGCAGCGGGGAAGGACGGCGTGCCTTCCGGCGGCGCGGCGGAGGGAGCGGGGGCAAGATCGGCGCCGCATTCGGGACAGAATTTCGCGTTGTCGGGGATCTGTTTTCCGCAGAATCGGCAGTACATGGGGATTCCTCCTTCTGTTTATTTATAATACGGGGTTTAATTCCATGTTCCTTCGTTGGCGGTGAAAAGCTCGGCAATGCGGTTTCGGAGCGGGGCAAGCTCCTCGCCCGCAAGCGCCGGATTTTTCCGGCAGAGCGCTTCGGCGGCGGACTGCGCCTCGTGCAGCATGTCCATGCTGCCGAGAAGATCCTTGACGTGCATTTCCGGCAGACCGTGCTGGCGCGAGCCGAAAAAGTCGCCGGGGCCGCGCAGCTCCAGATCGGCCTGCGCGATCTCAAAGCCGTTGTTCGTGCGCGTGAGCACGCGCAGCCGCTCCCTGGACTCTTCCGTCGGCGTATCGGAAACAAGTACGCAGTAGCTCTTCGCCTTGCCGCGCCCGACGCGTCCGCGCAGCTGGTGGAGCTGCGATAGCCCGAACCGCTCGGCGTTTTCCACGACCATGAGCGTAGCGTTCGGCACGTCCACGCCGACCTCCACGACCGTCGTGGAAACAAGAATGTCCGTCTCTCCGGCGGCAAAGGCGGCCATGACCGCTTCCTTTTCCTTCGGCTTCATCCGCCCGTGGACACACGCGACGGTAAGATCGGGAAAGAGCTTTTGCAGCTCCTCGGCGTGCTCCGAGGCCGACTTGAGCTTGCTCTCGCCCTCCTCGCCGTCCTCTACCTTCGGACAGACAACGAACACCTGATGGCCCTCTTCGACCTGCTTGCGGATAAACCCGTTCAGGCGGGCGCGGTAGCTTTCCGTTACGGCGAAGGTGTCCACCGTTTGGCGTCCCGGCGGCAGCTCGTCGAGCACGGAAACGTCGAGATCGCCGTAGATCATCAGCGCGAGCGTGCGCGGGATGGGCGTGGCAGACATGACGAGCAGATGCGGAGAACGGCCCTTTGCGGCCAGAGCCGCGCGCTGACCGACGCCGAAGCGGTGCTGCTCATCGGCGATAACGAGCCCGAGCGACTGGAAGGCAACGTCGCCGGACAGGAGCGCGTGCGTTCCGAGAATCAGCTTGGCTTCGCCGGAGGCGATGGCTTCCTTGACGCGGCGCTTTTCGGCGGCGGGCATGGAGCCGGTCAGGAGAACGGTCTCGATCGAGAAGCACGACATGAGCGCGCGCAGGGATGCAAAATGCTGCCGCGCCAGAATTTCCGTCGGTACCAGAAACGCCGTTTGCAGGCCGTTTTTCGCCGCGCAGAAGGCGGCTGCTGCGGCGATCATGGTCTTGCCGCTGCCGACATCGCCCTGCACCAGACGGTTCATCGGGCGGCCGGAGGCCATGTCCCGAAGCACGTCTCGGATCGCGCGCTGCTGCGCGCCGGTCAGACGGAAGGGGAGCGCGGCCTCAAAGGCGTCCGCGCCGGAAATGTCACAGGGAACGGCGCTTTCGTCACAGCGCACGTCGCGGAGCATTTGCAGTCCGGCGGAGAAAATGAAGAATTCCTCGAAAACAAGGCGCGTCCGCGCCTGCATCAGCGCCTCGCGCGAGGCTGGCGCGTGGATGGTCTCATAGGCGAACTGCACGCCGCAGAGCTTATATTCCGTCCGGACGGATTCTGGGAGAATATCCGGAAGTGTGCCGAGACAGGCGTCGAGCGCCTGCCGGATGGCCTTTTGCAGGACGTTGTTGGAAAGCCCAGCCGTCAGCGCATAGACTGGCACGAGCCGCCCGGTGACGCCTCCGGCGTTCTGCGCGGACTCGAAAACCGGATTCTGCATCTGGCGCGACGGCTCCTCCTGCAACGTGCCGAAGAAGCGGTAGGTCTCGCCGTAATGGAGCGCGGAGGAGAGGTAGGGCTGGTTGAAGTAGACCAGATGCAGGCTGCCGGTGCAGTCGGCGACGGTCAGCTTGGTGGTGGACCGGGAGAACGAGATCCGCGCTTTCGTCAGCGAGGAGTATTGGACGCTGGATGCCATGCTTTCGGTGACGGAGAAGGGGCGGCAGTTCCCGGCGAAGTTCTACGGCACGGCGCAGGGCAAGCTGAAGATCGCCGACAAGGCGCAGGCCGACGCGCTGCTGGCGGAGCTGAAGGATGCGGCGTTCGTCGCCTCGGCCGTCAAGACCGGCGAGCGCAAGGTGGCGCCCGCACCGCCCTTCACCACCTCCACCATGCAGCAGGACGCCAACCGCAAGCTGGGGTTCTCCTCCCGCCGCACGATGAAGGCGGCGCAGGAGCTGTATGAAGGCGTGGAGATCGCCGGGATCGGTGCGACCGGTCTGATCACCTATATGCGTACCGATTCGCTGCGCATCTCCGACGAGGCGCGCGCTGCGGGCAACGACTATATCCGTCAGACTTACGGTGAGCAGTATCTGCCGGCGAAAAAGCGGGTGTTCAAGACCAAGAGCAATGCGCAGGACGCGCACGAGGCGATCCGCCCGTCGACGCCGTCGCTGACGCCGGAGCGGGTGCAGGATTCGCTGACACCGGACCAGTACCGGCTGTACCGCCTGATCTGGGAGCGCTTCATGGCCAGCCTGATGGCCGACCAGATCCAGAACACCTGTCAGGTGGATATCTCCGCCGGGCAGTATCTGTTCAAGGCATCCGGCTATACAGTCAAGTTCGACGGCCACACGGTGCTGTACACCGAGGGGCGCGACGAGCAGAACGAGAAAGACGGCGAGAATAAGCCTTTGCCGGAGATCCGGCAGGGCGACGGCCTGTTCTGCCGCAAGCTGACCGGCAACCAGCACTTCACGCAGCCGCCCGCCCGCTATAACGAGGCGACGCTGATCAAGGCGATGGAGGAGAGCGGCATCGGCCGTCCGTCCACCTATGCCACGACCGTCAGCACCATTTTGGCACGCGAATATGTGGAGCGCGACGGCAAGGCGATCAAGCCGACGAAGCTGGGCGAGATCGTGACCGGGCTGATGAAGGAGTGCTTCCCCGAGATCGTGGATCTGGACTTTACCGCGAACATGGAGCGGCAGCTGGACAGCGTGGAGAACGGCAAGGCCGATTGGGTGGATACCTTGGACGAGTTCTATGCCGGGTTCGAGAAGTCGCTGATCGCGGCGGAAAAGGATCTGGACAAGGTGGAAGTGCCGGACGAGGAATCCGACGAGATCTGTGAGCTGTGCGGGCGGCGTATGGTGATCAAGACCGGGCGGTACGGGAAATTTTTGGCCTGTCCGGGATATCCGACGTGCAAGAACACCAAACGGATCGTGGAAACGGCACCGGGCCATTGCCCGCTGTGCGGCGGGGCGCTGTCCGCGAAAAAGAGCAAGCGCGGACGCAAGTTCTTCGGGTGCGACAACTATCCGAAATGCAAATTCGCCACATGGAACGAGCCGACGGCGCAGGTGTGTCCGAAATGCGGCAAGACGTTGTTCAAGAAGGGCGGGCGCGACGGCGGGCTGGTCTGCTTGGACGAGAGCTGCGGCTACACCTGTGCCGCAGAGCCGAAGGACAAGGCGAAAAAGAGCGGAGACGGCGGACAGGCGTGACCGAAACGGCCGCGCCCATGTACGGCCGAAAAGGAGGAAACACATGGCGGTGACGGTGATCGGCGCGGGACTGGCGGGCTGCGAAGCGGCCTTTGCCGCGGCGCAGCGGGGACAGGACGTGGATCTGTGGGAGATGAAGCCGCAGCGGTACACGCCCGCGCATCATTCGCCGCTGTTCGCGGAGCTGGTGTGCTCGAATTCGCTCAAGGCGCAAAGGCTCGAGAGCGCGGCGGGGCTGCTGAAGGAGGAAATGGCGCGCTTAGGCAGCCTGTGCGTGCCGATCGCGCGGCGCACGAGCGTGCCTGCCGGGGGTGCGCTGGCGGTGGACCGAGACCGGTTCTCCGCCGCCGTGACCGAGCAGATCCGCAGCCATCCGCGGATCCGGGTGCACGAGGGCGAGGCGACGCAGATCCCGGCGGACG
>ERZ857840.1292-NODE-1292-length-29057-cov-5.691780_pt1 | contig 29057 bp, 24 predicted proteins | sample MGYA00519760_ERZ857840 | MGnify/ENA primary metagenome ERZ857840 (study PRJEB31778, sample SAMEA3449371) | human gut metagenome | biome: human gut; feature: human-associated habitat; material: faeces | place: United Kingdom | collected 2010/2012 ... | reverse complement strand
TTTGACTTACTGATATTGTCTTGATTTTTAGATAATACTGACATTTTGAACAAAAAACTTTTTTACATTTTTCCAAGGAATTCCTCTATGGAATCTGCTTTTGCTGCTGCCTTATGCCATCTGCTTAAAATCTCAGAATTCCTTTCGCTTAAGATTTTTTCTTTGTTCTCATCCGGAACTGTACCTATTATATCCTGTCACTGTGAAAATGACAAGAAAAAGAAGCCGATATCTTATTGTTTTCTAATAAAAATATCGGCTTCCTTGTAAATATCACTATATCGATATGAACTCTCTTAATGTTCACTTCGTTGTACTTCTGACAGTCTTATTTCCGGCTCAGGTACTCGTCAATACCCTTTGCAGCAGCTTTTCCTGCTCCCATAGCAAGGATTACGGTTGCGGCTCCGGTTACAGCATCTCCACCGGCATATACACCCTCTTTGGTGGTCTTACCGTTGTTTTCATCTGCAACGATACACTGCCATTTGTTTACATCTAATCCTTCTGTTGTAGAAGAGATCAATGGATTTGGTGAAGTACCAAGTGACATGATCACTGTATCTAACTCTAAATCAAATTCAGAGCCTTTGATCTCTACCGGTCTTCTTCTTCCGGAAGCATCCGGTTCTCCTAATTCCATCTTCACACAGGTCATACCTTTTACCCAGCCGTTTTCATCCACTAAGATTTCCTTTGGATTTGTCAGCAGATCAAAAATGATGCCCTCTTCTTTTGCATGATGTACTTCTTCGACTCTGGCAGGAAGTTCTTCTTCACTTCTGCGGTATACGATATGTACCTCTGCACCAAGTCTTAATGCAGTTCTTGCAGCATCCATCGCAACATTACCGCCACCGACTACGGCAACCTTTTTGCCTTTCATGATCGGCGTATCATACTCGTCTTTGAAAGCCTTCATCAGGTTATTTCTCGTTAAAAATTCATTTGCGGAAAAGACACCGTTTGCCTGCTCGCCAGGAATGCCCATGAATTTCGGAAGTCCTGCACCGGAACCGATAAATACAGCTTCAAAACCTTCTTCGTCCATCAGTTCATCGATCGTTGTAGACTTACCGATCACGACATTGGTCTCAATCTTAACGCCAAGTGATTTGACGTTTTCAATCTCTTTTGCCACAACTGCACTCTTTGGCAGACGGAATTCAGGGATACCATAGATCAGAACACCACCTGCTTCGTGAAGTGCTTCAAAGATCGTTACATCATATCCCATCTTTGCAAGGTCACCGGCACAGGTCAGTCCGGCAGGACCGGAACCGATCACTGCTACCTTGTGGTTTTTCTTTTCTTTTGCCGGCTCAGGTTTTACATTATTTTCTCTTGCCCAGTCAGCTACAAAACGCTCTAATTTTCCAATGGAGATCGGCTCACCCTTGATGCCACGGATACATCTTCCCTCACACTGGCTCTCCTGCGGACATACACGGCCGCAGACTGCCGGAAGTGCGGAGGATTCACTGATCACTTTGTAAGCCTCTTCAAATTTTCCTTCTTTTACTTCTGCAATAAATCCCGGAATATTAATGGATACCGGACAGCCTTCGATACATTTTGCATTCTTACAGCCGATGCAGCGGGAAGCCTCTTCTACAGCCTCGTCCTTGTTATATCCTAAACATACTTCGTCAAAGTTGGTTGCTCTTACCTTTGGTTCCTGCTCTCTGACAGGTACTTTATTTAATACATCCATTATTTGTCACCTCCACAATGTCCGCATCCGCCATGATGTGTATCGCCTTCCTGTAATTTCAGCATGGCTCTTCCTTCTTCCGTCTTATACATCTGCTGTCTCTTCATTGCCTGGTCAAAATCTACCAGATGTCCGTCGAACTCCGGTCCGTCTACACATGCAAACTTCACTTCATCGCCAACAGTCAGACGGCAGGCACCACACATACCGGTTCCGTCCACCATGATAGGGTTCATGGAAACAATGGTTGGAATCTCTAATTTTTTTGTTAAAAGACAGACAAACTTCATCATGATCATCGGTCCGATTGCAACACAGACATCATAAGTATTGCCGTCTTTTACTAAATCTTCAATTACGGTCGTAACCATTCCGGAACGTCCGTAACTTCCATCATCCGTTGTTACATAGAGATTTCCGGCAACTGCCTCCATCTCTTTTTCTAAAATCAACATATCTTTGGTCTTAGAACCAACGATCACGTCTACATCTATTCCATTTTCGTGCATCCACTTCACCTGTGGATAAACCGGTGCTGCTCCTACGCCACCAGCCACGAATAAAATCTTTTTCTTCTTTAAATCTTCGATCTCTTCTGAACAGAACTCAGAAGCACATCCGAGCGGTCCTACGAAATCGCGGAAAGAATCTCCAACCTCTAATCCGGTCATACGCTGTGTAGAAGCTCCAACCACCTGGAATACAATGGTAATTGTGCCTGCTTCCCTGTCATAATCGCAGATTGTCAGCGGGATACGCTCGCCTTCTTCGTCTATTTTTACAATTATAAACTGTCCCGGCATACAGGTCTTTGCCACTCTTTCGGCTTTGACATCCATAAGAAAAATCTTATCTGCCAGTTGTTCCTTTTTTACTATTGGATACATCGTTATCCTCCCATCTCATTGTTTTTGCTGCTCGCTAAGCATACCTACTTATTAATGATACTAAATTTTCAATTATTTCGCAATATCTCTGCAAAAAAAGTCTAAAAACATCCTATGTGCTCTGATTTTTTAGTCAAAAACACCCTTCGCTTTTAACTCTGCATAATCCATCCCCAGTTGTTCTATCACTTCTTTGGTATGATAGCCGGTCGGATAACCGGCAAACTTATATTCACATGGACATTCACTAAGTTTGACTGCCGTTGCAAGCTGTTTGACACTTACGTCTTCATGAAGCGGCAGTTTTACATCCACTACCATTTCACGTTCTTTTACCTGCTCATCCTCTAAAAGTGCTTCTTTTAAATTCAAAACCGGCTGTACGCAGGCATCATAATGAGAGAATACTTCTACCCATTCATCTCTTGTCTTTGTCTTTAAAATGCCACGGATCTCTGCTTTTACTTCATCGATATTTGGCGGATATACCGTTCCTTCTATTAAGTCCTCACGTCCGATCGCTGTGCAGAATCTGCTCCAGAACTGCGGTTCTAAAGAACCGACGCTTAGATATTCACCGTCTTTTGTCTCATAAAAATCATAGATGCAGCCACCATTGAGACGTTCTCCCTCACGCTTTGGTTCTTTCCCGGAAACTAAAAATCCGGCACCGTCTAAGCTGTTAAACGGCACACAGCCGTCCATCATTGCCACATCTATGTATTGTCCTTTTCCTGTATTTTTCCGATAATTGACCGCTGCTAAAATACCGATCACGGAATTCATAGAACCGACTGCAATATCTGCAATCTGAAAATTCATCAGGGAAGGTCCTGATTCCCTGCGCCCTGCCTGTGAAATAATGCCGCTTCTTGACATATAGTTGATATCATGTCCTGCCGCATCCCGCAGTGGTCCTGTCTGTCCGTATCCGGTCAGTGAGCAGTAGATCAGTTTCGGATTGACTGCTTTTAAATCCTCGTAGCCGAGTCCTAATTTTTCCATAACACCGGGGCGAAACTGCTCTAGCACAATGTCATATTCTTTGACAAGTTCTTTTACAACCGCCTTTCCCTCCCCGGTTTTTAAGTTCAAAAACATGGTCTTTTTATTTCTTCCAAGCCATGCCTGTGATGCAGACACTCCGGTATCCCCGATAAACGGCGGATAGTCCAATACGATATCCGGTCTGCTCGCAGAGCTGATCTTCAACACCTCTGCCCCCATATCCGCTAACATCAATGTTGCGTATGGTCCCGGTAATAAGGTAGAAAAATCCAAAATTTTCAAATCATCCAGTGAACCCATTGTTTATTCCCTCTCGTTCTCTTTTCTAATTACCACATTCAATACTGATCCGGTTAAATGTTTCTAAGATGTCATCGACTTTCATCTTTGCTTTTTCTTCGCCTGCCTTATCGATAATGGCATTTCCCTGATGCATCATGATCAGACGGTCTCCATATTCTACGGCATAACGCAGATTGTGTGTGACCATGATCGTTGTTACTTTTTTCTCTTTTACAATCTTATCGGTCAACTCCATGATGATCTCTGCGGTCTTTGGATCAAGTGCCGCTGTATGCTCATCTAAGATCAGAAATTCAATCGGGTTCATGGTTGCCATCAAAAGGGCAAGGGTCTGACGCTGACCTCCGGAAAGCGAACCGACTTTTGTCTCCATCTGATTTTCCAATCCAAGATTTAAATCTCTTAACATTTCACGGTAATGCTCTGCTCTTGCTTTGTTCACGCCTCTTCCTAATCCATAACCTTTTCCCTTGTTATCGGCTATGGACATATTCTCAAGAATGGTCATGCTTGGACAGGTTCCTTTGGATGGATCCTGATACACTCTTCCGATCCTTCTGTGACGGATATAGTCTTTCTGATTGACGATGTCTGTTCCACTGACTAAAATCGAACCGGAATCCACCGGGATCGTTCCGCAAATGATATTGAGCATAGATGTCTTACCGGAGCCGTTACTGCCGACTACCGATACAAATTCGCCATCCTGTATGGTCAGATTGAAATTTTCAAACAGGCAGAGTTCGTTGACAGTGCCCGGATTATAGTTTTTATTGATATTTTTTAACTCAAGCATTGTTCTTTACCTTCTTCTTTCTGTCCATGCTGACTACTAAAATAATTAAAAACAGGACTGCTGTAACCAGTTTTAAGTCTGTGGACTGTAAACCAAAGCTGATCGCCAATGCCACACATGCCTTATAGATAATGGAACCGATCACAACACTAGTGGTCACCCGGAAAAATGTCACTTTTTTAAAGAGACTTGTTCCGATGATCACGCTTGCCAAACCAATGACAACGGTTCCTGTTCCCATGGAAACATCGAAATATCTCTGCTGCTGGGTATAAATACATCCGCTTAAGGTTACCAATCCGTTAGAAATTGCAAGTCCTGCAATTTTTATCAAGCCCTTATCGACTCCCATGGATGTTACAATGGTGTCATTATCTCCTACTGCCCTTAGTAAAAATCCAGCTTTTGTACTCATATACCAGTCCAGTAAATATTTCATCACTAAGGTAATGATAAGAATAATGACAACGGTTGAAAACTGTGCTGCGTTTCCTTTAAAAATGCTGTTGACCAGATCGTTATCAAATATTGTTTTTTCTGTATAGATCGGCAGGTTTGCACGTCCTGCTATCCTTAAATTGACGGTATACAATGCGGTCATCATAATGATTCCCGACAATAAATCCCGCACCTTTAATTTGACATGGATGACTCCGGTCAGAACTCCTACGACTGCTCCTGCTGCAAAGGACACCACCAATGTGATCAGTGGATGAACTCCTTTGGTGATCATAACAGCCGTAATGGCAGCTCCCAGTGGGAAGCTGCCGTCTACGGTCAAGTCCGGAAAATCCAGAATTTTATATGTGATATATACTCCTAATGCCATGATCGCATAGATCATGCCCTGTTCTAATACACTCAATACCAGTGCCACGTTGTTACCTCCAAGTTTTCCGTCTGTATTTTTTATTCTACGGTAATCTCCGTAAATGTTTCTGCTGCATCGGCAATGTAGTCTTTGTCTAACTCCATGCCAATCTTGTCTGCTGCTTCTGTATTGACATAGAGTGCGGAATCCGCTGTCTTAATGTACTCTGTGTCTTTTGCAGTTGCTTCGCCTTTTAAGATCTTTGCTGCCATAGCACCTGTATTTTTTCCAAGTTCAAAATAGTCAATTCCCATTGCTGCCACACATCCGGCTTTTACCTGCTCGATCTCACTTCCGAATACCGGGATTTTCTTGCTGTTGGCTTTTTCAATTACGGTCTGAAGTGCCTGTACTACGGTGTTGTCTGTCAGGTTGCAGATACAGTCTACTTTTCCTACTAAATCTGCTGCTGCCATGTCTACATCTGCAAGGGTGTTGATTCCTGTGTCTACGATTTCAAATCCATATTTATCTGATACTTTTTTGTACTCTTTGATGGTGCTGACGGAGTTTGCTTCGCTGGTAGTGTAAAGGATTCCGATCTTCTTTGCATCCGGGAGCATCTTACGGATCATTTTTAACTGCTCATCTACCGGAAGAAGGTCACAGGAACCTGTGATGTTGCCTGCGTTGCTGCCATCCTCTTTTGCAAGTCCTGCTCCGACCGGATCGGATACTGCGGTATATACGACCGGAATGTCTGCACTCATTGCCGCATTATAAGCACTCATGGCACTTGGTGTTGCGATCGCGCAGATCAGATCTACTTTCTTTGACACATAGCTGTCTGCAATGGTTCCGGCTGTTCCTGTATCTGCCTGTGCATTGTCGTAATTTACTTTTAAGTTCTTTCCTTCTTCGATGCCTGCTTCTTTTAAGCCCTCTAAGAATCCTTCACGGCAGTTATCTAAGGAGCCATGCTCTGCAAACTGGGAAATTCCGATGGTATAGGAATCTTTGCTTTCTGTTTCTGTACTCTTTGTGTCTTTTGTGGATGTCTCTTTTGTGCTGCTTCCGCATCCTGCTAACATTCCTGTTACAAATACCATACTCATTACGACTGCTAATAATTTTTTCTTCATTTTTCTTACCTCTTTCTTTCTGCCTTCTGGCTGTTGTTAGATCCAGAACAAACGCAGATACAAGTTCGCCGATTTTTATGGGTTTTGATTTTACGGATTCCTCTTTCACAGGGGGGATGTTATCCTGTCATTACAAAAATCCGATGTGCTTACGCACTTCCTTTCAGAAGCAAAAGGATGCTGCAGATAAATCTGCCCATCTTTCCGCTTCTGAAAGAACCTTCGGTATCGGATTTTTGCAATTTCTAAGATACAAAAAAACCGCCTCAAGCATTTGCTTGAGACGGTAATATTATCATATTATCGCGGTACCACTCAAATTGACGAATTGTCCTCTCTTTCACATACTATCATACATGCCTCATTGATAACGGGTTTGGTTCCCGGCTCACCCTACTATGTATTACGCTTCAGGCTGCCCTCAAAAGTCCATTCAACGAATACCGCCATACTGCAATCCCACCACCTGCAGCTCTCTGTGACTTTGGTCTAACGTCTACTACTCTTTTTCAACGGTTTGTTCTATCTGATGTCTAGATTAATACTTTATGAGGCATTTGTCAACCGCTTTTTTGATTTTTTACTTCTTACTTTTTACACTTGAAAATGCTTCATGCTTCCCTCTAACTCATCCGCAATATTTTTTAAGCCTTCCATACTGCCGGATACTATATCAAAATTCTCTGTTACGGTATTGGCTGCCGTACATACTTCCTGCGTAGTGGCTGCATTCTGTTTTGCAATTTCTGAAAGTTCTGACACGGTCTCTACGATTTCTTTTCTTGCCCCATCTAAATACTCTACGCTGTCTGCGATTACCTGCATTCCTTCTATGGATTCTAAAATTCTCTTCATAACCGCTTCTGTCATTGTCTCGGTCTCTTTGATATGTTCGGTCTGTGCCTCTATCGTCGTTGTAACTTTTCCCATGGTCTCTACTGCACGATCAGAGTTCTCCGTAAGCTGCTGTAAAATATCAGAGATATTCTGACTCGACTCATTGGACTTGCTTGCTAACTGCTGGATTTCTGTAGCAACGACCGCAAAGCCCTTTCCACTTTCTCCTGCCCTTGCCGCTTCAATGCTCGCATTGAGACTTAACAGGTTTGTCTGTGAAGCAATGGATGCAATGATTTCCGTTGCTTCTTTGATCTGTACTACCGATTCATTTGTCTTTGCTGTCTGTGCTTCGATCTCCTGTATCAGTTCCTGCACTTCTTTATTGCTTTCAAGCAGTTCCCGGATGGTTTCCACATTCTGTTTCTCTGCACAGGACATGGCATCTGCATTCTGCTGCATCTGCTCCATCTCTTCTGTAGTCCGCTCAATCTTTTCACCCATACTATGTACATTCTTTGCCGCTTTGTCGGAAATCTCTGCCTGTGTTGCCGCACTTTGCATGATGCTGTCAATCGCTCCCTCTACCTGCCGCATAGAAGTTGTGGTCTCTCTTGCCGTCTCGCCCAGTTCGCCGGATGCCATCAGCACCGCCTCTGCATTTCCTGCAATATTCGCAATACTTTTGATCATTTCCTCCTGCAGGCTGCTGATCGCCTTTGATAAGTCTCCGAGTTCATCCTGCCTTTTTATCAACTTTGTATCCATTTCATTTTTCAGATTACCGGAGGACACGGACTGTACCATATTGATCCCTTTTTTCAATGCTCTTGAAAAATTAAAAGCAAACACTGCTGCCACTGCGATACAGAGCAACATTACAATTAGTACCACTAAGATCACGGTATTGATGATCTTATTGATCGCAGAATCCTTCTGCGCCTTATTTGCTCCCACAAAGATCATGCCGACCGGTTTTTTGCTGTCTCCCTGATAGACCGGAACATAGTAACCATAGTGAAGTGTGCCGTCTATGGACACGGAGTCACTGAAGTATTCTTTTCCCTTTTCTAAGACTTCTTTTTGGATGGTCTCTCCCGCCGGAGAACCTAAGATACGGTCTCCGTTTTTATCCTTTGCAGAAGTCATGATCCTGTCTTTTCCATAGAAAAAAGTCACTTCTAATCCTGTCTTTTCTTTGATACTGTCCACAAGACTTTCCGATTTGGAAATATTGTAGCTTCCTTTCCATATTTCTCCATTTTCCGTCTTAATATAATCCCCTGAATTCTGGTCATACGCTGCAAACGTAGATGTTGCCGCACTCTGCAATGCATCTTTAATCTCTTTTAGCAAAGAATCCCTGACAATGGTCTGTGCTATAAAGATAACCATCAGTCCCAATACTAAGACCGGAAGAACCCCAAGCATTAAAATCTTCTTTTTTAAGTCAAATCTTATCTGTCTTTTATTTGTCTCTTCCATCCGTATCTCTCCTACTCTACAATCTTCACGTTTTTATAGTACCAATTGATACCTCCCGTGATGGTATCATCGTCTAGTGTCTTACCTTTCTTTCCAATTGTATCCCCTGTATTGGTTTCAATCTTTCCATCAAAGACATTGCATTTTCCGGATAAAATCTCTGCCCTTGCCTCATCTACTTTTTCCTGTGTTCCATCGGCGCAAAAATCTGCCAAGTCCGTAATGTCCACCAATCCTTCTGCCATACCACCATAATAATTCTTTCCATCATAGGTACCATCTATGATACTCTGTACCTCGGAAGTATAATATGCACTCCAATTCCATATTACACTGCACAGGCAGGCATCCGGTGTCTCTTTTCGCATATCAGAGTTGTATCCGATTCCATAGACTCCTGCATCCTGTGCCGTTGTCTGTGGATACGGTGTATCGCAATGCTGTGCCATAACATCACAGCCCATATCTAAAAGCTGCAGGGATGCCGCTTTTTCTGCCTCCGGTGCATACCAGCTATGTGTGATCTTTACATATACTTCTGCATCCGGGTTTACCGATGCGATTCCCATTGCAAAGGCATCAATCCCTCCTGTCACTTCTGAATTCGAGGAATCCTGTGCCGCCACATAACCGATCTTATTGGTCTCTGTATTCATTCCGGCGACAATCCCGCTTAAGTATCTTGCCTGATAGATGCGTCCGAAATAGTTCGTAAAATTTTTTCCGTTGCTCTTATAACCGGTTCCATGGCAAAAATAAATGTCCGGATACTCTTCTGCCATCTGTTCCATCACATCCATGTAGCCCCAGCTTGTACCGAAGATAATATTGCAGCCTTCGTCTATGCACTCCTGTATTGCCTTTTGTGTTGCCAGCGCATCAGTATCATCTACATTGTTCTTTCTTACGATCTGTTCATCTGATAATCCGAGATTCTTCTGCATTCCCTGGATTCCCAGTTCATGTGTATAAGTGTAACCGCTGCCCTCTGCCGGGTCGGACAAATGGACTACACCTACTTTAATCTTGTCCTTTGCTATCCCTTCTGATGTCTTTTTCGCACTGTCTGTCTTTTCACTCTTCACATTATTGGTTGCATAATCATCCGGTTCTTTTTTCGACTGTCCGCATCCGGCTAACATAGCCACCATACATACGAACAGAATCATGATAAATTTACTTTTTCTTCTCATCAGTACCTCCTTTTTCTAATCCTATAAATCCAATCTCATAGCCACGTTCTACCGCCTGCTGCCGGTTTTGTACCTTGAGCTTTTTAAAAATGTTTGCCGTATGAAATTTTACGGTTCCCACTTTCTTGTCTAATTCCTCTGCGATCATATCATTGCTCATGCCTCTTGCCATCAGGCGTAAGACCTCTGCTTCTCTCTCCGTTAAAGCACCGTAATGCTCTCCCGGTGACTTTAAGTAATCCGGAAAATGACTTGCTACACTGCCTGCAAGGTCGAGCACGTTTTCCGTAAAGCTGTCTGCCCCTGCCTCTTTATGATAAATTTTTAACATTTCTACCATACAGGCTCCCTCGTCTGCTAACAGGCGGTAATATCCATACTGTTTTGCAAGGTCTAATGCCTTTTGCAGCTCCTCGCACAGACGCTTGTTATCTTTTGCCTTATAACATGCCATGGCTGATAACATATAGCACTCACACAGATCCATATACCTGTTGACCGGCTCGATCAAATTGATCAGACGTTTTGCTAATACGATTGCCATCATATGCTTTCCATTTAAGAGATAACAGCGGATCTTGATCAGATAAGCATACATATCCATCATATAAAGTTCTTTATTTTCATCCGGTGCCTGATATTCTAACCACGCCTCGATACGCTCCATATTTCCGCCATATAAGGCTGCTCGGCATTCTAATGCATCCAGACTTGACTCTAACTCATCCCGTCCGCCTCTTTGGATGCGTTCCCGGATTTTTTTGATGTACGGCTCTGCCATCTTGGTCTGTCCGTTGACAAGAAGTATCCGAAACTGCAACGCCATCGCCACAAACAGGCACTGTACATCCTGCTCGGACTCTAACAACGGAATTGTTCCGGTGACTAAAACTAATGCATCAAAACATTTGTTGTTCTGGTAATTCCATTCCGCTAAAGCCACTTCATAGACCCCTTTTCCACTATTGCCATATAATGTCTGCACGGATTTCGTAATCTCATCTTTATAGCTGACTAAATATTTTCCATAGGGTGTGAAATCCCTAAATCCATCCAGAATGCTTGGTCTGCATGCAGAAAGTATCAGACTTTGAATCGGCTTCGTATGAATCCGTTCCAGAAAACATACAATCTGAAAAAAACGTTTGTCCGTGGTATCGGGAAGCACCATTTCTAAAATCAGACGAAAAAATTTCTCACGCGTCAGTTCCTCTTCATCCGGCGCTGGTGCTTCACACAACATATCCGCATAACAGCGTGCCTCTTTTAACTTTCCTTCCATTGTTGCCAGTAACGCTCTGATGGAAAGCAGGACTGTGTCACCCTCATAACCGTTCTCATCTTCCATATGAAAATAACTTCTGCACTCCCAGATGCCGGTCATAGACACCGGCTTTTTAAATTCCTCTTCCATGACTGCCCGAAGCTGTCCCTGCTCTTTCGCCTCTTCCATAATCTGACACAGCTCTTTGACATGTCTTGGGTAATGCACCTCTTCTTTACTCTTTCTTACCGTTCTCACTGTTCTTGCCACCACTTCCTCATTTATATAAACTTCTCCGTTCTTTTCCTTTTTTTACCTCATTTATTATAGCGTATACGGTCATTCCATGTAAACCAAACCAAAACCAAACTTTTTGCCAAACTTTCTTGATATAAGAAGAGGACCGGTAACAGGATTTCCCTGCCCCGGCCCTCTGTGTATGATACTCCGGACACCGTTTCCGGTTCTTTCTATTTTTTACGCTTTTCGTTTTACGCTTTTTTGATCTTCATCTTAGAAGTAAATCCGGTCTTTTTGTTGAATAATTTCTTATATTCCTTTACTTTGTCCTTCGGTACTTTGATCGTTGCTTTTTTATGGATGTTCTTAATGGCATCCTTACCTACGCTCTTTAAGTTTTTCGATTCAATGGTAATGGTCTTTAACTTCTTATAACCTTTGAATGCATTATCTCCGATTGCTGTAACCTTGAAGGTCTTACCGCCGATCTTTACGGTATCCGTTATTTTACAGGAAGTAAACTTTGAATCTGATTTTGACTTTGTGGTTGCTGCAAGGGTAACGGTTCCTTTTCCGTTTGTGGATGCATTTGTCATCTTGTATTTATAGTTTCCTGCCGTATAAGTTTTTCCTTTTGCTACGGTAATCTGAAAGGTCTTTTTGATGCTTCCTTCGTATTTACCTTTCCCTTTGATGGTCACGGTCGCTTTTCCGATATTCTTATTATTTTTATAGGATACGGTATAATCGGTTCCCTGTTTTAATGTCTTTTTGCCTAATTTGACTTTGATCGACTGCTTCTGGGATTTTCCATTGTAGTTCTTATTGGAGATACCGCTTACCGATGCCTTTTTGATGCTGGTCTTTGCCTGGATATTTTCCTGTGGTTTTACCTGCTTTTCAATGGTTTCCGTCTGTGTCTGTGTACTAAATGCCTCATTTTTAAAGGCTGCCGTATAAGTACGGACTCCTGTCTTTTCATACGTCGGCTGCGTGGTCACTGCAGAGGTTACGGTTGCTTTTTCTGTCTCTACATGTGTCTTATCGTTCTGACATACCCTGCTTGCCGTACAGGTACTCTTATCCGCACTCCAGCTATAGGTCGGGGCTGCATATTTATGTCCTTTTTTTGCTACTGCTTCTGTCTGGGTCTGTGTGGTAAATGCCTCATTTTTAAATTCTGATTTGTAAGTACGCTCTCCGGCTGTTGTACAGGTTGGCTGTTTTGTAATAACAGAAGTTGCAGTCGCTGTCTCTGTCTCTATATGTGTCTTATCTTTCTGACAGATCCGGCTTGCCGTACAGGTATTCTTATCTGCACTCCAGCTATAATCTGCTGCTCCATAATCATGGTTTGTATTTGTTATGATATAGCCTGTTCCTGTCTCATTTTCCTTTACATCCGTGCAGCTTCCATACTCAATTGAAGCGTTTCTATCCGAATTGCAGACTGTCTTTGTCAAAGACGCATTGTTGATCAACAGATTTGTCTGATATAGATAATCATTACTATTTTGTTTTGCTTCATATATCTCCACTATGCCATAATTTCCACCATTTATGATAAAATTCTGCACACTTGTAGTAAACTTTTCTTCGCTCTCATCGTCTCCCATTGTACTCAGGGATATACTAGTTGTATTTAGATTGACCCCATGAGAAATCTCTTTGCTATCAAAAGTTCCTTCCTCTATGATAACGGTTCCGCTTCCATCAAACATTCCCTGTGTCAGACTCAGCTGACTTTCCCATTTTGTCCTGTCAAAGACATCATTTTCTAAGGTAACCACCGCTCCTTCTTTGACCTCTTTGATATGCAGTTTTCCACTGACAGCAAACAGTCCACGAACATATTGTTTACCAGAATAATCAGTCTGTGTCGACTGACCACTGATCGCCACATTGCCGTCAATATAGAGATTGGCTGTTCCGTTGATCACAAATGGATTGACTCCTAATGTAGACCTGGCGTAACCACAACCCCAAACATAGTTTGCATCATCGTTGTTGATTGAGAATCCATCTGCTAAGATGATATTGACTTCTACGCCTTCCGGAACTGTGATCTGCGTATCGATATAGGACTCATTGATATAATTGCTGCCCTCTAAAAGATAAGTTCCCGGTGTATCTAATACAATGTTGATCTGCATACTACCCCAAACCTCTTCCGGTGTCTGTTCGCTGATATTGATCTTCGTCACATTCTCTTTGCTGATGCTGAGTGTCTCTGCCGCCTGTACCACGGATACATTTCCTGTTCCGGTTAAATAAGACGCTAATCCGGCAACTGCCGGACATGGATTTACTGCCATCCCTGCTGTTAAGGTAGTTGCTAACAGAAGTCCTGCCTTTGCCTTTCTGCGCTGATTTTTCATTCTTTTTTCGTAACTGTGTCTGGTTGGTTTATACATATGTTCCTCCTTGTGATTTCATTTCGTCACTTTTGTCTGAAACCATTTATGCCTTTATGTGTGTTTGTATTTTTGTGTGTTCATACTGCATCGACTCTCGCACCTATGACTGTGAAAGGAACCTAGTTGTTCTAAATGCTCTGTCAGTGATCAGGAATTTTCGGGCAGGACGCCCGAAAAAAATGCAGTTGAGCCATGGATGGCGAATCTGCATCGGTTCCGTCCACAGAAAAGAACATACCAGAGCATATAGAACAACTTCGTTCCTTTCAGGGAATGGGTGAGGGAGTCGATGCAGTATGATCTACGCTAAACACAAATTTCTGCACAAAGGCATGAAATGGTTTCAAGACAAAATCATACCTATATTATATGAATTATAATACATTCGTCTTATTATCAAAAATATCCGGCAATACGTCAATGCTATCTGCCTGATTGTCAAAAAAAATGCCTAATTGTCATTCGTGGCTATCCATTTTTTTGTGATTATGCTATAATTTATAAAAATTTTTTGATTTATTTTTATATTTTATTGATATGAACTGTGATAGAAAAGGGGGTTTCCTGTTATGCTGATCTACATTTGTGATGATTCGAAAAGTGATTGTCTACGCCTGATGCACCATCTTTCTGCTTATGAAAATGAGATTGGTGCAGATTTTTCTACGGTTGCTTTTTCAAGCGGTGATGAGATGTTTTCGTATCTGAAGAAACACCGGGAAATCCCGGATCTGTTTTTCTTAGATATTTATATGGAGGGAAAAGACGGCATGGAAGTCGCCAGGGAGCTTCGCAGGCAGCAGGTGACAAGCGGCATTATCTTTACTACCTCTTCTACCGAGCATGCCATGGACAGCTATGAGGTACATGCGCTTTATTATCTGCAAAAACCTTTTACCCATGAACATTTTCTGATGGCGATGCAACGATGTGAGGCTTTGATCCAAAAAGCTCAAAAAAAGCTCTCTGTCTCCGTGAAGGGCAAAGAGCTTTTAATCGCATTTTCTGATATTTTATACTTAGAGACCGGACGGCATACTGTGATCTTCCATACACGCAAAGAGACCTTTTCCGTACCCGGAAGCTTAAGCCGTTTTGCAGACGCTTTCGCAGATACGAAAAACTTTCTTTCCTGCGGTCGCAGTTATTTAGTCAATCTGGATTTCGTGGACGGATTCTTAAATCAGGATTTAATTATGTCGGACAATTCCCTGATCCCTGTTCCGATCCGTAAACAATCCGAAACTGCCCGTATTATTGAGGAATACAAAAATTCTTTGGCGAAACCTACGGTTACTTTCTGACCGTGCCTTTTGAGAATGGCGTTTTGCTCATCTCTTTCCGGTTTAGGACAGTACTGTCTGTATGAGACGAACAATACGCTCCCATTCCTGCATGGCTTCTGGTAAAAGTTCTTCAACCTGTCTGCTGTTTCCCTGCTTTGCAGTCTCTTCTAATTCTTCAAACAGATTTCCAAGCCGTTCCGCTCCGATGCCGCGGGCTTCTCCCTTGATCCCATGTACCTGTGCTATAAAATATTCATCAATATCAGTGGTATGTATTTTTTCTCTTTTTTCTTCGTATTCTTTGATGAACATTTCTAACAGATTCCGGTAAAATTCCACATCTCCATCCGCAAACTGCAGACCGTTCGTTACATTGATCTCACCCTGTTCTAAGACATGGAAAATCCCTTTAGGAAGTGTCTTTGCTTCCTGCTCATCAGACTCCCAGCCTAAATATCTGCCTAACAGTCGTTCTAATTCTTTGGGCTTTATGGGCTTTGTGATATAATCGGCAAATCCTTCTTTTAAATACATCTGCTCTGCTCCCGGCAGTGCGTTTGCCGTCAGTACGATCACGGTCGTATAGCGGTTCCTACCCGCTGTATCCTCCTGTATCTGATGCAGTGTCGCTATGCCGTCCGGCTGTGGCATTAAGTGATCTAAGAAAATTAAATCATAATTTCTTTTTCTGCATGCTTCTATAGCGGCTTCTCCACCGATAACGGTTTCTAAATGTACATTTGTCTTTTTTAAAAGATGTTTTAATACCTTTAGATTGGTTGCGTTATCGTCTGCGGCAAGTATCCACTTATCGGTTAAGTCGCTTATTTGTTTTGTTCTGTCTGTATCGGCTGTCACATCGGCTCTTCTGCCATTTGGGTTATCCGAGTGTGCAGAAATTTCTTCGCCTGTCGCTTTTTCTGCTTCATAGATTGCCTTTTCGATCAGTGCAAGCATCTGTTCCCCCGCTTTTTCTGTCTCTTTGGCATACTCTAACACCTGTTCCTCTTTGCTCTCCCGCAATATCATTTCGTTCATTCCAAGCATTGCGTTCATCGGTGTACGGAGCTTGTGGCTGATCTGTATCAGGATATTCTGTTTGATCTCGTTGGCTGTCCGCAGTTCTTCCATCTGCTTTAACTGCTGTGTCTGATTGATGAACCAGAGCATCATGCCGCTTTTTTCTTCGTGCTCTATGATACTTTCGGTTCTAAGCTCATAGATTTCTTCGCCCCACTCTAACATATGGTCTTCTTTTTTCAACACTTCTATGATGTCCGGGTATTTGGAGATTCGCTCCCCTTCCCGGATGCCCGGATACATCGCATTCATCCTCGCGTTGACAAAGATAATGGTATTTTCGTTACTCAGTACGAGCAGTCCTTCATCGCCATGATTAAACGCGTTATCTACCGCAGCATGCAAAGAACCGAAGTAGCCGTATTTTACCATTGCCATCATCATACAGAACATCGTAATGGTCATGGCACACACTACCGGATTATAGCTGCCAAAGACTCCTAAACCTTTTAATATCAGTTCTAAGGCAAAGATTCCGTTTCCTGCTGCTATATAAAGGATTCTTTTTTTCTGCGTTGCCGTACTCTGTCTGTAACGCACACCACAACAGATCTGGATCGTCAAAAGGACCGCCGCCATATGGACATAGTGTATCTCCCAGATGATCCCGCCACTGACATTGATCCTTTGATACATGCCGTCATTTAAGATTTTCATGGAGCTGTAAAAATAAGGATGGTGTTCTGCCGTAAACACACCGACTAATACCACCGTATTGATCGCTGCCTGTATGATATAGATCCAGCCGGGTATTTTTAAATAGGCAAATTCGGAAGCGAACCACAATAATGCCATTAAAAATCCTGCCTGTCCGACATATTGGACACAGAGACCGCTCAACGCTTCTCCTACCGTATCTGCATGCATCAGTTCTAACTGGACCCCTATTACAAAGATCACGGTAAATACGTCATATAGCACAAATGCCATCTGTGCTCTGGATGGCTGTTGTCTGATCACAACCACGAGCATAGACAGCATTAATAAGATTGCTGCTATATTGACTGCTTCAAGTACATAAAACATGTCTGTTTTCTCCTATATTAACTGAAATATACCAGCTCATCTTCCGGCTTTTTCGCCGGTTTTATTTCTACCGGATAAAGGACCGGTCCTTTTCCACGATACTCTTTTGCAAATTCCACTTTGACTTTTGCCGTAATCTCGATCCAGGATTTATGAGGTATCTTATCGGAATCCGGATATTTGCACTTAAATCCGATAAAGGTGATATCCTCCACGCAGCAGGTCATTGCAAAACGTCCCGGTACAAAGACTCCTTTTTTCATTTTGTCCGGGTTATAGACTAAGGCTAAGAACTTGATCGTCTTTCCGTCATATTTTTTGGGATTGTCCATGGCATCGAGGTACCACAGTCCGTAATCTGCATCGGATAATTCGATAAAATCCGCACTGGTGTCAAATGGAACGTCCTCCATCTCACGCTCATCGAGTGTTCCATCTTTTCTCTCATATACAATCTGTGCTTTCCGGTTCAGTGCCTTGACACTCCGGCGGAATTTTTCCCTTGGTGTATCATCATCACAGCGGTTAAAAATAACTACATCCGCATCGAACAACTGCTCCATAATCATCGTCCGCATATTGGTCAGATACATCTCAAAAGTGGTCGCATCGGCTGTCGCTAAAGATTGTACGATCACCCAGCCCTTTGGCAGTTCCGTCTCTTTTAAGGTATCCATGCCCCAGGTTCCGTTGTATTCGATAAAGATGACCTGCGGTTGATATGTCTCATTGAGGGTTTGCAAGGTCTTTGCATTAAAATCCTCTTCTTCATCGATTGTCGCAAGTTTTACATTGATGCCGGCTAACTTCTCCTCGTCATACTCCACATCTCCGTCCTCGCAGGCAATAATCAGTCCACGGTCTTCTTCCGTAAAATCGTTCTCAAATAATGTCTCTAAGATTAAAGATGTCTTACCGCTGTCCATAAATCCCGTAAAGAGATATACCGGTATTTCCTCCATGCTGCTGCCTCCCTTGCTCTATCTTTTTTATACCAGTTCAAACAGATGCTCTAACTGATGCTCCTCAATATCGGTTCCGATAACACAGAGTCTTCCTGTATAATCAGGCTCACCCTCACGAATCTCATATTCACCCGGAACCATATCAAAGTAAATCCATGTGCCGTCCTCTGCCGGAACCATGCCTTTTGCTCTTAAAATCGTACCATATTCTTCGGTATCGCAGAATTTCTTTAAAATGTCCTCAATACCCTCTTTCGTGTATTTGTGAGGTGTCTCCCTGCCCCAGCTTGTAAATACATCATCGGCATGATGATGTCCATGCTCGTGGTCATGGTCATGACAGCCGCAGGTGCAGTTCTCGCCATGCTCATGTTCATGCTCATGGTCATGATGATGCTCATGCTCATGGTCGTGATGATGCTCGTGCTCATGCTCATGATGATGTTCGTGGTCATGATGATGCTCATGCTCTTCTTCCTCACGATGATGTGCCTCCGCTAAAAGCTCTGCCTCCATGGTATCCTGACCCTCGATGACTTTTAATATCTGCTCACCTTTGATTTCATCCCAAGGTGTTGTGATAATTGCTGCTTTTGCATTCAATTCCTGTATCTGTTTTACGCAGAGTTCTAACTGTGCCTCGGATGCTTTCTGGGTTCTGCTCAATACAACGGTTGTCGCATACTCAATCTGATTGTTAAAAAATTCACCAAATGCTTTCATCTGCTTGCTGGCTTTGAGTGCGTTGACGACTGTAACCAGTCCGTTTAATTTGACATCCTGCTCTTTTTCAATATCCATTACGGATTTCATGACATCTGAAAGTTTTCCAACACCGGATGGCTCGATCAGAATACGGTCCGGATGGAATTTCTCGATCACTTCGTTCAGATTCTTACCAAAGTCTCCGACTAAGGAGCAGCAGATACATCCGCTGTTCATCTCGGTAATCTCAATTCCGGCATCCTTTAAGAATCCACCGTCAATGCCGACTTCACCAAATTCGTTTTCGATCAGCACGATCTTTTCTCCCTTGAATACCTCGTCTATCATTTTTTTAATAAATGTTGTTTTTCCTGCTCCTAAGAAACCGGAAATAATATCAATTTTTGTCATACTATCGTCTCCTTCTTTCTATATACTATTGTAGCACAGCCTGTCAAACTTCTTCCTCGGCGAACTGCATCCGATACAACCCGGCATAAATTCCATCTTTTTTCATCAGTTCCGTATGGGTTCCCTCTTCTTCGATGCCATTCTCGGTCAGCACCAGTATCTTTTTCGCATTGCGGATAGTCGAAAGTCTGTGTGCAATGACAAAGGTTGTACGGTTCTTTGCTAATTTTTCTAACGATTCCTGTACCACCCGTTCGCTCTCATTATCGAGTGCGGAGGTTGCCTCATCAAAGATCAGGATCGGCGGATTCTTTAAAAATACCCTGGCAATGGAAAGACGCTGTTTCTGTCCCCCGGAAAGTTTTACGCCGCGCTGTCCGATGTCGGTGTCATAGCCATCCGGCAATGCCATAATAAACTCATGGGCATTGGCGTTTTTTGCTGCCTCTATGACTTCCTCTCTTGTCGCGTCCGGTCTGCCGTAAGCAATATTGTCATAGACCGTTCCGACAAAAAGATAGACATCCTGCTGTACAATGCCGATATGGTCTCTTAGGCTCTTTAAGGTCAGATCCCGGACATCTTTGCCATCCACTTTGATACTGCCACCCGTCACGTCATAAAAACGCGGGATCAGGTTGCAGAGTGTGGTTTTTCCTGCTCCGGAAGAGCCTACCAGTGCCAGATACTCTCCTGCATCCACATGTAGATCTATGTGGCTTAGTACCTTTTCTGTATTTTCCTCATACTGAAAAGACACATTTTCAAAATCAATCGTTCCTTTGACATCGGTCAGCTCTTCGCTGCCCTGACTGTCCTGTATATCCGGCTCAATTGCCAGTATCTCTTGAAAACGCTCATAGCCGGAATATCCGTTCTGGAACATCTCCGCAAAGTCGATCATCGTGCGGACCGGATCGGTCATAATACTGATATAGAGTAAAAATGTGACTAAATCTGTTACGCTGACCTGTGCTTTTGTAATCAGGATTCCGCCTGTTACCAGCACAATCACGGTAATCATATTGATAAATGCCGTCAGTCCTGAATGATAACCTCCCATATAGAGGTAACTGTCTTTTTTTGCAGCTAAAAATCCATCGTTGCCGACTTTGAATTTTTCTTCTTCCACACTCTCGTTTGCAAAAGATTTTACCACACGGATGCCCGATAAATTATCCTCAATCTGAGCATTGATATCGGCAATCTTCACGCGGTTTCTCGCAAAGGCTTTTTTCATTTTACGGTTAAAAAACCACGCATACAAAAACATGAACGGTATCAGTGCAAATGCAGCAAATGTCAGTTTCGGACTGATTGTGAATAATATCACAAAGGCTCCGATAAATTTCATTGCAGAAATGACCACATTTTCCGGCCCATGATGCAAAAGCTCCGTAATATCGAACAAATCCGAAGTAATGCGTGACAGCAGTTGTCCAACCTTCTGATTGTCATAAAAGGAAAACGGCAGCTTCTGATAATGCGCAAAAATCTCTGCTCTCATATCATACTCAATCTTTGCTCCCATCACATGTCCGTAATTTGCTATAAAATAATTGCAATAGCACTGAAATAAAATCAAAACGGTCATCATCAGACCCAGTTTTAAAATTACCCGGAATGCCTCATCCGTCTCATAATATATCACAGTCGAGGTGATATAACGTACCACCAGCGGAATCACCAGTGTAATGATGGATGCCATAATCGCAAAAAACATATCTGCAAAAAAGATTTTTTTATAGGGTTTATAATAAGAAAAGATACTCTTTTTCTTCTCCACGTTATCACTTCCTTTACGTTTTTATTCCGTCAACGTTTCTTATCATACCTTCTTTTGCCATGAAATGCAAGCTATGCTATAATGCTGTCAGACAATTTTTCAAAAGAAGGAGGCTTCCCTATGAATCCAAAACAGACCTTTTATGAACATCAGGCAAACACCATCATCGCAAACCTGAAAAAACGGCAGATGGACGGCTTCTACTGTCCTACCTGCGAGGATGCTGTCAAAAAAGCAATGGAACTTGTAGCATCCGGTGACAGTGTAAGTTTTGGCGGTTCCATGACACTTTTTGAATCCGGTATCATGGACGCTTTGACCGCCCGCGAGGACATCACACTGTATGACCGCTCTAAGGCTTCTACTCCGGAGGAAGTCGGCGATATTTACCGCAAAGCATTTTCCTGCGACACCTATTTCATGAGCACGAATGCCATCACCCTAGACGGTGAGCTTGTCAACATTGATGGCAACGGCAACCGCGTAGCCGCCCTGATTTTCGGCCCGTCACAGGTCATCATTATCTGTGGAATGAACAAAGTGGCAACCGATACCGATGCTGCCATCGCAAGGGTTCGCAACATTGCTTCCCCGCCAAACTGCAACCGCTTGAATAAAAAGACTCCATGTGCCACAACTGGCACCTGTGCAGACTGTCTTTCTCCTGAGTGCATCTGTAACCATACCGTAATTACCAGACGCTGTGGTACGCCGCACCGGATTAAAGTGCTGTTAGTCGGGGAGGAACTTGGATATTAGAAAAATACCGGTAACATGATAAAAGGGAGAGGATGCTATGATACGCATACCTCTCCTGCTTTGCTCTTCACACTTAATACTTCCGAATACTATCCTCCGCTTCATCATCAGACTTCTCAATGGCACGGATCTCTAAATAATAACCGGCATTCTCATTGACCTTTACATAGACACGGTCACCAACTTTGGCTCCGCGGATGGCTTTGCCGATCGGAGATTCAATGCTGATATAATTTTTCAGGGAATTGCCGCGTACACTGGTCACTAATTTGTAGACCTCTTCCTCGTCATCATCCTCAAAATAAACGGTTACCTTGTTGTTCAGTCCGACCTCGTCCATCTTCGACTCGTCCGAAATGACGCTTGCCGTCTTTAACATTCTCTCTAAATACCGGATACGGCTCTCATTTTTATTCTTTTCCTTTTTCGCTGCATGGTACTCAAAATTTTCACTCAGATCGCCCTGCGCTCTGGCTTCCTTTACGGATTCGATCAATTCCTTGCGAAGTACCAGCCTGCGGTATTCAATCTCTTCTTCAATTTTTTTCACATCGCTCTTTGTAAGCTGTTCTCTCAAAATTCTCCCTCTTTTCCTGTTCCCATTCTAATACTTACATCTTCTCCGGTGCTTCAAAGCCAAGCAGATCAATGCAGATTTCTAATGCAGATTTTGTCAGTTCTAACAGACGGATATATCCTGCCTGTACCACTGCATCTTCCTCCGCCATGATCTTTGTCTCATGGTAAAAATGGTTAAATGCGTTAGACAGATCATAAATATATGCACAAATCTTATGCGGTGCTTTCTCCTCATATGCATTTTCCATTACAGCATTAAACTTTGATAATTCTAACATCAATGCTTTTTCACTGTCGGAATGTGCCGGCTGGATGACAGCAGCACTTGCACTCTTTCCTGCCTCGGCATATTTTGCTAAGATCGACTTGATACGCACAATGGTATATAAAATATATGGTCCTGTATTTCCTTCAAAAGAAGTGAAACGATCAATATCAAAAATGTAATCTTTAGATGCCTGATTGCTTAAATCTCCATATTTGATTGCAGAAAGTGCTACGATCTTTGCTGTTTTTTCTGCTTCGTTCGGGTCTACCGTATGGTTCTCCGTAATCTTTTCGTACATCTTCTCGTTGATATTTTTCATCAGCATTTCTAAACGCATAACGCCGCCTTCACGGGTCTTAAACGGTTTTCCGTCCTTGCCGTTCATCGTACCAAAACCTAAGAACTCTAATTTGGTATCCTCCGGTACAATTCCGGTCTTTTTCGCACAACGGAATACCTGTACAAAATGCAGTTCCTGACGCTTGTCTACCACATAGATAACCTCATCCGGGTGGTAGTCCTGCTCACGCATGATCAAAGTTGCTAAGTCTGTTGTTGTATACAAAGATGCGCCATCGGATTTTAGGATAATACACGGCGGGATTTCTTTTGTATCCTCTTCTTTTGCAACATCTACTACCAGTGCGCCGTCACTCATGTAGGCAAATCCGTCTTTTTTCATCTGTTCTACCATATCCGGAATGTATGGCTGGGCATCGGATTCGCCCTTCCACAGTTCAAAAGATACATTCAGATTTTCGTAATTTTTCTTTAAGTCTGTTACGGAAACATTTAAAATGTGGGAAAGCAGTGCCTGATATCCTCTCCGTCCTGCCTGCAATTCAGAGGTTGCTTTCATGGCTGCTTCTTTGTATGCCTCATCCTCTTTGGATTTTGCACTTGCAGTCGGATAGATCTCCTCTAACTCTGAAATGGTAAACGGTGCTTCTTTCGGATATTCTCCGGTATAGTTCTCATCATAATATACAAGCTCCGGTTTACGCTCTCTAAGCTCGGTAATGATCAGACCCATCTGGAGTCCCCAGTCACCTAAATGCACATCACCGATTACCTCATGTCCCATAAATTTTCCAATACGTTTGATACTCTCACCGATAATTGCAGAACGTAAGTGTCCGACATGCAGCGGTTTTGCAACATTCGGTCCGCCGTAATCAATGATGATCGTCTTTGGGTTCTTTGCTTTTTCACATCCAAGTCTTTCTTCATCTTTCTGCATAGACTGCATATAGGATGCAAGATATTCCTTTGATAAGATCAGATTTAAAAATCCCGGTTTCACGGAATCTACCGACTCAAACATCTCGCTCTGCTTTAATTCCTCTGCTACCTTATCTGAGATCATAAACGGTGCACAGTGGTATTCCTTTGCGGCAGCCAATGCACCGTTGCACTGGTACTCGCACAGATCCGGGCGGTTTGAAAGTGTCACTCTTGCATATTTTTCATCGTAACCGCAGGCTATAAATGCCTTAGTCACTTCCCCTGTAATTAAATCCAGCATTTTTTCCATAAAAGTATCTCCTTATATCACCACATCAAAGAGGGTAAGATGACTTACCCTCTGCATAATCTATTATAGTATAATACTTTTTGAAATCCCGTGCAAGTTCTGGCAGAAACTTAAGAGAAAAAGTTCTCAGCAATCGTATAGCTCTCTGTTTCCTTGATACCGCCGGTTAAAAAATGTGCCATATCTTTATTGAAAAAGTGCATTTCGACACCACCCTGCTCATCTGCAAGTACGAACTCATCGTCTTTGATGTAACCGTCATCTAATAAGTATTTTGCAAATACGCAGATGCCGCCTTCATACTGCTCTGCTTCTCTTCCGCTCTTGTCATACATCCGCACTACGATCTTGCCGTCATCTAAGATCGGTCCATACAGTAAACCGACTGCATTGCTTCCAAAATTTCTCTTACAGAGCATTTCGATATTACGCTCCTGTAAGTGGATGTCATTTTTATTCGGATCTAAGATCAGGTAGTTGTTACCTCTTCCTCTATATTTCTTTAATGTGATCGTTTCCATAAACCTGCACTCCTTTCGCTCTGCCTTTGTTTTATCTTTTATCTATACTTTATTATATTTTATTTTTTTGCATTTTCCAGTGTATTTTGTGCTTGAAAATATGCAAAAAGTGCTGTAGGATAGTGTTAGAGCATTTGTGTGTAATTAAAATAATTTTTTTATTTTGGGATATGTGCGTGTTTGTTGACGATTCTGCTATTTTCCGGTGTAGCGGTCAAATATGCTGAATCGCCAACGAACACTGCACAGCTAAGCAAAAGAATATTTTATTCATTATACTCACACAAATTCTTTTTTTATCGTACTCATATCATAAAACACAGGATAAAACAGACTATTATAATAACCAGATATCACCATGCAGGGAGGAATTTTTCAGATGTATCCACCGGAAGAGAATTTAAGAAGTGGTTATTTACAACAGAATTTCAGGTTATTTCATTTAAAGGACAAAAAGGAGCAGCAGTTTGACTTTCACTACCACGATTTTGACAAGATTGTGATTTTTTTATCAGGCAAGGTTACTTATATTGTGGAAGGGAAGTCTTACCACTTAAAGCCTTGGGATATTCTTTTAGTGCCGCACCACGACATCCACAAACCGGTCATTGACGGCAGCAGTGTCTATGAGCGTATTGTCATCTGGGTGAAAAATGAATTTATGGAAAAACAGCACCGCAAGAACTGTGACCTCTCCTCCTGTTTTCAGGAAAGTCTTGACCGCAGCTTTAACCTGATCCGCGTCCGCTCTTCCCTGCAATCGGAGATCCAGACGATCATCGCCAATTTAGAGGACAGTCTGCGCAGTGCGGAATTTGGCAGTGAGTTATTAAGTGACACTTATTTTTTGCAACTCTTAGTCTACATTAACCGCGTGTTTTTAGATGCTTCTTTTACAAACGATGAGACGGATCTGACCTATGACAAGCAGATCACGGAATTACTCAAATATATCAACTCTCATTTAGGGGAAGATTTATCGAATGAAACGCTTGCGAACCGGCTGTATTTAAGCAAATATTACCTGATGCACCGCTTTAAGGAAGAAACTGGTTACACCTTACACAGCTATATTGAACAAAAAAGGCTGTTACACGCCTCCGAACTGATCAAGGAAGGTGTCCCAGCCATGAAAGCCGCCCAGGAGTGCGGCTTCAAAGAATATTCTACTTTTTTAAGGGCGTTCAAACGCAACTTTCATATTTCTCCAAAGGAATTACTGACGGATGTAAATGCCCTGTGATTCTATAAAATCCTGCAACTCGTCCTGTGCATCCTGTGACCATTCCGGATTTAACTCCTTTTTTGTCTTTTCCTGCTCTTTTTGTTCCTCGCTCCGTTCCTGTCTCTTTGCAACATCACTCATTGCACATCACTCCTCTGTCTGACTGTCATGAATCACCTTGTCCAATTTCTGTCGCTTCTCCGCTAAGATCGCATTGATCTGCTCTTTGGTTACCGGATTGTCCGTCTCGTTCGTGCCGTATCTGCTAGAAGGCGGCATTTTTGCCTGTTCTAAAAGCTCCCGCTGTTCCATCTCACGACGGCGTTCTAACTCTAATGCGACTTTTTTTGCGGCTTCTTCTAAGCGTAACCGTTCCGCAGCTTCCTGCTGCCTTTTTCGCTCTTCTTCCTCTTTTTGACGCGCAAGCTCTTCCTGTGTGACATAATGAACATTGTATCCTTTTATAATGCTGTTTTTCAGCTTCTCACGTCTGTTACGTTCATCGATTAAGTCTCTCATTGACATCCCTTTTCCCATCCACTTTATGGTCTTATTTTAGCATATCATTTTTTAAAAATAAAGATATTTTGAATAACTTTCCAAGAGAAAGCACATCCTAGTATCGTCCTCATTTTCCCCTACATATTTTTCATTCAGGAGGAACTGTCATGGCAGCATACAAGGTTGAAATCTGCGGTGTAAACACTGCAAAACTCCCTATTTTAAAGGAAAGTGAAAAGGAAGAACTCTTTGCTAAGATCAAACAGGGAGACATGGCTGCCAGGGAAACTTACATTAAGGGAAATCTGCGGCTCGTTTTAAGTGTCATCAAACGTTTTTCGAATCACAATGAAAATGTAGATGACCTGTTTCAGATCGGATGTATCGGTCTGATCAAATCCATTGATAACTTTAACCCGGATATGGGGGTAAAATTTTCCACATATGCCGTGCCGATGAATGTACCTAGTCGAAATTATTTAAAATCAACATTGATATTATTATCTGTGATAGTGATTTTATTAATAATCATCCTTAATGTTTTCTGCTGCTCTTCAATATTCATGTAATCCCATGTTTCTGAAAGATTCGTAACAAGTTTCGCTGTTTCCATCTTTTTTGAAGAGTCCTCCACTTTTAATTTTTCCACTTCAATTTTTTTCTCTGTATCTGCGAGTTTCTTTTTCTGCTCATTGATCGTATCGAGCAGAATGTCGTCATCTGACTCTGCATATAAATTATATAAACGTTTTATCTTTTTTTGTAGCAGCTCCCTTCCTTCCTCTAACTCTTTTAAAACATTTGTCTCTATTATCAAGGTGCTTTCATCCAGATCATCCCCGTTATCATCCTCTTTTAATGAAAATAAATAATCTAAAATTATTTTTTCAACTTCGTGTGCCCAAATATATTCCTGCGGACAGTTCTCATCTTTAATTAAATATTTTTTGCTCGTCTGATGAGAATAGCAGACGAGCTTGCAGCCGTTATCCCCCCACTTCTGATATCTCATCTTCGCCCCGCAATGACCACAGACAAGAAGACCTGTAAGAAGATGTTTTGATGTCGGCACCCTCCTTTTTGATCTTTCATCCATACACTGCATCGCTTTATCATATATCTCCTTTGTTATAATCGGCTGGTGTCTCCCCTGATACTCTTCGCCGTTATATTCGATAGCACCGTAATTAGATTTTCTCCTTAAAATCTGCTGAACCAGCCTGTCGTATTTTAAATCAAGAATATCTGCTATTGCCTGTGGAGATTTTCCTTCGATGTACAAATTGTAAATTTTTTTCACTTTATCGGCGTCTTTGTTCGGAATCAAAATTCCTTGGTTTCTATCATAATCATATCCGAACGGCACGCGTCCTCCGCCCATCCAGTACCCATCTTTCACACGCTCGGTCATTCCCATTCGCGTACGAAGTTTTATGTTTTCTCTCTCCAATTGAGCAAACGCCGACAAAATTCCTATCATTAATTTTCCCATTGGCGTAGCTGTATCAAGCGTTTCGTTTATAGATACAAAGCTCACATTGTTAGGGATAAAAACATCCTCTATTAAATATAGGGTGTCTTTCTGTGAGCGGGAAAGTCTGTCGAGTTTATAAACAATACAATGCGATAATTTCTGTTCTTCTGCATCCTTAATAAGCCTTTTAATCTCTGGACGATTAATATTACTTCCTGACCATCCTCCATCGATATAAAAATCATAATTTTCAATTCCTTTTGCAACGCAATAAGCTGCAAGCTGCTCCTTCTGTGCTTCCACCGAATACCCCTCTTCCGCCTGGAAGTCTGTCGATACACGGATGTATATTGCAGCCGTTTTTTTATTTTCTATGCTCATTTTTACCCCCATGATAGAATAGACACATCTTTTTTCGATGTGCCTATTCTATCATGCATTTTTTAATTTTTCAACTACCGCTGTGCTGGTATTTTTTGTCGAAAATTCATTAATTTGTTTTCTTTTCTTTCTCATGAAGTTCAGATAATCACGATTCGACAACACCGGGTCTGTTATCAGCTTTCCGTTTTTTGTGATTTTAATGTTATAATTTATAATAATCACCCTACCTTTTGATTTACATTATTTCCGTAATTTTGAAATTTATTCCATTTTTATACTATGGATTTATTTATAGCCTCTAATATTTTTTCTGTGCAATTTTGACAAACATATATTTTTTTATATCCAGACCATTTATCATGGACAAAATTTTGCTTGGATAATTTAATCTTTATTTTTTTGTCCGGTTTATTTTTTTTGCAAATATCGCATACTTCTAAAATCATGATTTACCTC
>ERZ857840.1283-NODE-1283-length-29196-cov-6.908857_pt1 | contig 29196 bp, 20 predicted proteins | sample MGYA00519760_ERZ857840 | MGnify/ENA primary metagenome ERZ857840 (study PRJEB31778, sample SAMEA3449371) | human gut metagenome | biome: human gut; feature: human-associated habitat; material: faeces | place: United Kingdom | collected 2010/2012 ... | reverse complement strand
ATTGACTTTTTATTTGCAGGCTAAAGTAACGAGAATGCGACGCGCAGTTTTCAAAGCTAATATTTTTTCCTTCTAATACAAGCCTTGAAAATTCAAGTGTGTCTACCTCTATCGTTGCTGTATCATTTCGTTTGTATGCTTTCGATTTATATAAATATGGCTTCTGAAGACCACTTTTTACAGTAAGTTTTATCGTTTGATCATTGTTCTGTAGTTCAAGCATATAATTTGGCTGAGGCAAAATACTGTCATTGATTTTATTTTCGATATCCAGGCAAGCCTGCTTTACATCTGGCAAGCCTTTTACATTTCCATCATCATCTACGCCAAAAAGAATCATTCCGCCATTATAATTCGAAAAGGCACTGACTGTTTTCAAAAAAGTATTCGTAATCGTTTCCTTGAATTCCAATATTCTTGTTTCACGCATAGCAATCATTTCCTTTCCCAGTCTTAATGGTTATATTATATGTTTAAATACGCGAAAAATCAATCGTAACTTTTTACGATTGATTTTTCAATTGATTTTGAGTGTGTTTTTCTGTTATTCTTCTTCATTTCCAGTAATCGCTCAAAATCTTCATTAATCACTTTTGAAATTTCATCAATTTTTTCATTTTGAATCATATGAATATCTGCATCCATACAATTTTCAATTGTTCCATTTTTTACAAACCAAGAATCAAATGCATTATAATCCAGCCATAAAGATTCCCGAATAATTTTGTTTGCTTCTTTTCTCGCCTGTGGCGAAATCGTTTTTGCATATAATAAATTATTTAACGTTCCCAATACATACGGGCTATGTGTTGTCAGTACAATCGAATGTCCACAGTTATTGACTAATGCAATCAATTCCGTAATATATTTCTGTGATTTCGGAAACAAATGTGACTCCGGCTCCTCAATAATAAATAGAATTTCTTTTTGTTGAACTAAGTAGTAAAACAATAGATTCAAAATCCAGACACATTCCTGCTGCCCCGAAGACGAAAAGTTTATCTTTACATATTTCCCATCCTCTAAAACAATCTGTTCTTCTCCATTGCTATAACGGTAAGTTCCACGCAGTATTTTCTGAGTTAAATCCAGTGCCTGCGCCACAAGTCGCGGTGACAATCCAGAACGCCCCGATGAATAAGCCAAGCTCTGCAGCCCCTCTGAAAATTCTGGTTTTAATCGAAGTATCCTCTCCAGATAATCTTTTGTGCAGGTATCCAAAGATCTTTTCTGCATATCATCCATTGTGGCATAAATATAACTCAATTGCTGAGAAAGCAGCGTAATCATACTGCGTCCTGCCGGAATATAGACGACAGAACAAGAATCCTCAAAAATCTCATATAAATTCTTTTTAAAAATCCTCAGATCCTCTTCAGAGATTCCCAATGGTGTTACAGAAAGTGTATGGTTATTTGCTTTCAAAAAACGAATCAGTTCATTACTCATCGTGATCCAAATGTAGTTTGGTGTAGAATATCTGCTATCATTTTCCAAAGAAATTTTAACATAGCATGTCTTAGTAAAATGATATTCCATGTACATGTCGTTTGGCATGCCCCATGATGATCCAAAGGTTCTTAAAAATTTTTCACGCAAATAATTTTCAAGAGCTTTTCTCAAAGTAATTCCATGTTCTATACTAAGAGTACTTTTCACTCCATATACAGGTGTCGCATCCAATGCCTGCGATTTTGCAAGCTCGATGATATCATCTTTAATTGTTCTAAAATAATAAATTGCTTTGGCAATTGTACTCTTTCCAGATGCCTGAAAACCCGTAAAGTTCATAAATTTGGAACACTCCAGTTCACAGGTCTCAACAGGACCGAGTTTGTTGATAATTAATTTTGGCAATGTATGTTACTCCTTGTCTCATTTATAATAGTTATTGGTTTAATTGGGTTTTGAAAAACATTTTTCCTCATCATATTCTTACATGAAATCTAGCTAAAACATCATTCTTAAGGGATCATCATAAAATCTTTCCATAGATTTTTCTGGGCTGGTATGATATATTTATGTTTTCTTTAGATTTTTTATTTTCTCTTTCGAGTACCAGACCCCAATGTGGCATTGTACGATCGGAAAAGCTCTTGCTTACAGTATAAATCAGGAAGATTACCTTCATGTGTTTTTATCGGATGGGCATGTTCCCATGGATAACAACTATGCCGAACAGGCAATCCGGCCTTTTACCATTGGCCGAAAGAACTTTGTAATGATCGAATCTTCCAACGGTGCAAAGGCAAGCGCGCTCCTGTACAGCCTGGTTGAAACTGCAAAAGCAAACAGGATAAATACCTTCGAGTATTTCAACCTGCTGCTTACTGAGATTCCACAGTATATGAATGACAAAGATCTCCGATTTATTGATGATCTGCTTCCATGGTCACCCAGAGTTCAGAAAGAATGCCCAAGCCGATACAAAAAGTCTTGATTTTTCAGTGTGCCTTCCATTTCTATAAAGTTTGCTCATCCCCCGCTAAAATGCGGGGATTTTTAATACCCAGTACTCATGTTTGAGGACTTACGTCTTTACGGAAAGCGACTACAAAACAATATTTATTTCTAAAAAGAGATTATTACCCTTTCGGTTTATTATTGAAAATCCGACTCTACTAATTCTCTTAATTCTATTCCATGTCCATTCATCTTATATTTAATCAATCTGCTAATACGATTATCGCAAGTAACAAAAAATAGTTGTTCCATCGTTTCTTTTGAAGATAACTGATATTTTAGTAAATCAATAAATGCCAGCATATTAACATCATCCATACATGCTGTCAAATCATCAATAAAGAATATTTTCATCTTCTCTCGTTCATTTCTAACATTAATACCAGCAAAAAAATATGCAAGCAGAAAAACACTTATCTGTCCATTACTTAAAATATTTACTATATTTTTTCCTTTATCATCAACTAGCGATATTCCTCCATTTTCATGCACAATATTTATTCCATCATTGTCATTTATTCTAACTAGTTTATTGTAATACTTACCGAGGGTCGGACCTACCTTCTGATACTCATCTTTCGAAAGTTTTTCCACAATATACCTTATTCTTTGTGTTCTCTGAGTCGCTTCATTTTTTAATTTCTGCAACTTGTCTATTTCATCATCAAGTTTCTGATTTTTCTTCCTTTCTTTTTCTAATTTTTCGCGCAATTCCGCTAGCGACTGATTTGCAAGAATACTATCAATTGAATTTATTTTGGAAACAAATAGATCATATGAAAAATCTATAACGTCATACGATTTCGATATTAAGTTTTTTATCTTTTCGTACAACTGTTGTAATGTCTCCTCAGAAAAAGAATACCCTAATACTGTTAATATCTTTTGATATAACTCTGTTGCATTTTTCTCTTCTGCTTCTGAAAGAATTTGTTTTTTTATAGTCTTTTGTAAATTTCCCATGTTCTCATTATTGATAGATTCAATGGAAATCTCTTTTCTCATACCCTGTATTTTTCTGACAGAATCAAAATACGGTTTAAGTTCATCATTTAATTTTTTTAATACACTGATTTTCTCTTCAAATATCCCTTTTTCTTTATCAACAATTCCTTTTGCCTTCGCTATCAAATACTCATACAGACTTTCGATTTCTTTCTGTAGATTTGTTTTCTCATTTTCTTTTACTTTTACAAGTTCTCCATTTTGTTGGATATATTTATCTGTCTCTTTCAGAATTAATTTCTCATCCATTGTTGCAAAAATACCCGATCCACATATAGGACATCTTGCACTACCATGTTTTATCAAAACATTATTTCTATAATCAACTATTACCTCTCTATTTATGGAAAGAGTCGATAACACTTTTAGGATTTTATTATTATTTGTTAATAAATCAATCTCCGCAGAAAGATTCGTCACTCTTTTTTCTTTTTCTTTAATATTTTTTTTAAATTCTCAAAGTCTTTCTTATAAAATTTTCCTTCATCATAAGTAACCACAATTTCAAAATCCTGAAGAATTGTTTTTCTTGTAAGTTTTAATTTGTTTAACTTTTCATAATTCAATTCAAGAGCTGTAATAGCATCATCATTATTAAATAATCCTGCCGACACTGCCTCGCGAATAGAATCCTCCTTAGTTGTAAGTAAAACCATTATTTTTTCAACTGTAGCTATCTGATTTTTTAATGAATTATTACTAATCAGCTTTCGAATTTCATTTTTAGCTATTATGTATCCACAGTTTTTCAGTTCAATTTTTTGCTCTAAAAGTGCATCCCTATTTAAATTTTCAACTTCTAAATTCTCTCCAAGATAAAATATTGTATCAGGATATGAAACCTGACTAGATTCTCTCTGCCCCTTTTCTAACTGATCCACTTGGTTAGTGATTAGCTCTTGTGGCACTTTTTGCTTTTTCTTATCTTCTATGTAGCGCTCCACATCATCGGCAAATATCTCTATATTTTCGGCTATCTGTTTTTGCTCATCATAATTTGTAATGAATTCACTGAATAATGCTTCAAGATCTCCTCTTTTGGTACTTTGAACGCTAAATGATTTTTGAACATCGCAAAAATGGAAATTATAAAAACTACGTCCAACATATTGATTAATAAATGCATTAGCCTCATTTTCATTTCCATTAAGCGTAACCTTAGAGACATCCGGGTTTAATTCATCTTTTTTTTGCTCTCTACAGAGAATATTTTCATTTTCGTCATCCATTATCCAAAGATAGACCTACACTTTTGATGTATTACTAGAATCTCTATGCTTCAATATCCCATTTGTATTTTGTTTTCGATCAGATTCATTTGTACTCCTATTATTAAACGCTGTTTTTAAACGTCCTATTTCACCTGTTAAACACCATTCAATTGCATCTATGGTGGTCGTCTTTCCTATTCCATTTGCAGCAGATAACAAAACAACGGATTTATCATTAAAATCAATTGTCTTGTCACGAAATCCTCTGAAATTTACCATTCTTAGTTTACGAATAATCACGTTTCAAGCCACTCCTTAATTTTTTCAAAATCCTGAACACTAAACGACTTATCAATTATACCTTCATGTTCTTTTCTTTTTGCTTTCTTATGTTGCCTTTTTAATAACGAAAAAACGCTTTCATCTTCTGGCAATAGTCTTCTTAATAAACCTATCTGTTCTTCATCAGGCAAAAAATCTTTTATGGGAATCATATGAAAAGGTAATTCAATTGCTTCATCATCATCAAGTATTATTTTATTTCTATCACTCATATTTCCCTTAAGAATGATTTTTCGCGAAACAAGTAAATTTCCTTCTCGATTTTTATCCGGATTATCGTCTGAACAAATTATCAGTTGAACGATATTGTATTTAAGCCTATGAATATCCGTGTTTTTACCATTAATGATTGCAAACACACGGATACGATCATCCCATGTGTCACACAACTCATTAATATCCATTATATTACCATCTAATACAAAAAACAGCTCATCACGATTTTGACTAATATAAATTCCTAATAGTTCCACAGGTTTATCATCAATATCAAATAAATCCTCAAGGTTTATTTCATCGTCAATAATATTCGCGCTATCCAAAAGATTTAAATACCCATTTGACTTAAATTCATCTTGTAAAATCAAAACTACTCCTCCCCATTAACACATTTTTCAGAGAAAATACAATCTCTACATATCTCCGGAATACTCCATTCCTTTTCATCTATTCCAATGCAATCCATGCATTCTATATAAAAGCTATCTTCCCCTAAATCAGCTACCGTAGGATTTTCAATTATATCTGCTTGACTATAGCTATAATAATTTTTTCCCATAAGAATTTTATTATTTTCATAAAACCATTTTTCAGGTTTTTGTGATAGCTTTATCATACGCCCGGCTATTTTTCGTGTTATCCGTCTAAAATTCCCCCCTGGGTTAGGAAGTATTACACAATGACTCACATACTTATCATCTGGAAAATTGAAGCAGACGTATTCCATGACCCTTCCATCGATATAATGATCTGGTCTCAACAACTCTATATTAATTGTAATGTCCTCTACTTGTAGAATTTTTTCCTGGCAAAGATTCAAAATAATCTTCCACATATATTCTAAAAATAATATATATGAAAGTTTGCATTCAGCAATTTTGATTACACGTGTATCCATTGATAAAGTCTTATACTCAGAGACTTTTCTTTCCTCTTCTAAGCTAAAAGTATTCAATAGCTTATACTGTCCATCAACTGTATTTGCAACATCTTCAATCCAACAAACAGTATTTCGATAAATCAAATCTAATAAGGCCATCTGTAGCTCAGACAAACCATTGTCACCGATAATATCCCCATATACCTCAGATGCAATGCCAACCAAATAACTAACAATAATATTCTCTGTCTTAGTCTGGCTCGATTCGAGCATATATCTTGTAAAGTCTTTTTTTTCAAATTTCAGACTAGCAAAATCCGGATCGACCAGCGAATATCTTTTTTGAATATAGGATATAGCTAATCCCAATAAAATAACCGGCCAATTATCCTCGTTACTCCCCTTAACATAATTAGGGAATTCTTTTTCCAATTTTTCCATCAATTCTTCCCTATACTCAACGATATTCTTTTGTGAAGAAATTTTGAATTGATTTATAAAATCCTTTAATGAATCCTCTGATGCCATAGTTTTAAAAAATTTTGCTTTCTGTTCCTTTTTCTTAGAAATAGTATATATATTACTTCTAAGCCATTTCTTCGAATCTTCTACCGTTGAATAATCAATTTTCTTAGGAATTTTAATTTTTAAATAATCTTTCATCTCTTGTAGAGTTGGCTTATTAATCTCAGGTACTCTATGAATATAAAGACTCGGTATAGCATCCAAGGTACTTCCAAGCATCTTAAGGCGAAGATATTGATAATAAAGATCGGTAAATATTTCTTCCCTTTGGGGTGAAGTATTGGGATAATACTTTACCTGAATAAACTCAAATTTTCCATTTTTATAGAAAACATCCACATCCTCCAAATATTCAGAACAAACATATTCTACTTTGTCTCGAAGAAGACACATAATAGTAATGTAGTCTTGAAATATAAACCCCCTTATTTTACTTGTCGCATCGCGTTTTTTATCCCCCTCGTACATGACTGATATTTTATCTATTTCATCCTTCGACAATGTACACAAATGCTAGACCTCCTCATATCCAGTAGTTTCTTTAATCATAAAATTTGCTCTTTTCAAATAAAAATCATATCATAAGCGCATTCACATTTTCATAATTACTCTAAATAAATTCTCTTTTTCGCCATCGCCACCATTGAATCAATTCTACGATAAACTTCTCTCCCATTCCAGTCAATCCACCATGCTTTTTGGGTACTATATGGAGCAACCATATTTGATTGTATTTCGCCATTTTTAGCTGGATGCCACATAGCTGCAATCATTGGATATCTCGTTTGCAAATCATTAAATCCTGACAAAACTTTCTGTCCACTGCAGTAGGGACAACCATTTCCATTGGTCTTTGCCATATTTTTGGTACGATTACTGACCGCGGATAAATAAGAATGTCCCTTAGGGCAAATCCACCAGACCTTTCGATGGGTATATGGGCTCATTCCTCTTGGATCAACATCCTTATTCTTCTCTACATCCCATTCTCTTTCCAATTTAGGAAATATTGTAAACAAATCATTTTCCCCGCAAATAGCCTTTCTTCCTGAACAATACGGACATCCACTCTTTGCATTGGTTCTACTCGCAACAGTTGTCATATAACTATGATTCCTTTCGCATTTCCACCAAACGCGTTTTACAGTTCCGGGCATCACTTGGCTAGGTTGCAGTCCTCCATTCTTTTCTTCATCCCATTCCTTTGCAATTTCTGGATATCGTGTTTGCAAATCATTATATCCACTCAATAGCCTCTGGCCAGCGCAAATCGGACATCCAGCTCCCTTAGCTCGTGCACATGGTGCCATCTGATATTCATGCCCCTTCTTGCAAACCCACCAGACTTTCTTTCCACTCCCATATGATATTTGTTCCGGTTTCAATTTACCATTCTTTTCACAATTCCATTCTTTCAAAAATTCCGGATGACGCGCCGCAATAGAATTTTCTTTTATTGAAAAACAATAGAGATTCCATATTTCTGTTCTTTTTTCTTCAAAATCAATTATTTCTACATTCAAATCTCCTGTCAGCAAATAGCAAACTTGTCTTATTGCGAAAGAAAGATTATTAAACAAATTATCCTTTTCTCGAATCCAAATAATATCTTTTTCTTCCTGCGGTTTTTCTCCCTCATATTCTTTGATTCTAATAACACGAATTCCTTTTTTCTGAAAGAAAAGATCCTTTTTTCGCTCTTTTTCTCTATTTGTATGAAATCGCTTTCCATCATATTCAATTCCTGCTTTAAGTTCCGGAATATAAATATCTAATTCTTTTCCTTCCAATTGGTATCTATTTTCTGTCTGAGGATATTGTTTTTTGAAATAAAAATAAATACACTGCTCAGGAAAAGAGGTTTGCCTTTCCTTCGCGCAAATTGGACAACTAGTTCCTCTTATTTTTGTTCTATTTTCCGGAGCTGCCTGATAAGAATGACCTACAGGACAGATCCACCAGTATTTTTTGTGTGCTCCTGGCCCTATCTGATCCGGTGTAATCCCTCCATTCTTCTTTACATCCCACTCTACGGCAATCTCTGGATACAAACTTTCAAGATCATTAACTCCTTTTTCTCTCCTCTTTCCAGCACAAACTGGACAACCACTTTTTCTTTCACCTTTTTTTACACGCGCATTTAAGCTTTGCTGATACTCATGTCCCTTCGAACAAATCCACCAAACCTTCTTTCCACAAGATGCAAAAACATCCTCTGGCCTAAAATTACCATTTCGAAATGGATGCCATTCTACTGCTACCTCCGGACATACTGTTTTCAAATCATTAAAGCCCGGCAATAATTTTTTATTTGCACAATATGGGCAACCTTCTCCCCGTTCTTTTCTTGTTCGCTGATTAATTGACGCTTCATATTCATGCCCATTTTTGCACTTCCACCATACTTTTTTATTCGAGCAAACGGTCACTTGATCTGGTGTCAAATTCTTATTTTTTTCAAAATTCCATTCTTGAGCAACTTCCGGTCGAAAAGTGCTTAAATCATTAAAGCCTTTCCACACCTTCTGATTCGCGCAATAAGGACACCCGCTTGTTTTTTTAGATGTTATTTTATTAGGCGATGCCTCCCACCGATGGCCAAACTCACAAATCCAGCTTACCTTTTTTTCACTACCATAAGACAATTTTTCTGGCTCTTCTATATTCTCTTTATCCCATCGTGCCAAAATATCTTGTCGCTCATGTTCCATACACCATTCTTTTAAGGATTTTCCCATTCACGTCCCTCTATTCCAAACCTCATACCCCTGCCGTCTCGCCGAATCATACACCGGCTGCATATTCTTCTGTAAAATATTATAAAACTGCTCCCGTGAATTTCCCTTGCAATACAGTTCTCTTCCAGCCCAGATAGAATGTAAATTATCTCGATAGCATCCTTCAAACAATTTATGTATTCCCGGCTTTTCATGAATAAACCCATACAGCAAATACTGATTCTCAGCAAATCTTTCAAAAAACGGATCCCATTTCGGAAGCTTATTACTTTTCGCCGAATTCAAGGAAGAATCCATCGGCATCAAATTCCAAAGTTCATCGTTCATGACAAACGACCATGGAATAAAGTGATCTACATCATATGCTTTTGGCGCGACAACTTCTCCGGTAAACACGTCTCTGACTTCCGTCAGTTCCAGAATACCCTCCCATAGTTTCCGCACATGATTCAATTTCCGCATTTTCTCATCCATCGGCGCCAGTTTATATACAAGACCTGGAACTTCTGGATTATTGTTTTGCAACCATTTGACCTTTTCATATTGAATCCATCCGAGAATCGATACCGTGTTATCCTGAATCATCTTTGTCCAAGATGGCTGAAAATATATTTCTTTTTTGAGCTTACTCCCTGTTCCCAGTGTATACGGTAATATCACAACGTGCTCATTAATTCTCTCAATATATTCCGTCATTCGCCGTACGCTTCCCCAATCTGCTGGTTCTTCCGCTCTATCAAAAAATCCTGCAAGAGCTCTGTACGGAACCATATTGGTGAGCTGCTCTTTTGATGTTTTCAATTCCAGTGCATACTTTTTAATCGCATTTTTAATTTCTACCTTGGATGCATTTGCAGGCAGATTGCTGAGTTCTGATAATTTACTTACAGCTCTCTCCAATCCATCTTTTACTTGTCCATCGATTGGCATTCCGCTCAGATGGATGTGAAACTCGCGGACCGAGTACCATGCATTGCAAATCATTTCATCGATCACCGCATCAAAAGTGGTTTCTTTTATGCCTTCCGCAATAAGCTGGACAATCGCTTCCAACCAATAAAACTTGTAACAATAGGACGGATCTTTCATCATGTGTGAAAACCCTTCAATATCTAATGTATTGTAATATTTCCCATCCAGTTTCAAACTATATCCGATTTTTGAAGTATCAAATTCAACCACTTTTCCTCACTCCTACCCGGACGGACATCTTTCGATATCCAGCATTCTACTATCTTTATTTCTGAAAAGTCTTTTATAAATGCCGCAAAAGAATTTTCTGTAAAATCGGTATAATATCGTTCTTCACGATATCCCTCATATTCTCCATACTTGAAGGAAGTATAAATATATCCTTCTTTCTTTAGGGCACGCATCATTTTATATAGAACATCTTGTAATTCGTCTTTCGAAAGATGTAAGATAGAAGAACACGCCCATATCCCCTCATACTTATTTACGAACGAAAGTTCCGAAAATAACATTTTTTTCACTTCAATTTTGACATATTCTCTGGTAATTTTACAAATTTCTTCCGATCCATCTACCGCATCGACACGATAACCTTTTTCCAGAAAATATTTACTATCGCGTCCGGATCCACAGCCAAAATCCAAAATATAAGAGCCGGCCGAAAGGTAGGAAAGAAACTTATCCTGTACGGAATGAAACTCAACACTCTTTGTATTTTCAATAAATTTAGTCGCATTTTGATTATAATATTGCAGTGTATTTTCGTCCTGCTCTGTAAATTTTTTTGTTTGCTCCAAGGTCATAGTTTCTTTCCACCCTCACTCATTTTTCTACTCGACAGCACTTTTCGTGAAATATATCCTAATTTTCTGTTCCTACATTCCTTTTCTAATTTCCTCTATCAATGTAATATCTGCAGGTAACCATTCTACTTCGTTCAGTTTTTCTTTCGTCAACCACTTTGCCGCTTCGTGTTCTTTCAATACAAGATCTCCATTTAAAACTTCACACCAAAAGCAATCCATAGAAAGGTGAAACGCCGGATAGTCATACTCAATCGTATCAATATATTCTCCCACTTCTATTTCCGTATCCAACTCTTCCATAATTTCTCTTTTCAAAGCTTCCTGCGGTGTCTCACCTTTTTCGATTTTTCCTCCCGGAAATTCCCAGCCGCCTTTAAATTCTCCATAACCTCTCTGGGTTACAAAAATGATGGATTCTCCTGTTTTATTTACTGCTTTTATTACTGCTGCAACAACTCTGATTGTTTTCATTTTACTTTTCCTCCATTGTTTTTCCACTCTGCAAATATCTCAATAAGTCTTCTCTTACTGCTGTTTGCATTTTAAATTTTAATTTACAAATCGGTTTTAATACGCCTCTATTATTTTTCTTTTCCGCTTCATGAGCCTCCAAGACATCAAATTCTCCCATATAGAAAAAATTGTTTTCTGCATCCGTCTTTTGAACAAAAAGATGTTTTCTTGGTGTATTTAAAACCTTATCCATATATGCACCATCTAACTTTTTATCAATTTGGGAATCCCATCTAAAAATTACGTTGTCTACGAATTCATCCGCATAATCAGGCTTTCCATCAACATATTCTTTTTCTTCATCTGTGTTTTCTTCTTTATGATACGTGACAAAAATGAAAACATCGTCTCCTAGTTGCGACATTCCATACATTGTTGACGACAAATCTTTGCCTGCATTCATAAGCAAACTAACATCTCTTCTTGAGTATTTTTCATAAAGTACAAATGGCACTCCATTTCTATATGGTTTTGCGTACTTATCTTGATATCTGGCTAAACCAACAGCCACAATGTCCTGGACCTGATCATAAAAATCCTTATGTGCCAGGCGTTCTGTATAACTTAAAATTCTCTTTAAACGATTCTCTCCATCTGCTTCCAGAATATCAATCTGGTAAAACTTCTCTCTTTCCGTGCTGTTTGTGACAAATTTTCCTTTCAGAACATCACATGCAAGATCAATCTTTTGCGTTGTTATCTCATAACCATATCGCTCTTTGCAGCTATCGATAACTTCAGAATATGTAATTTGATTTTTTTCTAAAAATAATCGCAAAATCTCCAATTCATCTGGTCTTACACCGCTTAATATCGTCTTTGACAAATATTCCAGTGTTGTCTTTTCCTGTTCTGACAGCCGAAACAGCTGCTCCTTTTTCTCCATTTGTTCTGCAAAAGAATAATAAGTTTTGTATTCCTTAACAATTACAAGAGGATCCATCTCCGCATTTTCATAAAAATCCAAAAGCATTGGACGTCTTCCGAGACGGTTTTTCAAATTAACGTATCCTTCTTTCATCAATTCTTTCAAGGTGCTTGGTTTGATGCAATCAATCGCATGAAAAATCTTTTCTTTTGCTATTTCATCAAAATGAATAGTAGATGCTCCCGGAATGGTACTATTTCCACTGATCACATATTTCCGAATCACATCCGCATTGTAGGTATTGTCCCCAGATAAAGCGACGGGAATCATAAAATTATTATTGTAATTTCCGATAAAATCCAGAATCACTACATATTCTTTTCCTTCCGCCTTACGCAAGCCTCTTCCCAATTGCTGGATAAAAACAATGGGTGACTGTGTTGGACGAAGCATAATGACTTGATTGACTTCAACAATATCAATTCCCTCGTTCAAAATATCTACAGAGAAAATGTAGTCCAAGGGCTGTAATTCCTCCGTTGCATCCTCTTCTTTCATAGCCAAACGTTCAAATGCTGTTTCTCGAAGCTTTTGCGGCGTTTCATTACTAAGTGCAAGTGTTCTATAACCACGCTCATTGAACATGTTTGACAAGGTTTCGCATTCTTTATTTCTACTGCAGAAAATCAGTCCCTTCACGCGTTCTCCGCTATAGCCGTAATACTGTGCCTGTTCAATGATGTGGTCTACGCGTTCTTCACTTGTAAGAAGATTAAAATCTTTTTCTGTAAGGTTCTTTCCTTTAGATGTTTTATCATCTATCAATGCAATATCACTGATTCCAAAATAATGAAATGGACACAGCAAGTGCTCTTCCATTGCTTTCTGTAATCGAATTTCATGTGCTATTTGATGATGGAAAAGTTCATAGACATTTCGCCCTTCTATATGATCATCCCGTTTATCCGGCGTAGCTGTCATACCTAAAAATAACTGTGGTTCAAAATAGTTCATTACTCTCTGATAGGTATTCGCTGGACTATGGTGTGCTTCATCGAGAATGATACAATCAAATGCATCTTTTTCATATTGGAACAAATGTTGATCTCTATTTAGCGTCTCTACCATAGCAAATACAAAATCGCAGTCATATTCGTGTTTTCCATCGCCTACGATGCCCATGGAAACGGAATTATTAAACACCCGCTCAAAAGACTTCTTGGCTTGTTTGGCTAACTGCGCCCGGTGAACAAGAAATAATACTCTCTTGAAACCTAATTCACGCATTGCAAATGCTGATGCATATGTTTTTCCAGTTCCCGTAGCCGAAATCAATAATGCTCTTTTCTCACCCTTTTCAATGATTTTTCGAAGATTAACAATGAATTCTTCCTGCATGGAATTCGGCTTTAATTTATATTTTTCAAAAGACGGAATCCTGTCTTTTTTAGCCTCTTCTCGTTGATGTTTGATGATCTCGTAGCGTGCTTTGTAAATTTCATAAAAGGTTTCAAAATCCAAAGCATACTCCGAATTCCAAAACGAATTGAATTCTTTTACAATCTCACTTGCTACTTCACCCTGCACGGTCGATATAATCTTTGTATTCCACTCTATGTTGCTGGTAAGCGCTGCACTTGTCATATTGGAACTGCCAAGGATAATTCTATAAACCTCTTCTTTTTTGAAAATGTATCCTTTGGTATGAAATCCATTATTGGCAGCTTCCACATCATACATTTTTAGCGTAATATTTTTCAATTCATTCAGTTTTGCCAACGCTCTTGGCTCACTAAAATCTAAGTAGTTCGTTGTAAGAATTTGCCCCGGGATTCTCTTTCGCTCGAGTTCTTTTAACGTCTGCAGGAGGGGCGTAATTCCTCCCATTGTGATAAATGCCACACTAATCTGGAATTGTTCACAGCGAAGTAGCTCTTCTTCAATAGAAGAAATAACTTTTTTACCCTCTTCTGGATTGTTTGATATAAAACTCGGTTTATATTCCAGATTTGAAGCAAGATTTCCATTGATATAGGCTGCTTCCACCCCTTGATTTATGTTTTGTATTATTTCTTCTTTCACCGTTTCATCCTCTCTGTTCTAACTTTAAATTGTAACGTATTTGACTTTACAATTCAAATTTTTTCATCATTTTCCAGTTTTTACCATGCTTTATAACGTCTCCTGATACGCCCGATCAATCAGCTTCTTTGCCTTCTGAAAGTTTTCTGCCGTCTTGATTGACACTTCTAGCTCCCCCGTTCCGTAATGTCCAATCCCGCGGGTATCTCTTGTGAATCCTTCTTCCAGTTCAACAGTGTCCGGGTCGAGTTTCATTCGGAGCAGGATCTGTTTGTTATAAATTTCAATGCAGAAAATGTTCTGCACTTTCTTATAGGCCAAATACAGCTTCAATTGGTTTGGAACAAGATCGTCTCCCAGCGATTCGATGTAGTCACAAAGCGCCGTATATAATGTTTTGAAATGGCTGCTTGCTGATGACAGCTTCTCTAAATGTGTTTTCTGTGTGTATGTACTACTTGTTGTTGAAATGGTTGATGTTTCCGTTACTGGCTTTGCCACCGGTGTGTTCAGATGTTCAAACAGCAACAGATCTTCCCCATATTTCCGATATTTCACCAACTTGATATTCCTCTGCATCTGATTCACTGCATGCACGTCGTATTTCGTAAAATCATTTGCAATACAAATCACACAAGGCACCGACCAATCAATCTGGTCTGCTACTTCCATACCCAGTTTTTCAATCACAAGCAGTTTGAAATCCGCTTTGTGATCCAAAAGCCAATCCAGATAGAATAATCCCTGATTAATTACGTTCTCGCTCGAGCTTCTCTTATACTCAAAAATCACTGGGCTATTATTTTCATCAATTCCGATGCTGTCCATTCTTCCGGATGTGATCATATATTCACTTTTCAGAAAACGAACGCCGAAAAATGTCTCCATGTTCTGCTCTATCGTTGTTTGCAGTTGTTTCTCCAATACTACCGTGGAAGAGGTGCGCTCTTTCACAACCGTTCCGACCTCAAAAAGTTTTATTTCCGACACTGCAGTTTCTCCTTCCCTGTCGCAAGATATATGTTCATTATATCGTACCTTCTTACAAAATACTATTGTAAAACATTCTTTCCGCAGGCATTCCCATCAAAAAAGGCCGCAGCTCCGCAAAGCTGTGACCTTTTCCCAATATTACCAATATGCTATTTCCGATACACCGTCTTCCCCCGTGCAACGACTTCCTGAATCTCTAGTCCCTGATCCAGTACGCAAAGATCCGCATCATATCCTTCCCGGACCTTGCCTTTTCCTTTCAGTGACAGGATCTCTGCCGGGTTTGCCGTAATCGTCGAAATTGCGGTTTCCAGCGGAATTCCCGCTTTCTCCACGCATTCTTTTACTTCTTTCAGCAAACAGCTCGACTGGCCCATGCCCATCCGCAGGAATTCTCCCTTTTCATTAAAGATCGGCAGACTGCCCTGACCGTCGGATGAGATGGTGATGTGTTTCGGGTTCACGCCTGCATCCAGCATGCGGCGGATTCCTTTGCACACGCGGACTTCATCACAGACAGTTTCCCAGTAATCGATCTCTTCATTTCCGGTGAAATCGACCGCACCGCCCTTTACGGCGTATTCAATTGCCTTCTGGAACAGCTTCTCGTTCCGGTTGACATGGGTCGGGAGGAACTGGCTGGCCGGGATTTCGGTTTCGCTGATGACGCGTTCGATCAGCTCCATACATCTTGCACCGTCGCCAAGGTGGACATTGATCACTCCCGCTTTCCCGGAAAGAACGCCGCCGAGGCGCGTGTCTGCTGCCAGTCGGGCGAATTCTTCGAAGGTCGGCTGTGAGGATCGGTGGTCCGAAATCGCGATTTCGCCGGTTCCGATGATTTCTTCGATCATCATGATATCTTTCGTAATTCCATCCGTCAGTGTGCGCACCGGAACCTGGTAGCTGCCGGTGTAGCACCAGGCGGACATGCCCTGCTCCCGGAGGCCTTTTGTTTTTGCCACGAGCGCGCACATGTCACGGCCAATGCCGTCAGTTCCGAGGCAGCCGACAACGGTTGTCACACCGAACTTGTTCAGGCCTTCCATCGTCGCCTCCGGGGTGCGGTTGGCAAAGCCGCCCTCACCGCCTCCGCCGAGCACGTGAACATGGCAGTCAACAAAGCCAGGTGTCAGGACAAGTCCGGTTCCGTCTACGGTCTCCGCGCCAGAGAGCAGGCCGTCTGCCGTTATCGTGCCGGCATCTGCGATCTTGACAATTTTATCATACACAGTAAGAACGTCTTTTCTTCCGAGGTATTCCGGCGCATAGACGTCTATGTTCTGAAATAATATCATTTTCTCTCACTCCTCTTAAAATCCAATGGCAACCGCAATCAGAATCGTAATGACTGCTCCAATCATCAGTATCCCTAAGAATTTCCACATGAATTTGATCCAGTTCGACCACTCGATTTTTGCAATCGCCAGGGAGCCGATCAGGCAGCCGGAGGTCGGGACGATCAGGTTTGTGAAGGCATCACCGAGCTGGAACGCAAGGACGGATGTCTGGCGGGATACGCCGAGAAGGTCCGCGAGCGGTGCCATGATCGGCATGGTGATCGCCGCCTGGCCGGAGCCGGATACGACGAAAAAGTTGAAGACCGACTGGAACACATACATCAGCACGGCTGCGGCTGCACCGGAAAGACCGGCCAGGGCCTGTGAAATGCCGTACATAATGGTGTTGATAACGGTCGGGGTGGTCGGATCAGAACCGCCGAGCACCTGCATGATGCCCTGTGCCATCGCAACAACGAGTGCTGCGCCGATCAGGTCTTTTGCGCCGTCTTTGAAGGAAACGGCAATGTCATTTACTTTCATATTGTTCAGATGGAAAATGACACCAATGACACCTGCCACAATTCCCATGATGAAGAACTGGGTTGCGATTTCGGCCATGTAATAGCCTTTTGCCATAACGCCCCAGATGACCCAGACAACGGTAACGGCCAGTGTTACCAGAACTAAGATATGGCCGACGCCGAAGGAATGGCCCTCGTCGATGCCTGTTTTTTCGTTCTGATCACGGAAATACTGGTCGCTTTCGTAAGCAACGGAAATTTCCGGGGTCTTTTTGACTTTTGCTGCATAGAACATGGTCATGCCGCAGCCAAGAGCGGTGAATACGACCCACATCACCATACGGAAACCTGCGCCGGAGAAGACGTCAACGCCGGCGATTCCCTGTGCGATTCCGACGGAAAACGGGTTCATCCAGGAAGATCCGAAGCCGATCTGTGTTGCCACGTACGTAACAAGCACGGCAATGACGGTGTCGTATCCGACAGCGACGAACAGCGGGCAGAGGATCATGGTGAACGGAAGGGCCTCTTCTCCCATTCCGAACACGGCTCCGCCGAGGGAAAACAGGACGAAAAGGACCGGGATCAGCAGTTTTTCGGCTCCTTTTGCTTTACGGATCAGGCCGATCAGACCGGCTTCAACGGCTCCGGTGCGGATCATGATACCGAAAGCGCCGCCGACTACCATCAGAAATGCGATGATTTCGATGGCGGAGCTGCTGATAATTCCGTTATACATATAATTGAAAAATCCGGTTCCACCGTCGCCGCTGAACAATGCAACACCTTCTGTGACCGGTTTTCCTGCAGCATCGGTCAGATACTGGAAGCTTCCGTCTTTGATGACGGTACGGGTCTTTTCTACCCCGTTCATCAGGTATGTGACATCCTCCGTCTCGTAATAGCCTTTCGGGACGAGGAAGGTCATGACGGCCGCGATAACTACCACAAAAAAGATGATAATGTAGGTATCCGGCACGTTAAATCCCCTGTTGAATGATTTCAGGCCTTCGCCTTTCTTTTTGCTCATATTTTGAGATTTCCTCCATTTGATATTCTATTCTCGTTTTTAACGCGCATGGATTAGTGTACCATAGATCATAGAGGAAAGTCACTGAAAAAATCAAAAAAGTGACAGAAAAATTTTCCATTCGAATTTTTCTGCCGGCTGTGTGCAATGTCATGCATAACATGATTGTATAGAAAGACAAACAATTCCTTTTTGGGTTTCCTGCTCCCCGTCTCTTATGCTATACTTGGAAAGTTGTTCTAACAGTAATACAAATCTAATACAGAAAGCGAGCTTTTCAAATGAATTCGTTCAAACCAATGCTACTCACTTCTCTGAAGTCCTATGACCGCGCGCAGTTTGCCAAAGATGTGACTGCCGGTATCATCGTTGCGATCATTGCACTTCCTCTTTCTATTGCACTGGCTCTTGCTTCCGGCGTGGGACCGGAGGCTGGTATTTTCACCGCGATTGTGGCGGGCTTTGTGATTTCCGCGCTCGGCGGAAGCTGTGTCCAGATTGCCGGTCCGACGGCCGCGTTTGCCACGATTGTTGCCGGTATTGTCGCGCGGGACGGCCTCGAGGGGCTGATGACGGCGACCATTCTTGCCGGTGTCTTCCTTATTATCATGGGCTTCTGTCATTTTGGAAGTCTGATCAAGTTTATTCCTTATACGATTACAACGGGTTTTACTTCCGGTATTGCGGTGACAATCGTGATCGGACAGTTAAAGGATTTCTGCGGTGTTACGTATCCTGACGGGGTAAAGCCGATTGAAACGATGGAAAAACTGAAGGCATTTGCGGAGAATTTTTCCACGATTTCACCGGATGCTCTGATTGTCGGCGGGGTCAGCCTTGCTATTCTGATCGTGTCTCCGCTTATTTTCAAGAGAATCCCAGGATCGCTGATTGCTGTTATTGTCGGTATTCTGATGGTTCAGTTTCTGCCGCTGCACGTTTCTACGATTGGAAATCTGTACACAATCAGCAATGCGCTTCCGACGCTTCATCTGCCGGTTTTTGACATGAAACTGATTCAGTCGGCGATTCCAAATGCGTTTACGATCGCGGTGCTTGCGGCGATTGAGTCGCTTCTCTCCTGTGTTGTTGCGGACGGCATGATCAACAGCAAGCATCGTTCGGATACAGAGCTGATTGCACAGGGTGCCGGAAATATTGCTTCTGCGCTTTTCGGCGGTATTCCGGCTACGGGAGCGATTGCCAGAACGGCGGCAAATATCAAAAACGGCGGACGCACGCCGGTTGCGGGTATAGTGCATTCCATTACGCTCGTCATCGTTCTTGTTGTGCTGATGCCGTTTGCGGGCATGATTCCGATGCCGACGATTGCCGCGATTCTGTTCCTTGTTGCCTACAATATGTGCCAGTGGAGAACCTTCGTGCATCTTGTACGCACGGCTCCGAAGAGTGATATTATCGTTCTTTTTACTACGTTTGTGCTGACCGTTGTGTTTGACCTCGTTGTCGCAATCGAGATCGGCATGGTTCTGGCCTGCCTGCTTTTCATCAAGCGGATGAGCGAGGAAACACACGCCGACAGCTGGGTCTATGTAGACGATGATTCCCCGGCGGTGGATGAACATCTGCAGAAGCTGCCGCTGGAAATCCGTGTATACGAGATCACAGGACCGCTCTTCTTTGGCGCGGCGGATGCGATTGAGCACATCGTGGTAAAGGATTTCACAAAATGTCTCGTTCTCCGGATGCGGAGCGTACCGGCGATCGACAGTACAGCCATGAATGCACTCCAGAATCTGACGAAGCTCTGCGAATCGAAAGGGATCACCCTCGTCTTCTCTCATGTGAATGAGCAGCCGATGAAGGTGATGAAAAAATCCGGCTTTGTGGAGCTTGTCGGGGAAGAAAATTTCTGTTCAAATATTTCGGATGCATTAAAGCATGCGGAGGAGCTGATTTCGAGATAATGTGAAACTGCAGCTGCCGCAGCATCTGGTCTGTATCACCTGTGATCCTTTCTCCTTTATGCCAGATAGCTTCTACACATAAAAAAGGCCGCCGTGCTGAGTACTGACCTATGCTTTTCCGTTCATCACGCAGTTAATCTTTTTCTCATCGTAAAACATCAGTATCAGTCCGCCTGCGCCGCAGAATACAGCTGCACCGAATGCCGCAATCCGGTATCCGGCTCCACTGCCGTTTCCAATGGTGGAGACCGCCGTAAAGATCAGCATGGAAAGGCTCTGCCCCAGCTTGAAGGCGAAAGTTCTGGCTGCGTAGAACATTCCCTCGCGGCTGCTTCCCGAGGTAACCGCATCGCTCTGTGCAATATCTGCGACAACCGCCTGCGGCAGAATACCGAAAATCGCCATGGGAAGTGCTGCCGCGACTGTCAGAATCAGACCCTGTACGGCTTCCGGAATGAACGGGATGTTTCCCATAAAGCCTGTGTAAAAATATGCAAGGCTAAAAATAGCAAAGGCAAACAGAATCATCTTTTTCTTGCCCAGTTTCGGTGTCAGCTTGTTGACCGGAACGTAAAAGACAAGCGACAGTGCGGTCATTCCCACAAAATACAGTGTTGTCATCGTCTCCGGGAGTTTCAGCAGGCTGGTAACGAAAAACGGAAGGCCCGTCTGGAACATGGTAAGTGCGATCCAGTAAAAGATATCGGATCCCACGAATTTTCGGAATTCTCCGTTTCGAAAGGTTGCCGCAAGGGAACGGAAGGCGGAATCCTTCGAAGGAACGGTATCTACGTAATCTTTTTCCCGAATACAGAATACCGGCACGAGCATGCATACGAAAGCTGCCAGCGCCATGGCTGTGAAGGTGACCCGGATCGCATTTACTCTTCCAAAGGAAGGAATCAACGCACCCCAGATCGTCGGTGCCAGATAGGCCACGGCTGTTCCTGCGATAAAGGTAAAGGAAATGATGGTGGATATGTTCAGGCGTTCCTGCTGTGTGTGGCCAAGCTCCGGAATCAGAGCATTGTATGGGGTACAATATGCCGTGATCGAAAGATAGTATGCCAGAATCATCACAAATAAGAACGCAGCATTGATCCAGCTGTTTTCATTCGCCGGTGACCAGAACACCAGCACCGTGGAAAGTGCCAGCGGCAGAGCCGCGCCTTTTAAAAACGGGATCCGCCGTCCATTTTTCGAAGTACACCGGTCTGACCAGGACGCAATCATCGGGTCAGTGAATGCATCGAAAATTCTTCCGAAAGCTGTAATTCCTCCAATAATGGTAAAAACCCCGAAAATCACCAGCCCCTGCGGAATGAATACCGTCTGTCCCTGGCTGATTGCGGTTTCATCCGGCTGATAAAAGTACACCAGCCAGTTCGATATGATACCAGACAGCAGCGCCCATCCAAACTGGCCTGCTGCGAACTGCCATATCTTTGCCGTTGTTAATTTTTTCATTTTGCTTCCCCCTGTTTTGTCTTCTCCTGTTTTTATACCGTCCAAATTTTTACATTTTTTCCAGAAAAGGCGATTCCAAGTTTGATGACTTCCGTAACCCCTTCCTGCCGCATTTCTGCATCGTATCGCTGTGTTTCAATCTGGTTTAATGCTTCTTTCGCTAATTTTTTCAGTGTGTCTTCTGTAATCCCCTTTTTCCATTTTAGTTCCATCAGAATGCCAGGATACCGGAGTTCTCGCGGGAACAGGCTGATATCGTACCGTCCCTCTCCGAATTCCCGGTTGGATGTGATTTTATACTGTTGATCCAGCAATGCAATCAGTCCCAGTACCAGTCCATGGTAAAAACCTTCTGCGCCCGCATCGTAAAAACTGATCAACTTGTCCATATACTCTGCAATCGCACTCTGCAGTTTTTTCACATCATTCGTATACAGGCTTTCCGCAATCCGGTCTGCTGTCGTTCTGGTTACTGCTCCAATCTGCAGCAGATGGGATAAAATCTCTGCTTTGTAAACTGCCGCAATCTCCCAGTTGGGAATGGATACCTCACACAGATACGATCCGTCTGTCTGCAACTCCTTTTTTGGTGTTTTCAGATATCCAGCAACCAGAAGCAGACTGTAAATACTGGAGGGTTCTTCCAGCAGAGACCGGTAAACTACATTTTGATCGATTCTCGCAACCACTCGCTCTCCCTGCAGCAATGCATACAATTTCTCTATGACATCCTCTGTCGCTGCCTTCAGAACTTCTTCCAGAATTTCATTCTTTCCGGTGTTTACCCAATATGCCTTTGGAATACACCCCTGTGCAATATAGTTGACCACGGACCAGGGATTGTAAATTTCTTCTGCGCCAAAAAGATATCCGTCATACCAGGTTTTAAGCTCTGCTTCTTTTTCGAGAGCACCGTAATCCCGCAGCATTTTATGGACTTCTGCACGGGTAAATCCAAAGTATTTATCATATGTCTCATCCAGAATGGAATTTACCGTCAGATTATTCAGACCACTGAATATACTTTCCTGTGCAATCCGCAGAATTCCAGTTAAAAAACCGTACGACAGATGCCTGTTGTCTTTGAATGCGCCGGAAAAGAAATTCCACATAAATCCAACAATTTCTTCATAAAACTTTTTCGAATAGCCTTCCTGAATCGGTGCATCATATTCATCGATCATAATGATCGGTGCTTTTCCATAATGTTCATGAAGCATTTTGGAAAGTTTCTGCAGAGACGAAGAAAGTTCTACTTCATTTGCCTGACCTGCCAGTATTTTCCGAAAATAATCCTTCTCATATAGTTCTAGTTTCTCACTCGTTCCAAGTTCCTTATGTCTGCCGAACTCTTCCTGTACCAGCTCTGCAATTTTTGCAAAAGTCAGTTCCCAGGACGCAAATTTTATATCTTTAAACGTCAGAAAAATAACCGGATATTTTCCCTGATGCTCTCGGTATTCTTCTCCACATTTCCAGATTTCTTTGTCCCGGAAATACTGGCTGGTATCTGTATCGGAAATTTCAAAGAAAACGCGAAGCATATCCATATTCAACGTCTTTCCAAATCGTCTCGGCCGCGTAAACAGTGATACCAGCGGTTTTCGATCCAGAAATTCTTTGATCATTCCTGTCTTGTCCACATAATAATATTCCGACTGTGCCCGTACGTAATCAGATATTCCTATCGGAAGTGGTTTTTTTGCTTCTTTTTCCTCTTTTTTTACATACTTTCCTGACAGTATTCTGCCATCCACTGGTTTTTCTGCCTCATCCGGAATGCGCCAGCTTTTTCCTTCTTTTACGGCTCCTGGAATTTTACCTGTTTTGCAGAAAGTTGTTACAGTGCGTTCCGTAACGCCCCATAGCTTTGCCATTTCCTTGCATGTTTTCATTCGTTTCCTCCTTTCCAGTGTGCTTCTTTCCGATTATTATATCTTATTTTCAGAAATATATCAATTGTTGTATTTTCATTTTTCCGAATATTATCGTTGTTTTGCTTTATTTTCAAAGAAGGCAGCGTTTTTCTCCGCTGCCTTCTTTGAAGATTATTTTTCAGTTTTCCGCATCATTTTTCATCTGTGCCTTCGCTTTTCTTGCAATTCCCTGTGTTCCGTTCAGGATGCTTGCGCGGGTGACTTTGTCGTTGCCGTATTTCTGGCGGATTGCGTCGAGGGCGGCATCGAGTTTACGGCTTTTCTCCTTCTTTTCGGGATCTTCGAAGAGGGAGAGCTGTTCGAAATCGTCTTCGGTAAGGCCGGTTACGGAGACACCGATCAGGCGGAGGGGCTCTCCTTTCCAGGATTCGCGGAAGAGCTGTTTGGCGCAGCGGTAGATTTCATCTGTGATATCGGTCGCATTTGGAAGTTTTGTCTGGTGTGAGCGGTTTCGGAAATCGAGGGTGCGGAAGGTTATGGAAACGGAGGTGCATTTTTTCTTTTTCCGACGCATGCGGGCGGCCACGATGTCACACTGGGCGAGAAGAATCGGGTCGACCTGTTCGATAGAGACGATGTCCTCGTTAAAGGTCGTCTCTGCGCTGAAGCCTTTCGCCTCATCGGGCTGTGCTTTTACGGGGGAATCGTCGATGCCGTGGGCGTACTGGTACAGCTGATGGCCGTTTTTATTGCCAATCAGGGTCTGAATATCAGTTTCCCATGCATGTGCCAGATCTCCGATCGTGCGGATTCCGGCCTCGGTCAGCTTCTTTTCGGACGCTTTGCCGAGAAACAAAAGCTCGCGTACCGGAAGAGGCCACATCTTCGCAGGGATTTCTTCTGGAAACAGGGTATGCACTTTGTTCGGTTTTTCGAAATCGGACGCCATTTTGGCCAGGAGTTTATTGGTGGAAATGCCGACATTTACCGTAAATCCCAGCTCGTCGGAAATCCGGTCTTTAATTTCATGTGCTGCCGCGATCGGATCCGGGTACAAAAGAGAGGTTCCCGTCATATCAAGGAACACTTCGTCAATCGAGAAAGACTCCATGACCGGAGTGTAGGATGCGCAGATTTTCTTGAAGGCCCGGGAGCACTTGACATAAAGATCGAAATCACTGGGAACAATAACCATATTCGGGCATTTCCGCAGTGCCATTGCCACAGGCTCGCCGGTCTGGACACCGCATTTTTTCGCCGGAATCGACTTTGCTACAACGATACCCGTCCTTTTTGCCGGATCACCGCCGATGCAGGCGGGAATGTCCCGCAGATCCGGCAGCCCCTCTTTCATCCGCCGCGCGGACTCCCAGGATAAAAAGGCGCTGTTGACATCTACATGGAAAATCAGGCGGTCTGCCGGCTTCTTTGTTTTATTCATCGATAAAATGAATCCGTTCTGGTTTAAAGCGGTCCTGCTGCTCTCTGTGCTCGGCAGGATAGCCAAGAGCAAACAGCGCAAAGACATGAACTTCTTCCGGCAGTCCCAGCAGAACTCTTACTTTTTCCATATTTTCTTCATTTGGTGCAATGCCGAACCATACGCCGCCAAGGCCAAGCGCATCCGTTTCCAGCCAGATATTTTCCTGGGCAATCGACATATCGATCTGCGCAAATGCTGGAGCGACAAGACCTTCCAGGCGATATGCCGATACCAGCACAACCGGAGCTTTTGCCGCGCAGCCGGTGTACGGTGTCATTTTAGAAAGCGCCTCAATTTTTTTCTTATCCGTTACCACATAAAATTCCCACGGCTGCTGGTTGCACGCGCTTGGAGCCTGCATGCCTGCTTTTAAGATCTGCATAATTTTTTCTTTTTCAACCGGCTTGTCTTCATATTTTCTAACACTGATTCTGTGAAAAATACTGTTCATTTCAAAATCCTCCTTGGTTTCTTATGGGATGTCTCTTTGCAGACTATTATAGCATTTTTCCTAAAAAAACTCCAGAATCCCTGTCGTCTCATTTTTATCTATGTTTTATTTTTCACAAAAAGAATAGCCGATCGTCCATCTTTCCTTCCGGAACAAATTCTCTATTCTTACAAATTTTGTCCGCATATCCAGTCGTAATAGGAAGCCGCATTTTTTGTGTTGACCCCACGTGTAACTGCGAAAGATAAAGCACCTGTGTCAAAATATCAGCCATAGAAAGATTTCCACATTTTTTCTCAATCAAAATGGGATTCGGTGATCCTTTTTTATTTTTCATATTTGTCGTCACAAGATATCCTTTGTCTGCGTTATAAACACAGTATCCCATCGGTGGATTCTCTATCTGCCCATTCTGCCAGAATATCAGTTTACTGCTGATATTTTTTCTTACTTCAATAATATTATACATAATTCCCTTGGCCGCAAAGTAATTTTTATACCATTCATCATCTTCATTGCTGAATCCATCTCGATGAATCACAATGTTCTTCGGCATTTCACCAAAACGGTCTTCATATGCAAAAATCACCTGATCAAAAATATCCTGAAGAATCCTGGTAGTAATTTTTTCTCCCTGCTGTGGTGCTGCCGGTTTATAAAATCCAAGCAGACGGCCATATTTGTCAAACACAACCGAGCAGGCAGGATAATGAATTCCTTTTGCTATCGTCGCAACATCAAGACCTACAAAACAATCCACATTGCCAGGCATATCTTTTACAACCCATGGAATCCCGCCTGTTTTTCCAAGAATTCCAAGAATTATATTGTGAAGGTAATATCTTGAATTATTTTTTGCCTTATTCCCTTCTTTTGCTTCCTCAGCGAACAATTTTGCTGTTTTCATACTGATCATCTGTGACGGGATATTAGCCTTTGCCCAAATAGTTTTAAACGGATTGTACGGTCCATCTTCCTCCATCCCATCTGGTACAAGTGCAATGACCAGATCGATTCCTTCTATCTTCTGCAATTTATTGGCAGCTCTTTTATAATCTGTAATATCTCCCAACTCATATTCTTCCCGTACCATTGCCTTTACATCCAGATCCAGCAGTCCCGCCATGGTATATAAATCCTTTTCCCCGTGATACTTTCCAAGTTTCGCAAAGGTATAAATCCCATTTACAACTGCCTTCATCAAATCATAGGAATTTCTCGGATACAAATATCCTATTTTTATTTCTTTTTCCGTCTTTCGATAAAAACCGTAGTTGAATACTTTAAATTCTTCGCCGCATTTAAGAGCCTTATCTTTTCCACAAACTAACAGCGGTTCTTTAACTTTACCTTTCTTATAGCCAATTTTCTCTACTGTACATGGATCTGTTTCAAATTTCATTCCGTCAATTGGCTCAATCGTTCCAATATCCTGTATAAAATCCTGGTCTAAAAGTACTCTGGTCTTCATATTCCGTTTTACCAAGGACTCTGTCCGCATAGAAAAAGCTGCATCCATACGGCTTACCGTTTCTCTTGTCAATACTGGTTTTAATGCCTGCGGATAATAAGGTAATTCTATTCCCGTCTGAAGTGCCACCTTAACCATCCTGGTATCATCAGAAATATTCTCTACCCTGTATGCTTCATTTCGTTGGATATAATACGCCTTTAGACTATCTGCAAAATCCAGTTTATCCGTTACGGTCAAATCACAGATTTCTGTCAGAATGCCTGTCTGATTATTCTTTGCCCAGTCATTTTTTACTTCCTGACCAATTAGATTTAGTCCTTTTTCCAGATAATCAGCTACAGTTTGATTCGATGAAAAAAGACTGCTGGTATCAATTCTCAGATATGCTTTTTCATCATCCATAATAGTAACCCAGAAATTATATTTCCGTTCCAGACTAATTTCTCTGTTTCCTGACGAAAACGTCTCAAATCCCTGATTTGTCATAATCCACTTACTTGTCACATTACTTTTACAGGAATATTTTCTGTATTTTCCAAAAATTAAAATTTGGGATAGTTTTTGTGTGATCCAGTATTTGATAAGTTCCTGATAGATTCTTCTGTTTTCTAAAACAGGCAGTTCTCGTGATCCCTCATATTCGACTGTAAAATCAGCATTTGGGATTTTCTCTTGCAGTTTTTCCGTCGCATAGATTTTGTTTCCATCTTCAAATACGCCTGCCTGATTCCAGTTTCATAATTTCCAGGCTGCCCCTCTGATAATAGAATATGTATTTCCTATTTTTTGTACATGAAGTTCATAAACATGAAATTCTACCGGTTTTACAGTATCTACTGACGCAAATACTTCCATTTTTAAATCTTTTTCCAATATAGTTCCTCCTGGTTTTCATAAAGTTTGTTTTATCATATTTTTTTGTCCTGTATTATTGTGATCCATTTATATTATTCATTATTTCCAATGTATTCTCCAATTTTGTCTTTATATTTTCCCGCAGCATTTGTGGTTCTATAACCATAAACTTATCCATATATTTCATGAACCATCCAAGTAAAGTTACACTGTTCATTTTATAAAAAACGGCTCTGCAATTTCCATTTTCCAGTTTTTGGACCGATACATTTTTCCCAACAAAATCATAGAGAATTGCATTTGTCGCCGGTTCTGGTTTATATTACACTTCTATTCTTACGGTTTCCCCCAGGAAATGGTTTACACTTTCTTCAATATATTTCCGAATAATAAGTTCGGGATTTGGACCTATTTTTTCTACAGCATCAATCGCGTCACTCTGTGATATCTCCAGATTTTCAATTCGATCAAGCCTATAACTTGTAAGTCTATCATAATGATCATGTGCCCCGATTAAATAATAGGTATTATCAGACCAATATATTTCATAAAGATTAAGCGAATATTTTTTTTCTTCTCTTCGAAGCACCTTTTGCAACTTCTCATTTACTTCTGTATATTGAAATTCAATTTTTTTATGGAGATACATAGCTTCCAGCATTGTTTCAATGTAGTATCCTGTTTCCCTATCAGAATCCATGTTTCCTGCCTTGGGTGTCATCATATGACAAAATCTGCTTCGACTTCTCTTACTTGTAAGATCCAATAGTCGTTCTTTCAATTCCTTTGCTTCCTTTGCAGAAATGCATCTTGCCTGCTGTACTGCATCCAACATAATTTTAATTTCCCAGTCCGAAAATATATGTTTTTTCATATACCAGCCCATCTTTTTATCCGCACACTGATATATTTCATAACCACAAAATTGCAGCATTTTAATATCACGATAAACAGAACGGCGATCGACCTGTTCTATTTGATATTCCTCTTCCAGATATTTCAAAATCTGTGTCGCATTCATCGGACTTTTTTCATCTGTTTCCTCTAAAATCTGTAACACTCGAATCAGTTTTTCTTTATGATCAGTTCCCATTCTTTCTCCTTTTGATCATTTTATATGTATCTTACCTTTTCGCCGCTTTTTATCATAATATTATGATGTTGGGGTCAAAACCATAAATAAATTTAATCCTATTCCTTATAGTACCTT